>Ga0207426_1000430_pt1 | contig 68540 bp, 79 predicted proteins | sample AraplaMF_Cvi_mMS_FD_184265 | JGI IMG/M metagenome (GOLD analysis project Ga0207426, IMG submission 184265) | Arabidopsis root microbial communities from the University of North Carolina, USA - plate scrape MF_Cvi_mMS (SPAdes) (version 2) | ecosystem: Host-associated > Plants > Roots > Endosphere...
GACGAGATTGTCCGGGTTGGACTGGCGGATCTTCAGCATGCCCTTGCCGGCCGCGATGTCCTCGGCCAGCATCTTCAGGCCGCGCGCCAGATTGCCGCCGCTGCTCGCCACCGTCTCGCGCAGCACCTCCGGATTGGTCAGCACGAAGTTCGACGGCGAGATCGCGTTGGTGACCTGCTGGACGTAGAACTCGGCCTTGCGGCGGGTCTGCGGGTCGAGCTCGGCGTCGCGCACCAGCTCCTGCGCCCATCTGGCCGTGAGCAGATAGAGCTGCATCATGAAATCGAAGAACTGGTTCGACTTCCATTCCGGGTCGGCAAAGCGCTTGTCGCGCGGCGAGGGCGCGATCGCGGGCTCGGCGTCCTGGCCGGCCATGCGGCGTGCCGCCGAACCCCAGAGGTCGAGATAGTCCTTGGCGAGCTTGGTCTGCAGATCCGACGAGCGGGACGAATCCGACAGCCAGTATTCGGCGACCGAGATGAAGGTCTTGACGACTTCGGCAAGCTCGGCCGGCGGGCGGTCCTGCACCTCGCCGCTCTCGCGCGGCTTGAGGTAGGCGGCCAGCGCCTTGCCGCCGCTTTCCATCGCCCGCGCGACATTCATCGCGAAGGCTTCCGCATCGAACTTCGTCTCGGACGGGTTTGCCCCGGAGCTGGGCTTGTCGGTCGTGGCGGTACTCATACGCAGAACAGTAACGATTCATTCCGTATTCGTCACCGCGAAGCTCGCACGTTTGGCGTTAAACACGCTCCAAGATGTGCTGCACTGCGACAAAGTTTCTTGCTTTTGTCACAATCAGGGTGCACCTCTCCGGCCGTGGGCCTTGGATGTTTTCTCGCTCGTACCATTTGTGGGCAGCAATGGTTTGAGCTTGGGCAGGTTGTCGGGTTAAGCTCCGGCAGCCTTGCGTTGGGACGAGTAGGGGATTTCCCAGGTGTTGGCGTTCAGGGACCTGCAAAAGTCGCTGCCGATTTGTGGCGCGCTGCTGATGGCGGCGCTTGCCTTGGGTGGCTGCTCGAGTCAGCTGGCTGACTACACGCCCACCGACGCACAGGCCCATCCAAGGGAGCCCGGCACCTATCTTCCGGTGCACGATCTGCCGCCGGAACGTGATCAGGCGATCATCCCCCCGGACCAGCGCGCCAAGATCGAAGCCGAGCTTGCGGCCGCGCGCGACCGCCAGTCCGTTGCCGCAAAAGACGCTAAATAGGGCGGTGCAAGGTAATCGCTGGCGCCCTCGCCACTCCGTGCTAAAAAGACGCTAGTTCAGCCGAGAGTCAGGGCGAACGACCTCAGCCACCTTTGTCGATGATTGCTCTAAGTATTTGATCTTGAGTAATTTTCGCGAAGGAGGCGAATCGCCTTTCCGAGGGGCCGTCGTGGCCAGTCGATTCTGTCCTGACCGGTTGCCCGGAGCCCAGAGAGCCATGGAAGAATTTTACCGCATCCGCCGCCTTCCGCCTTACGTGTTCGAGCAGGTCAACCGGGCCAAGGCGGCCGCGCGGAACGCCGGGGCCGACATCATCGATCTCGGCATGGGCAATCCGGACCTGCCGGCGCCGCCGCATGTGCTGGAGAAGCTCAAGGAGACCCTCGGCAAGCCGCGCACCGACCGTTACTCGGCCTCCCGCGGCATCCCCGGCCTGCGCCGGGCCCAGGCCGCCTATTATGCCCGCCGCTTCGGCGTGAAGCTGAACCCCGACACCCAGGTGGTGGCGACGCTCGGCTCCAAGGAAGGCTTTGCCAACGTGGCGCAGGCGATCACCGCGCCCGGCGACGTCATCCTCTGTCCGAACCCGAGCTACCCGATTCACGCCTTCGGCTTTTTGATGGCGGGCGGCGTGATCCGCTCGGTGCCCTCCGAGCCGACGCCGCAATTCTTCGAGGCGGTGGAGCGGGCGATCGTGCATTCGATCCCCAAGCCCCTCGCGCTCGTCGTCTGCTACCCCTCGAACCCGACCGCCTATGTCGCGAGCCTCGACTTCTACAAGGACCTCGTCGCGTTCGCGAAGAAGCACGAGATCCTGATCCTGTCCGATCTCGCCTACGCCGAGGTCTATTTCGACGAGAGCAACCCGCCGCCTTCGGTGCTCCAGGTGCCCGGCGCGATGGACGTCACGGTCGAGTTCACCTCGATGTCGAAGACCTATTCGATGGCCGGCTGGCGCATGGGCTTTGCGGTCGGCAACGAACGCGTGATCGCAGCGCTCGCCCGCGTCAAATCCTATCTCGATTACGGTGCCTTCACGCCGGTGCAGGTCGCCGCGACCGCGGCGCTGAACGGCCCCGATGACTGCATCAAGGAAATGCGCGACACCTACCGCAAGCGCCGCGACGCGCTGGTGGAATCGTTCGGCCGTGCGGGGTGGGAGATTCCGCCGCCGGAGGCCTCGATGTTCGCCTGGGTGCCGCTGCCGGAAGCCTTCCGCAGCGTCGGCAGCATGCAGTTCGCGACCCTGATGGTGGAGAAATCCGGCGTTGCAGTGTCGCCCGGCGTCGGCTTCGGCGAGCATGGTGAAGGATATGTCCGCATCGCCATGGTGGAAAACGAGCAACGGATCAGGCAGGCCGCGCGCGGCGTGCGCCGCTTCCTTGAAAGCGGCATCGAAACGTTGCACAACGTGGTTCCGCTCGCCAATCGGCGCTGATTTCTCTTCGACAGGTTTTCTGAAAGCATCATGGTCGCACCCCTGAAAGTGGGCATAGCGGGGCTTGGCACCGTGGGTGCCGAAGTCGTCCGTTTGATTGAAACCCAGGGACGCGTGCTCGCGGGCCGCAGCGGCCGAAGCATTCGCGTCGTCGCCGTCACCGCGCGCTCGAAGGCCAAGAAGCGCACCGTCGACCTGCGCGGCGTCGAATGGGTGAAGGATCCGCTGGCGCTTGCCACGCATCCCGAGGTCGATTGCTTCGTCGAGCTGATGGGCGGCGCGGGCGATCCCGCGCTCTCCGCGGTCGAGGCTGCGCTCAATGCCGGCAAATCGGTCGTCACCGCCAACAAGGCGCTGCTCGCCAAGCACGGCATCAAGCTGGCGAAGGCCGCCGAAAAGCACGGCGGCGCGCTGAATTTCGAGGCAGCCGTGGGCGCTGCCATTCCCGTCATCAAGACCTTGCGCGAAGGTCTTGCCGGAACCGGCATCAACCGCGTCTACGGCATCCTCAACGGCACCTGCAATTACATCCTGACGCGGATGGAGCAGGAGGGCCTGTCGTTCGCCGAGTGTCTGAAGGATGCGCAGCGGCTCGGCTATGCCGAGGCCAACCCGTCCTTCGACGTCGACGGCCACGACACCGCGCAAAAGCTCGCCATTCTCGCCAGCCTCGCTTTCGGCACGAAAGTTGCTCAAAGCGCGGTGTATGTCGAAGGTATCTCCTCCATCGCGCCGGAAGATCTGCGCGCCGCCGACGATCTCGGTTACCGGCTCAAGCTGCTCGGCGTTGCCGTGCGCACCGCCAAGGGCATCGAGCAGCGCGTGCATCCGACCATGGTTCCAAAATCCTCCTCGATCGCGCAGGTGATGGGTGTCACCAACGCGGTCACGATCGATGGCGAGGGCATTCCGCCGATCACGCTGGTCGGCCCCGGCGCGGGCGGTGCCGCAACGGCCTCCGCCGTCGTCGCCGATATCGCCGACGTCGCGCGCGGCATTCGCGCCAACCCGTTCGGCCGGCCGATCTCTCACTTGCGCGACACCAAGAAGGCACCGATGGAGCGGCATGAAGGCGGCTACTACATCCGCCTGCTGGCGCGCGATTTCCCGGGCACTGCGGCCGCGATCGCGACCCGGCTTGCGGAACAGAAGATCTCGATCGAGTCGATCGTGCAGCGTCACCCCAATGGCGGCGCAGCATCGGCGGACGGCAAGGCGGTGCCCGTGCCCGTCATTCTGATCACCTATGCGACGCACGAGGACGCGGTGCGCCGCGCGCTCGCCGCCGTGCAGAAGGACAAGGTGATCAGCGGACGGCCGCAGGTCATCAGGATTGAGAAGAACTGACACGGTTCGAACGAACTGTGGGTGTTACGAGTTGATGTGGGCGGAGATTCCCGCCCAGAACCGTTTCGAAGGAGTTAGCCGATGTCGACCCATATTGAAGTCCCCCCGCACGCCTTGCTCGAGCGCATTCTCACGCTGGAGATCGTGCGGGTGACGGAACGGGCGGCAGTGTCGTCGGCGCGGCTGCGCGGGCACGGCAACGAGAAGGCGGCCGACCAGGCCGCGGTGGACGCGATGCGGCGCGAGCTCAACAAGCTGCCGATCCAGGGCACCATCGTGATCGGCGAAGGCGAGCGCGACGAGGCGCCGATGCTTTACATCGGCGAGCAGGTCGGCCTCAAGGCCGGCCCCAAGGTCGACATCGCCGTCGATCCGCTCGAAGGCACCACGCTGTGCGCCAAGAACATGCCGGGCTCGATCGCCACCATGGCGATGGCCGACGGCGGCACGCTGCTGCACGCGCCCGACGTCTACATGCAGAAGCTCGCGATCGGCCCCGGCTACGACAAGGGCGTCGTCGAGCTCGATGCGAGCCCTGCCGACAACGTTCGCCGCCTCGCCAAGGCCAAGGGCGTCAAGCCGGACGGCATCACCGTTCTCGTGCTCGACCGTCCGCGCCACGCCGACATCATCTCGAGCGTGCGTTCGACCGGCGCCGCCGTGCGTCTCATCACCGACGGCGACGTCGCCGGCGTGATCCACTGCGCCGACCCCGACAACACCGGCGTCGACATGTATCTCGGCACCGGCGGCGCGCCGGAAGGCGTGCTCGCGGCCGTGGCGCTGCGCTGCATCGGCGGCCAGATGCAGTGCCGGCTGATCCTCGATTCCGGCGAGAAGGTCGAGCGCGCCGCCAAGATGGGCGTCAACGATCCCAAGATGATCTACGGCATCGAGGACATGGCGCGCGGCGACTGCCTGTTCGCCGCCACCGGCGTCACCACGGGCTCGCTGCTGTCGGGCGTGAAATTCCGCAAGGACGGCGTGATCGAGACCGAGACGGTGGTGATGCGCTCCGTCACCGGCACCGTGCGCTACATCAAGGCCGAGCACCGCGAGCTCGCGAAGTTCCACCTGGACTGACGCACGCTGTCATTCCGGGGCGACGGGACCGCGCAAGGCGCGGTCCGGCGAACCCGGAATCTCGCGCCACAACTTCTGGATTCCGGGTTCTTCGGGCCGCGCTCTGCGCGGTCCCTTGGCCCCGGAATGACAAAAGAACAACAGAGGAAGCGCCCATGTCCGATCTCTCCGCCGTCAAAACCCTCGTCTTCGACGTGTTCGGCACGGTCGTGGACTGGCGCACCAGCCTCATCACCGACTTCATGTGGTGGGCGAAGGGCCGCGGCATCAGCGCCGACTGGACCGCTTTGGTCGACGGCTGGCGCGGCATGTATGTCGCCTCCATGGACGACGTGCGCAAGCATCCCGAGCGCGGCTATGTCATGCTCGATGACCTGCACCGCCGTTCGCTGGAGAAGCTCGTCGAGAAGTTCGCGATCAAGGGCCTCACCGACGCCGATCTCGATCATCTGACCAAGGGCTGGCACCGCCTCAATCCCTGGCCCGACAGCGTCGCCGGCCTGACGCGCCTGAAGACCAAATTCGTGATCTCGCCGCTCTCGAACGGCAACGTCGCGCTGCTCACCAACATGGCGAAGTTTGCCGGGCTCCCCTGGGACCTCATCATGTCGGCCGAGCTGTTCGAGCACTACAAGCCGGATGCCGAGACCTATCTCGGCGCAGCGCGTCTTCTGTGTCTCAAGCCGGAAGAGGTGATGATGGTCGCCGCCCACAACGGCGATCTCGCTGCCGCTCAGAAGAACGGGCTCAAGACTGCCTTCGTGGCGCGGCCGACCGAATATGGTCCGCTGCAGAAGGTGGATTTCGAGGCGACGGGAAACTGGGACATCGTCGCGAAGGATTTTGGCGGGGTCGCCGACAGGCTCGGGTGCTGAGGGGCGCTCAACCCGGGTGCGGCGTTGCGCCGGCACAATCGTCCGGCGCACGCATCGCCGCAATCGCAAGATCGTCAGAAGTCTGACATCGCCTTGGCGCGGCTAGCGGAATAGCACGCGCTACTTGGTCAGCGTCGTCAGCTCGGTGTCCGCCGTGTCCACCACGAACACGGCAAGCAGCTTCGCAGGCTCGGTGTCGCTGGCATTGGAGCTGATAGCATGGCGGTCGCCGGGCTTCTCGGAAAAGTTCTCGCCCTTCTGATAGACCTTGGCGGGGCCATCATTGACCTGGCTTCGGATCGCCCCCTCGAGCACCGTCGCATAGATGAATGCGGAGTGCGCGTGGGTGTGGGCCGGCGTGAAGCCGCCGGGACCATATTCGACCAGCACGCCCTTCATGCTCTTGCCCGGAACGTTCGGCAGCGCCTGGTCGAACACCACGGTCACCTTGGCTGATTTCGCCGCCAGCGGTGTCTCGGCGGCTTGGGCCGGCAGCGAGCATGCGGCGGAAACCGCCGTCGCGATCAACAATCTGCGCATGAGATGTCCTTCATTGCTGTGGGACGTCAGGCCGTCGCCAGCCATGTCGCGAGCGGGATCTTCCCCAGCCGCGCCTCGCCGAGTGGGACCAGTGACGTGTCCACGATGGGAGAACCGTAATATCCGGCCTTGGCGTCACCCACGACCTGGCGGCTGTCGCCGGCCGCTTTCAGGCGGCGCGCGACGAACTCGTTGAAAGGCGCCTTTTCGGGCCCCGCGATATCGATGGTGCCGTTCAGCGGCCGTCCTGTCGCCACTTCCGCGAGGGAAGCGGCCACGTCGTCGGACGCGATCGGCTGGAATGCCGCGGAGGGAACGACGATCCGCCCCTCAGTCACGCCCATATCGGCAATGGCGCCGAGGAATTCGAAGAATTGCGTGGCGCGCACGATCGAGTAGGGCACCGGCGATGCCTTGACGATGATCTCCTGCGCGAGCTTGGCACGGAAATAGGCGATGTCGGGCGAGCGATCGGTGCCGACGATCGACAGCGCGACGTGATGCTTGACGCCCGCTGCGGCCTCCGTCGCCGCGAGGTTCTTGCTCGATTGCTGGAAGAATTCGAGCACGGCGGCGGGCTCCCAGGACGGCGCATTGGCAACGTCGACCACGACGTCCGCGCCGGCCAGAGCGGCCGCGAGGCCTTCGCCGGTGACGGCGTTCACGCCCGTCTTCGGCGAGGCCGCTACCGCTTCGTGTCCTTGCTGCTTCAGCTTCGCCACAAGCTTGGACCCGATCAATCCGCTGCCGCCGATCACGACGATCTTCATGGCAAGTCTCCTGCGCATTTTTCGAACGTGAGGGGCAAGGCCGATGGGGCGTTGCGCCCTCGCGTCGATGACGATGATGCGAGGCGAGTCTTACCCGAGCAATGCGGCGGACGCTTGCCTGGAACGGGCCTGCCTTGCCGGAAAATGCTCAGGAAGCGCGGACGACGGGAATGGGTCAGGGATCGTGTCCCTGTGTTCGCGCGAGCGGATCGGACGATCGGCCCGGGCCGCATCTGCGACCCGGGCTTGATGTCGCCGCCTACAGCGTCATCTGCATCGGTTCAGGATAATAGTGGAATCCTTCACCGGCCTTGGCGACATGGCCGTAGCCCGGCCAGGCGAAGTGATAGGACATCACCGGCGTCTTGTTGGCCGCGAGCATGGTCAGAAGCTTGACGCGGGATTCCGCCGCCTGCTTCGGGTCGGTGTCGTAGGAGAATTCCATCCGCGGCCGCTCCAGCAGCAGCACCGAATGGTGCGAGAGGTCGCCGAGGAAGGCGAACGACTTGCCGGCCGACGAGACCATGAAGATGGTGTGGCCGACGGTATGGCCGGGCGCCGCGATCGCCTGCACGCCGGGCAGGAATTCCTGGCCGTCTTTGAAGAAGACGATGCGGTCGCGCACCGGCAGCAGGTTCTTGCGGGCGTGCACGACGAAGTCCTTGGCCGCGCTGCCCAGCTTGCCTTCATCGGTCCAGAAGTCGAAATCGGTCTGGGAGATGTAGATCTGCGCGTTCGGAAACAGCGGCTTGTTGTTGGCATCCACGATGCCGCCGATATGGTCGATATGCGCGTGCGAGCAGACCACGGCATCGATGTCCTCCGGCTTGATGCCGGCCTCCATCATGCTCTTCTGCTGCCGCCCCGTGGTGTTGCCGAACATCTTGGACGAGCCCATGCCGGTGTCGAACAGGATCAGCTTGTCGCCGGTGTTCACGATCGGCGAATTCTGCTCCAGCACGACGTTGTCGGGCGACAGGAAATTGTCCGCCAGCATCTTCTTCACGTCTTCCTTGGGAACGCCGGTGAAGGTCCCGGAGGGATCGCCGAGCGGCAGCGGCCCGTCGGAGACGACGGTCACTTCGGCATCGCCGAGAATGAAGCGGTGCCAGTAGGGCGTCTGGGTGCCGAGCTTGGGGGCGCGCGCCATCGCACTGCTGCCGAGCAGCGCGCCGGCACCAAGTCCTGCGCCAAGCGCGAGCAGGGATCGACGCGAGACATCAAGTGTCATTCGTTCCTCCATTTTCTGTTTTGATCCGCGCGATTGTTCGCGCGTGATGTGCGGCCGTGGGCCGGCAGCAACGATGCTGCGCCGGTTCAGACAAGCTCGCAAGAGGAAACGGATTGCGTTGATCGCTGCGCGAGTAAGAAACAATCAAGGATTGTGTCGCGATTGTGTCGCCGAAATCCGCCCGACGGGAATCTCACGCGATCCGCAATGCGAGGTCGCTGGCTTCCGTCTCGGCAAAACCCGCCTGCAAAACCTCCTCGCGCTTATGGCGCAGATGCGCGCGCAGGATATGCGAGAGGCCGGCGCCGTCACGCCGCTGCAGCGCGTTGAGGATCGCCTCGTGCTCCTTCACGGCGAGCGCCCAGCGCTGCGGCGTCATCGGCGTGACGTAGCGCGCGCGGCGGATGCGTGCGGTGACGGACGCGTAGACTCCGGTCAGCGCGGGATTGCCGGCGGCATTGACGATGGCCTCGTGAATGGCGCGGTTGCCGCGGTAGTACTGGATCAGATCGCCGTCGCGATAATGCCGCACCATCTCGTCATGCGCCGCGGCGATCGCGCCGATCTCGGCGTCGCTGATGCGCTCGCAGGCGAGCTCGCCGGCGAGGGCCTCGAGCCCCTGGCAGACCTCGAACAGGTCGCGCATGTCCTTGTCGGTCAGCTTCGCCGCGCGTGAGCCGCGATGGGGCAGGAGCTGCACGAGGCCCTCGGCAGCGAGCACCTTGAGCGCCTCGCGCAGTGGCGTGCGCGAGATCTGGAGCCGCTCGCACAGCTCGCGCTCGGGAATCCGCGCGCCCGGCGGGATTTCGCCGTCGAGCAGGATGGCGCGGATGCGGCCGACGACCTCCTCATGAAGCATGGCACCAAAGGCTCCGGTTTGAATTCAAAAACGAAGTAATCAGTCGAAATGCGGAAGTTCCGACTTGCTAATCGCAAATTTTGCATTCAAAAATGTAAAAAACAAGGGGAGATGAGGAAATGGACCTGGCTGCGGAGGCGGATGACCTCGTTTTTGAATGCAATGACGGCATCGGGCGGATCACGTTCAACCGCCCCCAGGCCCGCAACGCCTTCACCTTTGCCATGTACGAGCGCCTCGCGGCGATCTGCGAGGAAGCGGACCGCGACCTTGGGATCAAGGTGCTGGTGCTGCGCGGGGCCGGCGACAAGGCCTTTGCCTCCGGCACCGACATCAACCAGTTCCGCGAGTTCAAGACGCCGCAGGACGCGATCGACTACGAGAACCGGATCGATCGCGTGCTGACCATGCTCGAACAGTGCCGCGTGCCGACGATCGCCGCGATCAACGGCTTCTGCACCGGCGGCGGCGCGGGCATCGCCGCAGCCTGCGACCTCCGCATCGGCACCAAGACTGCGAAGATCGGGTTTCCCATTGCCCGGACGCTCGGCAACTGCCTGTCGATGTCCAACGTCAGCCGTCTCACCGCGCTGATCGGTGCCGCCCGCGTGAAGGATCTGATCTTCACCGCGCGTCTGGTCGACGCCCCTGAGGCCGTCAGCGTCGGGCTGCTCGGCGAAATCGTCGATGACCTCGCAGCGCTCGACAAGCGCACCGACGAGGTCGCCCGGCTGCTCGCGAGCCACGCGCCGCTGACGCTCAATGCGACCAAGCAGGCGGTGGCGCGCCTGCAACGCCGGCTGACGCAGGACGAGGGCGAGGACCTCATCCTGATGTGCTACACGAGCCAGGATTTTCGCGAAGGGCTCGATGCTTTCCTCAACAAGCGCACGCCGCAATGGCGCGGCGAATAGGACGCCCCGATGCAACATTCGCAATCCGCCGCTCGCCGTTCCGGACCGCTGGCCGGCCTCAAGGTCGTCGACCTCACCCATGTGATGGCCGGGCCGACCTGCACGCTGATGCTCGCCGACATGGGCGCCGACGTCATCAAGATCGAGAAATCGCCGAACGGCGATGATACCCGCCATTCGGTGCCGCCGAAGATCGGCGACGAGGCGGCGTCCTTCCTGATGATAAACCGCAACAAGCGCGGCATCGTGCTGGACCTCAAGACCGAGGGCGGCAAGCAGGTGCTGCGACGCCTGATCGCGGATGCCGACGTGCTGGTCGAGAATTTCGCGCCGGGCGCGATGGAGCGTCTCGGTTTCGGCTATGAGGAGCTGCACAAGCAATTTCCATCGCTGATCTACTGCTCGCTGTCCGGCTTCGGCCGCACAGGCCCCTACAAGCACCGCCGCGGCTTCGATCTGGTGGCGCAGGCCATGAGCGGCATCATGAGCTTCACCGGCGAGCGCCCGGATGGCCCGCCGGTCAAATGCGGCCCGCCGCTGTCCGACATCACCGCCGGCCTGCTCGCGAGCATGGGCATCCTGGCCGCCTACACGCATCGTCTCAAGACCGGCGAGGGGCAGTGGGTCGAGACCTCGCTCTACGAAGCCGCCCTGGTGCAGACCTATTGGCAATCGACCATCGCGCTCGCCGCGGGCACCGCGCCGCGTGCAATGGGCTCGGCCCATCCGCTCAACGCGCCGTATCAGGCGTTCGAGGCCTCGGACGGCTGGCTCGTAGTCGGTGGCGCCAACAAGAAGCACTGGCTGTTGATGCTGGAGGCGCTCGGCGCGAGCGAGCTCGCCACCGATCCACGCTTCGTCAACGGTTCGGACCGCATGGCGAATTTGAAGGAGCTCGAAGCCGTCCTGAGCGAGCGCTTCCGCACCAAATCGCGGGCGCATTGGCTCGCGGCGCTGGACGAGAAGGGCGTGCCGTGCGGCCCCGTGCACGACATGCTGGAGGCGCTGAGCGATCCGCAAACGCTGGCGCGCGAGATGGTGGTCGAGGTCGAGCACTCCACGCTCGGCCCGGTGAAGACGATCGGGCTTCCCGTCAAGTTTTCGGAGACCCCAGGCAAAGTGGCGGCAGGCGCGCCGGTCTATGGTGAGCATACGCGCGAGGTGCTGGCCGAGTACGGGTTCGACAAGACGCAGATCGAAGCGCTCGAAAAAGAAGGCGCGATCGTTTCGGCGGCCAGGATACGCGAGGAACGCGTCGCCTGACCGGACCCCGACACGACTGACAAGAACAAAAGACAAAATCAGCTGGAGGAAATCATGGGTCGGACGTCAACATTTCTGTGCTCCGCGGCCGCAGCCGTGCTCGCCGGCACGATGCCGGCACTCGCGGCCTGGCAGCCGCAGAAGCCGATCGAGTTCGTCGCCACCGCCGGGCCCGGTGGCGGCACTGACAATCTCGCCCGCGCGGTGCAGAACATCATCACCAAGCACAAGCTGACGGAGCAGCCGATCGTCGTCGTCAACAAGGGCGGCGGCAGCGGGGCGGAGGGCTATGTCTATGGCAAGGCCTCCGCGAGCGATCCCTACAAGGTGATCTTCGGCACTTCAAACGCCTGGCAGCAGCCGCTCGTCTCCAAGGTCGCCTTCAACTACACCGATCTCACGCCGATCGCGGCGATGGCGCAGGACGAGTTCCTGCTGTGGGTCAAGCAGGACGCGCCCTACAAGAATGCGGGCGACTATCTGAAGGCGGCCGCAGCGGGCGAGTTCAGGATGGGCGGCGCGCAGTCCAAGGACACCGACGAGGTGCTGACCCGCATGATCGAGAAGGCCGGCAAGGTCAAGCTGACCTACATCCCCTTCAAGAGCGGCGCGGAGACCGCGGTGCAGCTCGCCGGCGGCCATCTCGACTCCCACGTCAACAATCCCAGCGAAAGCATCGGACAGTGGCGCGGCGGCACGCAGCGGCCGCTTTGCGTGTTCAGCCCGAAGCGGTTGCCGCAGGGGGCCAAGGTCACTGCGACCGAAGGCTGGAGCGACGTGCCGACTTGCGTCGAGCAGGGGCTGGACATCAAGCAATACGAGCAGCCGCGCACCGTGTGGCTGCCCGGCAAGGTCACGCCGGAGCAGGCCGCGTTCTATGTCGACCTCATGAAGAAGGTGCAGGCAACGCCGGAGTGGAAGGACTACATCGAGAAAACCTCCCAGGTCGACACCTTCCTGACCGGCGCCGAGTTCGACAAGTTCATCAAGGAGGACCTCGAGCACGTCAAGCAGGTCGCGGGCGAGCAGGGCTGGCTGGTTAAGTGAGGCGAGAGTGTTGCAGGGAAGTCGTGCCACACACTCCGTCGTCGTCCCGGCGAAGGCCGGGACCCATACCGCGTGATGTATCTTTGGACGACGGTCGTCGTACCCGAGCGAGTTTAACGTCGAGTCTTCGTCAAACTGCTCCCTGGGGTTATGGGTCCCGGCCTTCGCCGGGACGGCACCGAATTCCTGGGAAAGGCACGTGCGCGATGGACGGCCATTCTCCGAAGCCAGAACGGAGCCCTCGATGATCTCACGCCGCACCCTTGAGCTCGTGACCGCCATCCTCACCGGCAGTTTTGGTGTGGCCGTCGTGGTCCAGAGCCTCGACAACGGCATCGGCTGGTCGAGCGCGGGTGTGGATGCCGGCACGTTTCCGTTCCTGACCGGGATCATCGTCGTGCTCGGCAGTCTCTACAATCTGGTGCGAGGCCTTGTGCCGGCGGCGTCACTGGCAAACGTACCCATCGCCATCACGCCGCTCGAGCTGCGCCGGCTGGCCGGCCTGTTCGTGCCGGCCGCGATCTTCGTCGCCGCGATCCCGCTGCTCGGCATGTATCTGGCCTCGGCGGGATACGTCTTCGCCGTGCTGGCGATCCCGAGGCATCAATCCCTGCCGCGCGCGCTGGCCATGGCGGCGGCCACGGCGCTGGCGCTTTACGTCGTGTTCGAGCGCATGTTCCAGGTCAGCCTGCCGCACGGCGCGCTGGCCGCCGCGCTCGGCTTCTGAGGGGGAGGCCGATGGACAATCTCTCGGAGCTCCTCCACGGCTTCACCATCGCAGTCACTGTGCCGCACTTGGCGCTGATGGCGATCGGCGTGCTGCTCGGCATCCTCGTCGGCGTGTTGCCGGGCCTCGGCGCGCCGAACGGGGTCTCGCTGTTGTTGCCGCTCACCTTCGGCATGCAGCCGGTGTCGGCGATCATCCTGCTCTCCAGCATGTATTGGGGCGCGCTGTTCGGCGGCTCCGTCACCTCGATCCTGTTCAACATCCCGGGCGAGCCGTCCTCCGTCGCGACCACTTTCGACGGCTATCCCATGGCGCGCGACGGCCGGCCGACGACGGCGCTCGCCACCGCCTTCGGCTCGGCGGCCTTCGGCGCGCTGATCGGCGTCATCCTGATCACCTTCCTCGCGTCCTGGGTGGCGCAGGTCGCGCTTGCCTTCGGGCCGCCGGAGTATTTCGCGGTCTATTTTCTGGCCTTTGCGAGCTTTGTCGGCATGGGAGGCGCGGCCCCGATCAAGACGGTCGTGGCGCTCGCGATCGGCTTTGCCATTGCCGCTATCGGCATCGACACGGTGTCCGGTAGCGTTCGCCTCACCATGGGCGTGGACGAGCTGGTGAAGGGCGTGAACTTCGTCGTGGCCGTGATGGGCCTGTTCGGCATCGGCGAGCTCCTGGTCGCGGTCGAAGAGGAGTTTCATGCCCGCGCGGTCTCCTCGAAGATCGACTGGCGCGAGGTCTTCCGCGCCGTCGGCCGGCTGCCGCGCCATAGCGTTGCCCTGCTGCGCAGTGCGGCGATCGGCTGCTGGATGGGGATCACGCCGGGTGGGCCGACCGCGGCCTCCTTCATGAGCTACGGCATCGCCCGCCGCTTCTCCCGCCGCGGCCGATATTTCGGCACCGGCGAGGTCGAAGGCATCATCTCGCCGGAGACGGCCGACCACGCCGCCGGCACCAGTGCGCTTCTGCCGATGCTCTCGCTCGGCATCCCCGGTTCGGCCACCGCGGCCGTCATGATGGGCGGCCTGATGATCTGGGGCCTCAATCCCGGGCCGATGCTGTTCGTCGACCAGAAGGATTTCGTCTGGGGCCTGATCGCCTCGATGTATGTCGGCAACATCGTCGCGGTCGTCCTGGTGCTGCTGACCGTGCCGGTCTTCGCCGCCTTGATGCGGATTCCCTTCGTGGTCATCGCGCCGCTGATCGTGATCATCTGCGTCGTCGGCGCCTATTCGGTGTCGAACTCCTATCTCGACGTCGTCATGATGCTCGGCTTCGGCGTCGTCGGCTATCTCTTCAAGAAGCTGTTCTATCCGCTGGCGCCGCTGGTGCTCGCGATCGTCATCGGCGACAAGGCCGAGGATGCGTTCAGGCAGTCGATGCTGCTGTCGAAGGGCTCGCTTGGCATCTTCTTCGCGAACAAGCTGGTGACGTGTCTGATCGTGGGCGGCATCGCGTTGCTGCTGCTGCCGCTCGTGTTGCAGCTCGCACGCCTGGGGCGCAAGCCCGCGCCAACCGCCAACGAGACGACTCAGGAGAAGGTGATCATATGACCGCAAAGCCGCTCATTGCACTGGCGATGGGAGATCCCGCGGGCATCAGCCCGGAGCTGACGGCGAAGCTGGTGGCGCAGGACGACATCCGTGCGCGCTGCCGGATCGCCGTGATCGGCGACCGCCGCATCTTCGACGAAGGCGCGCGGGTAGCTAGCCTCAAGCCGGATCTCGCCATGGTGGAGCAGGGGGGCGACCTGCGTGCGGCGAAGGGCGAGGCGTTGTTCGTCGATCTCGGCCACCTCGATCCCAAGGAAGTGACGTCGAAGACGGCAACCCTCGCCGGCGGGAAATTCGCACTGGCCAACTACCGGCACGCGCTGGAGCTCGGCCGCGACGGCCGCGTCGATGCCGTCTGTTTCACCCCTTTCAATAAGCAGGCGATGCGGCTTGCCCGCGCCGAGTATGACGACGAGATCGCGTTTTCCGCGGAGGTCGTCGGGCTCAGGACGCCCGCAAGCGAATTCAACGTGCTCGACCGGCTCTGGAACGCGCGCGTCACCTCGCACATCCCGCTGAAGGACGTCGCGGCGAAGTTGTCCGGCGAACGCATCCATCGCGCGCTCAGGCTCACCGACGAGTGCATGCGCAAGGCCGGCTTCGCGCGGCCGCGCATCGCAGTCGCCGGATTGAATCCGCACGCCGGCGACGGCGGCAATTTCGGCCGCGAGGAGATGGACGTGATCGCGCCCGTGGTCGCGGCCGGGCAGGCGGAGGGCATTGCCGCGGAGGGGCCGTTTCCCGCTGACACCGTGTTCCTGCGCGCCAAGAGCGGCGCCTTCGATGCGGTGCTGACGATGTATCACGACCAGGGCCAGATCGCGATGAAGCTGATGGGCTTTGACCGCGGCGTCACCTTGCTCGGCGGCTTCCCGTTCCCGATCTGCACGCCCGCGCACGGAACTGCCTACGACATCGCTGGCCAGGGCATCGCCTCGATCGGCGCCAGCCGCGCCGCGCTGCTGCTCGCGGCGGAGATGGCGGCGCGCCGCACGGGGATCTGATATCCCGCCGGCGCGCGCGTCACCTGCGCCTGGGAAAAACTAGAAACTTCTGTCCGCGCGCCGCGTTGCCAATCCGGTGAACGTCTCCATCCCGGAGCTGGCACATGGGAGATGGCGCGGTGCGACGAACGGAGATGGGTGCCTGGCCGGCGAGCTGCGCCCGGGACGTCTGCATCGTCCTGGTCCTTGCTCTGGCCTCAGCGCCCGCATTTGCGGCCGAGATCAACCCGGCCGCCATCGATGCCGCCGAACCGTCGAAGAAGAGCCTCTCGAACGACAAGCCGACTCCTGCGGGCGTGCGTCTGCAGGTCCTGCTGGACAGGGCCCATTTCTCGCCCGGCGAGATCGACGGCAGGTTCGGCGAGAACGCCAAGAAGGCCCTGCGGGCCTATGCGGAAGCCCGGCAATTGCCGGGTTCGGACAGCCCGACGGAGGAGGTCTGGAAGGCGCTGCGGGCCGACGGCCGGCCGGCGACGCTGACCTACACCATCACCGAACAGGATGTGGCGGGTCCGTTCCTGAGCAAGCTGCCTTCGAAGATGGAGGACATGAAGGACATCCCGAAGCTTGGCTTCACCAGTCCGCGCGAGGCCCTTGCCGAGAAGTTTCACATGAGCGAGCGCCTCCTCGTCGCGCTCAACCCCGGGCGCCATTTCGATCGCGCCGGCGAGACCATCGTCGTCGTCGACACTGCGACAGGCGAGGAGACACAAGCCAAGGCCGACAGGGTCGAGGTCGACAAGGTCAGGCAGACCGTCAAGCTGTTCGACAAGTCGAACGCGCTGATCGGGTTCTATCCGGCAACCGTCGGGAGCGAGGAGAAGCCGTCGCCGTCAGGCACGCTCAAGGTAACCGAGATCAGCAAGAATCCGTTCTATCGCTACAATCCCGCCTATCGCTTCAAGGGCGTCCAGTCGCGCAGGCCCTTCACCATCAAGCCCGGTCCGAACAACCCGGTTGGAACGGTCTGGATCAACCTCTCTGCCGAAGGCTACGGCATTCACGGCACGCCGTCGCCGGACAAGATCTCCAAGGCGGAATCCCACGGCTGTGTGCGCCTGACCAATTGGGACGCCGAGCGGGTCGCCGCGCGTGTCGCGAAAGGCACGCCGGTCGCGTTCACGGACGATCGCTATCCGACCGCGGCGAGGTAAAGCTTGGTATCGAAATAATCGGACGCGCGCAGGGCGTCGGTGATACCAGCGTCCGCCATGAAGAAGTCGCTGACCTGCTGCAGCCATTTCGCGACGGTGCCGTCCGCGTACAGCCGCCGCCATTCGCGCGCGGAGTAGAGCTTCTGCGCCCTGAAGGCCTCGGTGAGATCGGCCGGACGCGACGGCTTGTAATAGGCCTGGAGCGCTTCCGCCGCGGCGGCGGGATTGCGCACCATGTGATCGTTCGCATCGATCCAGCCGCGGATGATCCGGCTCAGCACGTCCTTGTTTCCGGCATAATAATCCGTCCGTGCCGCCCATCCGCCGAGCACGGCGGATTGCGGATAGAAGGCAGAGGCGTCCACCAGCTTGACGGCGTCGGGCAGCGCCTCGCGCACGGCGACGTTGAACGGCACCCAGAGCGCGACGGCCGCCACCTCGCCGGCGATGAACGCCTTGACCGCGTCCGGCATGCTCGAACTGACGATCTCCACCTCGGACGGCCTGATGTTGTTGGCGCGCAGCGCCCGGTCGAGGAAGATGTGCGCCGTGGTCTTCGCGGTCGTCGCGATCCGCCGGCCCCGGAGATCGGCGAGCTTGCTCACCCCGCGCGACGGCCGGACCCAGAGCTGGGCGGTCGCGACCTCGATGTCGTTGATGAGAAAACCCCGGCCGCGGCCGAGTGCCAGGTAGTTGGAGATGACGCCGCCCGCGGAGGCGACGTCGAGCTCCCCGCGCGTCATGGCCTCGAACACTTCGGGGCCGGTGCTGAACTCGTACAGCTCGAAATCGATGCCCTCGCGGTCGAACGAGCCGCGGTCGAGGCCGGTCCAGATATGGCCGTCCACGGCGACCACGTGGAGATAGCCGAGCCGGAGTTTCGTGCGGGCCTGCGCAATGGCCGGGGCCGCGAGCATTGACGTCGCCGCCAGCGTCACGCTCCGGCGCAGCAATTGCCGGCGATCGATGGCGCGAATGCTCATGCCGCCGCTCCCTCCGCCGAGGATCGCAATCGCCGGGCATGAAACAGCGCGATCGGGTCCTTGGGATAGTCGTGCAGGAATCCGGAGAGCTGGACCAGGGCGGCCTCGGCCGCACCGTCGCGCGCGATCGACGCAAACACCTGGTCCCAGCGCCGGCACATCGTCATCTCGGCCTCGCTCGCCAGCGCCATTTCGCCGCGGAGCTCGCTGACCTCGATCGGCTCGGCAAATCCCTTCGGCGTGATGCTGTCGACGCTGCGGAATAGGAACGCATGGCCGACGCGCGCACGAACGGCCGAGCTGACCAGCACGCGCGTGCCGTAGTTCTTGTTGAGGCCTTCGAGCCGCGAGGCCAGGTTCACGGTGGCGCCGAGCGCGGTGTAGTTCATCCGGTCGCTCGAGCCGACATTGCCAACCACGGCGTCGCCGACATGCAGGCCGAAGCGCGTGTCATAGGGTGGCCAGCCCTCGCGCCGAAAGTCCTTGTCGAGCGCCTGGTTCGCGGCGAGGCAGGCGAGCACCGCGCGGCAGGCATTGGCGGTATGGTCGGGATCGTCCGCGGGCGCATTCCAGAACGCCATCACGGCATCGCCGATATATTTGTCGACCGTGCCGTGGTGCCGCATGATCTCGTCCGAGAGCGCCGCGAAATAGCGCGAGGTATAGATCATCACCTGCGACGGGTCGGCGCGCTCCGTCTTGGCGGTGAAGTCGGCCACATCCGTGAACAGCACGGTGACCTCGCGCCTGGAGCCGCCGAGCCGTAGCGCGGAGCCGGTCTCGATCAGCTGCCGCACGATCGGACGGGGGATGAAGCTTGCAAAGCTGCTGATAACGCTGCGCATGGTGAAGACCGAGCGGCCGAGCTCCTCGATCTCGGCGATGACCGAACGGATGCGCGGCCGCTCGGCGATGTCGAAGCGCTGGATCGCGTCGGTCTGCTCGGCCAGCCTGCGCAGCGGCTCCGCCATCCGCGACCCCAGCCAGAACGCGAACGGCAGCGTTGCGCCGACGAAGGCCAGCGCCAGCGCGAACAGCGTGCGGCGCTCGCCGATGATCCGGGCGTAAAACTCGTCGAGCGGCGCGACGATCGCGAGGCGGACATTGGCCGACCCGGTCGTCTCGAGCCGATGCACGGCCGCAATGTAGGTCCGGCCCGCGGCGTCGTCGAAGAATTGCTGCGCCGGCCCGCCGTTGCGCCAGGAGCGGACGATCGGCACCACCGCGGGCAGTCCGAGCGCGCCGAGCTGCGGCAGGTCGTCCTGCCGTTCCGGGATCTCCGCCATCAGGCGGCTCATGCCGGGATGGCCGACGATGCGCTCGGCATCGTTGAACAGGAAGGCCAGCCCCGATTGGCCGAGCTTCTGCTCCGCCAGCATGTCCTCGAACCGGTTCAGCAGCACGTCGCCGGCGACGACGCCGCGGCGGCCTTCCTTCAGCGGCGTCCGCAGCGTGTAGCCGGGCTCGCCCGTGGCGTAGAAGACGTAAGGGCCGGTCAACAGGGTCTTGTCGTTCTTGAAGGCGTCGACATACCAGGGCCGCTGCCGCGCGTCGTAGCCGGTGGGGCCGGGGACCTCCGCGACCGCGATGAGATTCTCCGATAGATATTGCGTGACCGGCGCGCTGCCCGACGTGCGCGAGATCACGACCAGGCGGAACGCGGCATCCTCATCGGTCCTCAGGCCGGCCCTGAACGCCGGCTTGGCGCGGTCGATCACGTCCATCTCGATGAAGGAGCCGTCCTCGTAGCCGACATAGAGGTTGAAGAGCTGCGGGTTGTTGCGCAGCATCGCCGCCATCAGGCTGTACAGCCGCGAATTGTCCGCGATCTCAGCTTCCTGGATCGCCGGCAAGCCGGCCAGGATGTCGAGATTGTCGCGGACGTTCTTGAACTGCTCGTCGACATGGTCGGCGCCGAGCTGCGCCACCTTCTCGATGAAGCCGGAGGCCGCCGTCCGCGTGATCGCGGTCACGCGCTCGAAGCTGAGATAGACCAGGGTCAGGCCGACGAGCAGCACCACGCCCAGGAACACCGTGATGATCGATGTCTGGAAGCCGATGCGGAATGGCCGTTTTGTCGTCTCTCCGGTCATCGGAGCTGCATGACGCCTCCGTCAGAACTTTCGCACGATGGGCTTTTTCGCGGCCGGTTCGGGCGCGGCCGGCGAGACCGAGAAAGTGACCCAGGTCGACCAGCTGTTCGGCCGGTTCTCGGTCTCGAGATCCTTGTAGCCGCGGACGTTGAGGTAGCCCTGGTAGCCGTCGGACATCGGGATCATGAAGCCGATCTGCGGACCGATGCCGACCGCCTGGCCACGGAAGCCGCCGAGCCTGGCGCCGGGGCCCCGGTCGTCGGTGACCTGCTGGAAGAAATAGCCGGCGATGCCGACATGGATGGTCTTGCTCACGAACTGCGAGGCGGCCCAGTCGATATGGAAGTCCATGCCGTTCTGGTACTGCAGCGCGCCGTTCATGAAATTGTAGGTGAGGCCGCCGACGACCGAGAATTCGTGGCCGGTCTTGAGGTCGAGATAGGTGTAGCCTGCGCCGGCGTCGACCGCGGGAAATCCAAAGCTCAAATTCGCCAGCCGGGTGGAATCATAGGTGCCGCTCGGGATGTTGCCGGTGATATAAACCATCTCGTTGTGGACGCCCTGGTTCCATTTCAGCGTGCCCTGATAGAACACGTCCGTCAGCGTCGTGCGGTTGTCCGTGACGCCGCCCGAGATGGCGTTGCCGCGCGGTCCGGTCAGCGTCGCATCGATGCCGATGCCGATATTGCCGGGTGCGGTGAGCAGCGTGAAGGCGGCCTGGCCGCCGAGCACCGGCATCGGCGAGGTGTAGGTGATGCCCTGCACGAGCACGTCGGCATGCGCGTTGAGGCCGGCAGTGACCGAGCCGGGAACGCCGCCGGTGGTGACGAAGTTCTGCCCTCCGCCGGCTTTCTCGTTGAGATGGATGTAGATCGTCGAATAGGCCCATCCCGGCGTCACCGGCACGGCGGCGAGGCTGCCGAAGATTCCGGGAAGCCAGAAGCTGACGCCGCCTGAATCGGCGAGGGCGGGCTGGGCAGTGAAGCTGACCGTCGTCAATGCGGTTGCAAGACCCGCCCTTCGAGCAAGGCCCGTCAGACTGCGCGCAAATCGTCTGGGACGAGTATGATCAGCCATCTACGTACCTCCTGCTCTTCGGGGCATGCCCTTAAGCTCCGTTCTTGCTCACGGCGACGCATCGTCATTGCGACGCGCCTGCGCTGCCGCGCTCGAACGCGAACACCGTCTTCCAGTCCTTCGCCATGTCCACGACGGTCCAGCCGCGCTGCACCGCTTCGTCCCAGGCCTTGTCGAGCTTTCCGATCTTGGATTGGCGGTCGTAGGCATATTCGCGGGCCGCATCGGTGTGATGGACGATGCCGAGGAAGCGGGCGCCGGGGCCGGCCGCGGTCCATTGCAGCATCTGCTGGTCGCCGTCCGAATTGCCGAAGGCGAAGATCGGGCGGCGGCCGATGAAGCGGTTGATGCCGGACGGCTTGCCGGGCCCGTCGTCGATGAATTCGACCTTGGCCAGTTTCATCAGGACCGGTTGGCCGTCCGCGCCGATCTTGAATTGCGTGACGCCGGAGGAGCCGACCACCTGCTCGGGCGGGATGCCGTAGGCCTTCCCGGCCCACACCCGCATGAACTCGACCCCGCCGCCGGAGACGATGAAGGTCTTGAAGCCGTTGGCGCGGAGATAGCCGAGCAGCTCCACCATGGGCTGGTAGATGAGCTCGTTATAGGGGCGGCGGAAGCGCGGATGGGTGGCCTTGCCAAGCCAGTCGGCGACCGACGTCGCATAGGCCTCCGTCGTCATGCCGCTGTGAGCGGCGGCAACCAGCGTCAGCAAGCCCTTCTCGCCCTGGGCGGCGAGCGCGCCCTTGTCGCCCGCGAGGAAGGCCTTGAACGGCTGTTGCTGCCTCCACTCAGGATGTGCCGCTGCCATCGACTTGACGCTGTCGAGGCCAAAGGCGAACTGGAAATAGATCGGCTGCTCGCACCACAGCGTCCCGTCATTGTCGAACACGGCGATGCGCTCGGCGGGCGCGACAAAATCGGGTCCGCGGTCCCTGGTCACCCGCGCGACGAAGGTTGCGATCGACGCCTTTGCCGCACCGTCGCTCCAGGATGGCAATGGGTCGGTTTGCGCGCGTACACCAGCGCCGCCCACCGCGAGCCCGGCGGTCAGAACGACGATGAATGCGGTCAGGGCCCGAAACATACCGGTCTCTCGCAAAGCTGGGGGATGGCCGGCCTGCCCTGGGGCGGGCCGGCCATCAAAGAGCGCAAGGTCTCAACGGCCCTGGACCTGCTCCTGGATGATCCGGTTCAAGTTGACCCGGACCTTCTCCATGTCGATGCCTTCGGCGAGCGCCTTCTTCTGCTTGATGCCGTCCATCATGCTTTCCATGATGTTCGCGGGATTGAAGCTCGGGGGGAAGGAGCGCGGTGGGAATTCCTTGAAGGTCGCGACGAACTGGAAGACGTCATCCATCGCGCCGTAGACCGCACCGACGTGATTGATCTGCCAATCCCAGAACGTGTTGGATGTAATGTCCGCCCGTTCGAACGGATCCTGCATCAGATTGAAGATCTTTTGCAGGCGCAGCGTCGTGAACGGTTCGGCCCATACGCCCATCGTGCCCGCGAGGCGCTGCTCGGAGAAAACGTACTTCTCGTCGCCCTTGCGCATCGCCACGAGCAGGCCGTCGTCGTCCGAGTAGAAGAAGAGCCTGCGCGCGCTCTTGGTGCCGTTGTTGTTGGCGGCGCTGCCGCTGACATTGCGCAGGAATGCCGACTGGTCGAAGCCGTCGAGATGGACCTTGTAGTTGATCCCGTTGGCGGTGTAGCCGGCCCTGAGCTTGCTGACGATGTCGGGCTCGCCCGCGATCGCACACAGCGTCGGAATCCAGTCGTTGTGGCTCATCAACTCGTTGCTGATCGTTCCCGGCTTGACGTTGCCGGGCCAGCGCACCAGGCAGGGCACGCGGAAGGCGCCTTCCCAATTGGTGTTCTTCTCCGAGCGGAACCAGGTCATGGCGCCGTCCGGCCAGGTGTTCATGTGGGGGCCGTTGTCGGTGGAATAGACCACGATGGTGTTGTTCGCGATCCCCATGTCGTCGAGCGCCTTGAGCAGATTGCCGACGATGTCGTCATGCTCCATCATGCCGTCGATATATTCGCTGTCGCCGTGGGTGTAGCGGCCGCGATGTTCGGTGCGCACATGCGTGCGAAGATGCATGCGGGTGGAGTTGAACCAGACGAAGAAAGGTTTGCCGGCGGCCTGCTGGCGCTTCATGTAGTCGATCGCTGCGGCCGAGGTCTCGTCGTCGATGGTTTCCATGCGCTTCTTGGTCAGCGCACCGGTGTCCTGGATCGTCTGCTTGCCGATCCTGCCGAAGCGGGGATCGACCGTCGAGTCGTCGACATCGCTCGCCTTGCAACGCAGGACCCCACGGGGACCGAACTTGGCCCTATAGGCAGGATCCTTCGGATAGTCGGGCAGCTCCGGCTCTTCCTCCGCATTCAGATGGTAGAGATTACCGAAGAACTCGTCGAAGCCGTTGACGGTCGGCAGTGATTCATTGCGATCGCCGACATGGTTCTTGCCGAACTGTCCAGTGGCGTAGCCGAGGTTCTTGAGCAGGCCGCCGATGGACGGATCGAGCTGGCTCATGCCCATCGGTGCGCCGGGAAATCCGACCTTGGTGAGCCCGGTGCGGATGCCGTGCTGACCGGTGAGGAAGGCGGCGCGGCCGGCGGTGCAGGATTGCTCGCCGTAATAATGCTGCATCTTCAGGCCTTCGCGGGCGATGCGGTCGATGTTGGGGGTCTCGTAGCCCATCAGCCCGTTGGAATAGGCGCTGATGTTGGCAACGCCAATGTCGTCGCCCCAGATGATCAGGATGTTGGGCTTGCCTGCCGCGGGCGCGGCTGTTGCCGGCGCGGCCTTCTGCGCTTGCGCCAGCGCTTCCGATGTCAGCGTTGCCGCTGCGACGATCGATGATGTTCCCAGAAGGAGATTTCGACGATTGATCGGTTGATCAGCCCCGGACTGGTTGTTCTTGTTCTCCAACTCGCTGCTCATGCGATACTCCCTATGTTACAGCGGATCCTTCTGGCTCGCGGTGAATGACGAGAGGCAGTCGCGCCACGCAGCGGAAGCCGACATGGCTGGTCGAGGTGTCGACCGGCTCGGCGTGGCGCGCGGCGGGACGGTAACGGCGGCAATAGTTCGGCGCGCAGAGATGCGAGCCGCCCTTCAGGACCTTGCGGGGAATCTTGATGTCGGGGAGGCGAGGGTCGTAGCTCGAATCCTCGCGACCGCCGCGGGGATTTTTGGGAATACAGCAGGGCTTTGCAGCCTCGGCTGCGTGCCGGGACGACCACCAGTCCGAGGTCCATTCCCAGACATTGCCGATCATGTCGTGTAGGCCGTAGCCGTTCGGCGGAAAGGCCATCACCGGCGAGGTACGCTCATACCCATCCTCGCCGAGATTCTGGACGGGGAAATTGCCCTGCCAGATATTGGCCATGTGCCTGCCACCGGGCATAAGCGCATCACCCCAGGCGAATTCTTCGGCCTCGAGACCTCCGCGCGCGGCGAACTCCCATTCGGCCTCGGTCGGCAGATCCTTGCCGGCCCAGCGCGCATAAGCCTCCGCATCGCTATAGGAGACGTGCACGACCGGATGGTCGTCGAGGCCCTTGATGTTGCTGCCGGGGCCGTAGGGATGGCGCCAGTTGGCGCCGCGCATGAAGGACCACCATTGGCTCCAGTCGGTGAGATCGGTGATGCGCGGCAGCGGCGAGAACACCAGTGATCCCGCGTAGAGCATCTCCTTCACCGCACCCGGATAATCCTTGGCGTTCGGAACGATCTGCGCTTCCGTGATATGGCCGGTCGCGTTGACGAACTGCTTGAACTGCCGGTTGGTGACCGGCGTGCGGTCGATCCAGAAGCCATCGAGGGAGACGCGATGGCTCGGCGCCTCCTCGGGGTAATGATGGTCTGATCCCATGCGAAAAGTTCCGCCGGGAATGAAGACCATCTCACCCGACTTCAGGTCATCCGGCAGCCACTCGCAGCGATCCAGATCCGCCCGCAGCATGGTGGAAACTCCGATACGCGAATTCCACCTGACGCTATTGTGCAGACTTTGGCTTGTATCGATGGCGGCGCATTGCCTGGCTGGTTGGACGCATTCTCTGGTCCCCTCCTTTTTGGCGCTCGGGGGAGAGAAGGGACGCGGGTATTTGCGTCAACAGCTCTTTCCTTTGCGCGCACGCTTTCCTGCACGCGGCAAACCGCGCCACGTGCGCCCTGTCTTCCGCAGAGCGCTTCCAATCAATATCGCTAAGGTTGCAAACGGTATCCGAAGATTGGCGGCCTGTATTGTGCAGTTTGTGCCAGCACGCGGAGCGCGACGTGAGACCTGATGCCTCATGGTGCGAATTTATCTATGCACAGCGCTGTGCATTGCAGATGCTGCGTCAAATTCGCCGCAGATTTGCCTTAAAACGCGAAGTCGGATTGCTGTAACCACCTCGCGTTGTAGTGGTATTTCGCTTTTTCTTGCCGCAGAATTGTCGCGCTTCAGGACCAGAGTGTAGCGATGGGGCAATTCCTTCTGGTCGATTCGAAAAAGCTGGACGGTTTCGAAGGTCTCCACCAGGCCGTTCACGGCTCCCATGTCGACGTGATGCAGCTCGGACGTGGGCGGTTGCGCGGAACATTGTCGCATATCGGCATCGGGGACTTTTCGCTCAGCATCGGCACCTTCAATGTCGGCATGCGCACGCAGCGCGTCTCGAGCGACGACAAGCTGATCATCGGGATGTTGCTGGCGGCCGAAGACCGCGTCGCCCATTGGTCGTTCGACATGCAGCTCAACGACGTGCTCGTGATCCCGCCACTGCTCGATCACGACGGCGTTTTCCACGGTGCGTCCGCCTATGCCGCGATGCGTTTCGATATCGCCGAGGTCGAATCCCTTTTTGGCGGCGAGGCGAGGCTGTGCGATCCCGACACCTGGCGCAGCCGCGGCCATTTTCGGGCGGACATCGAAAGCGGCGCGATCGCTTCGCGTCGCCTTGTCCGGATCATGTCGCATCTGCGCACCCGCGCCGGCAGCCTCTCGCCCTCGACAGCGGATTTCTGGAAGCGATCGATTGTCGAGTGCATGGCGGCCAACGTCATGTCGTCGCTGCCGCCCGACGACACCGGCTGGCTGCCTTCCGCACGGCGGCTGATCCGCAGGGTCGAGGAGTATCTCGACGAGGCGGGCACGCGCCCGGTCCATGTGTCGGAGATCTGCGCGGCGTTGAGCGTATCGCGACGGACGTTGCACCGCGCCTTTCAGGAAGTGTTCGGACTCGGCCCGGTCAGCTTCCTCCGGCACAAGCGCCTCTGCGCGGTTCATTCCATCCTGCGCGAGAGCGCACCCGGCTCGACCACCGTGTCGGCCGTCGCCATGCAACAGGGCTTCTACGAGCTCGGCCGGTTCTCGCAATACTACTTCGCGATGTTCGGCGAGCATCCGTCGCAGACGCTCGGAACCACGATATTGCCGGCGGGCGGGGCGCATATCGCGAGCGCCTAGCGGCGGCCATGGTCGCGGAATACCAGTGTTTTGCCCGACGGGTCAAACAGCAGGGGTAGACGGAAAAACAGCAGCAAAAACAACCGGGCGTCTACTGTGCATGGGGTTGTTTTCACAACTTTGCTCGGGCAGGCGTGCGCCTTACGCGCCGCAGACGATCACGCCGTACCAGCCGAGGCCGCGATAGGTCTCGTAGCCGGGCGTCGCATGGAAGGCGACCATCGTGCCCGAGCGGTCCTGGTAGAAGCCGAAGCGCTGGCCGTTCAGCGACAACGAGATGCGCTCGCTGAGGATGCCCTGGCCGTCGGAGGCAGCGATGACGCGGAGATTCGAGTCGACCAGCAGCACGCGGGCCTTGTCGGTGTCGCCGACGCGCACGCCCTGCACGATGGCGCGGGCCTGCGGCTCCCAGTCGAAATGAATGGCGAGCACGCCGATCGGCGCGCCGTGGGCCTCTCCGCCCGCGCGGACGCTGGCGCAATAGGTCGCGACCTGCGCGTTGCCGAGCAGGGGCTGGTTCTCGACGTCGCCGGCGACATAGTCGTCGCCTGAGCGCAGGGTGCGGGCCTCGCGAAACCATTTGGTGTGGGCGACGTTCTGGCCGACCACACGAAAACGATCCGCGCGGCCGTTGGCGATGACGTTGCCGTCGAGGTCGCAGAGCCAGAGATCGAGATAGACGGTGTAGGCGCCGAGGATCACGCCGAGGCGCTGCGAGGTATAGCTCACCGCCGCTTGCGCGGGCGAGGCCGCGCAATCCACCACGGCGGAGTCGGTCGCCCACCAACGCACGTCGCAGGTGCGCTCATAGAGGTTGCGGTCGATCAGCTCGACCGCATTGAGGGAGAGGTCGACCATGCGCTCGCCGCGCGAGCGCTGGCTCATGCGGTCGATCGAGGCGACGAGGTCGCCGGTGCGCTTGGTCAGCTGGGTCTCGAGCTCGCGCGCGATGGTCTCTACCTGCTGGCCGACGCCGCGCACTTCCTGCGCCACCACTGCAAAGCCCGCGCCTTGCGCGCCGGCGCGCGAGCTTTCGATCAGCGCGTTCAGCGCCAGCATCTTCATCTGGTTGGTGATCTGCTGGATCGCCTTGGTCTTGTCGACCGCGATCTGGTTGACCTCCGCGGTGAGGCGATTGATCAGCGCGGAGATGTCGGAATCATCGTCGGCGGGTTCGGGGGCGATCGGCTTGGCTTTCAGACCCAGCGCAGCAGACATCGGGGACTTCCCTTGGCAATGAGGCCTGATCTGCAATGAACCCGGAACAAATGCTTACAGATCGAATACGATTCTTTTTCGAGGATTCCGCCTAACGCCTGCTTAATTTGCTGTTTTGCGGAATGCCCAAATGATAGTCAGTGCGCGCAGCAAAGCGGCAATCCACCGCTTTGTGCGATGAGGACATTGCAAATCCCGTGGGATTCCCGGCCAATCGTCCCGCTGCCGATCTGCCGCCCCGTCCTGAGTTCCTCGAGCCAATCGCTATTCATGACGCCGCCCGCCACCGCCTTGCCCGTCGAAGCGCCCCAGGCGTTCCTGGGCGTCGCGCGCTCGTTCACCGACAAGCTCTGGCGCGACCGGCTGGATGCCCGTGGGGCGGCCCAGGCGCTCGCCATGGTGCAGCGGCACCAGCTGCCGGAGCTGCTGGCGCGGGTGCTGGCCGGCCGCGGGGTCGATATCGACGCCGTGCCCGACTTCCTTGATCCGACCATCCGCAAGCTCATGCCGGACCCGTTCACGGTGACGGAGATGGAAGCCGCCGCCAAGCGGATCGCGGATGCCGCTGCGAAAGGCGAAAAGGTCGCGATCTTCGGCGACTACGACGTCGACGGCGCAACCTCGTCGGCGCTGCTGGCCTGGCACCTGCGCCATTGCGGGCTGGATCCGCTGATCCACATTCCCGACCGCATCTTTGAGGGCTATGGCCCGAACGTCGAAGCGGTTCGCGGCCTCGCGGCCAAGGGCGCCACGCTGCTCGTCACCGTCGATTGCGGCACCACCAGCATCGAGCCGCTCGCCGAGGCCAAGCGCCTCGGCATGTCCGTGGTCGTGATCGACCACCACCAGGCCGGGACGGAGCTGCCGGAGGTTGACGCGCTGGTCAATCCGAACCGGCTGGACGATCTCTCGGGCCTTGGCCATCTCGCTGCCGTCGGCCTCGTGCTGGTGACGCTGGTTGCGATCAATCGCGAGCTGCGTCAGCGCGGCTTCTGGAACGCGGAGATGCCCGAGCCCGATCTGCTCGGCATGCTGCATCACGTCGCGCTCGGCACGGTCGCCGACGTCGCGCCGCTGATCGGCCTCAACCGCGCCTTTGTCGCCAAGGGGCTGATCGCGATGCGGCGGCGTGACCATGTCGGCCACACCGCGCTGATGGACGTGGCGCGGCTCAACGGCCCGCCGGAAGCCTGGCATCTCGGTTTCATGCTGGGCCCGCGCGTCAATGCCGGTGGGCGCATCGGCCGCGCCGATCTCGGCGTGCGGCTGCTGCTGGAAGGCGACAGCGTCGAGGCGGCGCGGATTGCAGCCGAGCTCGACCGCCTCAACAGCGAGCGCCGCGTCATCGAGCAGGCGGCTGAAGCCCAGGCCGAAGCCGAGGCGCTGGCCTCGATCGGGCTCGAGGACAAGCTCGGCGTCATCGTCACGGCTTCCGAAGGCTGGCATCCCGGCGTGGTCGGTCTCGTCGCGTCTCGGTTGAAGGAGAAGTTTTCGCGACCGGCCTTTGCGATCGCGCTCGAGCCCGGCGGCATCGGCACCGGCTCGGGCCGCTCGATCGCCGGCGTCGATCTCGGCAAGGCGGTGCGGCAGGCGGTTGCCGACGGCATCCTGCTCAAGGGCGGCGGCCATGCGATGGCTGCGGGCGTGACGCTGCGGAAAGAGAAGCTCGCAGAATTCCGCGCCTATCTCGAAAACGCGCTGGCGCAGGACGTCGCCGAGGCGCGCCATGTCAACGAGCTCTACATCGACGGCGCTGTCTCGGCGCGTGCGGTGACGACGGAGCTTGCGGCGACGCTCAATCGCGCCGGTCCCTTCGGCAGCGGCAATCCGGAGCCGGTGCTGGCGCTGCCGGGGCATCAGCTGGTGTTCGCCGACGAGGTCGGCCAGGCGCATCTGCGCCTGCGCTTCAAGTCGGGTGACGGCGCCATCGTCAACGGCATCGCGTTCCGCTCGGTCGGCCAGAAGCTCGGCAACGCGCTGCTCGCCAACCGTGGCCAGCAGGTGCATGTCGCCGGCTCGCTCTCGGTGGATCGCTACCAGGGCGCCGAGCGGGTGCAATTCCGCGTCATCGACATCGCGCTACCGGACCAGGGGCCGTCCGTGATTAGATAAACGCAAGATCCGGCGACATCATGCGTCAAGAATGGGTCGCTCAAACAACAAAAAAGGGAGTGAACATGGCAGGGCAGGTTGAGGGCAAGGTCGCGCTGGTGACAGGCGGAGCGTCGGGTATCGGCGAGGCGATCGTCGAGCTGTTCGCGCGCGAGGGCGCGACTGTCGTCATCACCGACATCGACGAGCTGCGCGGCCCCGAACTGGCCAGACGCGTGACCAAAGCCGGCGGCAAGGCGATCTTCCTGGAGCAGGACGTCACCTCCGAGGAACGCTGGATCGGAATCGTCGCCGATGTCGCGAAGCGCTACGGACGGCTCGATGTGCTCGTCGCCAATGCCGGCATCGGCATTTCCGTGCCCTCGATCGTCGACATGACGCTCGCCGACTGGCACAAGCAGAACGCGATCAATCTCGACGGCGTGTTTCTGTCGGTCAAGCATTGCCTGCCGCTGATGCGCAAGCACGGCGGCGGTTCGATCGTGATGATGTCCTCGCTCGCCGGCCTGCGCGGCTCGCCGGGCCTGTCGGCCTATTCGCTGACCAAGGGCGGCGTGCGGCTGTTCGCCAAGTCGATTGCGATGGAGTGCGCGATCGCGGCCGACGGCATTCGCGTCAACTCCGTGCATCCCGGCATCATCGACACGCCGATCTGGGGCAAGATCCCGACCGGGGCGACCGGTGCCGGCCAGAACGCGCCGATCGATCCGGAGGAGCGCGCCCGGCTTGTCGCACCGCTTGCCCGCGCGGGCCAGGCCGCGGAGATCGCCTCCGGCGTGCTGTACCTGGCCTCCGATGCCTCGCGCTACGTCACCGGAAGCGAGCTCGTGATCGATGGCGGCATGAACGCCGGCGGCGTGCCGCGGCGCGCCTAGGCGGTGCAGGGCAGGGTGGCGCCCACAGGGGCTGACGCGCAGGCGCAGCCCCTGTACAACGCGAGGCTCCCGACCGACAAAGGTGTCCTTCGCCATGGCGCACAGCCTTCATTCATCCTCCTCGCCCGCGCCGTTCCGCTCGAACCGTCCGGATCTCGCGACCGATGCGATCCGCAGTGCGCGCGAGGACCTTGCCGCCTGTTTTCGCATGGCCGCGCGCAACGGTTTTGAGGAGGGGATCTGCAATCACTTCTCGGCCGTCGTGCCCGGCCATGACGACCTCTTTCTGGTCAACCCTTATGGCTACGCCTTTCGCGAGATCACCGCGTCGAAGCTGCTGATCTGCGACTTCAACGGCAATGTGCTCGACGGCGAGGGCGTGCCCGAGGCGACGGCGTTCTACATCCATGCCGAGATGCACCGGCTGCTGCCGCGCGCGAAAGTCGCCTTCCACACGCACATGCCTTACGCGACCGCGCTGTCGATGACCGAGGGCGATCCGCTGATCTGGGCCGGGCAGACCGCGCTGAAATTCTATGGCCGCACGGCGGTCGATCGCGACTATAACGGCCTTGCGCTCGACAACCGCGAGGGCGCGCGCATCGCCTCCGCCGTCGGCGATGCCGACATCGTCTTCATGAAGCATCACGGCGTCATGGTGCTGGCGCCGACCATCGCGGAGGCCTGGGACGATCTCTATTATCTCGAACGCGCCGCCGAGGTGCAGGTGCTGGCGATGTCGACGGGCCGCAAGGTGCTGCCGGTGGACCCGGCGATCGCAGCCGAAACCTACAGGCAGATGCGCGACGGCGATTCCGAATCCGCGCGGTTGCATCTGGCGGCGATCCGCAGGCAGCTCGACGCGGAAGAGCCGCAATATCGGCATTGATGTCATTCCGGGGCGCGCGAAGCGCGAACCCGGAATCCAGAGATTGTTGCGCGAGATTCCGGGTTCTCGCTTCGCGAGCCCCGGAATGACGGCCCCCTACGACCCCTGCCGCAGCTTCGCCAGCACCTTCAGTCCGCCATAGCCGTCCGCCGGCGCGATGCCCGCGCGCTGCTGGAAATCCTTCACGGCCTTCATGGTGTCGTTGCCGACGCGGCCGTCGGTACCGCCGGTGTCGAACCCGGCCTTGGTCAGGCGCGTCTGCATCTCCTGCACCTCGGCCAGCGTCAGCGCACGTTCGGAGCCGGGGAAGGGCTGGATGAAGGGTGGCGCGCCGAGGCAGCGGTCGCCGAGATGGCAGATCGCCAGCGCATAGTTCATCGAAGGGTTATAGCTCTTCACCGAATAGAAGTTCGGCCCGAGCAGGAAGGTCGGTCCGCCCGCGACAGGCGTCCACATCTGCGCGGTCGCATTCGGTTGCGGGAACGGTTGGCCGTCGGCGCGACTGACGCCCGCCGCCTGCCAGGCCGCATAGGTCCGGCTGCCGCTCGCCTCACCTGATGCGCGCACCTCGTAGCCCCAGTGCTCGCCGCGACGCCACTTGCCGCGATTGACGAGGTATTTCGCGGTCGAGCCCAGCGCGTCGTCCGGCTTGCCGAACGGCGACACCTTGCCGTCGCCGTCATAGTCGATGCCGACATTGAGCCAGACCTCCGGCATCCATTGCGAATGCCCCATCGCGCCGGCCCACGAGCCCTTCATCTCCTCCGGCGTGCTCCAACCCTTGTCGACGATGCGCAGCGCATTGATCAGTTCGGTCTCCCAATAGGCCTTGCGGCGCGGCTCGTTCCAGGCGAGCGCGGCGAGCGAGGGAAACACCGGCGTCATGTGGTTCTGCTGCACGAGGGGATCGCCATAGGCGGACTCGACGCCCCACAGCGCCAGCAGCGTGCCGCGCTCGACGCCGAAATCGCGCTCGACGCGCGCCAGCAGCGCCTCGTTGTTCTTCAGCGCGATCTTGCCGTTGATGATGCGCCAGTCGGAGACGCGGCGGTTGATGTATTGCCAGACCTGCTCGTGGAATTCGGGCTGGTTTCGCATCTGCTTGAACACGCTCATGTCGGGCTCGACCCTGCCCATCGCACGCTGCCAGGTCGCGGCCGAGATCCCCTTCGCCATCGCCCGCGCGCGAAAGGACTCGCGCCATTCGTCGAAGCCTGCTGGTGCGGCAAGGATGCATGTCGGCGACGCCATCAAAGCTGCGGCGCCGAGCGCGGATGTCAGCAGGGCGCGACGGGTGTGACGGTGCGAGGAATCAGCTTGTTTCATGGCCCCATCCTAGCGGGAAACATGGCCCGTGTGAGCCGGTTCCTGGAACTGCCGGATAGGCCGTTCCCTCGGAACAAAGTGTCGCAGTCCTGCATTCCCTCCGCACGACAAGGAGGAGGAGATGATGAGGAAATATTTGTTTGCCGCTGCCATGGTCACCGCCATCGCCGCCCCCGCGTTCGCTGACGAAGTCGGCGTTCACGTTGGCCCGGTCGGCGCCGGCGTCACCGTCGGCCAGTCCCCGGACCATCGTGTCCGGGAGCGTGACCGCACCACGGTCATCAAGGAGCGTGAGCCGGCGAGCCGCACCACCGTGATCAAGAAGGAAGATGAATTCGGCAATCGCAGCAAGACCGTGATTCATCACGACAACGACTGACGGATCGGGCCCCGGCCTGAGTGCCGGGGCCCTTCCGTTCATCGAGAAAACGGGGTGAGATGAAGATACGCGCGCATGCGGAGAGCCATGTCGTCGAGCTCGACGACGGATCCCAATGGCAGATCTTTCCCGGTGATCTCGCGACCACGCTGGGCTGGAAGCCCGAAACCGATCTGCACCTGGAGCCGAGCGGCGACCGGGTGAGTTCGCATGTGCTGGTGAACACTGCGGACCAGAGCCGGGTCCGTGTGATCGCAGCCGGCGAGAGCTGGTCGGATCGCGAGGTTAAGAAATCGTTGAAGGGCGGGTAGGTCGCCCCTTTGTAAACCGGAATATCCCCCGGTTTATGCTTGGCGCTTTACGGTCGGTTCGCTTCCGTCTGCGCAGACTACGCGCATGCGGGAGCTGCTCGACATCATTCGCGCCAATCCTTGGCCGTTCGGGGCCGGTTTGTTTGTCGTGATCCTGATGATCATCGCCGAGAACTTCGGCCGCGGCATCCACGGTGGCGGCGATACCGGCGGCGACTTTCCTGATTTCGGCGGGTGTGACGGCGGCGGTGGCGACGGAGGCGGCGGCGACTAGGCCGCAGCTCTGCAACTAGTCCTCCTGCAGATCGGCGGCGATGCCGGCGAGCCAGCGACGGACCGCGGTCTCGGCCTTGTCATCCAGAGTTCGGGCAAGGCGCTTCTCCAGCGCGATCACGCGCTCCCGGCAGGCCTTCAGCAGCGTCGTCCCACGCGGCGTCAGCGTCCATTGCTGGATGCGGCCGTGGACCGGATGAGGCGTCATCACGATCGCGCCGTCACGCTCGAGATTGCGGATGATGACGCCGACGGTCTGCGGCGTCAGGAAGGTGAGGCGGGCGACATCGGCCCCTGACAGGCCCGGATAGGCCTTGAGCATCGTCAGCACCGCGAATTGCGGCGACGTAACGCCGAGATCGGCGAGCGTCCGCTCCATGGTCAGCCGCACCGCGGCATGGGCCTGACGCAGGAGATAGCCGAGATAGCCGTCCTCGCCGCGCTTGCCCTCGCCGGGGGCGGGCACGCGCACGGCGCCTTCGTCGGATGTGACGGCCTTCCGCGGGGCCTGCGATCTTGTGATGTCAGCGGTCTTGCGCGTCATGTAAGAGCTCTTATACAATGTAAGTACTCTTATAATAACACGAGGTGCACGGCAATGTCACACGCCCGCAGCGAATACGAGGATTTCAAGAGGATCGCGCCGGACGCGTACGATCTGGTGCTGGCGCTGGGCCAGCTGGCGGCCAAGGCCGGCCTCGACAAGCAGCTGCTCGAGCTGGTCAAGCTGCGCGCCTCGCAGATCAACGGCTGCGCCTTCTGCGTGCAGCATCATGTCCTGCTGTCGGAGCGCATCGGCGTGCCGGTCGACAAGCTCCATCTGGTCGCGGTCTGGCGCGAGGCGCCGATCTTTTCCGCGCGCGAGCGGGCGGCCCTGGCGTGGGCCGAGGCGCTGACCTGTTTGCCCGACGGCGTCAGCGAGGAGGTCTACGCGGAAGCCTCTGGCGAATTCTCCGAGACGGAGCTGACCTATCTGACCTCGGCGGTCGCCTCGATCAACGTCTGGAACCGGTTTGGCGCGGCGTTCCGCTGGACGCCTGCGAAGCGGCCGATCGCAGCGGCCGCCGCCGCATCCTGATGCAGACAAGGGAGATCACGATGACAGCCATGAGCTTTTCCGCCGCCCAACGTCCCATGCCGTCGCGTTCGATGGCCCTCGCTGCCGTTGCAGGGCTCGCCTGCGCATTCGCAATCGGCAAGGCGCTGCCGCTGACGATCGACACTGTCGCGGGCGCGCTGGCGCCGCTCTGCGCCACCGCGCCAGAGAGCTCGCCGCTCGACAAGGTCGAGCCGATCGGCTCCTACGCCCTGCCGAACGTGCCGGGCAAGCGCGTCACCATCGTGCGCGTCTTCTACGGTCCGGGCGGGTTCTCGCGGCCGCATCGCCATGCCGGCTCGGTGACCGCGTATATCACCAAGGGCGAGATCCGCTCCCAGCTCGGCGGCGGCCCGGTCGAGACGTTCGGCGTCGGCCAGTCCTTCTTCGAGCCGCCGGGCTCGACGCATCTCGTCTCGGCCAATGCCAGCATGACAGAGCCGGCAGAATTGATTGCCGTGTTCGTGGCGGACGAGGGCGCGCAACTGACGACGTTGCTGGAGTAGTTGGGGGTGGCTCGCTGATTTCGATTAGGATCGCCTCAACCGCTTCCATACCGGCGATAACCCGTATTGAACCGTTGGAATTGCCAACGCGCCGACAAGCAGACCGATTACGCCCGAGATGGCTGCCTCGACCGACCATGCGATGACGCCCGCGACGGACGGGAGGAGGTGTGCGGCAGCCTCGGTTACGGCATGGACCGTGTGGCCGATCGCGGGCGGGCCATATTTTTCGATGCCATGCAGGATGATGCCGCCGCCGACCCAGATCATGGCGGCGGTGCCGACGGTGCTCAGCACCGTCAGGAAGCCGGGCATGCCGCGGACGAGGCCGCGTCCAAGTCCGCGGATCGCACCGCCAACGACCGAGGCGCCGTCATAGCGCGCAAGGGTGAGGCCGGCATCGTCGGCCTTCACGATTAGGGCGACCAGGCCATACACCCCCGCCGTGATGCAGAAACCGACCACCGCCAAGACCAGCGCCTGCGTCCAGATGCTGCCCGCCGGGAGGGCCGCCAGCGTGATCGCCATGATCTCTGCCGACAGGATGAAGTCTGTCTTGATGGCGCTCGCGACCTTCTCGTCCTCGACCGACTGGGCGTTTAACGCAATCGGCTGAAGCTGGGCTTCGTGCTCGTGCGCATGATGTGGCATGATCGCTTCGAGCACTTTCTCGGCACCCTCGTAGCAGAGGAAAGCGCCGCCCAGCATCAGCAGCGGCGTCACCGCGGACGGCAGGAAATAACCAAGCAGCAGCGCAGCCGGGAGCAGGATGAGCAATTTGTTGCGCAGCGATCCGACCGCGATCTTGCCGACGATCGGCAGCTCGCGTTTCGCGGCAAAGCCGATGACGTAGTTCGGCGTTACCGCAGCGTCATCGATGACCACGCCTGCAGCTTTTACGCCTGCCTTGGCGGCCTGGCTCGCGACATCGTCGAGCGAGGCGGCTGCCACTTTCGCAATCGCCGCGATCTCGTCGAGAAGACCGATCAGTCCGACACTCATCAACACCAACCCTTTTCGTTCCAGCCGGCGGCCGCGCGCGACAACACTCATGCACCGCCCGGATTTGGAACGAGCAAGCCGTCAATTCTCGTCGCTGCTGGATCCCTCGCGCAGGTCCGGCTTGAGCACGTCCTCCGGCAGCGCGTGAGCCACCGGCTGGGACGTGACGGCGATCTCCGGGCCGATCTCGCGGCCGCGGGCGCGGATCAGGCGCTCATAGGCCGACACCAGCGTGACGTAGGGACTGACCCAGATCCAGCCGTCGCGGGTGAACACCTGGGCGTCGAAATGCAGGTGCAGCGAGGTGCCGGCGGGATGGTCGAGATAGTTCGAGACCACGCCGATCTTCTCGCCCTCGGCGACGATGCGGCCGTTAAGCAGGCCGTCGGCATTCATCGCCTGCGGATTCATGTGCATGTAGCGGAAGCGGATGTGCTCGGTCCGGCTGTTGATCTCGAGCGTCGCGGCCTGGTCCTTGGAGGCGCGGATCACGACGGCGTCGCGCACGGCGACGACCGCGCGTTGCTTGGGATCGCAGGGTTCGCGGCCCTCGCCGGGCGGAGGGCACTCGGCGGCGCGGATGTCCTCGCCCTGATGGCCGTAACCGCCGGCGCATTGCCAGACTTCGAAGCTGCGGGATTCGCAGAAATTGTCGCGCCAGGGATAGGAGGTCACGCCCTCGCTCCTGTCGCGCCTGGCGTAGGACTGCGAACGCACGAAAGCGGGGGCCTTGTCCAGCGGAAAGCGGATCTGCGCATAGGCCATCACGTCGGGATGGCCGCTCTTGTTGCGGTAGCCGGTGTTGGGAATGATGTCGCCGCTGGGACGATAGCTGAAATCGGGGGAGCGCATCGCGGGACGGTCGAGAACGCCGGAGGCAATGTCCGTCAGCGGACGGATGCGCTGGCCGCCGGCGACGCGCAGCGCTTTGAGGAAGCGCTCGGCAACCGGATAGGCCTCCTTGCAGGCCAGCCGCCGCGGTTTTGCGACGCTGTCGAGGCACTGCACTGACACCACATAGGCGACGCCAAAGCGCGTGAAGGCGTAGCGGACGTAACCTTCGCGGATGAACCTGCGCAGGTCCGGATAGGTCGTGGCGAGCGGCTTGACCGGCTCGCCCTTGCCGCCGTTGGGGTCAGCGATGTCGTAGAGCAGCGCCGAGCCCGTGATCTGCACTTCGACCGGTCGTGCATAGACCCGGCTCGGCATGCCGTCACCGGCGCCGGGCTCGAGCGAAAAGGTCGCGCTGTATCCGGCGGGACCGGCATCGAACATGTCGACGGGATTGAAATCCGCCTGGTAGCGCGACAGCGACAGGCTCGCTGGTGCGCCGCTGCGCCGGGCCTCGAGATAGGCCCCCGCATCGAACGGCAGCAGCACGGGCACGGAGCTGCGGGCAATGCCGGTGAAGAATTGCGAGGAGACGCCGTTGAGCTGCACGAGGGCCGGCGTTGCGCGCGGATCGTAGCGGGGCACCGAGCGGCGGGGCACGAAGATGAAGTCGCCCGCGATCTGGGGGCGGCTGTTGATCTCGGCACGGAGCTGGTCAAGCGCTGCGCGCCAATCGACGCGCAGGGCCGTGAGTGAGGGGCTGCGGAACTCGTCCGCGGCGAGCGGAGCGGCATAGAGGAGCGAGAGCGACGCCAGAAGCAGCGAGACGAAGCGGAAACTCTTCCCAACCACTGTCTCGCCCCCTGGCGGCACCTGCTTTGATCCCTCTTAGTCCTTGGCGCGCTCGGAGTAGGAGCCGTCTTCGGTCATCACCACGATGCGGGTGCCGACCGAGATGTGCGGCGGCACGGCGGTGCGGATGCCGTTCGACAGCACCGCGGGCTTGTAGGAGGACGAGGCGGTCTGGCCCTTGGTCACCGGCTCGGTCTCAACCACTTCCAGCGTCACGCGCTGCGGCAGCGCCATCGAGACCACGTTGACGTCGTGGGTCGACAGCTTGACGGTCATTTCCGGTTGAAGATAGGCGGCCGCGTCGCCGATCACGTCCTTGGAGACCTGGACCTGGTCGTAGGTCTCGGGGTTCATGAAGTGATAGCCGTCGCCATCTTCATACAGGAAGGTGTAGTTGCGCTCTTCGATCGTGGCCTTTTCGACCTGGTCGGTGGTCTTGTAGCGCTCGGAGATCTTTACCCCGTCCGAGATTCGGCGCATTTCGATCTGGCTGACCGGGGTGCCCTTGCCGGGATGGATGTTCTCGGCGCTCACGACGACATAAAGCTTGCCGTCTTGCTCGATCACGTTGCCCTTGCGAATAGAACTGGCGATGACTCTCAAAGCTGTATTTCCTGCTTGCTTGGCCCGGCTGCGGCCAGGACGTGGTCAAATTGATGGGGGACTTGGGGCCTCAAATCGGACCTCGGCGCCCGTTTCGGGCCGCAACATACTGATTTTGCCGCTGGATGCCAGCTTTTTGCTGGCCTGCGGGGCGGTCGGTTAATGGCTGGGGACAAGCCGATCTCGCCATTCTGGGCGCCCGGCAGGCACCTCGACCGGCGGCCTTTCCTCAGGGCGCGAGGGGCCATTACCGGGTCTCTCAGGGGCTTTTTCGCCGAACAGGGGTTTGTCGAGGTCGAAACCTCCGTGCTCCAGGTCTCTCCGGGCAATGAGACCCATCTGCACGCCCCCCGGACCGAGATCATGCGGCCGGACGGCAGCCGGGCCAGCCGATACTTGCGGACCTCCCCGGAATTCGCCTGCAAGAAGCTGCTGGCGGCGGGGGAGGAGCGGATTTTCGAATTTGCACGGGTGTTCCGCGACCGCGAGCGCGGCGACCTGCATCTGCCCGAATTCACCATGCTGGAGTGGTACCGGGCTAGCGCCCCCTATGATGCCATCATGGCCGATACGGTCCATGTCATTGCCCGGTCGGCGCAGACGACCGGGATCGGGACTTTCTCGTTCCGGGGGCGGACCGCCGATCCCTTCGCCGAGCCGGAGCTTTTGACGGTTGCTGGCGCCTTCGAGCGGTTCGCCGGCATCGATCTGCTGTCGACAATCTCCGCCGGCGAAGGTAACCGTGCCGCGCTCGCCCAAATGGCCGCCGGCAAGGTCCGCCTGGCCGATGACGACACCTGGTCGGATATCTTCAGCAAGGTCCTGGTCGAGCATGTCGAGCCGCAGCTGGGGCAGGGACGTTTGACCATCCTGCTCGAATACCCATCTCCAGAAGCGGCCCTGGCGCGGGTGAAGTCTGGCGATCCCAGGGTCGCCGAGCGGTTCGAGGTCTATGCCTGCGGTGTCGAGCTCGCCAACGGCTTTGGCGAACTGACCGATGCCGAGGAGCAGCGCAAGCGCTTCACGGAATCTATGGCCGAGAAGCAGCGCCGCTATGGCGAGGCCTACCCGCTGGACGAGGATTTTCTGGCTGCGGTCGCCGCCATGCCGGAAGCGAGCGGCGTCGCGCTCGGCTTCGACCGGCTGGTGATGCTGGCGAGCGGCGCAACACGGATTGATCAGGTGGTGTGGACACCGCCTGCAGATGAAACGTGAAGTGAGAGATGACGAAGATCAACCTTGCACGCACCTTGCGCGAGCCGGCCGAATTGGTGGCCGAGGGCCTCGCGCCGGCCGCGGCGTTGCCGGCGCTGGAGCGCGTTGCCGCGCGCTATGCCGTCGCGATCACGCCGGCGCTGGTCGAGCTGATCGATACCTCGGACGCCGACGATCCCATCGCGCGGCAGTTCGTTCCGATCGCTGCGGAGCTGGAAATGCAGCCGGGCGAGAGCGCCGATCCGATCGGCGATCACCCGCATTCGCCGGTTCCTGGGATCGTGCATCGCTATCCCGATCGTGTGCTGTTCAAGCTGGTTCACGTCTGCGCCGTCTATTGCCGCTTTTGCTTCCGCCGCGAGATGGTCGGGCCCGGCAAGGAGAATGCGCTTTCCGACAGCGCCTATCGCGCCGCGATCGACTACATCCGCTCCCGCAGCGAGATCTGGGAGGTGATCCTGACCGGCGGCGATCCGCTGATGCTGTCGCCGCGCCGCATGAGCGAGATCATGGCCGATCTCGCCGCGATCGATCACGTCAAGATCATCCGCCTCCACACCCGCGTGCCCGTGGCCGATCCTGCGCGTGTCAGCGAGGAGATGGTCGCCGCGCTGAAGGTTCCGGGCGCGACCACTTGGGTTGCGCTGCACGCCAATCATGCGCGCGAGCTCACGGCAGACGCCCGCGCCGCCTGTGCGCGGCTCGTCGATGCCGGAATTCCCATGGTGAGCCAGTCCGTGCTGTTGCGCGGCGTCAACGACAACGTCGCCGCCCTGTCGGATTTGATGCGAGCTTTCGTCGAATGCCGCATCAAGCCCTACTACCTGCATCACGGCGATCTCGCGCCGGGCACCGTGCATTTGCGAACGACGCTCGCCGAGGGCCAGGCTTTGATGCGGCAGTTGCGCGGACGAATCTCAGGACTGTGTCAGCCTGACTATGTCATCGATATTCCCGGCGGCGCCGGCAAGTCTCCGGTGGGACCGAATTACGTGTTGGCGGCACAAAATACCGCACCCGACGCGGGTGATGCGGCGGCCGAAACGCGCTATCGTATCGTCGACTATTGCGGCGAAGTTCATCTCTATCCGCCCGAGACCTGAGCGGTGACGATGGGAGCGCCTGTCGAGAATGGAGGAACGGAAATGACGAAGATCATGTTGGCAGCATCGCTCGTGGTCTTGCTCGGCGGCGCGGCTCTTGCGCAGACCGGCGGCTCCAAGGGATCGACCTCAAGCGGTGCATCTTCCGGATCGGTGTTGCCGGCCCCTGTCGGTCATCGCCAGCCGCGCGCGAGCGACGTGCCGAGCGAGAAGAATCTGAGCGATCCGAACACTCCCGCGAACAAGGAAGACGCGCTGCTCGACAAGAAGATCAAGAGCATCTGCCGCGGCTGCTGATCGGAGCATCATCCGGAAGAAGGTCTTCCCTCGCGACAAACGCGGAACGTGTTTGCGCGGAGATCATGCGCAGAAAAGCGACGACGGGCAGGGCGCGAACAGCATCGCCCCGCCCGCCCTTTGCATGGCCTCAGGCCGAGCGCTCGTGCAGTCCCGCCCGCTGGGTGTTGCGGCGGATTTCGACCGCGTCAGCGAGCTGCTCGAGCACGGTCTCTGTGGTGGCCCAGTCGATGCAGCCGTCCGTGATGCTCTGGCCGTAGGCGAGGGGCTTGCCCGGCACCACGTCCTGGCGGCCGGCGACGAGATTGCTCTCGATCATCACGCCCATGATGCGGTTCTCGCCGCCCGAGATCTGGCCGGCGATGTCGGCCATCACGATGGGCTGGTTTTCCGGCTTCTTGCTCGAATTGGCGTGGCTCGCATCGACCATCACCAGTGGAGCGACGCCGGATTTCGCCAGATCGTTGCAGGCCGCCGCGACGCTTGCCGCATCGTAGTTCGGCTTGCTGCCGCCGCGTAGGATGATGTGGCAGTCCTCGTTGCCCGCGGTCGAGGCGATCGCTGAGCGGCCAAGCTTTGTGACGGCCATGAAGTGATGCGGATGTGAGGCCGATTTCACCGCATCCGCAGCAATGCGAACATTGCCGTCGGTGCCGTTCTTGAAGCCGACGGGGCAGGACAGGCCGGAGGCCAGCTCGCGGTGGATCTGGCTCTCGGTCGTGCGCGCGCCGATCGCGGCCCAGGACACGAGGTCCGCGATGTATTGCGGCGTCGTCATGTCGAGGAATTCCGTACCCGCAGGCAGGCCGAGATTGTTCACCGCCGACAGCACGTTGCGCGCCAGCCGCAGGCCCTTGTTGATGTCGAAGCTGCCGTCGAGATCGGGATCGTTGATCAAGCCCTTCCAGCCGACGGTGGTGCGCGGCTTCTCGAAATAGACCCGCATCACGATCTCGAGCTGGTCGGCGAGGTCCTCGCGCAGCTTGGCGAGGCGCTCGGCGTAGTCGAGCGCGGCCCTGGGATCGTGCACCGAGCAGGGGCCGACCACGACCAGCAGGCGGTCGTCCTGGCCGTTGAGGATGGCATGGATAGCGTTGCGCGCCGCCATGACCACACGCGTTGCGGTGAGCGTGCGCGGGACTTCCCGCATCACCTCATCGGGCGTGCTCAGCTCTTTCAGTTCGCGGATACGAAGATCGTCAGTCGTGCTCAGCACGGCGGGCTCCTGTTTGTTTCAGAACCTGCCGGCGAATAAAAAAGCCGCCAGGTCTGGCGGCTGTTCGGACGTTTGCTTCAATATTTTAGATTGAGCGCGATCCTCCTGCCGCCAGCAAGCTGTCGTAGCTAAAGTACCAAAAATAGCTGGTGGCGACGGTGATCATGGTTGGCCATATAGCGTGCCATGGGCGGGTTGTCACCCCCCAATCGGGCCTTTGGGTGACGAGACCCTTCAGGTGTTGCTGTTGCGCGCGGCCAGCGCCACGCCGATCAAGGTGGCGCCGCCGAACAGCAGGTTGATACCGACGAGGACCCCGATCGCCCATTCCGCCGAGCTTGGCAGCCCCGTGATCACCATGAAGGAGATCGCGATGTCGACGAGGCCTGAGATCAGGAGCCATGACCAGCGGCCGCTGGGCTCGCGGCGATGCTCCAACGCGTACATGATGGTGGCGACGCCCTCGGCGAGGAAATAGGCGCCGAGCACGATGGTCAGCGTCAGCACGGCCTGCATCGGCCGCGCCAGCAGGAGCATGCCGGCGAGCACGGCGAGCGCAGCCGAGATCAGCGACCACCAGAAGCCCGGCGTGGCGCGCGCCCAATAGGTCACGACCAAACCGCCGATGCCGCTGATCAGGAACATCCAGCCCAGGAAGATCGCGGTGGCAAGGCTTGCGAGCGGCGGCACGATCAGCGCGGCAATGCCGAGCACGGCGAGCAGAATGCCTTCGAACAGGAAGGCCTTCCAATGCAACTTCACCGCCTCGCTCATGGCGGATTGCAGTCGTGAAAAATCCTCGGGCGAAGTCATGGCGACCCCCAGATTGGCAACGGATGTACCCAATCTAACCGTTGCGCAGCGCGCTCGCCATCCCGCGGCTCAACCGCCGCCGTGCGCCGACGAAAAACCTTCGCCGCTGGTGCGAACGCGGTTGCGGCCGAGAATGTAGATCGCGATCGTGACGATCAGAAGCGCAAGGCCGAGCAGGATCGAGACGAAGCCGATCGGGATCAGCGCCAGCGTCAGGTTGCGCTCGGGGTTGATCAGCCAGTGATGGATCGAGGTCAGCACGAAGGCCAGGCCAAGAAAGCCGACGCCACCGCCGGCCAGCAGCAGGGCCCACATTCGCCGGAGCTGGCTGAGCCGTTCCCGCGCGATCTCGGTGCGGGGCGCGTGGTGGCGCGCGACGCGCCGGACCAGGCGGATGGCGAAGGCGATCGAGCTGAAGCCGATCAGGAGGCTCGCGCCGCCCAGCCACATCCGCAGGGTGGGATCGAGGTCCGGCATGCGCTGGAGTGTGAGCAGCGGGAAGTCGAAGGCCGAATGCAGCGCCAGCGGGCCGCCGAAGATCAGCAGGCGGCTGGAAAGACGCGCCCAGTCGCGATTGTGACGGTTCGCACCCAGCGCCGTGCCGGCGCGCGCAATGGTCAGGTAAGCGCCGGCGATGATGCCGAGGGCGCCGTGGAACGGCACGGTCAGCACGCTGCGCAGGGCTGCCAGCGACCGCCACATCTCGGCATGCTGGACGAGGTAGGCGAGGTTCTCATAGGCGGCGAAGCCGAGGCCGACCGCGGCGCCGTAGACCACGGTGTCCATCGGGTTCGCAAAGGTCCGCCGCTTGGTCGAGGAGACCAGCACGATGGCGATCACCTTGACGGCCTCCTCGGGCAGCGCGACGCCGAACACCGAATGCATGGCCAGCGCCGCCCAGGGGTTGTCGGGGGCGGCGACCATCTTGGCGAAGGGCGCGCGGGCGAGGCCCAGCAGGGAAATGCTGGCGGCGCCGAGCAGGAACGCGGTCCAGACCTGGGCCGGCGGTCCCGGGCGCTCCTCGGCGGCAATGACGAGCCACAGCATCAGCAGCGCCGGAGCGATGGCGGCGGTTCCAATGACGGTGGGTAACGCTTCAATCAGGTACATCGGCGCCGAAAATAGGTTCCCTTGGCCCGCTTAGCTACTTCTACCGATGCGACCATCTGTCATGCGCCGGCTGTCGCCTCGCTTAACGAGCGTGACAGCAAACGTTCATCGGGGCCGTCATGTGTAGAATACGAGCACAATCAATCGCATGACAGGATCGCTTCGTCATCCACGGCAACGACGGCATGTCGCCGGCGGCGGGCGAATTGGCAAGTCAGATCAGGGAAGTGCGAAGATTTCTTCGATTCACGTTGGATGTCCTCGCGCTCCCGAGACGGATTGCCCCGTCCGGGTCGCGCAGGTCGGAACGGATCGGCCTAGTCCATCGTGCGACGGCGCGGCGGCGATGCGATCCGGCGGGCCCGTACCTGCTCCAGCTCCCAGAAGGCGCGTACGAGGCACGAGCCGAGGCAGAAAACGATGAGCAGCAGCAGGAAGGCCTGGTCGACGGCTGGGATGTGTATCATGGCACTTTGTTAAGCAACGCGTGTGCCACGTGTTCCCGCCATGGCCTGCGCTTTGCGCAGGCGGGCCGTCCGCACCGCGCTGCTTGCGCGACTCGAATCGGCGGCCTGCGCGAGGTCGCCGTAGCCGGCTCTTCCGGGCGTCAGTGCGTGGTGAAGGGCGGTGGCGCTTCGGGGGTGATGTCGAAGGCGCCGAGATGGAATTCCTCGCCGACAAGTGTCTCCGGCTCCGCATGGTCCGCGAGCAGCGTGAAAGCGGCGTTGGGATATTGCTTCCAGATCTCGAGATCGCCGGCGGTGATGGTGAGCCAGCCGAAGGTGTACATGTAGCGCCCGGGCTCGGTGACCCGGCCGACCCTGTCCCAAGTGATCTTGTTGACTGCCATCCGGTCCCCCGATCGCAAGTCCGCAAATGACGTCCGGCACGCGGCACGGACCTTCAAAAGCTGATCCCGCAATGGGGCCAGGATAGGGCGGCGATGCGGAGGCAAGACGGCCGCGAGGCGCGGCCGCCGCCTGCCGGTTCAGCGCGCCGTCGAGGCTGCCTGCGCTTCGGCCCGCTCCAGCTGGCGGTGCGAGGCGTGGAAGACGTCGTGGACGAGGCCGATCTTTTCCAGGCCCAGAATGATCAGGCCGTTGAGATCGATCTCCCACCAGGCATGCGAGATATAGGCGTCCCGCGGGAAGCGGTGATGGTTGTTGTGCAGACCCTCGCCGAAGGTGAGGATCGTGGTCACGAACTCGTTGGTCGAGGCATCATCGACCTCGAAGCGGCGATAGCCGTAAGCGTGGCAGACCGAGCCGGTGAGCTGGCTGGTGAGAATCAGCAGATACGCGCGGAGCAGGCCGGAGAACAGCACGCAGCCGATCATGCTGTGCACGCCGCCGAAGGTGTAGCCGACCACGCCGGGGATGAACACGGCCGACATCCCGTACCAGACCCAGCGCGTGCGGACGAAGAACATCGCGATGGAATCAGCGAGGATGTCCTTGGCGTAGTATTCGTTGTCGGTCGTCGCCTGATCGAACACCCAGCTGCCCTGGGCGTGCAGGAAGCCTTTCAGCGCGCTGACATAGCGATTGCCGAAGCCATCGAATTGCGGGCTGTGGGGATCGCCGACGTCGTCGGCATAGAGATGATGGCGGCGGTGGTTGGCGACCCATTTGGCGATCGAGCCCTGCACGGCCATCTGCGCGATGGCGCAGAAGAAGACGCGCATGATCGGGCCGGTGCGGAAGCTGCGATGCACGAACAGGCGGTGCATGCCGGCGCCGATGCCGAACGTCGTCAGCGCGAACATCCAGACGAAGGTGAAGAGCTCGACCTTGCCGACACCTTGCGTGATGGCCCAGACGATGCCCGCGACGGCGCCGACATAGAGGATGCCGAGCAGGAGATAGCTCTCGCGCAGCTTGGCCTGAACCAGAGGACCCTCGGTCACGACACCCGGCGGAAGCTGCGGCCTGGCTGCGCTGACGGTGGTATTTGCGATTGCAGCCGGGGCGGACTCGGCGATGGACATTCCGGAGCTTCCAATACTGAAGGCCCGCAATGATTGCGGACGTACTGGCTCACACCCTAACGCGCAGGGGCCTCCGCCTCCAGCGTTTAGTTAAGAAAGAGTTAAGATGGTCCGGCGCGGCTCAGGCCGACTGCAGCAGGGGCGAGCGCACGATCAGGCGGTCGAGGTCGTCGCGCGCCTGTTTTTCGGCGAATTTGACCGCAAAGCCATTGTCGAATTTACGGATCACGCGCCCGACGCAGGCGCCGACGGCGAGGGCGGTTCCCACCGGCGGATCGTACTCGCAGGAGATGGCGACGCCGGCGGTGGAGACGTCGATGATGAAGCAGGGATGGATGCTGCCGTCGGCGAGCGTCAGCAATGTATGGGAGATCTGCGGGACGAAACGCGCGTCGCGCCGCAGATCCTGGACGCTGGCGTCCTTCTGCTTCTTCTCCAGCCAGGTCAGCTTTTCCGACATCCAGGCGCGCCGCGCCCGCGTCATCTCGAGCTCCATCAGGAAGCCCGATTTCAGCGTCGCGCTGATGGTGCACTGGAACTCGCCGAAGTCCTGGAAATAGGAGGTCAGGCGCTCGCCGACCTTGCCGACGACGGGCACGTCCACGATCATGCGGAACGGCGACACGCGCTTGGTCCGGCAGGCGAAGCTGCGCAGCTTGCCCTCACAATCGTACCAGCGCGGCAGCGAGTAGCTACCGCTGACCGTCACTTCCACTGCACGCTGCCTGAGGAACTCTGCGACGGACATGGGCGCCAATTTGTGTTTCGGACTGCTTCCGTAGATTCACGGTAGCAATCAAATTCTAAGCAAATGATACCGGCGCTCACGAGCAGGGGTAAATTTCCGGTAAATGCGTGCGGACGATCGTGGACGAAATTATGCAGTCTCACGGCATCGTCATTGCCGGGCGCGGCACGAGCAACGCCTGCGCCTAGTTCGGTCCGAACAGCACCAGCAGGGCCAGCAGGCCGAGGGCGATCAGCAATTTGATCGCCGTCCAGGTCAGGCCACGCACCCGGTGCTCCAGTCCGGACCACACGAGGACGCGCCCCATCGCGAGCGAGCCGAACACCTCAATGCAGGCGAGCAGAAGTGCGATGCCGGCGATGACGGACCACGACTCGGCCTGAGGCAGCCATCGCGCGATCAGGGCAGGGACCGAGCCGTTCAATGCGCCGAGCAGCGCGAACCATCCGAACCAGGACGCAAAGCCCTTGACGATATCGGGCCCGAATGCAGCGGGCTCGAAGCGGATGCCGGTCGCCGCGAACATGCGTTCGATGCGCTCGCCGTCGGTCAGGAACAGGAAAGCGCCGATGTAGAGCGGAATGCGCGACATGCAGAGAATGGCGATTACGCCGAACACGACGACATGGCCGATGACGTCGAGGATGATCTCCACGCCGTCAGTGCGCGCGTGCTTCGGCGCGGCCTGCGGCTGCGGCAGCGACCTGGCGCGCGCCATGTGCTCCAGCATCCTGGCGCGGCGCTCCGGCGCGTAAGGCGCGGTGCGGCGCATCCAGGCGGGCGCCGAAGGGGCGACGCCGGGCTGGCCGTCCGATGGGGATTTACGCGGGTCCATGGCCTCGTCCGGTTCCAATCGAGGATTGGTCGGCGGCCGGGGGCAGGGAGGTTCATTGAGGGGGAGGAATTTCGCTGCGGCTTCAGCGAGCTGTCTCGCGGATGGCGCTCCCTAGCGGAATCGAACCGCTCTCTCCACCGTGAAAGGGTGGCGTCCTAACCGATAGACGAAGGGAGCAAACGCAAGGCCCCGCCGCTTTGGGCGGCACGGCCGCTGGCCAGTCCGAGTCGTGCCCGGCGGCTTGCAGCGGGCGAACGTATAGTGGCCTTTGCGGCCGCGGGCAAGCCGTTCGGGAACGTCTTTTGGAACCGGTGGACAGTGCGGCCCGGACCAGCATTTCGGGGCGATTTCAACGGTTTCTTAGGGTTCCCTGAGCTAGCGCTAAAGCGGGAGAATTTTCGCCGATGCCACAGCCCAAGAAGCGCGCGACCCGCAAGCTGCTGTCGCGGCACGCCTGGATCACGCTCGATGGCGGGTTCGCGGCGCGGCATTGCCTGGTCGAGGACATCTCCGACACCGGCGCCAAGATCATGATGGACGACGACGCGAGCCAGCTGCCCGGCGTGATCCGGATGGCCTTTGCGCGCGATGCGCGGACCGGGCGAAGCTGCCAGGTGATCTGGCGCCGCGGCAGGTCGGCCGGCGTCCGGTTCATCTGACATCATCCGCGCTGGCCGGATGGCGCGCCGCGGCCGGGCGGGCTAGAACAGCGGCATGCGTGCACCGCTCCTGATCCTGGTCTCGTTGCTCGCCACCTCGTCGGTGGCACAGGCCGAGGCGCTGCGCCTGCCGGCCGCCGAGCCGCCGCAGGCGGGCAAGACGTTGCCGCTCAAGGGCACCGCCGGCGCTGCAAGAGCAAACGCCTGCGCCTCCTATGGGCGCGGCTTCCACATGGTCGAGGCGACCGGCACCTGCGTGAAGATCGGCGGCTCGATCAGCATCGACGCCACCGTCAGGCGCTGAGGCCGCATGCAGCCGGATCTGATGCGGCTCGACATCATCGTCCCCGTGCTGATGTATTGCGCGCTGCTGTGGTGGGTCGGCCGCGGCCTGAGCTGGACGGCAAAGCTCGCCACCGCGGCGGTGACGCTCGTGCTGATCTTCTGCGTGCTGCTGGTCGAGCGCGGCTGGCGCTAGCGTCAGATAAAAAGTGCGAAAACAACCCCATGCACAGTAGCCGTCAAGCGCGACGGTGACGCGAGGCGTCCTGCGCCAGAACGACGATTTCCCGCGCGCGCAGCGAGCCTTAGGCCGCGCCGCCGGCTCACGACATCGGCGGTGCGACGAATTGCGCAAATCCGGGGCGCTTACCGAGCTCGGCGAGCCAGCGCGTCAGGTGCGGCTGGGCCGGCCGCGTGATGCCCTCGACGCCGAGCCAGCGCCGCGCATAGGAGCCGATCGCGATATCGGCGAGCGTGAACTGCTCGCCCTCGATGAAGCGGCGCGTGGCGAGCAGGCGGTCGGCGATCGCCCAGACCTCGGCGGCGGTATCGGCATCGCGCTGCACCTGGATCATGTCGCGCTCGGCAGGCGCCGTGCGCACGATGCCCCAGAACACCGGACGGTCCACCGGCTGCACCGCCGACAGCGTCCAGTCGAGCCAGCGGTCGACGCTGGTGCGCAGCTTTGGCGCCTCCGGATAGATCGGGGTGCCGCGTCCGTGCGCGAGGCACAGATAGCGCATGATGGAGTTCGACTCCCACAGCACGAAGTCGCCCTCGACCAGCGTCGGGATCCGCGCATTGGGGTTCATCGCGAGATAATCGGCCTCGCGCGTCTTGCCATATTGCATGCCGGCGTCGATGCGCTCGTAGGCGAGGCCAAGCTCGGTGAGGCACCACAGCACCTTCTGCACGTTGACCGAATTGGCGCGGCCCCAGATCGTGATTTTTTGGTCTGGCACGTGATCCTCCCGCGCGTTCTTCTGTCTCGTAGCCCGGACGAGCGAAGCGACATCCGGGACTTTTCCTGCAGCGTTCCCGGGTATCGCTGCGCTCACCCGGGCTATCAATTCTTGCGCCGGTGATAGCGGAATTTCCTCCGCGCAGCGTCGGCGATTGCGCGGGACCCCTCATGCAAAAAGCTCCGCCCGGGGCGGAGCTTTTCATCGCAAATCGAACCTGACGTCAGTGGCCGAAGAACAGCCACAGCAAGATGATCACCGGGATCGGCACGCCCAGCAGCCACAGTAAAATTCCGCGTCCCATCGCGTTCTCCTCCAATCGCATTGTCCTGAGGTGAACGCGGGGGACGGGGGCTTGTTCCTGCGCAGCTAGCCTTACCAATGGCCGGTATTCGGCATGGAAACCCAGGGCTCCTGCGGCGGCTTCGGATCGCCCTTCTGCAAGATCTCGATCGAGTGCAAGTCCGGCGAGCGCACGAAGGCCATGTTGCCGTCGCGCGGCGGACGGTTGATGGTGACGCCGGCCTTCTGCAGCTTCTCGCAGGTCGCGTAGATGTCGTCGACCTCATAGGCGAGATGGCCGAAGAAGCGGTCCTCGCCGTACTTCTCCTCGTCCCAATTGTAGGTGAGCTCGACCAGCGGCGCGCCGCGCGTCTGCGGCTGCTTCTTCAGTGCCTCGAGATCGTCCGACGAGCACAGGAACACAAGCGTGAACCGCCCCTTGTCGTTCTCGATCCGCCGCACCTCCTTCAGCCCCAGCGCATCCTGATAAAACTTCAGCGCGGCATCGAGATTGCGCACGCGCAGCATGGTGTGAAGGTATCGCATGGTTGTTGCTCCCTGACATTCGGAGGGTTTTGCTTTGGGCCGGGACGGCGGGGGGAGAGATAGCAGGAAATGGGGAGGAGGGGCAGGGGTGAACCTAAAGGCCGAAGCGGAATCCGAAGTAGACCTGCTAGGCGTGGGGAGGCAGAGCCAGCACGACAATGGCAATGAATAGCTCTGGGCAATCGACGGGGCCCACCGGCCGGCAGGTGCGCGGCCCAAGCGCGACCTCAGCTTCGTCGCCGCGGAAAACGCGCTTCGCTCGTTTCCGGAATTGTTCAGAGGTTGACGATCGGTTGCGACACGGCGGCGAAAAACACCGTCGTGTCGATGACTGGGATCGCGAGCAAGCGTAGTGGGCTTCTAGACGCAGGCTACGCGGTGTCCTTAACGCATCGAAAGCTGTCGGAGGTTTGCAAAGCGCTGCTGGGCGGCATTTTCAGCCTCGTTTTCCATCGAATTGAAATGCTGGACATACTCAACAGCGAAACCGTCAATCGATTCGAGCGGGTCCATGCTGTAGCGCATGTACTGTTCGATATGGAACATTTCGTGCAGCATCCACGTCAAGTCGCTGTTGGGATCCGGCGTCTGTGAGAAGATCATCACGTTACCCAGCGTCACAGCATGGGATCTGCCGGCGGCCTCATAGCCTGCGTTCAAAAAGCCCGGCACAGTGAAGTTAGGAACGTTGCCGACCGTCCATCGAGCTGAGAGAAGCACGTTCATCGGGACGACGCGGCTCAGGTAATTGATGAGCTGTGGATCTAGGGGCATCGCATTTGGCGCGTACATCTTATAGGCGTCCCGCATTGCCGCCGCGACAGGCACGGCGGCGAGCTGATCCATTCCGCATTGGCCGGTCGAGACGCAGCCCGCGAGATATCGTCCCGCGGTAAAGCCGATCTCTTGCTGGATTCTATGGTCGGCGGTCAGGGTATCGAATCCGTCGCGCCAACCGGGACCGAGAGTCCTGCTGATTGCTTCGCGCGGAACCCGATTGATGAAGTCATTGGCCCTTTGTACCTGGTTCAGAATTTGCCCTCCGGTCTGAGCGGGCTGTCGAATTTGAATGTCATCTGGTTATTGATGATCTCACCGGGCGGGCGGCCCTTGATGACATCTTGTCCCATTTGGATGGGAGCCCTGATCGGCGCAGTAGCGATCTTTCCGACCTCCTCGAAGAAATTTCCGGCGGAGGCGGGCATCGAAACAGAGCCAAGAAGCAGTGCGAAAGTAAGCGAGCGTGAGAGTGATTTCATGACTAATCCCCAGTGATCTATCTGTCCCCGTGCAATCAACCACTGCGTGAGGTCGGTCGTTGCCACCTTTCGTGACACTCCGCGTTGAGCCGGTTCAAACGAAAGTGATACCGCTGCAAAATATTCGTCGAGCGGCGTCATTGTCCGACCTGCCGAGATGGTCAAAAAAGCAATGGGCGGCTCTTGGGCTCGGTCCTGGGCCATGGATGTTCGAGGCCATGGTGCCTAGACGGGCGAAGTGGCTGCGGCCGGTGCTGGAGCGATTTCGGTAACGGGAACGGAGAACAGGATGGTTCCCCTGTGGATAGTCGAGTCCTGCCTTGTGGACGGACTCTCGACCTTGACGCGCAGATTGCACGTGGTCACATAACCTGCCCTTTAAAGAACTGACTTTGCTCTTCTTTTTCAAATGGAGAGCTGTGTCATGTCGGACAAACTTCTGGTCAACCTTTGGGGTGCAGTCATCAGCGCTGACGGCGTCTGGGCCATTGGCGCCGCGGTTCTAATCGTGGTGGTTGTCGCCATCGCGAGGCGGCGCGTTTGATTCGGAGATCAGTGGCGCAACCCCCACGAAAGGCCGGCGAGGCTTTTCCACCCACCATCCACCGTTTTGTGTTTTGGGTGGAGGGCTAAGGGGCAAATTGCAGAAGACTCTTGCCAAAGCTGCAAATCAGGCCGCAATAGATCATCCCCCTATAAAGAAGCGGATTCGGGTCTCACGAAGTAATGGAGACCTGCGTCATGTCACATGCTGTTGAAGATCGCTCATGGGTTAAGAGCGATGCTGCCTTAATACAGCTCGGACCTGTCATTCACCGGCTGTTCGCGGGGCTGTGCCACCGAACAAATGTGCGGTGCTTTCCGCTTGCCTGTCAGGCAAATCATTTGGCACAAATAACTCGCCTCCGAGAGGCCAGCTCTGAGAAACATGGAGAGCTGCGCCATGAGTGATCCCGAGCTGAATGTTAAGTTCTGGCCGCCGAGTGTAACGGCAAAGGGGGCAAAGGCCATCGAGGCCATCCGCCGTCCACTGGCCTTTGCGGTCTACGCCCGTCCAGTGGTGGCCGTTATTCTCGGCCTGGCCGTGCTTTTCGGCGGGCACGAATTGGCTCCTTGGGTGTTTCGGTTGTTGAAGTTTTGGTAGGCGCCTGCGTGGCCTGGCTGCGGGAGGGCAAACGACTGCTCCCATGAAAAATGGGAGGCTACGGGCGGCTATCGGTTCGTCCACAGAAATCCAATTCAGCTAAGCTATTGGCGATTCGAGCGAACAGCGTGCCAGGTGCGTGTGGTACGATTCCCGGTCCACCCCCCTTGCACTTCCAAAAATATCCGGCGACAAATCTGAACCCCACCCCCGCTGGAGAGCGATCCGATAAGGAGAGTTCTGCCATGCCCAGGGTCCCGCCAGAATTAAACCTCAAGATTGGTCCGTTTTCGGTCAGCGCCAAAGGGGTTGAGGCCGTTCGGGCTATCCGACGGCCGGTGGCTTTCGCAATCACCCTGCTGGTGCCGGTCGTTCTCGGCCTAGCCGTCTACGGCTTACTCCACGTCGATGTTCTGCGATCTATTTTGCGGCGCTGGTGGCCTTTCTGACGGAGCGTCACAGTGATGTTGGAGGATTTGAGCCTATTGGCGGAAGCCCTTCGCGACCGAGCCGATAATTCCTCTTACGAAATACAAGATGATTATCGGTCCGAGCGCGAACAAATCGCATTTGGCGGTGGTGGCCTTAGTGTCGGTGTAGTCCGACGAGATTCATTGGGCGTAACTGTCCTTGACGGTTGCGCGTCATAAAATGAATCGATCCTGAAGGGATCAAAATCATGTTGCGAACGTATCTACGACGGTTAGTCAAACGATCGAGCGCTCTACTTTTGGATGTCTCCGGATGGCGAAAGGATGACGCACGATGAGGTCTTCCTCGCTGGAAATGAGAGAGAAGAGCCGTCGGAAGATTATTCGCGAGCGTTGCATGTATTCGACAATGTCGTGCGTAACTGCGTTGCGGTTTCGCGCAGACATAGTGGCATTCAATCACCCTCGACAAAGCACTTCTATGCCAGCGTTCTGTTTACGGCACTCATCGCCCGCAGCATAAGCCTAGTTGTGCTCGCCCCGCACAGCCCTTGGGCCCAGAAACTCGTTGAGCACTGGGACTATGCAACTGCGGCGATCATCGTGCGAACGATGATGGAGTTGAGGGCTGCATTCTACTATCTTTGCGTGGATCACACTTCGGATGAGGAGTGGGATTGCCGATGGGCCCTGTTGAGATTGCACGACTGCAATTCTCGGCTAAGGCTCCTTGCTGCTAGATCAACAACGGCCGGAGATATTGAGACGCTCGAAGCTGAGGTTGAGATAGTAAGAGCCGAGCTTCGGGCGAACCGACACTTTCAAGCACTGAGGCATCAGCAAACGCTTCTAAACGGCGGATCTGCATACCTCTTTCCGTTAGAGGAAATATTGGAACGAGCTGGCCTCGAAAAGTCAGCGTATAGATTTTTGAATGTCGTGTTTTCGAGTCATGTGCATGGCCTGCCGATGTCTTACTTTCGAATGGCAGAAGAAAACCGCGGGCGTGGCCTGCCTAGTCCCGTAGAGGAAAGTAGCACCACCATTTGCCTATCGCTCGGTTCGGCCCTTCTCACGGCAACGCGCGACGAGGTTGAAGAGATGTTCAAAGATGTCACGAAGCAAAGTTCCTCGACCTCGAAGGGTGGATAGGATGCCGGCTATGGGCACGCCATTATTCGAGTCTAGAGGCCCTAAAAATACGGTGACAGTACAAGAAATCAGAGGCGACTTGGGCGATTTGACAGCGCTATGACAGACGGGGGCGGAAGCCGCCAGCTTTGGTGCGCAATTACAAATTGCAGCGTCTATGATTTGGGATACTGTGTCTACCGGGCAATCAGGGGGCTGGCGTGCTTAACAATGTTGGTGATACCGCGCTTGGAATTTTAGTCACTGCCGTAGTGACTCCGATTGTCGCCTGGATTGTTGCCCGAGCGACGGGCTGGGTGAAGTGGAGGCCCGAGCCGGAAACGGTGCAAGCAATTGGCATCAGTACTAGTTCTTCTTTGGTTTTTGGCCTACTGCTGGTCGCAGCATACGATCGCGGCTTTCTTCCCTTCATGCGGGAATCAGAGACGCAGGTGGTTTCGCACCAATTCGGACAACCGGTTGAGAACGGTAGCAGAGGTACGTGGCTTGTCACGATGACCACGTTTAATCCCGCCCAGGGAAACATAACTGGCGGGACGATCTGTGCTGCTACAGCGCCTAAAGCCGTAGCATTGCCGAATACCTTCGGCGAATGCGGGGCAAATCCCGCGGCGATGGTCACTCTAAATATCGGCCAGCGGCATACGCCGATTTCATTCATCGTTCCACGAGGTTGGTCCTATAAGGTAGTCAACGACGGCCACGATCCGATGAAAGAAGGAGTTTGGACGGAAACGGTCTTGAGATAGTTGGTGCGACTGTTCTGTTGCCAACATCAACGTGATTGAGGCGATCATCGGCCCAAGGCCGCCTACCACAATCGCTCGCGTCTCCATCTACTTCTCCTCCGCCCCCGTCGCTGTCGCCGGCCCTTCCCCCATGATCAGCAGCACGGCGTCCTCGTCCTTGGCGCCGTCCCAGTGCACCTGCTTGCCGTAGTGGGTGACGAAGCTGCCCGCCGGCATCGGCACGGTGCCGTTCTCGGGATCGAACTTCGGGCCTGAGCCGACCCACCAGGTGCCTTGCAGCACCACGATGTAACGGTCGTTGGGATGGAAGTGTGGGCGGCTGAAATGATTGCCCTTGGTCCATTTGTTGTAGACGATGTAGAAGCCGGGCTTGGTGGGATCGCCGACCACCACGGCGGTCTGCGCGCCGCGCGCGTCGACCGGGCCCCAGGGGATCTGGTCCGGCAGCTTGGTGACGACGGCGGCGGGATTGAGCTCGGCGGCGGAGGCGACGCTCAGCGTGGCGCCGAGGGCGAGCGGCAACAGCAGGGCGCGCCAGGCGCGGCGTGTCGTCATGGTGATCTCCCCTTGAGTGGCGCCGGTTGATCTGGCGCCTTGTGGTTGCAGGGATGCTAGCCCGTCCTGCCGCCAAGGCAAGGTGCGGGCCGTGCATGCGTGATCCTCTCCGCGCGAGGGCGCGGGCGAGGGCAACAGATGGGAATGATCGACGGCAATGGTTCTAGCGCTTCGATCCGTCCTTGCTGCGCCTGTTCTCTTCGGCCTCGTCCACGAGCTTCAAGGCGGCGCCGTCGTAGCTCAGCTTCAAGCCGCGGCCGACGATCCATATCCATCCGTCGCGGGCGTCCTTGACCGGCTGGGCGTTGAACTGGTCGGAGATCGATTTGACGGCGGCGTCTTGCGGTCCCGGATTGCTCAGCTCCGCAGTGACGCGCCGGATCGGATGCCTGTCATCGGCAGCGTCGCTGTCGATCGTGAGTTTGGCGCCATCGACCGCGCATTCGAGGGTGAAGGTATCGCGCAGCTGGCGGCAGCGGTAGCGGCGTTGCGTGATGACCTTGTTGGTCTCCTCGGATGTCATCCCGGGCGAAAAGCCGAGGATGTCGGACTTCTTCACGTCGGCCAGCGATGCGGGCTTCAGGAAGCCCGGCTGGATCGCCACGAGGGCGGCAATGGCCACAACGATCACACCGGCGATAACAATGGCAATCTTCATCAGTCCCTCGCGAGAAGCATCCGACCATATACAACAGCCGGAGCATCCTGCCAGCCGGGGCGAGAGCGATCGGAAGGGGCCTGAAGTCCCTTCGCTGAACATCATGGGGCGTCCCGGCGACTAAAGGCTTGGAGCTTGGAGCTTGGAGCTCGTGGAGACGAGTTCGGCAAGAGCGAAGCGGAGCTCCACGCATGACGAGGGCGGCATGAAGCGCTGGCTGCAAAGGCTGGGGAAGGTTGCGAGGGTCGCCGCGCTTTGCGGCACCGTCGCCTGGCTCGTGCTGACGACAATCTCTCCTCAAGCGCCGGATGCGGCGCATCCCGAACGCTACGCGCAGCGGCACGACGTCCGGTACGTGAGCGCGGAGATGGGAGAGACGCTGCGGATCCTGCTCGGATCGACGTTCGCGCTGGTCCTCGTGGCGTTCGGATGCCATCTCGCGACCAGGGACATGCAGGACGACGGTCGCTAGGGAGGCGAGAGGCCAGCGCGCCCATCATCTGACAAGAAAAACCGCCCCTGACATTGGCAGGAGCGGTTTTCCGAAATGGTCGGTCTAGTGACCGGTGCCGGGCTTCGTCGTCTTCGGCGGCTTGCCGTCCTCGACGCGTCCCTCGTTCCTGAGGTCGCGGCCCTCCTGGGCCTTCTTCTGGCTCTCGGGGGATTTGCCGTGTTCGTAGATTTCTTCCTTGATGTAGCCGGCGCCTTCCTTGGCCTTGCCTTCAACGCTCATCGTAATCTCCTTGTCGTGTAATCACTCAATTCGCGCACGAACGGAGTGTTCCTCCCGCCGGTCATGCCGTCGTCGCGGCACGACATGGGCCACGCATGCGCGCAGGTGTGGGTCTGCGCGACAACAAGGGGTGCGGGCGACCCTGCCAAATTGAGCGTTGTGCAATTTGGAACCGACCACTTGTGGTTTTGATGGAACCCGCTATCGTATTTGCTCTGGACTTGGGGGGAATTCGACATGATGGGGCGCCTGGGGCTGCTCGCGCTTTTCGTCGTCGCTTTGAGCGGCAGCGCGCAGGCCGCAGCCTGGACGTGTTCTGCGAAGAACATGGTGTCGGGCAATTATGACGGCGGCGATACCGCCTACATCCATTTGTCACCCTATGAGAGAGGCAACAACTATCCCGTGATCCGGAAGGGCAAGACGGTCACGGGACGGACGTCCAATGGGACGCCGTTCGTCTGCAAACAACAATAGCCGAGCCCATCGGGAGGATAAGTGAAAGCTCTATTCAGCGTTTCAGCGATACTTTTGTCATTGGCCGTCGTCCCCGCTGACGCGGCCCCCAACAACACCCCTCACGCGATCGAATGCATGGCCAAGAACGGGTTCACACCCGAGATGTGGCGCGCGCACCGGGCAGGGACCAACGCACAGGTCCAGTCCTACATCGCCTGCCGTGACGGCATCTCCGTCAAGCAGGCGAAGGAGGTCGGCAAGCGAGACGGCAATTTCGATACCTGGAAGCGTTGAAGGAAGAAGTTGGGCCGCTGGGACGATCGCAACCGGCACATCGACGTCGTCGTCAAGATGTGACCGCTAATGGATGACCCGATCGGCGTCTAGCCGGCGTGCTGCAAAGCCGAGGAAGCCAAAGGCGGCTTCAATGGTGACGGAGCCGATGCATCGGCCCGTCGCTGGAACAGTCTTGCGATGTGCAAGAGCCGCGCCGAGGGCAAACCCAAATAGCGCAGCGACACTGCGCCCGCGGGATGCCGCCGCGCCGCGTTGGCGATCGCAACGCGCGTGAATAAGCCGCGCCGCTTCCAGCGAAGCGAGGCGGCGCGATACACGAGGCGAGCGGGCGCCTCGCTGCTTGTGTTGGCCAACGGGAATAAGGAAGCCACGCTCGGAACGGCGGAAAGAAAATCTCCGGCGGGCTTTCAAAAACGAAAACATTGGCTTGGGCGATCGGATCGTTCGGCTTTGTAGGGCGGCTCGCGAAACCGCCTTTCACCCGCACGCCCGCTGCTGTATGTTCGCTTGCGAGCCGCCAACGAGGTGTGCCGAAACCTCGTCAGTACCTGGCGGCGTTTGTGCCCACGGCGGGCGATGCACTCTATTCATTTCAGAGCCCACCATCGTGACGATCAGCTCGTCGCGATGCGCGTCTTCATTTGAGAACGGAGCAAGCCATGCATTTCTGTCTCACAGGGCAATACACACCGCGCGCGCTCAATGCCATTCTGGAAAATCCCACGACCAATCGCCAGGAGGCGGCGGCGAAGCTGATCGAGGCGGCCGGCGGCAAGCTGGTCTCGATGTACAGCGTCGCAGCCGACGGCCCCGGCGTTCTCGTGATCTTCGACGTGCCCGATCCCAGCGCGGCGCCGGCGATCTCCGGGCTCACCGTCACGGCGGGCACGCTGCAGAACGTGAAGCTGATGCGCCTGTTCACGCAGGACGAGATCAAGCAGGTGCGGCAGAACGCGGCGAAGCTGCGCTCGTCCTACAAGCCGCCGGGCGGCTGATCGGACGCGCCGCGCCGGCAACAGGCGAGGTGTCTCGCTCTTTCGGGGCGACGTCGCGACCATCTTGCCTGTAGCGCATCCTTCGAGACGTCCGCCTTGCGGCGGGCCCTCAGGATGAGGTCGCGTTTGTTGCGAGATGGCGGGGGACTTAGGCCGCGATCCGCTGCTCGACCGGCGTGGTCAGGTATTTGAGCGCTTCGGCGTGGGCGAGGTCGGGAACCGCGATGGCGGTGTGGCTGTAGACCGCGTGGCTGCGCGCGCCTGCGATCCTGTCCAGGATCTCCTTGCCCTTGATGACGTGCAGGCCCATGCCTTCCCTTGCCGGGAAGATCGCCAGCACCACGTCATAGGCCGCGATCACGGCCCTGAGCGCCTCGGCCTTGTCCTCGGCGACGTCGATGAACACGCGAACATCAGCCGCGAGTTCACGCAGCTCGTGAAAATCCAGCACTGTGGGGATACTCCAACGCAACGATACTGACGCGAGCTTGGATGCGTTGGGTTACTGAAGTGTCAACGAGACGTCTCAAGTCACAAGTTTCACGGCGAGGTGACTCCTTGGTTCCACCGGGAGCGTGGAGACAGCGAGGCTATCGCAAATGACGAAATGGGGCGGCAGCTCGCTCGCGGCCCATCCTTCGAGACGCCCGCCGATGGCGGGCCCTCAGGATGAGGACGGAGTTCGCTGCGGGGTTTTCATTGCGGTCAAGGCTGCCTGTTAGCCTCATCCTGAGGAGACCGCTGAAAGCGGTCGTCTCGAAGGACGAGGCGCTTGCTCCGCTCCCCACCCAGACGTTATCTGTGATACCCCCGGCGGCAGAGAGGGATCGGAACAGGAGAGACGGACACGATGGCGGGCGAGAAGACCATTCGGGCAGGGCAGTGCCATTGCGGCGCGGTGCGGTTCGAGGCGACGCTGAGCGACGGTTTCAATTCGATCCGGCGCTGCACCTGCTCCTTCTGCCGGATGCGCGGGGCCGTCGTGGTCATGGCCGAGATGGGCGGGATCAGGTTCCTGGCGGGCGAGGACGCGCTGACCAGCTACCGTTTTCATACCGGGACGGCGCAGCACTTCTTCTGCTCGCGCTGCGGCATCTACACCCATCATCAGCGGCGGTCCGACACGACCCTTTATGCCGTCAACGTGGCGTGCCTCGACGGCGTCAGCCCGTTCGATTTCGTGGAGGTGCCGGTGATGGACGGCGTCAATCACACCAACGACACCGGCCAGCCGACGCGCCGCGCCGGCACGCTGCGTTTCATTCCGGCGGACTGCGGATCGCAGCCGGCGTTTGGCGTACCTTTCGCCAGCGCATCGGCAGCACGCCGTTCTCCCTGAACCCGCCGAGGAAGGCGAAGCGATCGGCCTGCGGAGTCTTGCGAGGTTCGATCGCCGCGCCCAGGATTTGCACCATGTCGGTCTCGTCATGAGCGGGCCAAAACGGCAGGCCCGGCCCGTTGGGGTTTCCGCGCCGCGCAAAGTTGATCCAATAGTCCATCATGGTCCGTGACAGCGCGCGGTCCTCTTCGGCCGGCGGCGCTGCGCTGCCGACGATCTGCTGCGGCGTCAGCGTGCCGAACACGAAGGGGATCTCGGTGACGTGCGAGGCGACCGGCGTGTAGGGCGAGGTGTGGTTGAAGTGATAGCCGTAAGTCGGCGCGCGGCCGGCAGCGTGCAGCCGCAGCCACTGCCAGCATTGCTCGGAGATCACCATGTCGCCCGTCAGCGCGGCGGCGGACGCCCCGGCCTCGGCGTCGGTGCCGGCGGGGTACAGCTTGAGAAAATCCGCGATGCGCGCTGGGCCGAACATCGCCTCGGCCGCGGCGCGAAAAGCCTGCGCGGATTGCGCCGGGAGAGATCGCGCCATGAACGGAAATCCTTCCGCGCCGTTCCAGCCGGCCAGCAGCGGGGTCTGCATCTGTTCGCCGTGCAGGAAACGCCGCGGGGGCGCATCCGGTATCAAATGGCGATCGATGCTCGGCGAGAACGCTTCGGTGACGTGGTCGCGCGCGAAGCTCCAGGGCGCGGCGGCGATCAACTGCTCGGCGGGCAGGGCGCGTAAGGCTGCTGTCGACGCGTGACCTTGCCGGTGCGCGAAAGTGAGACCGCGCGCACGGGCTTCGTCGAAACCTTGCAGAGGGCCGTGCCGGCTGTCCCAGAAGGCGCCGCTCTGGCCGATCGCCTTGTGGAACAGGCCATGGGCGAGCGGCGAGGCCATCAGGATGCCGACCGCCATCGCGCCGGCGGACTCGCCGAACAGGGTGACGTTATCAGGATTGCCGCCGAACGCGGCGATGTTGGCGCGGATCCAACGCAGTGCCGCAAGCTGGTCCTGCAGGCCGTAATTGCCCGACGGCGCATCAGTGTCGAGATCGGGATGGGCGAGGAAGCCGAGGATGCCGAGGCGGTAGTTGAAGCTGACGACGACGACGCCTTTCGCCGCCAGCAGGCGGCCGTCGGTGGCGGGATTGGCCGCCGAGCCGAACTGAAAGCCGCCGCCGTGGATCCAGGCCATCACCGGCCGCTTCTCATCGGCAGTTGTCGCGGCGGTCCAGACATTCAGCGTCAGGCAATCCTCGCTGCGCGGGCCCGGGCGGGGATCGTTCGCGAGCGAGGAGAGACATCCCGCGCCGAAGGTCGAGGCGTCGCGCACATCGTGCCAGGGCAATGCGGCCTGCGGCGCACGCCAGCGCAGCGGGCCGACCGGCGGTGCGGCGTAGGGAATGCCTTTGAATGCCAGCACGCCGCCTGCGTCCCGCGCCTGGCCGCGCACCTGGCCGGACCGGGTGCGGACGATCCGGCCGAGTTCGGCAGCCTTTTTATTATTGGTGAGGGCGTGCACGGTCGCATCTCCTGTTGGGGCGACCTCGGATTTACCGGCTTCCGGACTGGAAGAATTTGCGTATTATCGCAATCGATCATCAAAAACCGTCAATCATGCGGCAGCCCCTCAGCTATCCCTGGCTCGACCTCGATGTGGACGACCGGTCCGCGCCGGTCATTGCCGTGCGCGTCGACGCGGACGGCACCAAGGGCGAGGTGCCCGAGCACAGCCATCGCAAGGGACAGCTGGTGGTCTCGCTCGGCGGCGGCGTCACCTGCCGCGTTCCCAGCGGCCTGTGGATGGTGCCGCCGCATTGCGCGGTCTGGATTCCCGGCGGCATGGCGCACAGCAATCGGGCGACGGCGAATGCGCGGCTGTTCTTCGTCTATGTCGAGCCGGAGCTCGGCGGGCTGCCCGGGCGCTGCTGCACGATTTCGATCTCGCCCTTGCTGCGCGAATTGATCGTCGAATTGTCCGACGGCACGCAGCACGACGAGGCGCGACGCGAACGCCTCATCGGCGTGCTGCTCGGCGAGCTGCCGCGCATGCCGCTGCAGCAGCTGCATCTGCCGCTTCCGGCCGAGCCGCGCTTGAAGCGCATTGCGACGCTACTCGCGGACAATCCGGCCGACCGTCGCACGCTTTCCGAATGGGCGAGCCATCTCGCGCTCAGCGAGAGCAGCCTTGCGCGTCTCGTGATCAAGGAGACGGGACTGACGTTCGGACGCTGGCGTCAGCAACTGCATCTGATCGTCGCGATCCGCGAGCTCGCCGCGGGCGCGAGCGTGCAGCAGGTCTCGGCCGAGCTCGGCTATGAATCGGTCACGGCTTTCATCACCATGTTCAGGAAGGCGCTGGGCCAGCCACCGGCGACCTATATCAATGGCATCGCGAACGCGCGCTGACGGCGATGGTGGTGGACACAACTTCGCCATGTCGCGGCTGATACAGCGCGCGAGATCTTTCGCAACGGGCGGCAGGCGGCAGCAAAAAGTGACGGGATGGCCGTGAAACTGCGGCTTGCGTTTTCGGCCTCGATGGGTTCTAAGCCCGGTGACTTCCTGACCGTCGGCATGACCACGAAGCGCGCTGCGCGGTTTTGTCATGTGCCCGGCGGAGTGAACTCAACACTCACGCGCACCCAATTCAGAAGGATTCTCGACATGGCGAAGATGACCAAGACTCAATTGATCGATGCGATCGCCGAGGGCACGCAGCTTTCGAAGAACGACGTGAAGTCGGTCATCGAGTACATGGCCACCGTCGGATACAAGGAGCTCAACGAGTCCGGCGAGTTCGTCATTCCCGGTTTCGTGAAGATGTCGGTCGTGAACAAGCCGGCGACCGAAGCCCGCATGGGCATCAATCCCTTCACCAAGGAGCCGATGCAGTTTGCGGCCAAGCCGGCCAGCAAGTCGGTGAAGGCCTCGCCGCTGAAGGTGGCCAAGGACGCCGTCTGATACGGCGATCGCGCCGCCTGCTGCACGCAAGGCCGGCGGCGCGGCTTGTCCCCGCAAAAAGCGAAAACCCCGCCTGGGGGAAGCGGGGCTTTCTGGTGGGGTGAAGCCTGGGGGAAGCTTCATTTAATTAGACGCGCGGGCACTGAAAAGGTTCAGCCGCCAAATGCAAAAAGAGAAAAACCCCGCGCGGGGGCTGCGGGGTTCTTCAAAGCTGACGGCCGCGTCGCACAGCCCTCAGCACTACTGAATTCACCGTGATAATGCGCTGGCGCGCAATCCGTTCCACGGCTCGTCGCGCGCAAGCCGACGCGCCCCGCGTTCAGATCACGCCGTCACGTCCACGATCGGCGGCGTGTCGACCGGCCGCTTGCGCCAGACGATGAATTCCGACTTCGGATTGAGCCATTCATATTCGTCGCCGCGCGCCTTCAGATGCGCGAGCGCCGCGGCCTGCGCGGCATCCTCATCCGCAGCTTCCACGATGATCTCGACCGTCGCCTCGACCTGCCTGACGACCTCGATGGCGAAAAACGTCCTTGGCATTGCGTCACCCTCGGCGGAGTAACGGGCAAGGCGCAGAGCCGTTCCAGCGATCGGCGTCCGCGATGCGGCTTGCGATGCCTGACAGGAAAAAACCCCGCGCTCTCGCACGGGGCTTTCCAAACTGACGGCGATGGGATTTCAGCGCCTGGCCGTCAGCTCCACCTCTAACTTAAGGTTGAAAATCCAAAAAGCAACAGCGCCGCGGTGACGGAGTATGTTCGTCAAGCGGCGCTGTCATGTTGCTGGGCGCTGAAATCCCCAGTTTCGGTGAGTCTGCGCAGCGCGCGGAAGGTTCAAGAAAATTTCGCGGAGATCGCGCGCAAAGGCTGGACTTTCTGTTCTCATTTTGTTCTTATGAGTCCACCTTGGAGGTGACTCATGACCGTCGACAAACAACGCGAAGTGATCAGGCTCTGGAACGAGCTCAGGAAGGTCGAGGGCCCGGCGGCGGAAGAGCTCCGCATCCAGATCCTCGAGTGCTTTTCCGAGAAGGGCAAAGCCAGGCGCGCGGCTTGAGCCGCGCGACATCGGGCAAGCGCGGAGTCCTTCAGGGCGCCCGCGTTTAGTCGGGCAGCGCCGCGTGGCGCGTCCGTTGCGTCAGGTTTCTGATCGCAAGCCGTCTCTCGCGAACGGCGTTGTCCATCGATCTGTTCGCCGCGGGGTCGCTTAGGAACGATCATCCTGGATCAGCGTTCGCGCCCCATGACATGTCCGCGATGCGCAAGGCCGATGACGGCGACCTCGACCAACAGCTTTCGATGCGAACCCTGCCGCGAGATCGTCATCGTGTTTGCGGTCGTGTCGAAATTCCTGCCGTCGAAAATATCTGCTGCCGAGACCGCTGCGGTGCGCGACTTCATCATTCGTTAGGAGGAGATTCGCGCCGGTTTTCTCGACTCCGATTCGTTCTTCGGGAACGAAATGGAGTCGGATGCAGAACAAGGCGTGGCTGCGCGCGCCTCGATGCGACACCTGTGTCAGAACGAGCCAGCGTGAGACGAGCCAGCGCGCGTCTTTGCCTGATCGGTGCCGCATGAAAACCGACGAACCTAGTTGCTGGACGGAGCGCAGCGCAATGCGCGACCGCTCGGCGAGCGCCGCGCCAACTCCTAACGGAAGCTTGCGCGGAAGCGGATAACCCTATTCGGTTAGGTTAAAAGCCCAATTGCGTTGCGATCGCCGCTGCCTGGCGTAGGTATGTCCTGCAAGGACAATCAAGAAACCGCTTTGCCAAGAAGCAACTTTGCCAACGTATTTCTCATGACACCTTTTTCAGAACCGTCCTTCTATCAAGGCGACCGCCACACCTACCGGCGCGTCGCCATCGTCGGCTCGCTGTTCTGCCTCGCTTTCGTGGTGATCAGCTTCTCGCTGCGGCCGCAGCTCGAGGACACGCGCGTCGCGGTCAAGGCCGACCGGCTGGTCCGCACCGCGGGCCAGTCGCCGCACACCAACTAAAGCGCTTATCGTCTGAGCATGATCTCTTCGGAAAACCGCTTCACACTTTTCCGGATCATGCTCTAGCTACCGCTCGTCGCCGGCGATGCGCTCGTCGACGGAGGCGCGCGTGCACGCGCCGCCGCGGCTCGCAAGCGCGACGAAACCGGCATAGCCAGACAGATTGAGCAGAACCTCGAGCCACGCGGGCATGTCGGGCCTCGTTGGTGAAGGCAACCTCAACGTGCAAACCGCACGTTTGTTCCGCGATCGTGAAAAGAAATCCCCTGGAGCGCGCAACCGGGGACGATTGTTCATCGCGCTTCGGCCGGTTTCTTCGCGCCCGGCCGTTGTGGGAGCTTCCGCGCTCTTCCGATCGTGCGTTAGAGGCGAGAGGAGGGGTCGAGCCGCCTGCCGAGAGTCGCGACGGACTCCGATGACGGCTGTTCCCTCAGGAACTCGGCGATGGCCTGCGCGAGCTCGCCATCGCTCATCGGTGTTGGTGGCGGGCGCAGCGTTCCAACGCCGAAATTGCGTACGATCTCGTCGTAATGTTGGTCGCCGGATTTGGGCACAAGCCTGCGGATACGGGCCAGCAAAGCGGATAGCGGCAATCCTTCCTCCCTCGTGTCCGCCCCGCATTGGCAGCAATTAACGTCTGCTGCCATTTGCTCCCGTGGAACTGAAAACCCCGCCAGCACCGCGGAGGATGCTGACGGGGCTTCGTGCTGTTGCCTCTACCGGATAGCGGAGGCTCTGCACTCGCAACCTCAACCAGGCCGGCGCACTTTCGTTCCACTTGTCCCGGAATTTTTTGCCAGCCTCCGGTTCCATCCTGCGCGCAACCATCGCAGCCGGACCGCGTTGTCTCGTCGAGATGCGAAGGAGGAGTGCATGATGAAGAGAACACTGGCAGTTCTGGCCACCGTCGCCGCCGTTGGCGTGACGGCGATCGCGGCACCTGCGCCGGCCGAGGCGCGCGGTCGCGGCATTGGTCCGGGCCTGGCATTCGGCCTCGCAGCCGGCGCGATCACCGCAGGCGCGGTCGCCGCGTCGCATCCGTACGGCTATTATGGTCCGGGCTACGGCTACTATGACGGGCCGGGCTATTACTACGGACCGGGCCCCTACGCCTATTATGGTGGGCCGTACTACCGGCACCGCCACTACTATCGCCACTGGTAACGGCTCAATAAGCGAAAAGCCCGGAGCGATGCTCCGGGCTTTTTTCGTGCGCATCGATCAGGCGTGCCTTACGGCCAGAGCGAGGGCCGTTCCACCTTGCGGGCGTTCTCGAGCGTCGACACAAAATACTCGTCACGTTCACGTTTGAATTTTTCCTGCGTGGCACGGAAGGCGGCGACACGGGCGGCGATCTCTTCGCGTTCGCGGATCTTGCGCTGTTCGTCTTCGGTCATGTCAAATCCCCTCTACACATGAGTATGTGTGCACTACTGCACTCAAGTCCTGCCGCCGCAATCAGCTTGAGTCGTGTCAACACATGCATTGGCGCTTCTGATTGGGGCGTCAATGGGGAGGAGGCATTGCAGGAATGTGATAAGCGATGGTCGGAAAAATTTGCCGAGCTCCGCTTCTCTGCGCACGGCACGCGATGCGTTTGTTCGCGGTGGATAAGAGCGTCAGCAATCTTGTCGCTTGCATGCGACGCAGCTAGCCCGAACGCCAAATCGCAAGTGCAAATCAGGCGCTGAGCATGGCGAAGATCGCGTGGATCGACTCGGCATCGAAGCGCCGATCGATCCGACGAGGATGACGTCGCGACGCCGGCCTGACGCGCGCTGAGTCTGATTCGCTGCGGGGCAGGAACGCACCAACGACCGGCGCGGACCATGCTATAGAGCCATGCTTTGAAGTCAGGATGGCTTGCCCATGATCGCGTCAGATCTTCGTAGCGGCGTCGAACGTCTCGGCGACATGATCGCCGAAGCCAGGACCATCGTGCCGTTCACCGGCGCCGGCATCTCGACCGAATGCGGCATCCCGGACTTCCGCTCGCCGGGCGGAATTTGGACACGCTACCGTCCGATCGAGTTCGGCGAGTTCGTCGCCAGCCAGGACGCGCGCGACGAATCCTGGCGCCGCCGCTTTGCGATGGAGGAGGTCTTTGCCGCGGCGAAGCCCGGCCGGGGCCATCGTGCACTCGCCTCGCTCTACCGCGCCGGCAAGGTTCCCGCCATCATCACCCAGAACATTGACAATCTGCACCAGGCGTCGGGATTCGCTGCGGAACACGTGGTTGAACTTCACGGAAATACCACTTATGCGCGCTGCGTCGGGTGCGGCGAGGCCTATCAACTCGACTGGGTGAAGCGACGATTCGACGAGGAGGGCGCAGCACCCAACTGCTCCGTGTGCGACGAACCGGTGAAGACGGCCACGATCTCGTTCGGTCAGATGATGCCCGAGGATGAAATGCAGCGCGCAACGGAGCTGTCGCAGCACTGCGACCTCTTCATCGCGATCGGTTCATCGCTTGTGGTGTGGCCTGCAGCGGGCTTTCCAATGATGGCGAAGAACGCCGGTGCACGTTTGGTGATCATCAATCGCGAGCCGACCGAACAGGACGACATCGCCGATCTCGTCATCCGCCACGACATCGGCGAAACCCCCGGCCCCTTTGTCGGTAATTGAGGCATCAATTTGATTCGCGGCTGTGCAAGCTGTTCATAGGTTCCGGCGAATCTCTTTTTTATCTATGCCTCTCAACCGGGAGTGTTATCTTTTGAGTCGAAAGATTCGCGTCGCGTCCAATTGAGAACATTCTCTTAAGACGCGTGATTCGAGCGCCGCCAATGTGGCGGGTTGCATGGCAGTGTGGGGTCCGGGGTTATGGGGTCGTCGGACGGATTTGAGTCCAAGAAGCT
>Ga0207426_1000431_pt1 | contig 68516 bp, 57 predicted proteins | sample AraplaMF_Cvi_mMS_FD_184265 | JGI IMG/M metagenome (GOLD analysis project Ga0207426, IMG submission 184265) | Arabidopsis root microbial communities from the University of North Carolina, USA - plate scrape MF_Cvi_mMS (SPAdes) (version 2) | ecosystem: Host-associated > Plants > Roots > Endosphere...
CAGAACGCCGGGCGGAAAACCGTTGTCAATGATGGCATGGGCATACTTAAGAATATCGGTTTGGTTCTGGTTATAAACCAGCTCTATCCAGGTATTATACTGGGGGCTGCTGAACAGCAGGCTGTCAGGCATTTGGCCAGTGGCCTTGAAATGTTTGTTGCTGGCGGATGTGAAGGCATCGGCCAGGGTTTTACCGGCGTTATAAATATTTACACTGTCGGGGTTATCTGAGATCAATAGCTCATTTTCCGAAAGAACGAATTTAAAAGGCTGGTTGCTCCAGATGTACCTTCCGGCAGTAGAAACCAAAAGTGGCGCTGACTGGTTACCGTTATTATTCCCCGAAAGATCAAACTTATAACCTGGTTCATAAGGCGCCAGGTTTCCCTCGTCAACTGTTCCTCCATACCAGCGCTCACCTTTTAATATTTTGAAATGCTTTTGGCCCTTTTGCTGAGCTGCTGAGAAAAGCGGCAGTATCGTGAGCGAAGCAATAATGATGTGCTTTGTGAATTTTTGAATGGTCATGGTTGATAGTTTCAGCAATTGAGACGTGGTGTGAGCTTAAATATTGGGCTTTAAAATAGGGATTTATAGTGGAGGATGCAAGCACTTATTCTCCGCATTATTTGCGTAGAATAAGGGCTTGCAGAAAGCTTGCTTGCCTACTGTAAAAGATCAGGTCAGCTTAGGAAGGTATACAGTAAAGCAGGCACCTTCATTGGGCTTTCCATCTGCCTGTATATAACCTTTATGGTTCTGAACAATTTTTTTGCAAATGGCCAGCCCGATCCCGGACCCTTTTATTTCTGTACCCTTATTTAGCCGTTGAAATATCTCGAAGATCTTTTCCTTGAAAATAGAATCAAACCCGATCCCGTTATCCGATACCATGATCGCGTAATACTGCCCGGCCGCCTGATCTCCGGGTTCTTTTATTTCAGCGCCATCCACCAGTCCTGCTTCAATTTTAATAAGCGCCTGCCTGCCGGGATGCCGGTATTTAACGGAGTTGTCGATGAGATTGAATAATAATTGTTTGATCTGAAAGGGGATGGCCCTTATAAAAGGAAGCTCACTGGTTTGGATAAGTACCTTTTTCTGTTCAGATTCATCCTTATAATGCAGTATTATTTCATCAATAACGGTATTGAGGTTCACCTCCTGATAACTCTCCGTATCTGACGTTAGTCTTGAATATGCCAGCAGGTCTTCGATCAGCAATTTCATCCTGTTGGCCGCCTGAACGGACCTGTTTAAATACTCCCTGGATCTTTCATCCAGCTGATTGTGCAGGTTGCCTGCAACAAAGTCGTTATAGAGGTGGATCTTTCTTAGCGGTTCTTTCAGGTCATGAGAGGCGGCATAGGTGAACTGTTCAAGCTCCTTATTCTGAAATTCAAGCTTGGCCAGGTATTCCTTCATCTTGTCTTCAGCGATCTTCCTTTCCGTAAGGTCACGCGTTACCTTACAAAAGCCGATAATGTTGTGCTGCGCATCGTGCAGGGCCGTGAGCACAATACTTCCCCAGAAGCTGCTGCCATCCTTCCGGAGCCTCCATCCTTCGTGAATGGCCTTGCCATTATCTGTAGCCTCTTTCAAAAGCCGCTCCGGAAGCCCTTTTTTCCTGTCTTCCGGTAAATAGATCTCACGGAAGTTCTTTCCCACTATTTCCTCTTCTTTATAGCCTTTTATTTTTTCCGCGCCTTTGTTCCAGTTCTGTATTGTTCCATTCCTGTCCAGGAAAATGATGGCATAATCCTCCACCTGCTCCACCATTTTATGATAACGTTCTTCGCTTTTTCTAAGCTCTTCCGTTCTCTCCCTAAGGTCCTGCGTTTGTTCCCGGACCTTATCCTCCAGTGAGATGGCAAGGTTACGGTACCGTAATTCGCTTTCACGCAAAGCGTTTTCGGCCTCTTTTATAGTGGTTATATCAACGAGCATATTGATGGCTCCCGTTATTTTCCCCGAGCTGTCAATGACCGGTTGCGGGTGAGGAGCTACATGCCGGATCAGCCCATCGGGGCGTACTACCAGGATCTCTTCACCGTAAACAGCGCGTTGTTCCTTCAGGCATACAGCCATCGGGCAGCAGTCGAGCGGAAGCTCCGTTCCGTCCGTGTTCAGGATCTTATAGGAACCGCACCAGAGGTCTTTGCCTATCTCCGGATGTCTTCCCCATAGGTCGGCGGCGGCTTTATTGTATAAGGTTACATGTCCTTCAGCATCTGTAGTATATAAAGGGGTTTGCAGGGTATGGATCAATTCTTTGTAGCGGGCCTGGCTCTCAACCAGTTCTTCAAAAAGGCGCTTTTTCTCAGTAACGTCCAGGGTAAAACAACGGGTATGTACAAATTTTCCCTCATCCGTGTAAACACTGGAATTAATGTGAACCGTTTTAATGCTGCCATCCTTACAGCGCAGCTCAGATTCATACTGATCCAGGGTTTCGTTACGCTTTAGTCTTGCCAGGATGTCCTCAATTTTTTCCCGCTTTACGTGGAACCGGGCTATATGCTGGCCAATATATTCGCTTTCACTATAGCCGAGCATTTCCAGCTCCGCCTTGTTAGCCCACTTTATAATACCATTGCTATCTACCCAATGGAGGCCCACATTGCCATTGTCAATATAATCCTGCAGCTCAACGGTTTTTTTCAACAGCTCTTTTTCTACCTGCTTTTGCCCGGTAACATCATAAAGGCAGCATACAACGCCTGCCAGGTTGCCGTTGGCGTCCCGGATGGGAGCAACGCTTGCCCGTGCATACACCTGTGAAAGGTCCGGCCGTTCAATAATGATCTCTATATCTTTCCTGGCAATGCCATCTTTGAGGCAGGCTGCCACCGGTGTTTCGTTGTGGGGAAGATAGGTGCCGTCAGGATAATAAAGTTTGCAGGACCCGCAGAAACGTTCGCTCTCATCACCGGGAACAGGGCGTCTGCCCCACATTTCAACTGCTGTTTCATTGTACTTTTTTATGACAGCATACTGGTCGCATACAAACACCGCTGCCGGCAACAGGTTTAGTATATGGATCTCCTCCAGGTAGTTCGTTAGATCCGCTGCATCAGCAGCTGCTTTGAGGCTATTTGTACCCCCTGTATTCTGTTCCATGGGTTAAATACTATTGAATCAATACGAAAATACCCATTTTTGGTTACACGTAATAAATGAAACACCGTCTCTTACAGCATTTTCTCCATCTCCCACTTATCCAGCCCCTTCCCAAAACCATCTTTTACAACCTCCTTTACAACAAACCCCAGGCCTTCATAAAACGCCTTCGTGTGCTGGCTGGTCTCTATCCTGCAAACCACTCCGGGATGCTGCTTTTGCAGCAATTCCAGCCTATAGCGCGTAAATAATTTGCCAATGCCCTGGCGATGATGGTCCGCATGCACCATGCCCCAGGTAAGCACCGCTGCGTGTTTTGCCGGAAAATAAGCAACACCCCCACAGGCAAGAATGTTACCATCTTTTTCCACTACGTAATAGTCTGTTGCCGTATGGTTATCCAGCCAGTCTGTAAATAAGGCCTTTTCTTCCGGTGCAAAGAACGTAGGCATATTACTCTCAAAAATAGCTATACAGGCATCACGGAAAATTGGGTTATATGCTACAATATTCATCTTACGATATTAATCAATGATTTTTTACAATCCAGCCGCTTATTTCTCCAATAGCTTTGCATTAAAAATATGAAACAATTCAGCTGCCTGTATTTAATGCTGCTACTGGCATTTACCCAGGTTTCGGGACAACAGAACAATAAAAAAATTATGACACAACAAACATTGATCGACCGGTTCATAGTACCGCAGCCCGCTATTGATACCTTTATGCAACGGGTAAATTACAACCGCAATTTCATTAAGAAGCTACCGGGATTTATGCACGATGCCGCTTACCAGCACAGGGATGAAAAGGGGAATTTAATTTTTGTTACTGTGGCTGTATGGGAAAATGAAACGGTGATCAGCAACGCGAAAGCCGCTGTACAGGCCGAGTATAAGAGAATAGGTTTTAATATGCCGCAGTTTTTAGAACAAGCCGGCATTATCATAGAAAGGGGCATCTATGAAGAAGTAGAGGAGAAGGAGTAGCACATCCGCTGTATTAATTACTAATTATCCCTCTCCGCCCGCTTCCGCACAATCCATTTATCCAGCTGCACATCCAGCTTCTCAAACAGCTCCACAAAGTTTGCAGCTAAGGGCCTTGGCTTTGTGTAGTTATCCTCGTGGTCCAGCCATACCAGGGGGTAATCTACATCAGGCTGGGTAGTGCCATGGCTGTCAAAACATACTACGCCATAATCGCTGTAATCTGCTATAGGCAGGTAGCCATGGTCCATCAGCTCTGCAGGGTAGCCAATGATCCATTCTTTCATACTATCCAGCCAGTCATCGGGAATGCTTTTGAAGAACGAGATATGTGGCAGGCCCAGCGGCAGCTCAATAAAATGCAGGTACTGTAAAAAGGCTTTGTAAGAGGGCGGCAGCTGGCTGCCTAAGAATTCTTCCAGCAAATACAGCTGTGTATCTGTTACAGTGCTGGGAAGGGGTTTCCAGTAGGTTATTTCTTCATCATCGGGGAGGTGGCGGTGATCTGTCATGGCATCCGGTACTTCTTCTGCTATGTACTGGTTGCCGCGGATCTCCTCCATGAAATCAAAATACTTATCTACCACTTGTTTGATTATACCAAATAGGTGTTGACGACTCATAAGATAGTTGGCATCCTTGTTCTGTGGACAAATTAATAAAAATCTGAATGATTGTACCGCAGGCTAAAAATATTTCTCTATTGTTACACCGTAGTTGATGAGCAGATTCTCCCGGTCGGTACGATTTAGCTTGTTATAGCTAAGGGCGGCGGTAATAGCCAGCCAGGAACGCAGCTTCAGGGAAAGGGAGTTGTTGCTTTTAATAATAAAATCTTCCCCGTTCTGAAGGGATTGCTGGAAATACTGGGCGCCTTCCAGCACAATAATGTTCTTGATGGTCCATTTATAGGTAACACGGAAAGAGTTACGAAAAGTGTGGTATACATCCGGAATAGTATCTTTCAGGAAAAGGTCGCTGTTCTCGAACAGGATCCCGTCGCTTAAGGTTAATGTGGCATTGGGGCGGCTGATTATATCATAGGCTGCGCCCAGGCCTCCCTGGAAACGGTCGTTGATCTTCAGGGAAAAGCTTTTGTCATAAGAGGCCAGTCCCCAGTAAAAAAAGCGGTGGTTTTGCTGGTACAGGTTAAAGTCAAGCGCTGCGGTTACATCATTATTGGTCAGCGCTTTATCCTGCTGCCCGTATACATAGCTGGCGCCGGCATTCAGCACCACTTTTTTCTTGCTTACCTTAAAAGCCGCCATATTGTTCAGTAAATAAGAATTGCCATCGTTCGTACGGTTAATAGAGCCGGTGGAGGCATACTTTACATAATAGTGGGTAGAATCGCTAAACTGTGCCAGGGCGCTAAAGGCTGGCGTTAATAACATTAATAGTACAACTATACGCTTCATCATCAGCTGATTATATTTATCCGTGCGGTTGTACGAGGGCCGCAATTAACGTGCCCGAAGTGTTGTCCTTTTTTGTCCGTAAATGAACAATGCCCCGTCCGCAGGCGGACAGCTTCACTGCCGGGAAGATCCTGAAATGCACTGCTGCAGCGGATGCAGCGTGTTGGCAGGTTTGTTGCGCGCCCAACGGCTAAAGCACCTGCACATGCTTAAGAATTACCTGAAAATTGCCCTGCGCAACCTCTGGAAACATAAAGTATTCTCTTTCATAAACATCACCGGCCTGGCGGTGGGTATGACAGCCTGTTTCCTCATTTTCCTGTACGTTCATTTTGAATTAAGCTATGATAGCTTTCACAGTAAGGCCGACCGCATTTACCGGCTGGCCACTGATGTGAAAACGCCCACAGAGACCTTATACAATGGCACCACCAACATCCCGGTTGTACCGGCTATAAAAAATGATTTTCCGGAAGTGGAATCTTATGTGCGGGTGGCTGACCTGGGAATACTGGTAAGGAAAGGAGACCTTAAATTCCAGGAGGATAATATACGCGTAGTGGATTCCACCTTTTTCCGCGTGTTTGATTTTAAGCTGCTGAAAGGGGATATGGATAAGGCTTTGCAGGCGCCCTTCACCGTAGTGCTTACGCAAACCACGGCAAAAAAATATTTTGGCGATAAGGATCCGGTAGGACAAACACTTACGTTTGATACAGAGGATGGGGACAGAACAGCTACGGTAACCGGCTTAATGGAAGACTTCCCGGAGAACTCACAGATAAAGGCAAGTATGCTGCTATCTATGCCCAGCCTTATACAGGTATATGCAAAGAATTATGCGGATAACTGGACAGTTCATCACCCCGCATCTTACCTGCTGCTGTACCCGCACACCAATCCCAAAACGCTGGAAGCAAAGCTGCCCGCCTTTTTACAGCGCCGCATCGGTGAAATGATGGCAAAGAATAAAATGTTTTACACGCTTACTTTACACCCGCTGAAAGAAGTGTATCTGCACTTTGGCAACAAATACGCCTGGAGCGGGGTAGATGGCAGCGAACGCAATGTGTATATATTTTCTATAGTGGCGGTGCTGATACTGCTCATAGCCTGTTTCAACTTTATTAACCTTACTACCGCCCGTGCAGCAGAACGTGCAAAAGAAGTAGGCATCCGCAAAGTAGTAGGCGCCCAAAGGCGGCAGCTTTCCCTGCAGTTCATCGGGGAATCCATTATACTTTGTTGCTGCGCCTTTTTATTAACCCTGATCCTCTCCGCGCTGCTGATACCCTTATTTAACCAGCTGGCCGGTAAAACGGTTAGTAAAGGCCTGTTCCAGAACTGGCCCGCTATCGGGTGCCTGTGGCTGGGCGCAATAGGTATTGGCTTGCTGGCAGGCAGCTACCCGGCATGGGTGCTGTCGGCTTTCAGACCGGTAACCGTGCTCAAAGGACGGTTCGTCACCGGCGGTAAAGGGGTGCTGCTTAGAAAAGGATTGGTGATAACGCAGTTCACCATTTCCCTGGCCTTAATAGCCGCCACCATCATCGTGTACCGGCAAATGAGCTATATGCGCAGCCAGGACCTGGGCTTTCAAAAAGACCAGATGCTGGTGATCAGCACTTTTAACGAAAAGCCGCAATATGTTTTCCGGGATGCCATCAGCCGCCTGAAAGGCGTAAAAGGCAGCACTTTTTCCAGCGCCGTGCCAGGGGGCGATAATTCCAGCGCTTATACGAAAATGGAGAACGTGAGCAGTGAAATGCAGGAATCCAATATGGACCTGTATTTTGTAGACTTTGATTACATTGATCAATATAAAATGAAGCTGGTAGCAGGCCGCGCTTTTTCGCGCGATATGGCTACTGATTCAACCCAGGCCATGGTCATAAACGAAGCCACCGCCAAAGTGCTGGGATATAGCACCCCGCAGCAGGCCATAGGCAGGCGTTTTAGCCAATGGGGCCGGGATGGGAAAATAATTGGGGTATTAAAAGATTTCCACGTACGCTCCCTGCAGCAGGCAATAAAACCTTTAACCATGCGCATTGAGCCTGACAGCTGGTGGCAGCTTTCCGTACATGTAGCTGCCAGGGATCTGCCCAATACCATGGCCGCCATTGAAAAACAATGGAATGCGCTGGTACCGGGCCGGCCCTTCACCTATAACTTCCTGGATGCTTCTTTTGACAAGCAGTACCGCGGGGAAGAACGTTTTGGTAACCTGTTCTTCTATTTTTCTATACTGGCCATTGTTGTGTCCTGCCTGGGTTTACTGGGCCTGGTAGCTTACAGCACGGTGCAGCGTACCAAGGAAATAGGCATCCGCAAAGTAATGGGCGCCTCTGTGCTGAATGTAGTAACGCTGCTTTCAAAAGACCTTATAAAGCTGGTGCTTATAGCTGTTATAATAGCAGTGCCGGTGGTATGGTACGCTATGTACCAGTGGCTGCAGGGTTTTGCGTACCGCACTACGGTTGAGTGGTGGGTATTTGCCCTCTCCGGCCTGCTGGCAGTGGCGGTGGCGCTGTTCACCATCAGCTTCCAGTCTATAAAAGCCGCGCTGGTAAATCCTATACAATCCTTAAGGTCAGAGTAAATAGCACGAATTTTATCTTTTCCCGAATTTCATTTTTACTATTTTTATCCGGTAGTAAAGTAAATCCAGGAGGTAATTTTGAGTGCAGAAGAGGCGCCTTTAGAGGAAGAGCAGGAACTATTGAAAAAAGTGTCGGCAGGGGACGAAGCTGCTTTTACCGTATTATTCAACCAATATTATCCGCTGCTGTCTACACATGTATTCCGCATCACCCGCTCATTACCTGAAACGGAAGAAATTGTGCAGGACGTGTTCTTCAAGATCTGGATGACCAGGGAAAGCCTTGGTAATATCACTGCATTCAGGCCTTACCTGTGGGTAATGGCTAAGAACCGGGCCCTGAACGCTTTACAGAGAACGGCCCGGGAAAGAAGTAACCGTACGGCTTACCTGCAGGAATACACGGAAACAGAAAAAGATGATGACCTGCATACCCTGCATTCCCTGATAGATGAAGCCATTCATCACCTGCCGCCCCAACAGAAAAAAGTATACCTGCTGAGCCGCCGCCAGCGCCTGCGCCAGGCCGAAATAGCCGCCCAAACCGGGCTTACCGTGCCTACCGTTAAAAAGTATATGCAGCTGGCCGTTGCCGCCATCAGCGATTATATAAAAGAGCGCCACCCCCTGATTACCATCCCTTTATTGCTGCTCCGGAAATTTTTATAGTTTTTTTTGCTGCCCCATATCTACTTTTTCAGTTCCCGTTTTGTCTTATATACAAACCACCAATCTGATCCATGACATCCAGGGAACGTATTCAACATTTATTTGAGCTTTACTACAACGACAGGATCACCACGGAAGAGGAGGCGGAGCTGATGGAGTTAATGGCCAATGATCCCGGCTCGCCGGAGCAGCTTTCAGCGCTCCTGCAGCAGCAATGGGAAGCGCTGTCTGTAGCAGATGAGCGTTTTAACCGGGAAACAGGCCGGCCCTTATTACTGAATATTTTAGGCGCACCGCAAAAACGGGTAATACCGCTGTACCGCTACGGCTGGGCCGCCGCAGCGGTTATAGGGGTGCTGCTGGTGGCCGGTGTTATTATCTGGCAGCAGCGCTTATACACCCCGCAACAAATAAGCCGGGCAGCAGTACCCGTTATTTTGCCCGGCAGCAATAAAGCCGTGCTTACCCTGGCAGATGGTTCTAAGGTAATGCTGGACAGCGCCGGTAACCGCACCATTCAACAGGGCAATGCCACGGTGAGCCAGCAGGGCGGGCACTTACTGTATAATGCAGCTAACAGCGGTGCGCTGTTAAGCTATAATACCCTTACAACACCCAGGGGCGGCCAGTTCCGCTTAACCCTGCCGGATGGTACGGACGTGTGGCTGAATGCCGCATCGTCCATTACATACCCCACGGCCTTTACCGGTGCGGAACGTAGTGTAACCGTAACGGGGGAAGTGTACTTTGAAGTAGCGCAAATGGCCAATAAACCTTTTATGGTAACCGCCAACCATACCGCCATACAGGTGCTGGGCACCAGCTTTAACATAAACGCCTATACGGATGAAGCCACAATAAATACCACCCTGCTGCAGGGCAGCATTAAAGTAACGGCCGGCGCTGCAGGCCAGGTGCTGCAACCCGGCCAGCAGGCGCAAACCATGGCCAATGGCACCCTGCAGGTGCTGAACCATACAGATACCGACCAGGCCATAGCCTGGAAGAACGGCAGCTTTAACTTCAGCGGCAAAGGCCTGCCGGAAGTAATGCGGCAGCTGGCCCGCTGGTATGATATAGAAGTGGTGTTCAGCGGCAAAGTGCCGGTACGCAAGTTCGGCGGGGAAATACAACGCAGCCTGCCGCTGGCCGAAGTGCTGGAAATACTGCAAACAATGGATGTGAAATTTAAAATAGAAAATGGAAAGAAGCTAATCGTATTGCCCGGCTAACCTACGGGCAACCCGCGCCTAAAAAAGAAGCCGTTCTACGGGGAGGTAGAACGGCAGAGCGTTTGGCCGGTTTAGAATAAGGTCTGCTGAAAGACACAATTATTATAATCAACCAAAAACCTTTACAAAAGTATGCATTTTAAGACTTTTTGTAACCGGGAGGTTATTGCCATGCCTAAAGGCAGCAGTAACCGGTTGTCGGGGGACGACAATTTAAAGGACAACCGCCGGTTACGTATTCTAACACTGCGTGTTATGAAGTTATCAACCATCATCGTGCTGGCCGCCTGCTTGCAGGTAAGCGCCAGCAGCTATTCGCAGACCGTTACCTATACCTGCAGGAATGAGTCGTTAGTGAATGTATTTAAGGCCATCAAACAGCAAACCGGCTACGTGGTTTTTTATGACCAGGGCATGGTGGATACGCTGCAGGGCGTTACGCTCAATGCAAAGGAGCAGCCGCTGAAAAGCTTTATGAATGAGGCTTTGCAGGACCTGCCTTTAAGCTACACCTTCAAGGACCGCACTATTGTGATCAGCAAAAAGTCGGTCATAAACCAGCTGCTGGACCGTGCGGCGCAGGAAAAGCCGCAGTACATTTTCGGCCGTTTGCTGGACGAGGAAAGCCAGCCGATTGAAAATGCCTCCCTGACCTTACAGCCGCTGAACCTGCACGTCGTAACAGATGCGGCAGGCAGCTTTTCTTTTGGTGAAGTGCCGCCGGGTAACTATACGCTGGTGATCACTCACATCAGTTTTTCCAAGCTGGAAAAGAAAATAAAGGTAAAAGGGGAAACGGTAGACCTGCGCCTGGTAATGTACAAGCAAAGGGTTGAGCTGGGAGCCGTGGAGGTAAGCGTTGCCAGCACCGGTTATCAGAAGATCAACCGTTATACATCCACCGGGTCTTATACCCTCATCACGGCAAAGGAAATAGATGCCAACCCTTCCATTAACCTGGCCGAAAGGCTGGAAGGTAAAGTGCCCGGTGTACATTTTGACCTGGCCAATAACCGCATCCAGATCCGGGGCGCCAATAACTTTGCCACCGGGAATGATAGAAATGTAAGCACGCCGCTGATCGTTATTGATGGTTTCCCTGCCATTGAGCAGAACCTGGCTAACTATCCCGGCTCTCCTTTGGGTGAAGGTGCTGTAAGCCCCAACTCCCGCAGTGGAATACCGGTTAGCAATGCCACCATACTAAGCATTTTTAACCCGGCCGATATTCAGAGCATTACCTTTTTGAAAGATGCGGCAGCAGCCTCTATCTGGGGATCCAGGGCAGCTAACGGTGTAATAGTGATCGAGACTAAAAAAGGTGTGAAAGGCCGCACCAGCGTAACGGCCAGCTCCACCATCAGTGTTTCATCTACTCCGGATATGAGCAAGGCCAATATGATGAACAGCGCGCAGTATGTGGATTTTGAGAAAGAGCTGTATGATAAGGGATATTTTAGGAATGATCCTACCACACATTGGCGTAATATGAATGTGGATGATGCAGTATTAGCCATGTATGCAGCCAAACGCGGCGACATCAGCTCCGCACAGCTGGATGCAAAGCTGCAGGAGCTTTCACAGCGCAACAACCTTGGGCAGCTTCGCAAATACCTGATGCAGCAGGCGGTTACACAACAATACAATTTGTCATTGTCCGGCGGTGCAGGTAATACCAGCTATTATATTTCCGGTAATTACTCCGCCAACTCACCGGTGTTTAAGAACAACAGCAGTAAAAATTATTCATTGCTGGCCAATCTTACCAACGACTTCTTTAACAGGCGCCTGACCATTACCACCGGCTTAAACCAGGTATATAGCGACCGTATGGTGAACAATGCTGCGGTAACAGCCATGAGCACCGGTAACCTGGGCCTGCGGCCTTATGATATGCTGGTGGATGAGCAGGGCAAACCCATAAACCGCGCCATCGATTATATGCCGCATGTGATAGACAGCCTTACCAAACTGGGAATGATACCCTGGACCTACAGCCCTTTCGAGGAGCTGCAATCCAGCAATGTTTACAAAACTACGGCCACCCGCCTTACTTCCCAGATCAGGGCTAATGTTACAGAATGGCTGCACCTTGACCTTTCCGGTATGTACCAGCGCAACCTGGTAGATATGAGCAACCTGCAGAAGCAGAACTCCTATGTAGTGAAAAGCCTTATTAACACCGGTACTTCCTTCACCAATGGCAAACCTGTTTACGGTGTTCCGTTGGGAGGCATTATGTATACTAGCCATACGGCAACGGAAGATTATTCTTTGCGCGGACAGCTAAGCATTGACAAACAATTTTACGAAAAGCACCAGTTCGATATGATTGCGGGTACAGAGATCCGCCAATCTACCGGCAGCGGTTACAGCCAGGGGCATTTTGGATTTGATGAAGATACCTACAACTCCGTATCCGTAAATCCTACTACGCCTTATAAAACATTCTATGGCAGCACTGCTACTATTGGCGCGCAGCAATCAAATATACTGGTGACCAAAGCGCGTTACCTTTCCTATTACGGCAATGCTTCCTATACCTATGATTACCGTTACACGGCCTCCGGCAGTTTGCGGTTTGATGATCATAACCTGGTAGGCGTGGAGCGCAGGAACAGGGCCAAACCACTATGGTCGGCAGGTTTGAAGTGGGACCTGAAACGGGAATCATTCCTGGAGAATGTGCGCTGGGTAAATGGCCTGGATGTACGCGCTTCATTGGGTACCGGTGGCACCATTCCTATGTCGGCCACACCTTTTGCAATTATTAGTCTGGTAGCTCCGGATGGCATTACACAGGCGGAACCCGGCGCTTATGTGGGGCTGCCTGCCAACCGCGACCTGAGCTGGGAAACTACCCGTACCCTGAACTTTGGAACAGATGCAACGCTGTTTGCCAGCCGCCTGATGGTAACCCTGGATATCTATAACAAACATTCTTACGGCATCTTATCCAGCCTGCCTATTAATCCTACCTATGGCTGGGATTTCCTATCCTACAACGCGGCGGATATGCGCAGCCATGGTGTGGAATTCAGCGTAAGCGGGGATGTGCTGAGAAGCAGGGACTGGAACTGGAATGCCAGCTTTAATATTACCTACAGCACCAATAAAGTAACGGACAACCGTTTCCCGAATAAAATCACCTCGCCTACAGGATCGCCGGTTGTTGTTACGGGTTACCCTACGGATAACCTGTTTGTATACCGCTGGGCAGGCCTGGATAACCAGGGCCAGTCGCAGATCTATGACCGTAATGGTAAGGTCATTCCTTCTTCCGAAACAACGGATCTTACGCCGGAGGATCTGTTATATGCCGGCCGCACTACCGCGCCCTGGTTTGGCGGCTTTAACCAGAACCTGCGCTGGAAGCAGTTCTCACTAGGTATGCAGCTCTCTTATTACATGGGATACAAGGTGTTGAGAAATGATATCAATATTGCTAATTACCCTACCGGTGATCAATCCAGCGGATTCCTTAGCACCAGCAAAACCCTGGTGAACCGCTGGCGCAAACCTGGTGATGAAGCCTTTACCAATGTGCCGGGCCTTATGAACTTCAACGGCACCAGCATTCAGCGCTACATGATGTCGTCTGTGAATGTGATCGACGGTGATCATATACGCCTGCAGATGCTATCGCTGGGGTACACGCTGCCCACTACGGTGCTGAACCGTATAAAGGTAATGAAGGCGCTGAGCGTGCGGGCTTCCGCTAATAACCTGGGCATCATCTGGCGCAAGAACAAAGAGCATATAGATCCGGATTACATGTACTCGGGATCTTATACCAGTTGGCCGCCGGTGAGGAATTATTCTTTCAATGTCAATGTTACTTTCTAAATACTTGCCAATAATGAACAGGATCATATATACAAGTGTGGCAGCTCTTTTTTTATTCGTAGGAGCCGGTTGCCGCAAATACGTAGAGATAGACCAGGTGGGCACGCGTACCCTGCATTATACAAAAGATTTCCAGGCCCTGCTGAACTATTCGCAGGTAATGGAAAGAACATACTACTACCCGGAGATGGCGTCTGATGAAGTGAATATCGGCGATACCAACTACCAGAAAAATATGCGTGATCTGGATGTGAAAGCTTATACCTGGGCGCCCGATATTTTTATTGATGCAAACGACGGCGACTGGGACGGGCTTTATAAACAGGTGTATTACTGCAACCTGGTAACCGCCGGTGTGCTGGATAGTGACGGCGGTACAGAAGCGGAGAAAAAGAACATCTATGCGCAGGCGTTAGTGCACCGTGCGTATGCTTTTTACACGCTGGTGAATATTTATGCCAAACAATATGATGCTGCTACCGCAGCCGGCGATCCCGGCGTACCGGTATTAACAGTGCCTGATTTTACCGGCAGCCTGCAAAGAGCGTCTGTAAAAGAGGTGTATGAGCTGGTAAAGAATGATCTGCAGGCAGCGCTGCCTGACCTCACAGATGTACCGTCCTATTCTTCAACCCCCTCACGTGCAGCAGTATATGCTATATTGGCCAGGGCCAGCCTGCAGCAGGGATTGTATGCAGATGCCGGGAAGTATGCGGATAGTGCGCTGGCAAGGCAGCATACCTTGCTAAACCTGGCTGATTATGCTGATAATGCCGCCGGGCTGCCACTGAAGCTGCAGGATCCTGAGATCATTTTTCTGAAATCAATGACCATTACGCTGCCTACCTTTCCGCTAAGCGATGAGCTGCTGGCGCTGTTGGACAAAACCGATCTGCGTTACACGCTGTTTACGGCAGACGGGGCCAACTTTCCCGGAAATGGTTTTATTGGCCGCGGTTATTACCGCCCGCGTATCAGCAGCCAGGGTGTGTATACAGGCCCCTGTGTGCCGGAAATGATGCTGATAAAAGCAGAAGCAGAAGCGCGCGCCGGTAATATTGCCCCTGCGTTGGATATGCTGAATGAGCTGCGCAAGCACCGCTATAAACCTGCCGACTATACGGACCTGCGTGTTACAGATGCAAAAGCCGCTTTACGCCAGGTATTGAATGAACGCAGCAGGGAGCTGATGGGCCGCGGTTTCCGCTGGTTTGACCAGAAACGTTTGAACCGGGAAGCAGACCTTGCCACCACGGTAACCCGGAACAATTTCCGCGGGCAATCCTATACGCTGGCGCCTAACAGCAACCGCTATGTGTTCCAGATCAGCAATGTTTACATAAAACTGAATCCTGAAATAACACCTAACCCAAGATAATTCACACACAACACCATTAATAGATTTTATGATGCAACGAAGAACCGGATCTTTTGCAGCTCTGCTGTTATGCGCTGTAATGAGCATGAGCAGCATGGCAATAGCCCAGAAGCATAAAAAAGACACCACAGCAGCTGCTCCTGCGGCTGACAAGAACAATGCGGATTCCCTTAAAAAGAAAACCGGTCCGCAGCCTGTTAAAAAGTATGAGGAGGTGATCACCAAAGACATGCGCAGCAGCAAGGGCTTTATTACCGTACATACGAAAGAGGATAAGTATTATTTCGAGATCCCCTTTTCATTGTTCGGCCGCTATATTATGACGGTGAACAGGATTGCCAAAGCCTCTGTAGACATGCGTAACGGGCCCTGGGGCCTGGCGGGTGATGAAATAGGGGAGGCCATTTACAGCTTTGAAAGAGGCCCTTCCAACAAGCTGTTTATGAGAAGGCTGTCGTTCACCGAATATACATCAGACAGTTCCCGTGCTATGTTTAACGCGGTGCAAAAGAACAACGTGCAGCCTATTGCATATGCCTTTCCCATTGCCGCCTTTAACCCGGATTCTACCGCACTGGTGATAGATGTAACAGACCTGCTGAACAGCGATAACGAGATCCTGTATTTCTATAATGATAAAATAAAGCAACGGGCCGGTGTAAGCGGGCAGCAGAACGACCGGAGCTATATTAAATACGTACATACCTATGCCACAAACCTGGAGGTGCGGGCCCTGAAAACATATGCAGCAGGGCTCAACCCTTCGGGGCCTAACTACTCCATGGAGCTGAACTCATCTTTTGTGCTGCTGCCTGAAAAGCCTATGCAGGGCCGCCTGCTGGATGAGCGTGTGGGCTATTTTGCCACCGGCTTCCGTGATTTTGATGCCAACCCCCAGGGCGTAAAAGAGGTAGTGTATGCAAAACGCTGGCGCCTGGAACCTAAACCGGCTGATGTTGAAAAATATAAAAGGGGAGAGCTGGTAGAACCTGTTAAGCCCATTGTATTTTATATTGACCCTGCTACACCCAAAAAGTGGGTGCCTTACCTGATACAGGGTGTGAACGACTGGCAAAATGCTTTTGAAGGCGCTGGTTTTAAAAATGCGGTGTATGCCCGCATGGCGCCAACAGAACAGGAGGACAGCACCTGGAGCCTGGATGATGCCAGCCACTCTGCCATTATTTACCGCCCTTCGCAGATCATGAATGCCATGGGGCCCAGCGTGGCAGACCCGCGTAGCGGCGAGATCATTGAAAGTCATATTTTCTGGTACCACAACGTAATGAAATTATTGCACGACTGGTACCTGGTGCAGTGCGCCGCCGTTGATCCCCGCGCGCGCAAACGTGAGTTTGATGATGAGCTCATGGGGCAATTGATCCGCTTTGTATCCAGCCACGAAGTAGGGCATACGCTGGGCCTGCGTCATAACTTTGGTGCATCCGCTACCGTGCCGGTAGATAGCCTGCGCAATAAGCGCTGGGTGGAAAAGTATGGCCATACGCCTTCCATTATGGACTATGCCCGTTTTAACTATGTGGCGCAGCCGGAAGATAATATCAGCGAAGCAGGCCTGTTCCCCCGCATTAACGACTATGATAAATGGGCCATTGCCTGGGGTTACCGCTGGCATCCGGAATATAAAACACCCTGGGAAGAACAGCTGGCATTTACTAAAATGGTTACCGACAGCCTGAAAAAGAACCACCGTTTATTTTTTGGTAATGAGATGGAACCTGCAGACCCGCGCAGCCAGAACGAGGACCTGGGCGATAATGCCATGAAAGCCGGCATGTACGGTATTAAGAACCTGAAACGTATACTGCCGCAGCTGGCCGCGTGGACCACTGCGCCGCAGGAAGAATCTGATGCCGCAAAAAGTATGTTAGGCGTAGTATGGAGCCAGTATGTAACCTACACCGGCCACGTAATAAAATACATTGGAGGTGTGTACCATACCCCCAAAGTAGGCGCGGAGCCCGGCCCTGTTGAAGAAATTGTGCCTAAGGCCAAACAGCTGGAGGCGATGGATTTTCTGAAGAAGGAATTCTTTACCACACCTCTGTGGCTAAACGAAAAAAGCCTGATCGAAAGATGCCAGGTGAATTTTACGCAGGAATTATCTGAGCTGCAGATCTCCGGTATCGGCACCCTGGTAAGCCGCAGCCGCTTAAGCCGCCTGCTGACCGCAGAAATTGAAGAAGGTAAGAAAGCCTATGGCGTGCAGGAGTTTTTCACGGATATGGATAAAGCTATTTATACTGAGCTGTACCAGGGTAAGAATGTGGATGTATACCGCCGCAACCTGCAGCAAACCTACCTGAACCGCATGCTGGAACAGGCTTTTGCTCCGGATGATCAGTACACGGTTATGATGGGCTCATTTCACCCGACATTCTCTGACCTGCAGGGTATATTCCGGGACGAGCTGCAAAAGCAGCAGGCATTGATCAAAAAGAATATGCTGAACCCGGGCCTGGATAATATGACCAGGATCCACCTGCGGGAAATGAATGATAAGATCACGCGCAAGTTTGCGATCAAATAATGAACATTCCTATCCTATATAAAACCTGTCCTGCAACTATTCCTGGAGTTATGATTGATAGAAGAGAGAATTGACTGACTTTAGATTTTGATTGACACGAGAAACCCCTGCCGGTTTTTACCGGCGGGGGTTTTTATTGTAATTATTTATAGTCCATAAATTTTTTTGTAGATTTATTCGTGAAGAAGCTTTTTGCCAAAGCGATCACTCAAAAACCTATATCGTATTAAAAAGAAGATAGTTCATGGAAAAAAAACAGTTAACCCATTCCCTTACCAGGAGATTTTATTACCTGCCGCTGATATTCCTGTTTATTGCAAGCCTGGGATCCGGATGTAAAAAATCATCACAACCTGATCCCTGCGATGGCGTGCTTAATGAAGGAATGCCTACCCAGGTGGGTCTGATATTTCTGGATGGCCAAACAGGAGAGAATATTCTTTTGACAAAAAGTATTGATACTGCTGCCATAACAATTACCCCGGGACCAATAGATCTGAAACGGGGGGTGATCGTAAAGCAGCCGGGTGCACCCATGTATGGAGCGCTGGTGTTTGCCATTGCGGATACGAAAGAAGGTGTATTCAAATATAAAATAGATATTATCAACGCAGGCAGTGCTACGCTATCTTATACTGGCAGGGAAGAGAAGACCACCGATAAATGTAAAGCCTATTATATCAGTATAACGGATCCTAAGATCGAGGACCACCCGTTCACCGTTTCGCGGACAGGCTCCCGGATCGTATTCAAAATAACGCTGTAGAAAAGTAAAATTAAAAGTGAAATGCAGCGTACTGCATTCCACTTTTATATTTATAGGCTTACACCCTCCGTATGTGTAGGTTTAGGCAAATAATCCGCATGTGAAATAAACGTACCTTCTTTTTGCAGCCAGCTGAAAAGCGCAGCCAGCTTATTTTCCAGTTGTGGGCCGCATACCCGTTTTACATACCAGGGCAGCTCGTAGCTATGCAGGTTTTCCAGCTCCCAGGGGTGAAAGTAAAACGAGCAATGATCCCCTTTCCGTAGAATGCGCCGTATGCAGGCTTTGCTGAACCATAAAGGCAGGTTCTTAACACTTAACCAGAAAACAGGCAGGCGCAATACCGGTGTTACGGATGTGGGCATGATCCATAGCTGCCCTTCGCGGAACACCTGCCGCGGGCGGTGTAAATTGTTATACCGGCCGGGCAGCCAGGTGGGGTTTAAAGAGGCGTCATAGATATACCCTGCTTTGTGTAATGCAGCAAGGCTTACCGGCTGCAGGCGCGGCATACGGAAGCCTTTTACCGGCTTACCGCAAATAGCTTCCAGGGTTAGCCGTGAATATAGCAGGTCGGCTTCTTCAAACCGGTCATGATAAAATGCATGCGACGCGATCTCATGTTTTTCAGCGATCTGCTGCAGCAGCGCCGGATGTTGCTGCGCCCAGTAAGCGGTAACGAAAAAAGTGGCACGTATGTTCAGGGTATTGAACAGCTCCAGTGTTTTTAGCAGGCCGTTGCGGGACACCGCCAGTTTTTGTTCCATCTCCACGGCCTGGCCATATTCCTCCGGAATATCAAATTCTTCTACATCTACACTGATCAGGATCTTTTTCTGCATGTTAATCGATCAACAGGATGGTTACAAAATTAAAGCATTCCTTGAACAAGGTCTTTAGCTTGAAATCGGAGAAGCGGATATCTTTCCGGCAACGGATGGAGATCTTGTCAATAGCCAGCTGCCGGTTCTTACCGCTGCGGCGCACAAACTCGCTATCATATAAAAATCCGTTGATGCGGGTGGAGAGGAATTCCCTTCGCCCGTTACCGTTAAAGGCTTTCAGGCCTGCCTGGGCATCTGATACCGGTAAGCGCAGCACATACCGGTTCAACAGGCGGTTAATACGGGTAATGAACCTGCGCTGAATGGGCAGCAGGTTGGTATACTGCCTGCCCCGCACACCTGCCACTACATCGCTCCCACGCAGCAGCTGATGGTATGCCCGGCAAATGGCTTCCACACCAAAGGGCATATCATAGTCGCTGCAAATCTGGTAAGGATTTTCTGCCAGGGCCACCCCCAGCCGCAGTGCATATCCTTTGCCCCGGTTCACCGGGTGATTGATGATGCGGATATCCGGAATAGCCTCTTTCAGCTCCTGGATCTGCATGGTGGTGAAGTTCCTTACAGAACCGTCATTCACCAGTATAAGCTGTATGAAGGTATCCGGCAGCAGATGCTGCAGTAAATGAAAGTCTTCGATCAGCTGATACGTCCATGCGCCGGGTGGGTTACAGCATGGAAGAATAAGATCGAACCGGTTGTGAACCTCGTTATGCGGTTCACCGGGCGCCTGATTTAATACAGTTATAGGTTCTGACATTGCTATGTGCATTTCACAGAATTTTACATGACGATTGCTGGTAAAAAGAGAAGATATGTACAGCACCGGGAATACCGGTTGTTAAAAAATAGGGGCGATGCGCCTGGGAGCATTGTTCAATAGCAGCAGGGATGATGACGGTATTTCGCCATCTATGGCGGCTGGTTTCCAATGGAGCCAGCCGCCTGGTGATGTAATACATATTGTTAGGTTAAATGGTACTCTTCTTATGTACTAGACGCCAAATTTAAATCTTACCCCTATGCGCCCAGCTTAAAATGCGATTAAAATAGTCTTGTCAGCGATATAAGGCCAAACTGCCTTTCTTATTTATGCTTATGCAGCAGGTAACCTACGCTAATACCTAGGTAATGGTTCTTTTCAGTTTCACTTTCATATGGGCTGGTATTGGTTAAACCCAGGCTGTAATTTACGCTGAACAACAGGCCCATTTTAAGCTCATAACCGGCAATGAAATTGGCGCCGGCATCAAAAGGTTTTACATAAGCTATGTTAGCATCAATATCCTTTTTGTTTTTAAATTTCACCTCACTTTCCACGTGTCCATAATGCTCATAGTTGGTTTTTATTTTACCGCCAACGCCATAGGCCAGGTAAGGTCCAAAACCAGCAAATATTTTACCGGGGCCCAGCGCACGTTTATACAGGAAATTAACCGGCAGCTCCAGGTAATTGAGGCGGGCAGTAGATGTTACTCTCTGTGGTGTTGATGCCGGGCCGCCGCCAATTAGTTGATCCACTTTAGCCCCTTTGGCGCTATAGAACAGGCCGGGTTGCAGTGAAAAGTTCTTTGTCAGGGAAATGTCGGCAATAACACCTGCATGGAACGCGGAAATTGTTTTTGTGTGAGCCTGCTCGGAGGTATTGTCCGTGATGGCGTTCTTGGAGCTCATACCAGCCAGGCTATAACCGGCTTTTACGCCAAAGGAAACCTGTGCATAGGAAAACAATCCGCAGGAGAGGGCTGCAGTCAATAACAAAAGATGTTTTTTCATGATGGGCATAGATGGATATCATATATTTTTTAGGTAAAGTGATGTTGTAACTTGTTAACGATGTATAAGTATCATTCACCGTTTTTTTACTTACGCTTATGCAGCAGGTACCCTACACTGATGCCCAGGTAATGGTTCTTTTCAGTTTCACCCTCGTATGGGCTGGTATTGGTTAAGCCCAGGCTGTAATTTACGCTGAACACTAAGCCCATTTTAAACTCATAACCGGCAATAAAATTGGCGCCGGCGTCAAAAGGTTTTACATAAGCTACATCCAGTACGGAGTCTCGCTTTTCATTTTTAAATTTCACATCGATGTCCTGGGCTTGATCACCACCATAGTTAACTTTTATTTTACCGCCAACGCCATACGCCAGGTAAGGTCCAAAACCGGCAAATATTTTACCAGGGCCCAGCTCATGTTTGTAAAGGAAATTAACCGGTAGCTCCAGGTAATTGAGGTGGGCGGTAGATTCCAGTTTCACAGGTCCATCTGCAGGGCCGGGAACAATTTGGTCCGTCTTAGTCCCTTTGGCGCTGTAAAACAGGCCGGGCTGCAGTGAAAAGTTTTCCGACAGGGAAATGTCTGCAATAACGCCTGCATGGAACGCGGGAAGCGTTTTTGTGTTAGGCTTGATAACTTCGTTAGCCATTTTGTGGCTCATACCAGCCATACTAAAACCGGCTTTCACACCAAAGGAAACCTGTGCATAGGAAAACAAACCACAGGAGAGGGCTGCAGTCAATAACAAAAGATGTTTTTTCATTTAATAGGTATAATTAATGGTCAAATAATGAATGGATAAAAACTAAATTGATGCTTTGCCCCTTTTTGATGCTAACACTGCTACGTAAAAAAGTCAAACAACCATACAACGCAGCACAGGATCATAATGTTACAGTCCTGTGCTAACGTTTAGCGGTATGCGTTCCCCGGAACGATCTCATATTTATCATATAAATGTCAGGTGTCCGTACCCTGTTCTACCCATTTTATACCCATTTACGCCAAAGCCTTACCAGGCGGTATTGCAATGGCGCTAACCCCTTACAATTACTGATTTAAGTATGCGGCGCAAAGATAATTAAAAGAAAATTAGTATTAACTTTATCCCGCATATTTTAATTATGAACCATGTCATTGAAGCCAGCTCCGCACGTCATTATCCATTAACATAACAACAATCTTTATCCATTCAAAAAAACCACTCTTGCATGATGAGAAACCTACCAAAAATGCAGCAATTTTTGCGTGCCCGCCTATTGAAAGTGTGCCTGGGCATTACCCTGTTCCTGGGCGGCTTTGCCGGCAATGGCTATAGCCAGCTGCCAGCAGGATTTATTCAGAAAAAGCTTACCGGCGATAACATTAATGAGGCCACTGCCATGGTGCATGCACCGGATGGCCGCATTTTTATTGCAGAACGTTCCGGTAATGTAAAAGTGTTCCAGAACGGTAACGTATCAACGGTGCATACCGTTAGCACCACCACCGGCTCAGAACAGGGCCTGCTGGGTATAACCCTGCACCCGCAGTTTGCCACGAACGGCAGGTTTTACATTTTTTACACGAACCCGGCTATGACGGTGCATTACCTGGATGCAGTGGTGATAAACACTGCGAACGTGGTAACCTCCACTACCCGTATTATGGAGTTTGATCCCATCATCAACGGCTTCCATAACGGCGGCGCCATCCTGTTTAAAGATGGTTTGCTGTATGTAGCTATTGGTGAAAGCAACTCTCCCGCAGAAGCTACCAAGCTGGATACTTATCGCGGAAAGATCCTGCGGTTAACGGAAGACGGGCAGCCGGCGCCGGGCAACCCGTATTACAATGAGGCCGGCGCCTCCCGCCAGAAGCGGAGCATCTGGGCCATTGGGATGCGCAACCCCTGGAAAATGGCGCTGGACCCGCTTTCCGGTAAAATATTCGTAGTAAATGTGGGTGGTGATTATGAGGAGATCAATGATGTTACCGCACCGGATGCCGGCAAAAATTATAACTATGGCTGGGACCAGAACGGCCGCTCCGGCCCGCAGCAGGCGGCTAATACCATATTGCCGGTATTTGCCTACCCGCATGATAACTGGGGGTGCGCCATTACCTCCGGCGTATTCTTTAACCCGCCGGCCACCAATTACCCCACGCAGTACCGCAACCGTTTTTATTTCTCTGACTGGTGCTCCCAGTGGTTCCGCAGCGTAGATGCGGTGAACCCCGGCACAGGCGCTACGCAGGAATTTTCGCCCAGCGGTTTTGGCTCCATCTTGGGAACCAGTGTAGGCATTGACGGTAATATCTACTACATTAAATATAATACCACCGGCAGCTTATGGCGTATTGAGTTTGACAGCAACCAGAAACCGGAAGTGGTGAACAACCCTGCCAGCCAAACGGTGGTAGCCGGCGATCCGGTTAGCTTTTCCGTAAGTGTATCCGGCGCTACGCCCATCACTTACCAGTGGCAAAAGAATGGGGTTAACATCAGCGGCGCTACCGCCAACACCTATACGATTGCGCAAACTACAGCAGCAGATGCAGGCAGCTACCGCTGCCTGGTGGCCAATACCCTGGGAGCAGATACCAGCACGGCCGCAGTGCTTACCGTGCAGCCGTTTAATGCCCGCCCGGTACCACACATCTTAACACCCACATCCAGCCTTACCTGGAGTGTATTAGACCAGGTGAGCTTTTCCGGCAGCGCTACTGATCAGGAAGATGGTACCTTACCCGCATCTGCCTACAAATGGGAGGTACGTTTTTATCATAAGGACAATGCCGCCAGCGAGCACTATCATCCCGGCCCGGTAATACCGGCAGGTATTACATCCGGTACTTTTACAGCGGATAATGGCGGGGAAACGTCGCCCAACATCTGGTTCCGTATACTCTTAACCGTTACCGATTCGCAGGGCCGTACCGGCGTGGATTCTGTAGATATTCAACCCAATAAGGTAAACCTCACCATCACATCCAGCAAACCCGGGTTGCAGCTGGTATTAGGCTCGCAGGTAACTGCGCCGGCTACTAAAACCTTTGTGGTAAATTCCAACTTCACCATACAGGCCCTTAGCCCGCAAACCCTGGGCGATACCGCTTATGAATTTACTTCCTGGGCGCATGGCGGGGCGGTTACGCAAAACCTGCGCGTGCCTGCTGTAAATACCACCTATGCGGCTAATTATAAGGTGAGCGCATCTTTACAAAATCCCTACAAGGGCGTACCGGCTGCTATACCGGGTAAAATTGAAATAGAGGATTATGATACCGGCGGCGAAGGTATTGCCTACCACGATGCTTCTGTTGCTAACCAGGGTAACGGTTACCGTCCCAACGAAGGGGTGGACCTGGAAGGCTGTGCCGATACCGGCGGTGGTTTTAATATAGGTTATGTGGCTACCGGCGAGTGGCTGGAATACACCGTGAATGTAACCACCCCCGGCGTATATACCCTGGCTGTACGCGTAGCCACACCTTACGATGCCAAAGCATTCCATGTGGAGCTGGATGGCGTGAACATCAGCGGTACTATGGCCGTACCCAAGACTGGCGGTTTTCAGGCATGGCAAACCATTAGCGTGAACACACCGGCGCTGACCACCGGCGTAAAAGTATTACGTGTAACCATGGATGCGGCGGATCTGAACATTAACTACCTGAGCTTTGCCCTTGCCGGCACAGGTACCGGCAGCGCACCTACCGTAAGCCTTACTGCACCGGCCAATAACGCTACCTTCTTTAATAATGCGGATATTGATATGGCGGCTACAGCGGCCGATGCCGATGGCAATGTGCGCAAAGTGGAATTTTTCCAGGGCGCTACCAAACTGGGAGAAGATACTACCAGCCCTTACCAGTATACCTGGATAGGCGCAGCCGTGGGTACTTATTCCCTTACGGCCAGAGCCACGGACAATGCCGGTTTAAGCACTACATCCGCCCCAATAGCTATTACTGTAAACCCGGTAACGGGAGCTAAAACCATTCCCGGTAAAATAGAAGCGGAAGCTTTTGATGCCAAGTCGGATGTTGGAACAGAAGGTTGCGCAGATACCGGCGGCGGTGAGAATGTGGGCTGGATAAATACGGATGACTGGATGGATTACAACGTAAAGGTAACCACAGCAGGCACTTATACCGTAAACTTACGTATAGCCAGCCCCGATGGCGGCAAACAATTACAGCTGCGCTCCGGCACTAACATACTGGCTACGGTAAACGTACCAGCTACCGGCGGCTGGCAGGCGTGGACCACGATTACCACCACGGTAACCCTGGCTGCCGGCGACCAAACCCTGCGCATTTATGCAGTTAGCGGCGACTGGAACATTAACTGGGTTGAGTTTACCAGCGCAGCGCTGGCCGGCAAGGCAAGCCACCTGCCGGAAACAAACGACCAGTTTAAGGTATACCCCAACCCGGTAACCAGCAACCTGACCATTGGCGGCCTGAAGAATGATGGGATGGTAAATGTGATCAACGTAGCTAACTCGCAGGTTACCAGGATGAAGTTAGCGAACGGCACCTTAAACCTTGGCAGCTTGTCAGCCGGTACCTATATTATTGAGTTCAGGGATGGCAAAAAAGTAGTAAGGAAAAAATTTGTTAAACTATAAGTAAATGGTACGGAGGTCTTTAGGGCCTCCGGCCATTTTCTGCAGTAACAAATGGCACAGTTTTCGTTATTGGAAGGGCAGACCTAATATTTTAAAAATTAAAGCCATGAGAAACTTAGTTATAGCCATCGCATCATCCGCATTGATCTTTGCATCCTGCCAGAGCAATGACGAGAAGGCTGCCGCTATAGGGGATGCCAAACAGGCAACCATTGATTCAATGAACGCGGTAAGTGTAGCAAAACAGCAGGTAATTGATTCTGTAAACGCAGAAAAAGCTGAAAAAGCAAAACATAAAAGCCATAGCAGCCAGGCATCAAACGGCAGCTACAGCAATAGCGGCTCCGCTGATAATTCTACTGCGGCCGCTCCTGCAGCCACCACCACTACCAAGAAAAAGGGGTGGAGCCACACTGCTAAGGGTGCAGTAGTAGGCGCTGGTGCAGGTGCCATTACAGGCGCCCTGGTGAATAAAGACCACTTAAAAGGCGCTGCCATTGGTACCGTAATTGGTGCGGGTGTAGGTGCTGGTACAGGCGCCATTGTGGACCATGCCAAGAAGAAGAAAGCACAGCAGGCCAACCAGTAAGTAAGATGGAATAAAGATGTATATGGGCGCTTTCCCGACCGGGAAGGCGCCTTTTTTTATGCGTATATTTTACTATTTTGAGGCCATCAACCCGATTAACCATGAAAAATTCCAACAGACGTAAATTCCTGGGCACGGCAGCCACTATTTTAGCCGGTACGGCGGCCGCCACAGCAGCACCATTGCAGGCTGCTGCACCCAAATACCCCGTGGTACACCATGTATTCTTCTGGCTTAAAAATCCTGGTTCCACAGAAGACCGTGATAAGCTGGTGGCAGGTGTTAAAACCCTTGCCAAGATCAAAACCGTAAAAGAGCTGCGGGTAGGGGTAGTAGCCAGTACCGAAAAACGGGATGTGGTGGATAACAGCTGGGCCGTATCTGAGCTGATGTTCTTTGCCGACCTTGCGGGGCAGGCTGCTTATCAAACGGATCCCATTCACCTGGAATTTATTAAGAACTGCAGCCACCTTTGGGAAAAGGTGATCGTGTATGATGCGGTGGATGCCTGAGCTGTGCGGGAAGCGCCGTGATTGTATTGTAAAGTATTTATAATCAATACTATAAGGCTTTGGTCGTCCCTGTACGGTCAAAGCCTTATTCATCTGCAGCCCCCGGTTTTTAACGTTTCCTGTTAGAAAAAATCTGACTAAAAAGCAGAATATCTGGATATATTTTAACAATTTTGCAGTTACTTTTTAAATTATAAAAAATGAGCCAAATACCTACTACCGTATTTGATAAAGTATGGGATTCACATGTTGTGAGAAAAATAGAAGACGGTCCGGATGTATTTTTTATTGACCGCCATTTTATTCATGAAGTAACCAGCCCGGTGGCGTTCCTGGGTTTAGAGAGCCGGGGGCTGAAAGTGATGTTCTCCGAAAAAACCTTTGCTACCGCAGATCATAATACTCCTACTATTAACCAGCATTTACCGGTGCAGGACCCGCTTTCTGCCAACCAGTTAAAAGCGCTGGAAACCAACTCAACTAAATACGGCATTTCCCACTGGGGCCTGGGTAATCCCAAGAACGGCATTGTGCACGTGGTAGGTCCGGAAAACGGTATTACCCTGCCGGGTATGACCATTGTATGCGGCGATTCGCATACCTCTACCCACGGCGCATTTGGCGCTATTGCCTTTGGTATTGGCACATCTGAGGTGGAGATGGTATTATCTTCCCAGTGTATTATGCAGCCCAAGCCCAAGAAAATGCGCATTAATGTAAATGGCAAGCTGGGTAAAGGAGTTACGCCTAAAGATGTGGTATTGTATATTATTGCCAAGCTCACCGCAGCCGGCGCTACCGGTTATTTTGTGGAATACGCAGGCGATGTGTTTGAGCAAATGAGCATGGAAGGCCGTATGACGGTTTGTAACATGAGCATTGAAATGGGCGCCCGTGGCGGTATTATAGCACCGGACGAAACTACTTTTGCCTATATCAAAGGCCGTGAAAAAGCCCCTAAAGGCGAAGCATGGGATAAAGCGCTGGCTTACTGGAAAACGCTGAAAACCGATGCAGGCGCTACGTTTGACCAGGAGCATACTTTTGATGCGGCAGATATTGAGCCCATGATCACCTACGGTACCAATCCGGGTATGGGATTAGGTATTACCCAGCACATACCATCTGCACAGGCCACTGGCAGCGGTAAGGCCAGCTTTGAAAAGTCACTGAACTATATGGGCTTCCATGAAGAAGAATCCATGCTGGGCAAAAAGGTGGATTATGTATTCATAGGCAGCTGTACCAATGGCCGTATAGAAGATTTCCGCGCTTTTGCCTCCATTGTAAAAGGGCGTAAAAAAGCAGATCATGTAACGGCCTGGATAGTGCCCGGCTCACATATTGTAGAGCAGCAGATCAGGGAAGAAGGCATCCTGGATATTTTAACAGACGCTGGTTTCCAGCTGCGCCAGCCCGGATGTTCCGCTTGTTTGGCCATGAATGATGATAAGATACCGGCGGGTAAATATGCCGTGAGCACCAGCAACCGCAACTTTGAAGGCAGGCAGGGCCCCGGCGCAAGAACGCTGCTGGCAAGCCCCTTAGTAGCAGCTGCAGCAGCGGTAACCGGTGTGGTAACAGACCCCCGTGTGCTGATGGCGGATTAATAACGCCCGCGTATAAACGATCAACAACATAATTTACTAACAGAGATACGACCTAAAAATGGCTTACGATAAATTCACTGTATTACGGAGTTCAGCGGTGCCCATGCCCATTGAAAATGTAGATACTGACCAGATCATTCCTGCACGTTTCCTGAAAGCAACGGAACGTAAAGGGTTTGGCGATAACCTGTTCCGCGACTGGCGTTATGAGAACGATGATACGCCTAAGAAAGATTTTGTACTGAACAATCCCATTTACAGCGGTAAGATCCTGGTAGCCGGTAAGAACTTTGGCAGCGGCAGCAGCCGTGAGCACGCGGCCTGGGCCATTTATGATTATGGTTTCCGTTGTGTGGTAAGCAGCTTTTTTGCAGATATTTTTAAGAACAACTCCCTGAACATTGGCATACTGCCCGTACAGGTGAGCGCTGATTTTTTAGATAAGATCTTTACGGCTATAGAAGCCGATCCCAAAGCCGAACTGGAAGTGAACCTTCCGGAGCAGACCATTACCATTGTAGCCACCGGTGAAAGCGAAAAATTTGACATTAACAGCTATAAGAAGCATAACCTGCAGAACGGTTATGATGATATTGATTACCTGCAAGCCATGAAGAGCGAAATACAGGACTTCGCTGCCAAGAGCATGTACTAAAACATTCCACCACTTATTATGCCAGTTGCCGGACGCTATGTAGAAATAATGGATACCACCCTGCGGGATGGGGAGCAAACCAGCGGCGTTTCTTTTTCACCTTCGGAAAAATTAACTATTGCGCAGTTATTGTTGACAGAAGTAAAGGTAGACCGTATTGAAATTGCGTCTGCCCGCGTGTCTGAAGGCGAGTTTGCGGCCGTAAAGGCCATTACCAAATGGGCCAAGGCCAACGGCTTTCTGAACAGGGTGGAGGTGCTGACGTTTGTGGACGGCGATGTAAGCGTACAATGGATGCAGCAGGCAGGGGCCAAGGTTATGAACCTGCTAACCAAAGGTTCACTGAACCATTTAACCCACCAGCTGAAAAAGAAACCGGAACAGCATTTTGCAGAAATAGCAGCCGTAATAGCGCTGGCAAAAAAGAAAGGCCTGGAATGTAATGTGTACCTGGAAGACTGGAGCAATGGTATGCGCCACTCCCGCGACTATGTATTCCAGTTCCTGGACTTTTTACAAACGCAGCCTGTTAAGCGTATTATGCTGCCGGATACCCTGGGTATCCTGATCCCCTCTGAAGTTTTTGAATATACCTCCGCCATTGTGCAGCGCTATCCCAAGCTGCACTTTGATGTACATATGCATAATGATTACGACCTGGGTACCGCCAATGTGCTGGAAGGCGTAAAAGCCGGTGCGCATGGCGTACACCTTACCATTAATGGTATGGGCGAGCGGGCCGGTAATGCACCCCTGGCCAGTGCCATAGCTGTGCTGCATGATTTTTTACCAGAGGTAAGAACCGCCGTGGAAGAAGAATCACTGTACAGTGTAAGCAAGCTGGTGGAAACCTTTTCCGGGTTTCGCATACCGGCTAATAAACCGGTGGTAGGGGAGAATGTATTTACCCAAACAGCAGGCATACACGCAGATGGCGATAAGAAGAACAAGCTTTACTTCAGCGACCTGATGCCGGAGCGTTTTGGCCGGCAGCGCCGTTATGCGCTGGGTAAAACCAGCGGTAAAGCCAATATAGAGAACAACCTGCAGCAGCTGGGCATTCAGCTGAGTGAGCCTGACCTGAAAAAAGTAACCCAGCGCATTATTGAGCTGGGCGATAAAAAAGAAGTGGTAACCCAGGCCGACCTGCCTTATATTATTTCCGATATACTGGACAGCAAAGCCATCGAGGAAAAGGTGCGCATAGAGAACTATGTGCTTACCCATTCCAAGAACCTGCATCCCTCCGTATCCCTGAAGATCTCTGTTAAAGGAGAGCTGTTTGAAGAGCACTCCCAGGGCGACGGGCAGTATGATGCGTTCATGAATGCGCTGAAGAAAGTATATAAAAAGCTTAAACAGGAGCTGCCGGTGCTGACCGATTATGCAGTGCGCATTCCGCCCGGTGGTAAAAGTGATGCGTTATGTGAAACCGTTATTACCTGGCGTTATAATAATAAGGAGTTTAAAACCCGGGGGCTCGATAGTGATCAAACGGTATCGGCCATTAAGGCAACACAAAAAATGTTGAACCTAATATAATCTTCATAACAATCCACAAAAGCATGGCAAGCAAGCATATTTTAATTGTTCCGGGTGACGGAATAGGACAGGAAGTTACGGCTGTTGGTAAAAAGGTATTAGACAAGATAGCCGCTAAATACGGGCATACCTTTACCTACGACGAAGCGCTGATAGGCCACGTAGCCATTGAAGCTACCGGTAATCCCTTACCGGATGAATCACTGGAAAAAATGCGTAAGTCAGATGCAGTATTATTTGGCGCTGTAGGCCACCCGAAATACGATAACGATCCATCTGCCAAAGTAAGGCCGGAACAGGGTTTGCTGAAAATGCGCAAGGAACTGGGGCTGTACGCTAACCTGCGTCCCATTAAGCTGTTTGATGAGCTGCTGGGCGCTTCCAGCATTAAACCGGAGATCTTAAAAGGAGCCGATATCCTGTTCTTCCGTGAGCTGACCGGCGATATTTACTTTGGGGAAAAAGGTCGTAAGAATAATGGAGATACTGCTTTTGATATTGCAGAGTACAGCCGTTACGAAGTAGAGCGCATAGCCCGCAAAGCTTTTGAAGCAGCCCGTACCCGCAGAAAGAAATTATGTTCTGTAGATAAGGCCAATGTAATTGAAACCTCGCGTCTGTGGCGTGAAGTGGTGCAGAAAGTAGCGCTGGACTACCCGGATGTTGAAGTGGAACATCAGTTTGTAGACGCTACCGCTATGCTGCTGATCAAAGATCCGCGCCGTTTTGATGTGGTGGTAACTGCTAACCTGTTCGGGGATATATTGACGGATGAAGCCTCGCAGATAGCCGGCTCCATGGGTATGCTGGCCTCTGCCTCCATAGGTGATGGCACAGGTGTGTACGAGCCTATTCATGGCTCTGCGCACGATATTACCGGTAAAGGTGTGGCTAATCCCTTAGCCTCTATTTTATCAGCTGCGCTGCTGCTGGATATTTCTTTTGGCATGAAAGCAGAATCCGAAACGGTGATCAGCGCGGTAGATAAAGTGCTGAAAGCCGGCTTCCGTACCCGCGATATTGCGGATGCACAAACCGCTGCAGATAAGATCTTAGGCACAGCCGCTATTGGCGAAGAAGTGCTGAAACATATTTGATGTAAGGATTTTTAGTGGTACTGCCGGTGGCCTTTTGGTTGCCGGCAGTTTTTTTTACTAAGAGGCTGTGCTTTTCCGGATCAGCTCCGCTATCTGTGTCCGTTGCAGGTGCAGCGCCCAGCCCAGGGGCGTACCGTCATATATCTTATCTTTTATTTCCAGGTTCGGATGCGCGCTGAGCGCCAGCTGCGCCAGGTGTACATCATTACGGTCAGAAGCTATATGCAGCAGCGTGGCCTGCCACTCGCCATACAGCTGGTTGTTTACCAGGGCGGGTTGCGCCTTTAACATGGCCGCCGCCAGGTCGCGTTTTCCCAGGTCCCAGGCATCTAATACGGTACAGGTTGCGCCCTGTTCCATTAACCATTCTGCAGCGGCGGCCCTTTTGGTATGCACGGCCAGCTGCATCAGCGTCATACCATTGTTGAGGGGTATATTAAGATCGCCGGTATTGAATTTTTTAACCAGCTCATTTAACGTAGATACATCTCCGTTACCTACCGCTTCGGCCAGGGCCACCTGTTGCCGGGTAGGCGGGTTGGTACGGTAGCGCTGGTTTTGCAGCCACCAGGTATCCCCGAAACCTACCCATTTAAAACCTATCTGCTCATACATACGGCGCCCGGTACCGTTTAATACGGCATAACGGTAACCTTTTTCTCTTGCATACAAACAGGCGGCCAGCACCACGGCTTTGCCAATGCCTTTTTCCCTTGCATTCGGTACTACGCCTACACTGTAAATGCCGGCCACGCCATTGCTGCCGGTAGTAAAAAATACTTCACTGTGCGCTACTATCGCCCCATTGAGCGTAGCAATAAAACGCTGCCCAAGCTCCGGGTACTGTTGTTTAAGCTCATGGGAAAGGCTGTTGCTGTTGGCGTAGGGCAGGTTCTTAATATCACGGATGGGCGTAACATTATCAGCCTGTATCTGCAAGCCGGCCGGCCGCGCATGCTCTGTTTGCATGGCTTCCAGGTCAAGCGCCATCCATTGCGGGCGCCAGCCCGGCTGAAAACCGCGTGCCAGCAGCAGTACGCCCAGGTTAGGCGGCTGCGTGGGCGCCAGTGACCAGCAACCGGCATCTTTAGGCGGCTGTGCACGGTAATGGTCCATCATCTCATCCAGCTGTGTGCCGGCAGTGGCGGCATCCATTACAGGGAAAAGCACCACGGAGCTGTTACCGGCCCCGGCATAGGTCCAATTAAGACCATTACGGCCGTATACTTCACCGCCTTGTGCAATGGCATTCAGGGCAAACAATTCCCGGTGATTATTTGCTACGGCTTGTTCCAACTGGGCCGGGGTAGCGTTATTGAGCACATTCATGGTTTGATGGCAGGTTTATAGCAGACAGGAGCATAAGCAGTAAATAAAGATACCAAAAGTGGTTTGAGTTTTGTAAAGGTTTCTTAAACGGGTATCATGAGAGCGCGGCCCATAAAGAAGAGATACATCGTCATTGGCAGCATCATCCTGCTGCTGATCATTTTACGTTTATTGCTGCCGTACATTGTACTGCGGTATGCCAATAATACCCTGGCGCATATGAATGGTTATTACGGGCATGTGCAGGATATTGATATTGCCCTGTACCGCGGCGCTTATCAGCTGAATAACATTTACATTAACAAGCTGGATGCTGCTACCCGGAAACAAACCGAGTTTTTCAAAGCGCAAACCATTGACCTGTCGGTAGAATGGCGGGCCTTGTTTGAGGGATCTCTTGCGGGCGAGCTGGAGCTGCTTTCTCCCAAGCTGGTGTTTACAAAAGATAAAGCGGAAATAGGGCAGGTAGCTAAAGACACCAACGACTTCCGCAAGGTGCTGAAAGATTTTATGCCGTTAAAGGTGAACCGGTTTGAAGTGCATAACGGCAGCATTCATTATGTGGACAGCACGGCTGCACCTAAAGTGGATATTTCCCTGAAGAATACGTATATACTGGCCCGTAACCTGAAGAACACTTCTGATAAAAAGGAAAAGCTGCCTTCCAGCTTAGTGGCCAGCGCAAATGCCTATGGCGGCAAGCTTTCCATGAACATGAAGCTGGACGGGCTGGCGAAAGAACCCACCTTTGACCTGACGGCACAAATGACCAGCGCTAACCTGGTGGACCTGAATGATTTTTTTAAAGCCTATGGTAAGTTTGATGTGAGTAAAGGATCACTGGCTCTGTATTCAGAGTTTGCCGCAGATAACGGTAATTTTAAAGGTTATGTAAAACCCATCATCAAAGAGCTGCAGGTAAAAGGCACGGAAGATAAGCATGATCCTTTTTTGCAGAAGGCAAAAGAAACTGTGATAGATGCTGCGGCGCATGTGCTGAAGAACCCGAAGAAAAAGCAGGTGGCCACCAAAGTGAATGTGGAAGGCAGCTTTCATGATTCACACACGGATTTGATGGGCGCGGTGTGGGAGATATTGAAGAACGCTTTTATTGAAGCCCTGCTGCCCAGCGTGGATAACGAGATCGATATCAGCTCCGCATCGGAAGTGCCGAAGGATGAAAAGAAAGGTTTCTTTAAAAGACTGTTTGGCGGTAAGGATGATGATAAGAAAAAAGAGGCGCAGGAAAAGGAAGTAAAAGAGAAAGAAGAAAAGCGGAAAAAGGAGGGCCTGGAAAGGTTTAAAACGTCTGATGAGCACTAGAAAGTGCCCCATACCGTAAAGGTACAGGGTATTGGCTTTGCCGGCCCTGTAGGAAGAGCAGCTGTTATTAGCGCTGTGCAATTTCCTTCATCACCGCATTAAATCTTGCCGCTTCTTCAAACTGCGGTATATGCGCTGAATTCTCAAACCAGATCAGCTTTTTAGCCGGGGCCTTTACCTGGTTGTAATACTTTTCTACCAAAGCAAAAGGAGTATTATAGTCGTACCGTCCTGTTAGAAAATATACCGGCACTTTTAATACCGGCGCTGTTGTTAAAAAGTCAATGTTCAGCAGCTGTTTCCATAGGGTACGCATAGAAAAGGCTTCACCTGCCTCCACCTGTTTCTCATTAAATAAAGGATCGCCCGGTTTAATACGGCTGAAAATATAACTGTAATCGCGATGCCCCCGTACGGCGCCGCCAAAGTAAGAGAGCCATTTACGCTGCAGGTACAGGTCATCCAGGCTGCTGTCGTTCTTAGCAGGATAGCGGTGCGCAATGGTACTCAGCTCTCTCATGGCGGTTGTATCATGCGTTTTGCTGGCCATTTGAATAGTGTATTGCAGGGAGATCCGTTCATTATCCATCATGTTCACGATCTGGCCTACGCCAATATAAGCAGTAAAGTCCTGCGGGTAACGCTGCACCAGCAGCAAGCCCAGGGAAGTGCCCCAGGAATGGCCCAGCAGGAAGATCTTATCTTTTTTAAAGCGTTGTTTTAAAAGTGTAACCAGCTCATGGGCATCTGAAACAAATTGATCAATGTTCATACTGGATACCGGTATGGTGGAATCGTAGGAAGCAGCAGCGCCGCGCTGGTCCCAGTGCACCACCACATAATCCTTATCCAGCGCCCGGTTATAAATGCGGAACAGTGCCATTTCCGTATACCCGGGGCCGCCATGCAGCACCAGCAGCACGGGTTTGCTGCTATCGGTACCGGTAGTTAAAATGGTTTGCGGAATGCCGCCCAGCTGCACTTTTTCCAGGGAATAAATACTATCTGTCTTTTGTGCAGATGCTTGATGCAGTACCATTATAAGCATGAAAAAAAGCAGTACAGGCAGGTGCTTCATAATAACAGGTTTATTGATCGGTTAAGAATGACGGCTTAAAATGTACAAAAAAAAGCCGGTATCCAAAATTTCTACAGAATCATTTGGGATATTAGCTGTATTCCCCGGGTTGGTATATGGACTATAATGAAGCTGAATCTCATATCGGACAATATGTGACCGGTTTTTTTGAATTTCATGCTAAGGAACAGTTTCCTTATCATAATCTGCTGCATACCCAAAGCGTAGTGCAGCATGCGGAAGAAATAGCTACGTCCTACGCCCTGCGCGAAGAGGAGCTGTTTATTATAAGAACGGCGGCCTGGTTCCATGATATAGGCCACCTTACAGGCGGCATACAAGATCATGAGGTGAGGGGTGTGCAGCTGATGCGGGAGTACTTTCAGCAGCACTGCCTGCCCGGTACATCCATTCCTTTTATAGCCGGTTGTATTATGGCCACCCGCTTTCCATCCCATCCCTGCAATCTCCTGGAATCTGTTATTTGCGATGCAGATACTTACCACCTGGGCACGCCAGTGTTCCGGAAAACAGATCCGCTGGTAAGAAAAGAAATGGAGCTGCGCACCGGCAGGCGGTTCCCGTACTGGTACCAGAGCACCTTACGTTTTTTACAGGCGCATACTTTTTATACAGATTATTGCCGTAACCTGTTGAATGCAGGCAAGCAGGAAAACATTTACTGGCTGCAGTCGCTGGCAAAACAGGAGGGGTAACGGTTATTTCCGCATATCCACTATTACATGTGTTATGACCCCTAATACCCGGAAATCCATTTCCTCCGTGATGATCACCGGTTTATAAAAAGCATTTTCCGGGTGCAGCACCCAGTTACGCCCCGCTTTTACCAGCCGTTTTACCGTTAGCTCATTATCCAGCATAGCCACTACAATGGAGCCGGAGGAAGGTTTTGTGATACGGTCTACCACGGCCCAGCTGCCATGCGGCATGTTGGCGTCCTGCATGCTGTCGCCTTTGATCTGCAGCATGCTGCTGTTGCCGGGGTGGGGTTGCAGCATTTGTCCCAGGTCCAGCAGGTTTTCGGTATCGTCGGGGGCCGGCTCGCGGTATGCGGCATTTGTATCAATGAATGGGATTACCAGGCTGGCGGGCGCCAGCATTCCTATCGTCTCTTTCATAATCACCAATAATTTTAGTAAAAATATGCTAAAAATATTAGTAATACAATCACATTAACAATTTGAAAACATTTTACTTTGTGGCATAGGTTGGCGCTGCGAAACGGGCTGCACTGGCTGCAAATAGGCTGGCCTGCGATTGTCCTGAAAGCGTGATCTCAAGGTTTTCTGTAGGGCCATAGCCCACTTCGGTGGCAGCATCATTTAACAGCTGTGGAAATACGGTATCACAAAAATCATTTAGTGTGGCACCGTGTTGCATGCCGGGGCCGGCAAGGGCAGTTTGAACTGCAGGCGGTATCAGCTCTGTTACCCGGCAGGCGGTGCCCGCCAGCGCATGCCGCAAGGTAACAGTGTAATGATGTAAAGCTGCTTTACAGGCGCTGTATACCGGCGCAAAGGCCTGTGGAATATACGCGCCGCCGGAGGTTACATTTACCAGTAGCGCGGGCTGGCTGTGAGCCAGCAGGAGGAGTACCAGTAAATGGTTGAGGTGCACAGGGGCGGAGAAGAGGATATCAATTTCTGCCTGCCGTTCTGCCCATGGGGCGTTATCCGCTGCCAGCGCAATACGGCGCTGGATACCTGCATTGTTAACCAGGATATTCAGCTGCGGCATAACGGCCTGTATGTGCGTGGCCAGTACTTCCCGTTGGGCCGGCTGGCCAATATCATTTACAAATGTTTGTAAACCGGGATAGGTATGTGCCGCTTTTTCCAGCTTTTCAGCGCTTCTGCCGGTGATCAGCACTTTGCTGCCTGCCTGCAGGAAACGTGCGGCTAATCCCAGTCCAATGCCTTCGCTGCCACCAGTGATCAATACCTGTGCTTTTTTCAGGTCCATACTGCTTTACATTTTATTGTTGTAAAGTTAGGTGTCCTGTAAGCATTAAAATGGTGCTAATTTCAGTTCCTGCATCATTGACCTTGCCTGATTGCTTGCTTAAGACAGTTTGCCGAAACTTCTTTTGAATTCAAGCGGCGTTAAACCGGTTTTCCGTTTAAATTGATTTGAAAAGTACTGACTTGATTCAAACTTAAGATCAAAGGCTATTTCTTTCACTGATTTTTGAGTGTTTACCAGCTCTTCTTTTGCCTTTTCCAGCTTTAGCTGGATCTGGTATTGTAAAGGAGCCATTCCTGTATATGCCTTAAACAGCTTCCGGAAACGGGAATAGCTTATCCTGAGCTCATCAGCGATCTGCTGCGGGCTAAGGCTGTTATATAGGTTCGACCTGATGATGAGCCTTGCGTGATCTACAAGCTGTTCTTCATCGCCGGTAATAAAAAGCTGTTGTTTCGCAGCGCTGTGCAGCTGCCCCAGCATATACATCGCCGCACCGCAAACCAAAGGCTGGTAACCTGCTTTTTCGTTCTTAATGGCTGCTATTACCTGGATAAACAAATTTATCATCGTTTCATTATAACCCACATTGATCACAGGCATCGATGGACCAAAAAATTTCTTTTTTACCAGGTGATGCATATTAGGCCCATTAAAGCCGATCCAGTACTCGGTCCACCCGGTACCGGGATCGGGCCGGTAAGCATGCCTTTCATTCGGGAAAATAATAATTGCAGATCCTGCTGTAACAGGCAGCTCACCGGTTTCCGGCGAGGTATAAATACCTTTTCCGCCTGTTATATAGATCAATGAATATTCCTGCAATACCCGGCCCCCTTTTGTATCAAAACAGTGATGGGATGGATGGTCTTTATCCGGGTACTCATTTCCCGGATGATAAAGATGATACCCCGCGTGCAACATCTGCAACCCCCAATCCTGGTCCTCAGTGGAAACAGGTAAATATTTATAAAAGTTCTGCATAGTTCCGATTGGAAAGAGTTTAAATATCGGTAATATTTCCTTGTTTTCTAAGGGGTAGCAAAAAGCAAACTTATTATGTCAAATAGCATTACCACCTACGCTTAAATCCATTCTATATTGGCTTTATTTAACTGATAAACCATCGTGGATGAAAACACAGCTCAGCGAACAACAAATTGCCAGTTACCGGGAGAATGTTTTTTTATTGATAACGGATCCATCCTGATGAAGGTTTTGATGCTGGCGCCTCAATGGGGATCTGAGAGCCTGCCTTTTGAAGATTTTATTATAAAAATAAAAGAAGCCGGTTTTGATGGGGTCGATACATGGGTGCCTGAGCAGCCTGCTGAAAGGAAAAAATTCAATCAGCTTTTAGCGCAGTATAAGGTACCTGTTGTTTGCCACCAGCACCAGGCAAAGGGGAATAACATTAAAGCGTTTTGCCGGTCTTTTGAATATTACCTGAGCCTTTGTTTGGAAAGTGGACCGCTTTTGATCAACTCTCATTCCGGGCGCGATTATTTCAGTATAGAGGATCAGCTAAGAGTGATTGATACTGCAAACGAATTTGCTGCAGCTCATGGCGTACAGGTGATCCATGAAACGCATCGCGGGCGGCTGGGCTATAGTCCGTACAATGCCGGGGAACTTTTTAAGCTGCGCCCTGAAATGAAGATCACAGCCGATCTTTCGCATTGGGTTTGCGTTACGGAAAGTTATCTCGGTCATTGTTCAGCAATTGTAGCCGAAGCCATTAACCGGGCCGCACATATACATGCGCGGGTTGGCCATACGCAAGGCCCGCAGGTGCCAGATCCCAGAGCTGCGGAATGGCAGTATGCAACAAATATATTCCTGAGCTGGTGGCTGCGGATCCTGGAGGCTAAAAAAATGCAGGGGGCAACAACCTTTACTATTACGCCTGAGTTTGGGCCGCCGCCCTATATGTTCACCGATCCGTTAACCGGACGGCCTGTTGCCGATCAGTTTGAGCTGAATTGTTTTATTAAAGACCTGATCGTAAGATCGATCCGGTAAAAAGATCCAATTAATTATAATGATGAGCAGCCACGCAAAGTTATGGACAATCAACAGATACATTGCTTACAATCTTAATGGCGGAGAAAATAATTTATTGATCCCTGCAGCTTAAATAGCCTGGCTAAACAGCTGCGTAGCCGGCAGCTTGCGCCACAGGCGTGCATCAAAGGCCATACAAATATTGCGGATAAAAGGCTTGCCTTTAGCGGTAACCACTACCTTGCCGGGCAAGATCTCTACCAGCCCATCTTTTTCCAGCTCCTGCAGCCGTTCCAGGCTTTCAATAACTGCATCGCACTGCGGGTCTGATTTAAGACGGGCGGTTTCAAAGCGGCACATCAGCGCCTGTATGTGGCGGCGCAACAGCAGGTCTTCCTCATCCAGCAGATGCCCGCGTACCACCGGCCACTGCCCTTTACCCACTAATTGCTGATAAGTGGCTATATGTTTTTCGTTCTGCGCATAGGCATACCAGCCATCGCCAATAGAGCTGGCGCCCAGGCCCACCAGCAGGGAGGTATGGGTAACCGTATAGCCCATAAAGTTGCGGTGCAGCTGCCCTTTTTTATAGGCCTGGTGCAAAGCATCATCCGGCAGCGCAAAATGATCCATGCCTATTTCCGTATAACCGTAACCGGTAAACAGTTTTTTACCCAGCTCATATAAGCCCTGTTTGGTTTTTTCGTCCGGCAGGTCGGCGGTGGTGAACAGACGCTGACCTACGCCTTTTACCCAGGGCACATGCGCATAGCTGTAAAAGGAGATCCGGCCGGGGCGCAGCTGCATCACCTGCCAGATGGTATCTTCCAGGCCGGCAGCAGTTTGCAGGGGTAACCCGTATATAAGATCAAAATTGATGGAGCTGTAACCTATCAGCCGGGCCTGTTCTACCACTGCGGCTACGGTTTCATAAGGCTGTATGCGGTGAATGATCTGCTGCACGCGGGGATCCAGGTCCTGGATGCCCAGGCTCATACGCCGGAAACCCAGGTCGTACAGGGTTTGCATATGCGCGGCGGTGGTGTTGTTGGGATGGCCTTCAAAGCTTAAAGATGCATCCGGCAGCAGGGTAGCGCTTTTATAAATGCTTTCCAGCAAAAAACGTAATTGCTCCGGGTGAAAAAAGGTGGGGGTACCGCCGCCTAAATGTATTTCCCGGATGCGGGGTTTTTGCGCAAACAGCTGCAGGTACAATTGCCATTCCTGTAACAGGGCTTTTATGTAAGGCGCTTCTACCGCATGGTTTACGGTAATGTGTTTATTACAGCCGCAGTAGGTGCACAGGCTTTCGCAAAAAGGCAGGTGTATATACAGGCTAATACCATCTTTGCCGTTCGTGGCCTGGAAGGCTTTTTTTAGCAGCTGCTGCCAGTGGGTAAGGTCAAAGCTGTTGGTATCCCAGTAAGGTACGGTGGGGTAGCTGGTATAACGGGGCGCCGCTACATTATATTTGCGAAGCAGGTTCATAGATCAAGGTTTATGACATTCAATAATGTTGTGTGTATGCGCGTGCATGGCAGGGCTTAAATAAGGAATGCCCAGGTTTAGCCCGCGCACAATTAACAGGCCTGCCATAATAACCATTACCAGCGGTATCATTTGCCTAACGCGGTTGCGTACACGTAAGCTAAGCAAATGGCTGCACCAGGCCACGGCGGTCATAGCCGGTAAGGTGCCTGCACCAAAAGCTGCCATGAATAAGGCGCCCTGGTACACATGGGCTGTGGCTATGGCGCCGGTAATACCCAGGTACACCAGCCCGCAGGGCAGCAAGCCGTTAAAAAAGCCAATGGCATACAGGGTGCGGAACTGCTGCCGGCGTAATAAATTGCCCAGTACTTTTTGCAGGCCTTTGGTTAATACTCCCAGGTCGGAAAAAAAGGCGGAGCGCCTTTTGGTAAGGTATTGCAGCCCTGTTATTACCAGCAATAAATAACCCAGGGCAATGGATAACCATTGCTGTAGGCCGCCCAGGTAAAACTGCCTGCCTAACCAGCCGAATAACAGGCCCAGCATGGCGTAGGCGCTCATGCGGCCCAGGTTGTACAGCAGGATGCCCGCCATTTTTTTATACCCGCTTAAATGCTGTACCGGCAGCGTTAATGCAATAGGCCCGCACATGCCTACGCAGTGAAAGCTGCCTACAAAACCCAGCGAAAGTGCGGATAATAAAAGGAGTAGCATGGCTAGTGTATATATAAGGCGGTTTCCTGGAAATAAGGTGTATTGTTCACGGTCCATTGAATTTTCACACGGTAGCTGCCCGGTATAAATCTTTGCCTGCTTACCGGCATGCGGCCCTGCGCATCCAATGTCAAAGGCAGACTAAGATCTTTTTGTGCATCAGAAGGGCGGTAAAACAATACCTGCCCCTGCAAATTTTGACCCTGCAGCTCTGCCGGGAAAGTGAGCAGCACCAGGCCCTCCGGCTGACTAATGCTCACAGGGGCAGATAATGCTGCGGTATTCTGCCGCCCGTCTATTACCTGCTGGTACTTTAATTCTGCGCCGTAATAATCAGTAGTAACCATATCTATTTTAGTGCCGATGCTTTTTACCACCAGCGTTACAATGCCGGCTGCAAAAAGCAGGAATACCAGTATGATCTTATGTCCCCAGTGAATAGTTTTCATCATTGCTAATTTTTAACATGAATGGGTCCTAAAAAAGTAGTTTTTAATGCAACGGTATTTTTATTGCCTGCGTACAAGCTGATGTGCAGGGTAGATTTACGTTTGGTAATAGCAGTACGCGGTAATACAATAAAGAAGGTGCCTTCTCCCTGCTCGCCGGGTTTAATGTTTATATGTGGCTGGCCTATCATAATGATCTGCCCGGGCACATCATTTAACACCAGGTGCAGCTGCATGGGGGTTGGCGTTTTATTCATCAGCTTAATGCGGTATAAATTACTGATGCTGTCTGTACCCCGCTCCTGGTAAAGCATACCGGCTGTGCGTATAATGGTGCCGCTTACCGGTGCACGGCTTGCCAGCAGGTAAGTAATGCCGCCTAAGATCAGCAGCAGCACCAGGCTGTAAACTTTTAAACGCCCGGTAAACCGTAAGGGCTGCTTTTGTGCAATACCATTCTCTGAAGCGTAACGTATCAGGCCTTCGGCCAGGTTCACCTTTTGCATCATGAAGTTGCAGGCATCTATACAGGCGGTGCAGTTCACACATTCCAGCTGGGTGCCGTTACGTATGTCTATACCCGTAGGGCATACCTTTACGCATTGCAGGCAATCAATACAATCGCCGGTAGTGCGGGTCTCGTTCTTTTTGAATTTGCTGCGTGGCTCGCCTCTTTCATAATCGTAGGCTACCACTACGGAGTTCTTATCCAGCAAAACCCCCTGCAGGCGGCCATAAGGGCATACGGTAGTACATACCTGCTCCCGGAAAAAAGCAAATACACCATAGAACACAGCAGAAAATGCAAGCATGGCAATGAAGCCACCTGCATGCGCTGCAAAAGGGCCGCTGATAATGCGCCCTAATTCATGTACTCCTATAACATAAGAGAGAAAAAGGTTGGCTATGAGTACAGATAAGGCAAAGAAGATAACATGCTTTAATGTTTTTTTACGGATCTTATCGCCGGTCCAGGGGCCTTTATCCAGCAGGCGGCGTGCGGGCGCATCGCCCTCGATCCAGTATTCAATGCGCCGGAACAGCATTTCCATAAAAATGGTTTGCGGGCAGGCCCACCCGCAGAACAAGCGGCCAAAGGCCATGGTAAAGAGTGTAACAAACAGGATGAAGGCCAGCATAATTAAGCTGAAGAGGAAAAAATCCTGCGGCCAGAAAGAGGTGCCAAATAAAATGAACTGCCCTTCCACTACATTGAACAGGAACAAGGGCCTGCCGTTCACCTGTATGAACGGAAGGCTGAAGAACACCCCGAAATAAGCATAGCTCAGGTAACTCCTGTACTGATACCACTTTCCTTTGGGTTGCTGTGCATATACCCAGTTGCGTTTACCTTGGTTGTCAACCGTGGCTATATGATCTCTGAATGATCCTTCCTGAATGGTTCCATGTATGCTTCCTTCCTCTTTCATAAAACTCAGTTTTCCGCTACCAGGCCCTGTGGCTCTTTAGCGCCGGCAGGGTGGGTATCATGTATGCTTTTAATAAAGCTGGCCAGCTGCGCGATCTGTTTGGGTGAGAAATCATCTTTCCAGGACTTCATCCCTTTTTCCGGTACGCCGTATTTAATGGTGCTGAACACTTCATTTATTTTACCGCCATGCAGCCAGTAGTTATCAGTAAGGTTAGGGCCTACCATGCCTTGCCCTGCAGCACCGTGGCAGGCCGCACAGTTAGTGCTGAACAGCTTTTGCCCGGTGCTTATGTCAGCGGCATCTGTGAGCAGCTTTACAGAATGTTCATCAATATTATTGGCGGCATTGGCCAGGTAGGCTTCTTTAGCTTCTGCGGCATGCGCTTCTGCAATGGCCAGCTCTTCCAGCTGCAGCGGTGCGCTGTGGGAAATGTGGTATACCCACAGGTAGATGATGCCAAAAATAAAGCTGAGGAAAAAAGCCCATTTCCACCAGGGCGGGGTCGGGTTGTTCAGCTCCCGTATGCCGTCAAAGTCGTGGCCCATGTCCGCTTCCTGTTCTGCTTCCGCGCTCACGCTGCGGGTTTTGTTCACCCGCTCCCACCAGCTGATAGCGGGTTTGCCGGCAGCAGCAGCTTTACGTTTATGTTTGGATTCAATACCTGCCAGTATGCGCAGGGCATACAGCAATACCAGTATTACCAGCAGCTCCAGCGCTATTACGGATGTAAGCACATAGAACGCAGTAGCGGAAAGTCCGTTAATGGTTTCCTTTACTGCGGGCGCTGACTGTGCCATAGTGTTGCTGCTGAATAAACAGCCGGTGATGATAATGCCAATGATCAGTACTGTTTTGTCAGCCGTTTTTTTAATACGCTCCCGGTAAAGGTCCATGGCCTGTATCACTACATTTCCCAGCACGGCAATGGCAATGAACAAACCAAAGATCACGGCCAGCAATACCTGCGCTACTGCATTATCCAACAGGGAAGAGGGCTGTGGCGGCCCTTGCGCCAGCACCGGTGTAATACTGCCTGGCAGCAGCAGGTATAAAAAACAGAGCAGCTTTTTGTTCATATACAAATGTGTTTATAGGCTTTGAGAATCATCATGGTCTAATGGTGTACGGCTTACGTGATCCATCATTCCTTTATCTGCCCTGAATGCCCAGATGCTGGCCACGGTAAAAAATAGCGTGAACAGGAGCAATGACGTTAACGGGTACACGCTTACACCGGTAATGCTCTGCAGGTAATTGATGAATTTCATGCTGTTTGTTTTAAAAATTATTTCATGGCGGTTTTAGCCGGCGCTTCCTTAATATCCCTTCCCACTCTTTGCAGGTAGGCTATGAGTGCTACTATCTCACGGTCCGGCGGCGTTTCTACCTTATCTTTTTTCAGGGAAGCTGCTATTTCCTTTGCCTGTTTCTCCATATCTGCATTGGCCATCAGCTCATATTTATGAGGGTAGGGCACGCCCAGCTTGCGCATGGCATTGATCATGGCAGGCGTGGCGCTTTTATCCACCCGGTCGTCCATTAACCAGGGGTAAGAGGGCATAATAGAGCCCGGCGACATGGAAGACGGGTCCAGCATATGGTTGTAATGCCAGCTGTCAGGGTATTTGCCGCCGATACGCGCCAGGTCAGGCCCGGTACGTTTGGAACCCCATTGGAAAGGATGATCGTATACAAATTCACCGGCTTTGGAATATTCCCCGTAACGCGCTACTTCATCCCGGAAAGGGCGTATCATCTGCGAGTGGCAGGTATAACAACCTTCACGGATGTAGATGTCGCGCCCGTGCAGCTCCAGCGGCGTATAGGGTTTTACGCTGGTAATGGTAGGCACGTTGCTGCGCACCAGGAAGGTGGGGATCAGCTCTATAATACCGCCAATAGCAACTACTACCAGGCTAAAGGCTACCATTTGCAGGGGCCTGCGCTCAATCCAGTTATGCCAGTGTGCTTTACCATGGGTAACAGCTGCAACTTTAGGTAACGGGGCTGCTTCTGCAGGTTCATCGGCTACAAAGGAGCCGCTGCGGATGGTTTTTACCAGGTTCACGATCATGAGCGCCACACCGCTGATGTACAGCATGCCGCCTACGGCACGCAGCGCATACATGGGTACAATGGTGGTTACTGTTTCCAGGAACTGGTATTTCAGCTGGCCTTCTGCGGTAAACTCTTTCCACATCATACTCTGTGTAAAAGCGGCCCAGTACATTGGTATTACGTAAAAGATAATACCCAGGGTACCTAACCAGAAATGTGCGTTGGCCCATTTACGTGAGTATAGCTGTGTGGCAAAAATGCGGGGCATTAACCAGTACAGGATGCCAAAGGTGAGAAAGCCGTTCCAGCCCAGCGCGCCTACATGCACGTGTGCAATGGTCCAGTCGGTAAAGTGGCTTACCGCATTCACGTTCTTCAACGACAGCATAGGGCCTTCAAAAGTAGCCATGCCATAGCAGGTAAGCGCTACTACAAAGAATTTCAGGATAGCATCTTCCCGAACGCGGTCCCACGCGCCGCGCAGGGTAAGCAAGCCATTGAGCATACCGCCCCAGGAGGGCGCAATGAGCATGATGGAAAACACCGTACCCAATGATTGCGCCCAGTCTGGTAAGGCAGTATATAACAGGTGGTGTGGCCCGGCCCATATGTAAATAAATATGAGCGCCCAAAAATGTATGATGGACCACCTATAGGAATAAACAGGGCGGTTGGCCGCTTTGGGAATAAAATAATACATGAGGCCCAGGTAGGGCGTGGTAAGGAAAAAGGCTACGGCATTATGCCCGTACCACCACTGTACCAGCGCATCCTGCACACCGGCATACCAGCTGTAGCTTTTAAACAGGGATATGGGCAGCTCAAAGGAGTTTACAATATGCAGCATGGCTATAGCTACCCAGGTGCCTATATAAAACCAGATGGCCACGTACAGGTGCATTTCCCGGCGCCGTAAAATAGTGCCCAGCATATTGGCCCCGAATATGAGCCATACCACGGTAATGGCTATATCAAAAGGCCATTCCAGCTCCGCATACTCCTTACCGGTAGTATAACCTAACAGCAGGGTTAGCGCGCCGCCGGCTATAATGGCCTGCCATCCCCAGAAATGCAGCTTGCTCAGCAGATCGCTGAACATACGGGCTTTACACAGCCGCTGTAAAGAATAATACACGCCCATAAAAATGCCATTACCCACAAAAGCAAAAACCACGGCATTGGTATGCACCGGCCGCAAACGTCCGAAGGTAGTGGGCGCATAACCCAGGTTCAGGGGAGGGTATGCCAGCGCCAGGGCTATCCAAAGCCCGGCCAGCATGCCAATAAGCCCCCAGAAGGTAGCAGCGTAAGCAAACCATTTTACGGTGCGGTTGTCATAAGAAAACTTTTCCAGAGACATAAGTATAGCTTGTTGTTTTATCCGGTTATGGTTGTTGATCGTTTGCCTGCTCATCAAACAGGATGCGGTGGGCGGGTGAGTAGTCATCTTCGAACTGCCCGCTTTTTACGGCCCAGCAAAAGGCTGCCAGGAAAATGATCCCTATAGTAAGACTGGCCCCCAGCAACAGTATGATAACACTCATGGATATATGTTTTGAACAGTTCAAAATTAGCATGCCCGGGCTGCGGCCACTATGACCTGGCGCAGGCAAATGACTGATCTTCGTCAGCTGTGAGCTGTAATGCTTTACGGTGCAGCTTTTTGCCGGCTACTGCGCTCAGGCTCCAGGTAAGCAGTATAATGCTGATGGAGCTGGCGGGCATTAAAATAGCTGCGGTAAGGGGGGATAGTTTGCCTTGTACGGCAAAGAACAAACCGGTGAAATTGTATACCAGCGAGAAAATAAAGCTGGTGAGTATAATGCGTTTGCTGGTTTTACATAATTGTATATAGTGGGGCAGCAGCGGCAGGTTAGTGGCTGCTAAAATGCCATCGCTGGCAGGGGTGAAATTATTACTGTCCTCTGTAAGGGAAATGCCGGTATCGCTTTGTTTCAGGGCGCCGGCATCATTCAGCCCGTCGCCAACCATCAGCACGCGCTGTCCCTGTTCCTGCAGGGCCAGTATATGATCCAGCTTATCCTGCGGCTGTTGTAAAAAACGCAGGGTGGCCTTTATTCCCATGAGCTTGCGCAGGGTGCTTTCATCCCGTGCATGGTCGCCGGAAAGTACGGTAAGCTTATATTTTTTCCGCAGCTGCAGTATTAAGGATTGGATGCCGCTGCGGTAACCGTTGCAGATGCTGAAATAACCGCGTACCTCCCCGTTAATGGAAAGGTATACCACGCTGCCGTTTGTAGTGGCAATATCCGCTGCGTCGGTAAAAGCTGCATTGCCCAGACGGATGGTATCTTTCATAACCGTACCGCTGATGCCCATGCCTGTTACCTGCTCAAAATCCTTTACAGGAATATGCTTGCTGCCGCAAAAATCGCGCACCATGCGGCTTAGCGGGTGGGTGGATTGTGCTGCCAAAGCTGCTGCCTGCAGCCGTTCATGGCGGGTAAGCGGCCGTCCGTTAAAAACAGTAACAGCTTTTTGCTTGTCGGTAAGCGTGCCGGTTTTGTCAAATACAATATGATCTGTAGCGGCCAGCCTTTCAATAGCGCCCGCATTACGCAGGTACAATTTGTGCCGGCTTAAGATGCTTAAAATGTGTCCGTTGGTAAAGGATGCTGCCAGCAGCAGGGCGCAGGGGCAGGCAATAATTAGTATAGCCGTTACAGATGGCCATATTTTTGCCGGATCACGAAAGCCCCACCAGGCGGCTGTTAACACGGTAATGCCCAGCACCACCCAGGTAAAATGGCGGCCCAGCAGGTGTATGAAAGAGGGTTGTTTGTGTGTGTCCTGCTGCAGCTCCTGCCGGTTCCATAAGCTGGTGAGGTAACTTTGCGCTACGGCTTTAATGGTGTGCAGCTGTATATTGCCTTCCAGCTGCCGGCCGCCGGCATAAATAAGATCTCCCGTAAGGCAGGGCACAGGATCGGCCTCGCCGGTTACAAAGCTGTAGTCTATCAGCGCGCTGCCTTTTACCAGGATGCCATCTGCCGGTACCAGCTCATTATTATGGATCAGCAAAGTTTCTCCTTCCTTTATATCCGGCAGGGCAATTGGCACATTCTTTTTGCCACGTACAGCGGTAACGGCTATAGGAAAATAGCTGGTGTAATCGCGGTCAAAGGAAAGGCCCTGGTAGGTTTTATCCTGCAGCACACGTCCTGCCAGCATAAAAAATACAATGCCGGTCATGGCATCAAAATATCCTGCCCCGCTGTTGGTGCCAATATCAATAAGGCTGCGGGTAAAGGTGACTATAATGGCCAGCACAATAGGTACATCTATATTCATGAACCCATGTTTAAGGCCGCCCCAGGCGGAACGGTAAAATGCCTGCGCGCTGTACAGGAACACCGGTAAGGATAACAGCAGGTTCAGGTAACGGAACAAATGGGTATCTATACCGCCGTTGCCCGAAAAATATTCCGGAAAGCTAAGCAGCATAATATTGCCAAAACAAAAGCCGGCTACTCCCAGCTGGTAGATCAGCTGCCGGTTCATTGCCGGTTTTTTATGCTGCAGGTCCTGCAGGCTAATGTAAGGCTCATACCCAATACTGGTAAGCAGCTCGGCCACCTTACGTAAAGAGGTTTGGGATTGCTGAAAGATCACCTGCGCTTCCTTACGCGCAAAATTTACGGTTACGCGCTGCACGCCATCGTCCAGCTTATGCAGGTGCTCCAGCAGCCACAGGCAGGAGCTGCAATGAATCTGCGGAATATAAAAGGTAACATGGGTATGGGTATCATTGCGGAACTGTACCAGCTGCTGCCGGATCTTTTCATCTTCCAGGAAGGCAAACTTATCGGGCCTTGCTTGGCTGCGTTGGGGTGCGCCCGGCTGCCCGTTCAGGTGGTAATAGGTACAAAGCCCGTTGCCGTTCAGCAGCTCAAATACCAGCTTACAACCTTCGCAGCAAAACGGTTTATCGCCCAGAAGAATGAGTGTATTTTCACAGGTTTCGCCGCAATGGTAGCAGCTGGTTTCAACGGTTATCATGCCTTTCGGTTATAGCTTCAAAAGTAAAGGGAGAGGGCAGGGGCGGCAATGACAGGGATCATATGTACGGATGATATTTATCAGGAACGGAAAAAACCGGCACAAAAAAACCGGCTGCCATTAGCAATACCGGTTTAAAAGCATAGATTATGAAAAGGTAAAAATTATTCCACTGGTTCTTCCGGATAGTAAAAAATGTTCTTTTCTGCCAGCTTTCCTTCTTCGTTCATTTGTCCCAGCGTCCAGTTATCAGTGGCAGTGGTTTGCAGCCACAGGTCGCCGGACTTGCGCAATATTTGTACACTCAATCCATATTTGCGGAAGAAATCCTGTTCTACTGCTGCTGCCGTACGGTGGTGGCCAATATCCAGCCAGCCAAAATTGTGCATCATACGGATCTCCTCTATGGGCGTTGCCGGGGGCAGCTTATCAGCTACGGCGCAGGCCTGGCCTTCGCTGTGGGGCTGCCGGTAACATTCCAGCTTCAGATAAGGATAAGCCTCCCGGAACTCATGCTGCAGGGTGGCAATGGTAGCGTCCTCGCTTATATAGATCTCCATGGTTAAAGGTTTATACATTGCAATGTTAAGCTGCTGTTGCCGGCCCCTTAATGATGGTTGTCAGCTGTGGTAATGATTGTGATCATATATCCTTCCGGGGAATGTTTGCATTTTGGACCATAATAAATACAGCCGGAAAAAACTGTAACTTTCACACTACTTTACTATTATGAACTTTTCCATTCACGATCTTGATGTTAACTTCCAGCTTTCTGTTTTTGCGGCCGTGCTGGAGCGGGAGCCCGGGCTGGTGGCCGTGCGGGAGCAAGGAAGCGGGCAGCTGTTGTATATTAATGAAACCGGCATGAAAATGCTGGGTACTGAAGATCATGCCGCCCTGCGGGGCATCCTGGATAAACACGGGTTGGGCGTTTGCAGGCCCGGTACAGAAAAAAGCGAACCATCAAAAGAGCGGCAGTGGACCAACCTGGCAGGCGAAACCTTTTCCGGTTTGTATGATGATATTTCATTCCGGCATGCGGGTAAGGACTATTGTGCATTCCGCATTACCAACCTGCTTTCAGATACCCGCCACCAGCAACAGTTAAGCAAAGAGCTGCAACGTTTTGGGGCTTTGTTCGACTATGCCAGCATTGGCATCCTGGTAACGAATAGAGAAGGGGAGATTGTACTGATCAACGATTTTGCGCTGAACCAGTTTGGCTACCAGCGGCAGGAGCTTACCGGCCAAAAGGTGGAGGTGCTGATACCGGCCCGTGCGCATGGCCGGCATGTAGGCCATCGCGACCGCTTTAATGACCACCCGCAGAACCGCCCCATGGGTATAGGTTTAGACCTGTTTGCCGTGCGGAAGGATGGCTCGGAGTTTCCCGTAGAAATAAGCCTGAGCCACTACCAGAATGAAGAAGGCGCATTTGTGATCGCCTACGTAAATAATATTACCGAAAGAAAAAAAGCGGAAGAAAAAGTAGAGCGGCTGAACAATGAGCTGGAACAAATGGTAGAGGACCGCACCTTGCAGCTGCGCAAAGCGCTGGAACAGCTGGAGCTTTCCAAAGAGGAGCTTACCTTTGCCCTGGGTAAGGAAAAAGAGCTGAACGAGCTAAAGACCCGCTTTGTGTCCATGGCATCCCACGAGTTCCGCACTCCGCTCAGCACCATCCTGTCATCTGCTTTTTTAGTAAAGCAATATGCCGCGGAGGCTGATCAGCCTAAACGGAACAAGCACATACAGCGTATAGTCACTTCCGTGAACCTGCTCACGGATATCCTGAACGACTTTTTATCCGTAGGCAGGATCGAGGAAGGTAAGATCCAGGTGCGCTTGAGCAGCTTTGATATTGCAGATAATATTAACACCGTAATACAGGAAATGCACGGCATGATCAAGGAAGGGCAGGAGATCAGCTACTTTCATACCGGCTCACCGGAAGTATTGCTGGACCCTTCCCTGATGAAGCATATTATTATGAACCTGCTGGGCAATGCCATCAAGTTCTCCGGCCCCGGCGCCACCATTGGCATTTATACTAAAAAAGACCTTCACAGCTTTCAGCTGCAGGTAAAGGACAATGGTATAGGCATGTCGCAGGAGGACCAGCAGCACCTGTTTGAGCGGTTTTACCGCGGCGCCAATGTAAGCAATATACAGGGTACCGGCCTGGGGCTGCATATTGTAAGCAAGTACAGTGAGCTGATGAACGGCCGCATTTCCTGTGAGAGTGAATTAGGCGTAGGCACTACCTTTACCATTGATTTTTCTTTAAATAACGAAACATCCAGCTATTAATATGCAAACCATTTTGCTGATAGAAGACAATACAGACATCCGGGAAAACACAGCAGAGATCCTGGACCTGGCCGGGTATAAAGTATTAACCGCAGAAAACGGCAAGCTGGGTGTGGAGCTGGCTTTGCAGCAAAAGCCCGACCTGGTGATCTGTGATATCATGATGCCGGTGCTGGATGGTTTTGGCGTATTACATATGCTGCAGCGTAATGACGATATGCAGGATGTACCTTTTATTTTCCTGACGGCCAAAACAGAACGTACCGATTTCCGTAAAGGCATGGAAATGGGGGCGGATGATTATATCACCAAACCGTTCAGCGGTACCGAGCTGCTGCATGCAATAGAAGGCCGTTTGAAAAAAGCCCTGCTGAAGAAACAGGAATTTGCCTCTAACCCGGAAGGGCTGAATAAGCTGATGCAGGCCGCTACCGGCAAAGAATCGCTGCAGCTGCTGTCTGAAGGCCGTAATACAGATAAGTTTAAAAAGAAGCAGGTCATATACATGGAAGGAAATCATCCCGCCCACCTGTTCTATGTTCAAAAAGGGAAAGTAAAAACCTTTAAGCGGAATGAGGATGGTAAAGAGCTGGTAGTGGAGCTGTATAATGAGGGCGATTTCCTGGGATATATAGCCCTGCTGGAAGGAACCGTGTATAAAGAAACTGCGGAGGCCATAGAGGAATGTGAAATAGCTGTTATTCCCCGTGAAGATTTTGAGGAGCTGCTGCATAACAATCACGAAGTAGCCGTGCAGTTCATACGGCTGCTGGCCCGCAATATTACCGGCAAAGAGCAGCAACTGCTTGGCCTGGCGTATAATTCCCTGCGCAAAAAAGTGGCCGAAGCATTAATGCACCTGCACAAAAAATACAGCGGGCAAAAAGAAGGGCCGTTTGCCATTGACATTAGCCGGGATAACCTGGCCGCTATTGCCGGTACGGCTACTGAATCGCTGATCCGCACCCTGGGCGATTTCCGGGAGGAAAAGCTGATCGATATAAAAGATGGGGCCATCATCATCCTCAATGAAAAAAAGCTTGGTACCCTGTTGTATTAAGAAAAGGTTTTTTGGAGGTAACCGCTAAATTCAGCGCTCAGCAGATCAAAGTTCCCCTGGATAATGATCATCTTCACCTCCAGCCTGTATTGCAGGTCCAGGATCTTTTTCAGCTGGGGACCGTTGGACTGGGAAAGCTGCTGCAGCAGGTGCAGCTGCTCCCTTACCTCATGCCGCAACAGGCTGATCTGGTCGTCCATTTTCAGGAACTTGTTCTGGAAATACTCCAGCTGTTCCAGCTCATACGGTTGAAGATCCGCTTCCAGGATGCCCGCCAGCTTTGTTTTAAAACGTATAATGCCGTCTTCCAGCGTTTTTAGCTCGTTTTTCCAGTTTTCGTTATCCGCGATCAGCTCCCCGGGTTTTCCGTTTCTCATTGTTTATAGAAAGTTTTCATGGCAATTTAATACGGCGCTCTTTCCTGGCCTATGATGGTGGTCAGCAGTGAAAATGTCTCACATCAGTTACGAAATTGATATGGCTTGGTCTTTTGCCCATAAATCGATAAATTTGCAATAATGAATACATCTTTTGACCTAAAGCGGATTGAGCGGATCTCCAAAGCCTTAAGCGATCCTTACCGGATCAAGATCATGGAGGCCATCAAAAAAGAGCCGGACTGGATGCAGTGTACCTGCATTCTGGATATGTTCGACCTGGCCCAGTCAACCGTTTCTCATCACCTGAAACAGCTGGTGGATGCGGATCTGCTGCATACAGAAAAGGATGGCCGCTGCACTAAGTATAGGGTGAACCGGGAAGGTTTTAATGACTATGTGGATTTTTTGAGGAAGTTTGAGCGGTAAAATTTTTTACCCTAATTAATCGAAATATTTCGTTTTATCGATTTGTTTGTATAGCTTTGTATCAGCAAAAGCAGCAGCGTGGAATTTAAGAGATTGAAAGGTTTAGATATTTAGCTATAAGGGATCAAAAAAAAGGGCCTGGGAAAGTGTTATGCACCACCGGCCCTTTTCTTTGGATTTATTAATCGATTTATTTCGATTATTAAATGAGTTGAAGCCGCTGTTCCATTCAAAGCAGGTATTATGAGCGATCGTGAAATTGAAAAAATATCCAAAGCCCTGGGCGATCCGTACCGGCTGGAAATTATGCAGGCCATCTGCAAAGAAGGATGGATGCAGTGCGCTGCTGTTACGGATATGTTACACCTGGCGCAGTCAACGGTTTCGCACCACACTAAACAGCTGGTAGATGCGGGCCTGTTAATAGCCGAAAAAGAAGGCCGTACCACCCGGTACCGCATTAATCAGAGCCGCTTTGAAACATACCTGCAGCTCCTGCACCCGTATGTGGCCAAAGCGCCTGCAGATAAACTAATATCTTCTGGCAATAATAAGATCGTAAAAAATGAAAACAACATCTAAACCGGAGCTTTTACAAAGAAGCGGATGTACAAAATCTGGTTGAGCAAACCGTTGCAAAATTCGGGCGGCGGTAAGCTGGCATAAGCAATCCCGTCTTTAATCACCACACACTAAATTTGATCCCACCATGTCAGATCTGCTCTTATCAGAACAAGTGACCGGCTTAATAAAGAATGCCTGGAATGTACAGGTGAAAGCTGTTACCGCTTATTTCAACAAATACGACACTGATTTTTATTACCAGGAAGTGGCTGCGGGCCGTAACCGGGCAGTGTACCTGCTGGGCCACCTGACCGCTTCTAACGATAGCCTGCTGCCTATGCTGGGGCTGGGAGAGCGGCTGCATCCTGAGTTGGAATCCCTTTTCCTGGGTACGCCTGATAAACAGCTGCCGGACACGGAGCTTCCTTCATTTGAAGAATTAAAAAGCTATTGGGAAGATGTGACCAGCACATTAACCAACTATTTCTCCGGCTTTACTACCGGGCAGTGGCTGGAACGGCATACGCGTGTTTCTGCAGAAGATTTTGCGCTGGATCCTAAACGGAATAAGCTGAATGTGCTGCTGGGACGTATTACACATATGACCTATCATATGGGGCAGCTGAATTTATTAAAGCAGGCGGCAACAGCAGCCGGCTAACATCAGGTGATGAAATAGCGGTTAGGGTGCAGGCAGGCTTTCCAGTAACTAATAACCAGCTCCAGCTGCGCCCTTAGACCATCATGGGTATTGGCTTTTTCAAAAAAGCCCTGTACAGTGAGATCATATGCCTTCGCCACATTGTCCTGCGTAGCGTAATCGCTGAAGAATACAAAGGGGATAGATTTTTTCCTGAGGTAATCATTCTCGTTTATATGTGCACGTAGTTCCAGCCCATTCATGCCTTCCATCTTAACATCGCAAAGGATCAGGAAAGGCTGCTGAGGTGTTGAAACCAGGTAAACCAGCGCATCCTGCCCGTCATGAAAGCAGTGTGTTTTAATGGCCGGATCTATTTCCTTCAGGATGGCTGAAATAAATTCCTGGTCTTCCAGGTCATTGTCAATAATAAGAAAGGGACCACTTACGGGCATAAGCTTAAAAAATTGTATTGAATAATAAATTAAAAGCAGTGCTTTCTTTGTAATTATCAACAACATCTGCTGTGCAATGATGAACAGGCGGCCAGGCGATGGAAACCGGCCTTCGTGAAGATGGCTACGTGTAAGATACTGCTGCGTATAAATATAACCATTATTTTATAAAACAGTTGCCCGGCCGCATTTATGCAGGCCGGGCAATTTCTTTTTTCCTGGTAGTGGAAATATTATTGATAAGTTACTTCCAGGGTAATGGGGGTAGCGCTCAGTGCTTTTGAAATGGGGCAGTTTTCTTTAGCGCCATTGGCAATGGTTTTAAACTGCTCTTCAGATACGCCTTCAATTTTAGAAGCGGTAAGCTCCAGCTTTATATTGGTGATCTTGGGACCAGCAGCAGGATCCAGTTCTACGGTAGCTTTGGTATCCAGGGTACCGGCAGTAAAGCCAGCCTGGGTAAGCGCAGCGCTCACAGCCATTGTAAAGCATCCTGCATGAGAGGCGCCCAGCAGCTCTTCAGGGTTGGTGCCTACACCATCGCCAAAACGGGTATTGAAGGAGTATTGTGTTTTATTCAATACGGTGCTTTGTGTAGATATTTCTCCTTTGCCTTCTTTGAGATTGCCCGTCCAATGGGCGTTTGCTGTTCTTTTCATATTATGTGATTTTATGGATGTAAAGGTGATGAAATAAAAGGTAAGAAATTTTAACTAAAGTTAAATTTACGTAATTATAATGCTAAAGTCCATAGTCCATGGTCCATGGTTCGCGGATCAGAGACGATGGCTTTATATGTTTGCTATATGACGTATGCACTTCATTTGATCCTACATCGCTTTATCCGAAGGCGGTACCAGCTTCGCTGCAAGGTCCGGCTCAGGCATATCTTTATCCAATGGGAACATGGGCCGTTGAATACGTTTATAGCCCAGGCGTTCCAGGTCCTGGTCTACACCGCCGGGTGTTAAGGAAAGCAGCCAGTCGCCCCGCATATTATACAGGTCCGGCTCCAGGTAACCGATCTTTACTACTACAATAGCCGCTTTGCGGGGCTGCAGGTTCAGGTCGGTGAAGTCTTTTTCCTTATGATAGGGTTTCCTTTTCTGAGTAACGATCACGCTTACACTGCCCACTTTTACCACTACTTCCACTTCCGCATCCCGGTCGCCTTTTTTAATGGCGGTAACGGTACCAGCCAAATGTACCGGCGGGGCAAAACGTGCATCTACCTTTGCACCGGCATAGCCATCTACATGGCCGCCAACACCGGTTGTAAGGGCTTGCTGTACCAGCTCAGGGCCAGGTATGGATGCATAAATTAATGCAGGGCCGTTCTCATTTTTAAATTCGGGCCGCGCCAGGATCTGGGTAATGGTCCAGGTAACATCCCCTGCGCCGCCGGCTGTTGGGTTATCGCCGGAATCGCTGATCATAAACGGATGCTTATCGCTGGCCAGCGCTTTATCCAAACATTCTTTCAGATCGCCGGTAGGCGCTACAAAAGCAAAATCCTTACGGGCATTCCAAAAGCCTTTTGCCAATTGCTCTGCAGTGCTGGTCACTGTTGCCTTATCATCGCCGGTTACCATTACTACACCATGGTTGCGCGGCTCATCGGCCCAGGCATAACCGATCCAGATGGCGGCATCAATAACACCGGGTTGCCTGGAAGCCGGCGCCACAGCCTTATACACGGTTTTACCGGGTTCTATACGGGTGCTTGTTTTTTCACCGGGCAGCAGTATGGGAATGGGGATCCAGGCTTTGTATGCCGGTTTGCCCTTGCCGCTTTCCAGCCTTTCCAGCAGGTTGGTTACGGCGCGTTGTTTGGTTTCCATGGCATCTTCATGCGGCGCCATGCGGTAACAGGTAATAAGGTCGGTATTTTCCGCCAGCCGCCAGGATACGTTGCCATGCAGGTCCATAGAGGTGGAGATAAGCGTTTGCTTGCCTATCACTTCGCGGATGCGGGTAATAAGATCTCCTTCCGGATCATCCAGTCCTGCCACACTCATGGCGCCATGTATATCAAAGAACAATCCATCATAGGGCATGTTCTTTTTCAGCGCTTCCAGTGTTTGTTTTACTAATGATTCATATGCTTCGCGTGTAACTGCGCCACCGGGTAAGGAGCGGCCCATTACTGCAGGCAGCCATACCGCCCGTTTCCGCAGGGAGGAATCAGGTGCAAAGAAGGGGTAAGAGGTAAAGATTTGCTCACCATATTTTGCATGGAATGCAGCTTCATTTGTTAATGCCGGTGAAAAAGTGCTGGATTCTATAGCCAGCCCGGTAATGGCAATACGGGGCAATGGTTTGGCCATAGCCGTTACCGTTATACCGCAGAGGGAAAGTACCAGTAAATACAGTTGCTTCATTGTATGACGCTTTGATCTAATGTACTCAGAAAAGCGCTAATCTCATAACCCTTATAAAAACTTAGGCGATCCCAGGTCAATAGCGCCTGTGCCCGGCCATGGGCCATCTGCTATGGTAAGCTCAGCATGCGGCCAGCTAATCCATTGACCATTTATTTGTGTTGAAACAACCAGGTTATCCAACACTACTTTAATATCATCCAAACGCCATACATCTTCATTGGGATCATCTGCAGTGCCTTTTGTAGCATCCACAGCTGCTTGACCAACCCGGGATATCACCAGCGTGGAGCAGGGCGGGCTCCAGCATCCCAAACCAGAGAACACCGCATGCAAACGGCCTGCTGTTTCAATACCTCCTACAGAATCCATGGAAACAGCACAGGTGAACGGTTTCCCGAAAAAAGCAGGGGAATTTTCAAACACGCTTACTATTTCAATAAATCTTTGCAAGGGAGAGCTCCAGTTATTCCAATAAACACCGGTTATTACCAAAAAGCCGTCATGTTCGGCTAACAGGTTATACACCTCCTTTATATCCGGCATAGGATCCGTTAATGTAAGGATAGTTGTAATAATGTTCCTTTTGCCATCGAGATATCTCAGGGCTGTGGCTGTAATACGTCCTGAATTACTCTGTTTGCCTCTTACAGATCCATTGATGATTAAGATCTTTTTGTTAGCTGACATATAATTGTGGATGGTTTTATTGTGGGATGGCATAGCTGCCGCTAGGCTTTTTTAACAGTACCGCCTGCACGTTGTTTATATGCGCCGGGCGTTAAACCTGTGAACCGTTTAAACACCGTAGCAAAGTATTGGGCATTCTGAAAGCCGGTTTCATAGGCAATACCGGCAATAGAAAGCTTTCCTTTCAGCAGGGCTTCCTGCGCTTTTTGAATTTTATACTTTAGCACATAATCCAGCGGGGTAGTGCCGGTAGCTTCTTTAAACCAGGTTTTAAAGCGGGAGAGGGATAAACCCGCCTGCGCGGCCAGCTCCGGTAATACGGCCGGTTCATCCAGGTGCTCGCGAATGTAGGCGTCTATCTTATCCATCCGTTCTTCTATCCTGCGTACAGTAGCAGATTGTGAGCAGCTGATCACAGACAGTAGGAACTCTGCCAGCAGGTGCTGTACATGGATCTGATCCAGCAGGGAGCTGTTTTGTGCATGATGGTGAAACACCTGTTCCAGCGTGGTTTTCAGCCGGCTGTTCCCTTTAAAGTGCCGGGGCAGCTGTAGCAGCTGCCGTTTCCATTCAGCAGCCAGCTTACCCTCAAAATGCAGGAAACGCCTTGTATTGCGGGGAGTATCCATGTTAATGATGATCCAGTACATTTCGCCTTTCTCTTCCGGAAACTCGCCGCTGCCGTGTAATTCACCGGGATAGGTAACAAACAGCTCACCGCCTTTTACTTTATACAGGGCCTTATTCACTTTATACACCTGTTCTCCCTTGCTGCAAAAACAGATCTCCAGCATATGCCGGTGGGAGTGTGCATCCAGCGAGCTGCGTGTTTGCTTGTAATGATATTTCCCCAGCACGGCAATATCCTTCCAGCCCCATTGGCGGAAATCAATGATATGGCGTTCTGCGGTGGAATGAATATCTAATACCGTACGTTTTGCCATGTATAAAATAGTATTGGAGTACTATGTTGAAATAGTTCTTAAATATACAATAGTACATTTGAACAGGGACAAAAAAATATAATATGGGGGTTATTACTGCAGCCCAGATCGAAGCCTTTAACCACGATGGTTACCTGGTAATGAACGATCTGCTGACACCGGACGAGATTAACTATTACCGTGAGATCTACCAGCAATTCCTGGATGATAAGATCAACACCGGTAAGTTCCGTTCAGACCTGGGTGGCTTTTCCGATGGCACCCGGTCTGCCGCTACCCGTGAGCGTATCACGCAGATTATGTTACCGGGCAGGCTGCTGCCCTCATTGCTGAATGAGGTGTTACATGTAAGAACGCTGGCAGTTGCCAAAGAGCTGTTAGGGGATGATATGGATATGGACTTTGATATGCTGATAGATAAGGCGCCTTTCACCAATACGCCCACACCCTGGCACCAGGACTGCGCATATTGGATCAGCATGCCGGACACACGTGCCGCCAGCTGCTGGGTAGCGCTGGATGATGCGGTAAAGGATAACGGCTGCATGTGGTATGTACCGGGCTCGCACAAACAGCCGGTTCGCGCACACCGGCCGGCCGGCAGTGGTGGCGGTGCATTGATGTGCGATGCGGAAGAAAAGGAAGGTGTTGCGGTAGAAATAAAAGCAGGTTCCTGTGTGTGGCACCAGGGCGCTACGCTGCATTACAGCCGCGGTAACAGTACGGGTAACCGTCGCCGTGCCTTCATTAACAACTTCAGGCCTGCAGCCATGATACAATTTGAGCGGGAGCGTGGCTTTGACCACACAGGTGAGCGGGAGGTGCGTAATACCAGCGCCAAAGACTAACGTTAACAAGCGGGCGGCTGATTATTTTTCTATATTTGTTAGATACGCTTGAAACTTTATGAAGAAAAATAATGCCAAAGCTGCTGCCGGCGTAAAGGAAATAGCAAGGCTTGCACAGGTATCCATCGCCACGGTTGACAGGGTGATCCACAACAGGGAAGGGGTGTCGGAAAAAACCAAAACGAAGATACAGGCTATCATAGATAAGCTGGGGTACCAGCCCAATGTGCTGGCGCAACGCCTGGCCCTGGCTACCCGCGGCACTATTAACCTGGCGGTATTGCTGCCGGTTATATCGCCGGAAACGGAGTTCTGGCAGGCGCCCAGGGACGGCATCAGTAAAGCGGAAAGCGAGATCAAACAATACGGGGTGAACATTCACTACTTTTATTTTGATCAGAATGATGAAAGCACATTTGAAAAACAAGTGAAGAAGATCATCCGTTTTAAGCCGCAGGGCATTTTATTTACGCCTACTTTTCCGGATCCGGCGGTGCAGCTCACAGAGCATAGCAAAAAGAACGGTACCCCGTATGTGCTGATAAATACTGATATTCCGGGCTATGATGCCATGTGTTATATAGGGCCTGAAAGTTTTCACAGCGGTTACCTGGCGGCGCAGCTGGTACACTATTGCACGGCCAGGGATAAGAAAATAGTGATCGCTAAAATAGCCCGTGAAATAAGCACCAACTACGCCATCCTGCGTAAGGAAGAAGGGTTCAGGGCTTATTTTAAAGACCGTAAGCTGGAAAACCCGCTGCTAACGCTGGATTCCAAGGATACGGAATATGCCGGGGTGTCGCGTAAGCTGGCAAAGCTGATCAAACAGGAGCAGAATATAGGAGCCATCTTTGTCACCAATTCCCGTGTATCGCTGGTGGCCCGTTACCTGGAAGCTGCCGGCCGTACGGATATTATTTTGTTAGGTTATGATTTTACAACCGATAATGTACAACACCTTAAAGCAGACAATATAGATTTCCTGATCTGCGAAAAGCCGCAGGAGCAGGGATACCGGGGTATTATGACGCTGTTTCAGCACCTGGTATATTCCAATGTTATAGAGAAGAACTACCTGATGCCTATTGATATTATCACCAGGGAAAACTACCTTTTTTACCGCAACTAACGGTAAAGGATATATAAAGGCATCAGGTGTGAACAGCAATTGCTTATGACCCGTGTTCTTATATATCTTTTACTGGCAGGGTTGCCGGGAATAGCTGTCCCGGCCGGCGCGCAGGAACTATCACCAAAAAAAGAATATGCCGCCACGCTGGTAGCCTTAACCAATGCGTTACTGGAACGGCAGGCTGCAGACAGCGCCGGGAACAATGCCGGTGGTATCTGGTGTGCGCATTGTAAAGTGTGGCATACCCGCGCAGCAGAAGCAGTGTACCCCTTTGCAATAACCGCGGATATTACCGGTGATACCCGTTATGTGCAGGCCGCAAAACGCGTGGCTGGCTGGCTTTTTCGCCAGCAGCAGGCAGATGGCAGCTGGAAAGAAACCCCGGAAGAATGGACCGGCACTACTACCGACCAGCTGTTAATGTTATTATTAACCTACGAAAAATTATCCCCGCAATTAACTACCGCACAACAAGCAAAATGGCGCAACAGCATGGAAAAAGCCGCTGCTTATCTTAACCGGGTAATGACACCGGAATTCGCCAGCATTAACTATGTTGCCACCACTACCGCCACTTTAGCCAAAGCAGGATTGGTATTGCACCAGCACGCCTATATGCAAAAGGCGCGGCAGCTGGCCCGCAGAACGGTTGCCAAAATGGATGAAGATGGCTTTCTGAACGGTGAAGGAGGCCGCAGCCATGGTAATAAAATGGGCGTGGACCTGGGGTATGATATGGAAATGTCGTTATGGGGCTTGGGCCTGTACGCCCGCCTCACGGCCGATACATTGGTGGATGGTTATGTAAAACGGGCCTTGAAAAATCATTTATATTTTATTTATCCCGATGGTTCGCTGGATGCTTCCTGGGGCATCCGCTCCAATAAATGGACGGGTTATGGCAGCGCCACCTCTGACGGCAGCCAGGTTTTATTCAGTTTGTATGCAGACGAAGATCCGCGTTATGCCAATGCTTCCCTGCGCAATTTGCAATTCCTGCGCAGCAATATAACCAGTGGCCTGGTAGGTTATGGTCCGCAGCATGCGGAGCTGTTTAATACGCCGCCCTGTATTTATCCCACCTTTGCCAAAGCCAAGAACCTGGCGCTTGCCTATATGCTGGAAACCAAAGCTACGCGCCCATTGGCAGCCATTCCGGCTGACAGCAGCAGCTGGATAAAGCACTTTACCACGCTGGATGTTATTGAAGTGCGCACGCAGCAATTTATGGCTACGGTCACCGGCTACCGTTATAAAGATCCGGCAGGCGCCAAAGGTAAATACATGTATCGTCCGGATGGTGGTGCTATCAGCCACCTGTGGGCCGCAGGACATGGTTTTATAACAGCATCCAGCCCAACGGTATACAGCCGGCCGGAGCCTATGAGCTTCCCGGAGGCGCCGGGTGTGCTGCCGCTTACGCCCAGGATAGAATATACAGATAGCGCGGATTATTTCACCAACCTGTATGAGTTCGACAGCCGTTTATTGATCAATAAGGAAGCAAAAAACCGGTATGTGGTAAAGGTTACGGGTGAGCTGAAAGATAAGAACGGGCTTACCGGCGGGGTAGGGTACCAGCTGAACTACCTGTTCACTGACAGCGCGCTGCAAAAAACAATTATCGTTACCTGGCATGATGCCTGGCCCGTAGTGCATGTGATTGAGCCCATTATACAATATGCAGGTATGAGCTTTGAGCAAAAAGATGATCATACCATATTGATCCATGCCGGTAAAAAAGAATGGGCGCTCAGGATCCTATCCGGTAAGGCGCGCTGGATCGCAGGGCGGGAGGCAGCCCGTTACTGGACGCCTTATCCCGCGCTGAAAGCCTGGCCCCTGGAGCTGGAGATACAGCCGGAAGGGGAGGCCATTTCCGCCAGTGTAACCTATTGCCTGCAGGTGTTAAATACACCAGCGGACAAATAAAATGATCAAAAACGGGTACGTACCCGAAAATTGCTTATTTTCGAATCAGATCTTATTTTATCTGTTAAAAGTGAAAAACGTAATGCAATTGTTTCCCGTAACCAAAAGAATATTCCACGCTCTTTGCCTATGCTGCCTGTTCATGGGCGTTACCGGTAGCGTAAAAGCGCAGTGGTATGATGTAACCCGCTATGGTGCAGTAGGGGATAGTACAACAGATAATACAAAAGCCATCCAGAAAGCAATAGACGCCTGTGCAGCCACGGGCGGCAAAGTATATTTTCCTGCAGGCAGGTTTTTAACCGCTACCCTTTACCTGAAAAGTAATGTGACCCTGCACGTGGCCGCCGGTGCCACCATCCTGGGGCATACCGATACAAAACAATATCCCTACCAGGATGCCGGCATCCGTTTTTATGGAGATGAGTGGGCTAAGCAAAGCCTTATATTTTGTAAGAACCAGGAGAATGTGGGCATTGAAGGCAGCGGCACTATTGACGGGCAGGGCGGTGCATTTGTAATTACCACCAATAAAAAACCGGACCGTTACCGCGACCGGCCTTATTTACTCTGGTTCATCAACTGCAAAAATGTAAAGGTGAGGGAGATCTCGCTGCGTAACTCCGCCTTCTGGATGCAGCATTACCTGGGTTGTGAATTTGTATGGATAGATGGCATACGCATCTGGAACCACTCTAACAAGAATAATGATATGATGGATATTGACGGTTGCCGGAATGTGCATATTTCCAATGTAACCGGTGATTCAGATGATGATGGTATTACGATCAAAAGCACCTCTCCGCATATCTCAGAGAACATTACCATTACCAATTGCGTTATCAGCAGCCATTGTAATGCATTGAAGTTCGGAACAGAATCAACCGGTGGTTTCAGGAATATTGCAGTAAGCAATTGTGTGATCAAGCCCTCTGCGCAGCTGAGCACCATTTATGGTAAACCGGCCGGTAACAGCGGCATTTCACTGGAAATGGTAGATGGCGGTATCATGGAAAATATTACCATTAGCAACATCGTGATAGAAGGGCCGCAGGTGCCGCTGTTTGTACGTTTGGGCAACAGGGCCAGGCCGCATACAAAAGATGCGCCGGTACCTGCGCCGGGCCGTGCGCGTAACATTCACCTTTCAAACATCACCGCTACCGGTGCAGATGAAACAGGTTGCTCTATCAGCGGTATAGCAAAAGCGCCCCTTGAAAATATTTCACTGGAACATATTTACATCGAAACCAAAGGCAACGGAGCAAAGGTGAACCTGTATGAACCCGTAGTAGAAAAAGAAACAGAATACCCGGAAGCCACCATGTTCGGCAACCTGCCATCCTATGGATTCTTTGTCCGTTATGTAAAAGATGTGCGCTTATCAGACATTACACTGCGTAATGCAGGAAAGGAAACACGCCCGGGTATAGTGGTAGCGCAAACACAGCAGTTCAGCCTGAATGGGCTGGATGTGCAAACCAGCAGCAGCACACCTGCCGCCGTGTATATTAATAACAGTAAGGATGGTATCATCGGCAACAGCCGCAATGCTTACCCGGTACAGCGTGTATGGACCAAGGATCAGCAATCCACCAACATTAAAGCCGATGATACAGCAAGGTAAAATAACAGGCCTGTTAGGCATGGCTTTATTGCTGCTGCATACCGCGGTAGCACAGCAGGCGCCTGCATTGCAGTTAGCCTGCAAGGTGGCCGGCAGGCTTATAAAAGATACCCGTTTTGAATGGAGCTGGGAGCCGCAAAAAGAAGTGTTAGGCATGCAGGTGATCGATCCCCGGTTTTTGAATACACCACAGGAAGCCTATGCGGTGCGCTTTGCCAATGTAACAGCCGATACGCTGGTACGCTTTGGTATTACTACTGCAGGCCCGATAAAGGTTTGGATTAACGGGCTGTCCGTGTATGAACAGGATAGGGCCACCGTGTTAAACCCCAAAGAGATTGCGTACAACCGTTTTACTTTCAATAGATATTTTACCGCGCCGCTGCATAAAGGCAAAAATGAAATATTGATCCATACTCCTTCGCAGGCAGTTATTTTTTTACGCGCAATAACAGCTGCCGGTGATGAGGAAAATACTGTACAATTCAGCGCGCAGCCCTGGTTGTATACTACGCAGGCTACACAACCTGTATTTAATCCGCAGGGGGCCTATACGTATTGGCAAACAGCGCCGCAACGCTGGCTGCCGGAGCTGGTGATAGACAGTACAGCTGCCTACCAGCGGGAATCTTATGCTAACTGGCATTATTCCCACGGTACTGTCGTATGGACCTTACTGGCCTTACAACAGGCAACAAACAACAGCCTTTATGGCAACTTTGTAAAAAGATATACCCGGTTCTTGTTCGATAACTATTCTAATCTTCAGTTTCAATACGATTCCTTGTATGCCTGGCGGGGCAGCTACCACCGCGTATTCCGGCGCACCATGCTGGATGATGCGGGGGCGGCTGCCTTGCCTTTTGCGGCCTTGTATCAAAAGGGAAAAGATGCTGCGGCCTATAATACCTTACTGGGGCCTTTGCTGCAGTATATAACGGATAAGCAGGTACGCTTACCGGATAGCACCTTTTGCCGCCCGGAGCCGCTTGAATTTACGGTATGGGCCGATGACCTGTTTATGAGCGTACCCTTCCTGGTGATCATGAGCCAGGCCACCGGTAAGCAGCAGTACCTGGAAGATGCCGTAAAACAAGTGCTGCAGTTCCGCAAATATTTGTACAACCCGCAAACCGGCTTATACAAACATGGCTGGTTCAGTACTACCGGCCGGCAGTCGGTAGCCTACTGGGGCCGCGCAAATGGCTGGATAGCCTGGGCCACGGTAGTGCTGCTGGAAGCATTGCCGGATACACATCCCGCCTATACGAAAATATTAAGGGCCTTTCAGCAGCATATGGCCAGCCTGTTACGCTACCAGGCAGCCAGCGGCAGGTGGCATCAGCTCATAAACTGTACGGCTAGTTATGAAGAAACTTCCTGCACCGCCATTTTTGCCTATGCCATGGCTAAGGGCATACAGCATGGCTGGCTGGCCCCGGGTTATAAACCGCATGCGCTGAAAGCCTGGGAAGGAGTGGCCGCTAAAATAGACAGCGAAGGTGTGGTACATGGTATTTGCCAGGGCACGGAAATAGGTGCAGATGAAAAATTCTATATAACCAGGAAAACGATCAATAACGATCCCCGTGGCCTGGGTGCGGTGATCATGGCTGGAATAGCAATCGCGGAACTTAAACCATAATACTCATTGCGGCAAACATTTTTATACCTGTGTGGGATCATGATCCTTTGTGCCTGCGGTAAACCGCCGCAGAACTACCTGTTTGATATGGGCAGTGAACGGCAGGCCGCAGCGCCGGGTTATACCCGCATTACGCCTGCCATGCAGTACAATGCGCAAAAGGGATTTGGATGGCTGCAGCCGCCTGCAAGCACTTTTGATACTATCAACGAAAAATTATACAGCTCCATTTTCCGCAGCGGCGTATGGGCAAAAGACAGCCTGGTATTCCGGGCCAACCTGCCGGCCGGTGATTATTTTATGATCCTGAGCCTGGGCTGTAAAGATTCTGTGGACCTGAAAATGGCGGTTGCCGTGGATCACAGGCCCCTGCCGGATACCATTAGCACGCCCCTGTACCGCCTACCTTACCATACCTTACGCCGGAAAATAACGGTGAATGAAGGGAATACGGTCATAAGCATTAAGGGGCAGGGCACCCCGGTAGGTTTGTATGCCCTGGAATTCAGGCCGTGTACCCGTAACCGTGATATACAGTTTGATACGCCTTTGGAAGAAGATACAGCTGTAGTACGGGAGTTCCTGCAACAACCAGACAGCAACAACATAGCCTTTGCCAACCAGGCAGATATGTGCCGCAAATATTTGCTGGCCTGCAAGTACTTTGAAGGCGGTGGCTGGTCATGGGCCGTACATGAAACCGGGCTGAGTTTAATATACCGTATGAATGCCGCCGCCGACCTGCTGGAACAGGTAATTGCTGATGTAGATGATCCCTTGTATAACCGCGCCCTGTACCTGCTGGCGCGCACCTATTACTGGCTAGACCAGGAAGATGATAACAGCTGGCAGCAGGCAAGAGCCCGGGAGCTGTTTAAAAAATTACAGCAAAGCTACCCGGATAATGATCTGCTTAAAATGTACACCGGGCAAAAGGTAGCCGATAAATGCAATATACCGGCAGCCCCGCAGAATGCGCCCTTATGGGCTGCGTACCAGCGGGAAGTAATGTACCGCTTACTAAAGATCATTCACTGGTGGGTAGGCGTAAAACAAACCGCTAATGGAGAAATGGGCGGGAAATACGGAGATGATGTGGAAATGCTGCGCTGGTGGCTGCCGCCGGTGCTGGGGGCAGATGACAGCCTGGCCCGTGTAGGCTATACCCGCCTGGCAGATGGTGTTTGGAACAGCGGCGTGCTGGAACGCGGCTTTGCAAAAAGAATAGACGACGTGGAACATGCAGCAGAGCTTTTCCGGGATACGCATCCAGGTATGTTCCTGATCAGATACGGTGATCCGGAATACGTGGAAAGATGTTTGACCAGCATGCAGAATTTCAGGGATGTGTGGACCAGCATCACTTCCATGGGGCACCGGCATTTCCGTTCCTACTATTTATCTGCCACGGCCGTATCGGCGTATTATCCATATGATGTGGATGTAGCCATGAATGCAAGAGCGCTGCTGCCCGGTTTATGGGCTGCCTGGTATAATAACAATCCTGCGTTAATAAAATTATTGAGTGAATGGGGACAGGCATGGATAACCGATGCCAACAGGGCCACCAATGGTAAGCCGGCGGGAGTGATCCCGTCGGCGGTGGCCTTTCAGGAGGATAGGATAGGAGGCCATTCCCCACAGTGGTATAACCCGCAGCTTACCTACACCTATTACAACTGGGATCACCTGGGGCATGTGAATGAGCTGCAATATTTGCTGGCAGGGCTATATGCGCTTACGCAAAAGCAAACTTTTTTACAGACGATTAATACCAATG
>Ga0207426_1000432_pt1 | contig 68470 bp, 52 predicted proteins | sample AraplaMF_Cvi_mMS_FD_184265 | JGI IMG/M metagenome (GOLD analysis project Ga0207426, IMG submission 184265) | Arabidopsis root microbial communities from the University of North Carolina, USA - plate scrape MF_Cvi_mMS (SPAdes) (version 2) | ecosystem: Host-associated > Plants > Roots > Endosphere...
ATGCTTGAACCCTGCAGATGCTGGCTGGCAATCGTCAGCCGCTCTTCAGGCTGGAGTTGTTGGTATCGTTTTTCCATAGCAACACCTTATATGAGGCGGGGTGTTGCACTTCAAACTTGAGAACTCGCCTACTTTTCTTTGCGGCGGCAAAGAAAAGTAGGTGCCGCCCCGCACAGGGGCAACGCTTGAGGCACCAATAACATCACGCGGACGCCAGCGAAAAAACAAAAAAAAAACACCGCCCCAGCGTCGCCAGCCCCACCTTCAAGAACAAAACTTCGCCAACAAACTCATCTGCGCATTCCGCGACGACTTCCCTGGCCGGCGGCGCCGATAATGCCCATCACTCTGCATCAACCAGGCAGCCTGGTTATCCCCAAGAAACGCGGACAACCCTTCAGCAATCACACGACGCTTCAACCGCCGGTTGTTGATCGGAAACGCCACCTCGACACGTCGGAAGAAGTTCCGATCCATCCAGTCAGCGCTAGACAGATAGACCTGCTCACGACCGTTATCGTAGAAGTAGAAGATACGGTGATGCTCAAGGAACCGCCCGACGATCGAGCGCACCGTGATGTTCTCCGACAACCCTTCCACACCCGGCTGCAAGGCACACACGCCCCGCACGATCAGATCGATCTTCACGCCCGCCTGCGACGCCTCGTACAGTTCCGCGATGACAGTCGGCTCTAGCAGAGCATTCATCTTGGCGACGATCCGCGCTCGCTTGCCCTCGCGCGCATGCTCGGCCTCCGCGCGAATCGCGTCGACGAGCCGCGGATGCAGCGTGAACGGCGACTGCCACAACTCATGCAACGGCAACTCGCCGCCAATCCCCGTCAATTGCTGGAACACGTGGTGAACGTCTTCGCAGATCTTCTGGTCGGCCGTCATCAGGCCAAAGTCGGTATAAAGGCGCGCCGTGCGCGGATGATAGTTGCCCGTGCCTAAGTGCGCGTAGCGCTTCAGGATCGATTTGCCGCCTTCCGACACGCGGCGCACGATCAACATCATCTTCGCGTGGCACTTGTGGCCGACCACGCCGTACACGACGTGCGCGCCGACGGCTTCCAGTTGCGACGCCCAGTTGATGTTCGTCTCTTCGTCGAAACGCGCGAGCAACTCCACGACGACAGTCACCTCCTTGCCATTGCGCGCGGCCTGCATCAGCGCGTCCATCAGCGGCGAATCGGTGCCCGTGCGATAAATGGTCTGCTTGATCGCGACGACGTTCGGGTCCTTCGCCGCCTGGAGCAACAGTTCGAGCACCGGCTGGAAACTTTCGTACGGATGATGCAGCAGCACGTCGCCCTGATCGATCACGTCGAACAGGCTTGCGCTGTTGGCGATCTGCGGCGGCGTCGCGGGAATGTGCGGGACGAACTTCAGATCGGGCCGGTCGACCATCTCGGGCAACTGCATCAGCCGCACGAGATTCACGGGGCCATCGACGAAGTAGCAATCCTTCTGCGACAAACCGCTTTCGTCGAGGAGGCGCCGCATCAGATGCGCAGGCGTTCCCGCCGACATCTCGAGCCGCACCGCATTGCCCAGATGCCGCGCGGGCAGTTCGCCCTGCAGCGCGACGCGCAGATTCGTGATTTCGTCTTCGTCGACGAACAGCTCGCTGTTACGCGTGATGCGGAACTGGTTGCAGCTGCGCACGGCGAGATTCGGAAACAGCTCGCCGACGAACCGTTGCAGCAGCGAACTGAGCAGTACGAAGCCATGCGGATAGCCGGAGAGATCCTGCGGCATGCGCACGAGGCGCGGCAGCGCCCGCGGCGCCTGCACGATGCCCATCACGGCCTGACGGCCAAACGCATCCTTGCCTTCCAGTTCGACGACGAAGTTCAGGCTCTTGTTCAGCACGCGCGGAAACGGATGCGCAGGATCGAGTCCGATCGGTGTCAGGACAGGCAGCAGCTCATTGAGGAAGTAGTCGCGCGCCCATTGCGTCTGCGCTTCGTTCCACGCTTCCATCCCATGAAAATAGATGCCTTCGTCTTCCAGCGCAGGCAGCACGGTGTCCTGCAGCATCGTGTACTGTCGATGCACGAGCTTCTGCGCGCGTTCGACCACGAGATCGTAGCAATGCTGCAGCGACATGCCGTCGGGTGACAGTGCGCCAGGGTTGTCGCGCATCTGTTCCTGAAGACCGGCCATGCGGACTTCGAAGAATTCGTCGAGATTGCTGCTGGTGATGCAGATGAAGCGTAAGCGTTCGAGTAGAGGAACAGCAGGGTCAGCGGCCTGTGCGAGCACGCGTTCGTTGAACCCCAGAATGCCCAGCTCGCGGTTCAGAAGAGGGTAGCGGTTGGACATCGGCGGTGAGAATGAAATGTCGGGAGGTAACTCGAAAGGACGCTCGGAAATTCTCACAGTATGATGACAAGTGCATGAAATGACGTTTGTCATGATTTTACGCTTTTGCCGCGTCGTGTCGTAAATATGACGCACCCCTGTGTGACGATATCGCTCGACAATGGCGGAGGTGACAGCGTAATGACGACTACGCTTAAAATGGCGCTTTTGAACAACGCGCCACCGAAGGCTCCCCGCATGGGTGCTTTCCTCGCGCGCATGAGGTCCTCACACCCGATGGTCAATACTCCGCCACTCCTTGCCGCCGTCGATCTCGGCTCGAACAGCTTCCGTCTGATCGTGGGCCGCGTCGAGGAAACCGAGGCGGGCAGCCAGATCTATCAGGTTGACGCGCTGCGCGAACCGGTGCGGCTCGGCGCGGGCCTGTCGCGCGAAAAAATGCTCGACCGTGCTTCACAGGAACGGGGTTGGGACGCGCTGAAACGTTTCGGCGAACGTCTGCGCGATTTCCATCCCGATCATGTGCGCGCGGTTGCCACCAACACGCTGCGCGTCGCGAAGAACGCGCAGGAATTTCTCGGCGAAGCGGAAGCGGCGCTCGGCTTCCCCATCGAAGTGATCGCGGGCCGCGAAGAAGCGCGCCTGATCTATGCGGGCGCCGCGCATTCGGTTCCTGCGAGCGCGGGCAAGCGTCTCGTCGTCGATATCGGCGGCGGCTCGACGGAATTCATCATTGGCTCGCACTACACGCCGATTCGCATGGAAAGCCTGTACATCGGCTGCGTGAGTCACAGCCGTCAGTTCTTCCCGGCGGGCAATGTCGACGAATACACCATGCGTCAGGCCGAACTCGCGGCATCGCGCGAGATCCAGATCATTTCGGCCGACTACAGGGCGGAGGGTTGGGACCAGGGCATCGGTTCGTCGGGCACGGCGCGCGCGCTGGCCGAACTTGTCGAAGCGAACGGCTTCAATGACCCAGGCATTACGCATGGCATTTCGCGCGGCGGCCTCGAGCGTTTGAAGCGTGCGCTGATCAAGGCGGAGAACGTCAACCGGCTCAAGCTCGTCGCGCTGAAGCCGGACCGTGTGCCCGTGCTGGCGGGCGGCCTGTCGATCATGATTGCCGTGTTCGACGAACTCGGCGTCGAATACGTCGATACGACGGATGGCGCGTTGCGGCTTGGCGTGCTGTATGACTTGCTGGGGCGTTCGCAGCATCAGGACATGCGCACGGTCACCGTTGAAGGTTTCATGCGGCGCTATGGCGTGGATCGCGAGCAGGCGGCGCGTATCGGCGAACTCACGGTGCGGTTCTACGATCAGCTCGAAGAGCCTGATGCCGAGGTGCGTGAAGAGAACCGCATGTTCCTCGGGTGGGCGGCTGCGCTGCATGAGATCGGGCTGTCGATTTCGCATAGCGCGTATCACAAGCATTCGGCCTATATCGCGAGCAATGCGGACATGCCGGGATTTTCGCGCACGGATCAGGCGCGGCTGGCGGCGCTCGTCGTGGGGCATGCCGGTAAGCTCGGCAAGCTTGCGCAGACGCGGGATGTCGAATGGAATCTGCTGTTCTGTTTGCGGCTCGCGGCGCTGTTTTGCCGGCGGCGTGCGGATGCTGGTTTGCCTGAGATTACTGTCGCTGAAGCGAATGGCGGGTATGAGGTGCGACTGCCTCAGTCGTGGGTTGCGAATAATCCGCTGACGGACTATAGCCTCATTCAGGAGGCGGCTGAGTGGGAGAAGATTCGGACGCCGTATCGGGTTGTGTATACCGAAGAGTGATGTTTTTTGTCTGCGACGCTGGGGTGGGGTAGGTGTTGCTGTTTGGTTTGGTTTGGGGCTTGTCGCTGGCATCCGCGGTTTGCTTCTGGTTCGCAAGCGTTGCCCCTGTGCGGGGCGGCACCTACTTTTCTTTGCCGCCGCAAAGAAAAGTAGGCAAAAGAAAGCGGCTCACACCGCCAGCCCGTGTTCCTGTCCACGGGCCCCCAACGTCCCCACGTTTCACACGGCAACATTTCTGTTCGCGCTCGTTGCCAACGCTTCGAATGAGCGCCTCCCCCACTTCAAATACCCGTACCAAGGCAAGCGTCAGCGAATGGTATGCGCCGCCCAGGTGGCAAACTGTGTGTAGGTTGTCGCGTCGTATAGCCTGGTGCTCTTACAGGGTGGGGCGCGTGCGCTATCGGTCCGAAGTGAGGCGTGGGCAGTACCTGGGCCTACACACAGTTTGCCACCTGGGCGGCCGTCGACTATCTGGCGCGGCATGCTGCAACTCGGGAGCATGAAGTGGGTGAGGCGCATTGCAAGAGCCCTGGCAACGAGCATGAGTCACGTGGCTGCCGTGTGAAGCGTAAGACCCTGTGGGGGCCCTCAGGCAGGGAGAAATGTTGGCGGTGTGAGCCGCTTTCTTTTGCCTACTTTTCTTTGCGGCGGCAAAGAAAAGTAGGTGCCGCCCCGCATAGGGGCAACGCTTGAAGCAAGCTAACAAAACGCGGATGCCAGCGCAAAGGCCCGAACACCGAACATCACCACCCGCACCACGAACGCAAACCCGCCTCCGAGCAAACCTCAAAAAAACCCTGTCCTACGCTTCACCCAGAAAATGCCGCGCATACCGCGCATTAATTTCAGAAAGCCTGAACAACGTCAGATAATCAGCGGTATTGAAATCAGGATCCCACGCCGGCGCACCGCAAATCTTCGCCCCAAGCCGCAAATAACCCTTAATAAGGGGCGGCGGCGCGACCTTCGCGCCAGTCTTGAGCTCATCGACGGGCAACGGCGTATGCGGAAACGCGCGGTACTCTGGCGTGGTCAACGCATCGTCCTGCAACGACGCATACAGATTGGCGGCATAGTGCCCACCATCAGCCATTGCGACGCTCGCGCAGCCGAGCATGGTCTCATACCCGTTGTGCTGCATATACGAGCCAAGCCCGGCCCACAACGACATGATCACCGATCCGCTGCGGTAGTCAGCATGCACGCACGAGCGGCCCACCTCGACCATCTTCGACCGAAGGTGCGTCAGTCGCGATACATCGAACTCACTCTCGGCATACAGTCGCCCGATACGCGCCGCCTGGTGCGGCGGCAGCACGCGATACGTACCGACCACCTTGAGCGTGTCGAGATCGCGGACGATCAGGTGATCGCAATAAGCGTCGAACGCATCGACGTCGAGGCCGGCAGGGCCGGACAGGCGCGCGCCCATTTCCTCGGCGAAGACGCGGTAACGCAGACGCTGCGCTTCGCGAAGCTCCTCGTCGGTGCGCGCCCACGACACTTGCAGACGATGCTGGGCGGTTACCGTTTCTTCCGTGCGCGGCAGACGACGACGCGGCTCGAGGATCGATGCGAAGGGCAGGGTAGGCGTCGGCAGTTCTCGCATGTGGCGTTCCTGGTCGAAAGTGTGAAATTCGCTTCGACGCCAATGTAGTAACGGCGGGTGACGCTCACGTGGCAACGTCGTGACGATTCGATGACGTGTCGTAAGGCAGACGCTTTCGCAGCGCCTGCAATCCTTGCTTCGCGTGGTCCTGCCATGCGGCGTGGATCAGATCAGATCGGGGCTGATCGTCGCGCGCAAAATCGCCTGTTCGCCGTTACTGCGCGAGCGGCTCTCGATCCACCACACCGCCGACTTCTTCACCGACCAGCTCGCGCCGCTGTCGGCGAGCAGGCGCGCGATGACATGGCCGAGCGTCGGCTGATGGCCGACGATCACGACCGTCGGCGCAATGCCGTCGGGCCAGCCGGCTGCCGTGAGAACGGCCTCAGCGCTCGCATCCGGCGCAATCTCACGGACGACGCGGTATTGGTCTGTCAGCGATTCCGCCGTCTGCACCGTGCGCGTGGCGGGGCTGGCGAGGATCACGGCGTCGTCGGGAAGGCGCGCGCGCAGCCATTTTGCGGACGCCTGGGCCTGCTTGCGGCCACGCGTCGTCAGCTGGCGGGCAAGATCGGTCGAGGCGGTGTCTTCGGCCTCAGCGTGACGCCAGAGGATCAGGTTCATGGCGATGTCTCCGTTTTTTCTGTCGACAGGTGTGTTTCGACAAGTATGGACAGCGCGGGGCGGGTTTTGCTCTGGTTTTAATGTGCGCGTGTTTCGGGAGTGTAGGTGGCGCTCGCGGGATATTTCGCTTGATTCGTGTGAAAACGCCGGCGCAAAAGAAAAACCCGCGACACCAGGATAAGTGTCGCGGGTTGTTCGTACGGCATGTTGGTGGTCGGAGCGATAGGATTCGAACCTACGACCCTCTGATCCCAAATCAGATGCGCTACCAGGCTGCGCTACGCTCCGACGCGAGCCCGAGATTCTATCTTCATTGAGGTCCGCAAGTCAAACCCGCTGACACAAAAGTTATAACTGCCCCATCAGCAGCAGCACAATCACCACGATCAGCACGATGCCGACCAGCCCGGTCGGGCGATAACCCCATTCGCGGCTGTACGGCCAGCTTGGGAGGGCGCCGATCAGAAGCAGGATCACCACGATCAGCAGAATGGTTCCGAGGGTCATGTTATCTCTCCTTATATGGCCGGGCCACAAATCGAGACCGCGTTGGCACGTACAGGCGACGCCTGTGCGCGCGCTGGCGGCCGGAGTGTCGAGCGCGCGAAATGCGCGTTCTATGCCCTTCCAGGTCAGCAAGCCATGTGCCTGGCCTGAGGAGCGCTGCGAAGCAGAGGCGACGGGGGTAACAGCGCGGGAGAGTGCGCGTGAAATGGAATCCGGACGCGCAAATGAAGACATCGCGCGTCGAGATAAAGCGACGCGCGAGTCGGACGAAATTCAGCTGTGTCTCAAGGGATAGCGCCGCGGGTGCGGCGTATCCAGCTTCAGTGTCTGCGGCGCATTCTGTCCAGCACGTGATGCTCGGCCAGCCAGTGATGCATCATCCCTTCGCCATGATGTTCACGGCGATAGGTGCGCGACTCGAACACCGACAGCACGACGAGCACGAGCAACCCTATGGCGAGTCCAACCAGACCTGCGATCGATTCGGCATCCATGGCAGCCTCCTTCGACGAACACGACCATGCGTACATAGTAGAACAGGCGCCGCAAGATGGCGCAATGCGGTAGATATCCAGGTTCGGCGGCGCACATTGCGCTTTGCGGTTAGACTCGTGGCCCGCGACGTCATCCGTCGATGCTCACACCTTGTCCGAAAAGTTTATGAAGCGCTTCCTGCTGGCTGCATCGCTGTTTTCGCTGTTCGCCCTGTCGGCGTGTGCCGACGATCCGGCCGTTCACCATCACGTGCCGCCGAAAGACCCGGCGGACTACCACGGCGTGCCGACCGACGACCGTCCGCCTTCGATGATCGACGCGCCCGCCGCGCCGAAATAAGCGCACGACGAGGGCGCGCTCGTCGACGCGCGCTTACGCGCGGCCCGCCAGGGCCTCGGACCCTACATCGCGCGCAAGGCGCGGCAACAGGCGAAGCAGCGTGAGACCGCGAGCGGCCATGAAGATCATCAGCGCCGCCCACAGTCCGTGATTGCCGTGCGTGCCGGCGAGCGCCCACGAAGCGGCGAGAAACACGCTGAGCGACACGACCATCGACGTCATCAGATCCCGCGTGCGCGTCGCGCCGATGAACACGCCATCGAGCAAAAAGCCCCACACGGACACGATCGGCGAGAGCACGGTCCACGGCAGGAAGGCTTCCGCGGTTGCCCGCACGAGGGTCTGATCCGTGAGCCGCTCGATGATCCACGTGCCCGCCGTCCAGTAGACGAGCGAGAACGCCAGCGCGCCAAGTCCCGACCACAGCAGCGTCACCTTGACGGCCTGGCGGAACGCGTCACGATTGCGCGCGCCGATGGCCGCGCCGACGAGCGCTTCAGCCGCATGCGCGAAGCCGTCGAGCCCGTAGCCCATGAAGGTCTGGAAGTTGAGGAGCAGCGCGTTCGCGGCCAGCGTCGCGTCGCCCTGTTTCGCGCCCAGATGCGCGAACCAGCCGAACGCGCCGAGCAGGCACATCGTCCGCACGAAGATGTCGCGGTTGATGGTCACCATCCGCCTGAGGGCGACGGGATCGAGCAGCGCGGCGCGCTCTAGCGCGGGCAGGCCGCGCGGACGCATCTGCCAGAGCAGCACAGCGCCGAACACGAAGCCAAGTGCATCGGCCGTCGCCGTGGCAGCGCCGATGCCCGCCACGCCCCAGTCGAACGCATACACGTACAGCAGCACGGCGACGATGTTCACCGTGTTGATGAACACCTGCGTGGCAAGCGCAACGCGCACGCGTTGCGTGCCGAGCAGCCAGCCCAGTACGACATAGTTGCCGAGCGCGAGCGGCGCGGCCCAGATGCGCGCGTGACAGTAGGCGCGCGCGTGTCGCTGCACGTCGTCGCTGCCGCCGATCGTGCGCACCGCGAAGTCGATCAGCGGAACCTGCATCGCCAGCACGACTGCGCCGATCGCGAACGCGAGCAATAGCGCGCGCACGATGTTCATGCGCAGGCCGGCCTGATCGTTCGCGCCGAACGATTGCGCGACGAGTCCCGTCGTCCCCATGCGCAGGAAGCCGAAGCCCCAGAACACGAAGTTGAAGAACAGACCGCCGAGCGCGACGCCGCCGAGATACGACGCGCTGTCGAGATGCCCGGCGACGGCGGTGTCGACGGCGCCGAGTATCGGTTGCGTCAGGTTGGCGAGGACGATGGGAAACGCGAGCGTCAGCACGCGCCGATGCCAGTGCGTGGGCATTGCGGGCGCGCACGCGTGCGGCGCGTCTGACGCGGCGTTTGGGTCGACGCTGTCGTCGGCGCGATCGTTCAACCGCGTTCCTGCACGCAGACCCACGGGGACACGACGACGGCCCACAGTTCGGGATCGCGCGCGGCGAAGTCGGCAGCCGTCTCCGCCTGCACGCGCTCGACCAGTCCCGACGACAGCCATTGCGTGACCTGCGTCGTATCGTCGTTGGCGATGGCTTCGGCGACGCTCACCAGATCGAGATCGCGCGCGACGCGCAGCAGCATGCCGCGTGCAAAGAAGCGTTCGAGTTCCGTCCAGCCGATCTTCGCGGTTTCACCGAGCAGTTTCTCGTAGAGCGGGCTTTGTGGGGTGTCGGGGGAGGTCATGGCGTTAGCAGGGCAGCAGGGATTTCGTGCGTGGGGGCGTGTCGGCGGCGTGCGCCGGCACGGGCGGGCGTAACTATAAACCAAACCATAGGCGACGCCTCGCGACTTCGCTCGCCAATGTCTTGCGGTGCGAATGCGCCGATAAATGGCTTCACGTCACGAGCTTTAATCGCCATGTCCGCCCGCATATGAATACATTAAACGAAGGCTCGCAAATTCGTTAAATCTGAGGAATTGACTGCAGGAATCGTAACGGAAGAGTGCGTTGGCGCACCAAGTCCCGCTATTGCGGTAAACCGGGTGAAATGTGTGATTCCGACGAATATCGCAGTGCAGAACAATTCACGCGCAATTCTTTCGCAATCTTCCGAAAGGCCCGTCAGCCGTGGCTTTCGGGGCAGCACGCTATTGGGTCGAGCGCGTATTGAATGTGAAATGACGCGTTGAACCCGTTTGCAAATCGACGGGTGCGACATTCAGTTCGCCTTGAAACCGTGCGCCGACTCACACTATTTGCACAATTAATCGATTGCGTGGGTATAGGTGCGTTGCTAGATTTCGTCTCGGCGCATGGTGAACCGGTCCTTTGCCGATATGCGCCGAACCCCCGTTTGCCCGGCCTCGTGCCGGGCACTTTTTTTTGTCCAGACGCAATAAAAATCAGACGACGCGCGAGTGCCGGCTACTGCTTGCAGCGGATCACCATCGAGCGGTTCTTCACATTGGCGCCGAGCACGCCACCCAGCGTGCCGCCTGCCGTGCCGCCCGTGTCGACATCCTTCGAGACCACGTCATAGCCATACGCGCCACATGCCTCGCCCGCACGCTTGTAGCATTCGCCCCAGTTCTGGCTCGCATCGCTGCCGCTGCAGTTGATCGCGAAGCCCGTCTCGCCGTTGGGCAGGTAAGTGAGCGTCGTCGAACCGGAACTGGCGCAGCCGGCAAGGCTCGCGAGAGAGGCGATCGCGAGGCTCGTCGCCGTCGCACGGACTGCCGCAAGGGCGTTTTTCATCGGAGTGTCCTCTGTGTGTCGTTGCGCGGATGAACGCGGTGTCGACAGGCGTGGCACGGAGCGTGCCCGCCTGCCTTTGTGATGGAGCCGCGCACGGCCCATCGGGTTCCCGGCGGGACAGCGCTTTAGCGCGGCGGGAGCGAGCGTGCCGGATCGATCGAACGGCCGGCGTAGCGCAGCTCGAAGTGCAGCATCACACGGTCGTTGTCGGAGTCGCCCATCTCGGCGATCTTCTGACCTTGCTGCACCGTCTCGCCTTCCTTCACGAGCAGCGAGCGATTGTGCGCGTACGCGGTCAGATAGTCGGCGTTGTGCTTGATGATCAGCAGGTTGCCATAGCCGCGCAGGCCATTGCTCGCGTAGACGACGGTGCCGCTCGCCGCCGCGAACACGGGCGTGCCCGCAGCGTTGGCGATATCGATGCCCTTCGAGTTGTTGCCGTCGAAGCCGCGCACCACGTTGCCCGTCGCCGGCCAGATCAACGAGATCGAAGACGCGGGCGCCGCAGGCGTGTCCGCAGCCGCGCTGCGCGACGAAGACGACGCGCTCGCCGATGCGCCAGCCGATGCGCTGCCCGAGGAGCTGCTACGCGTCGAACCCGTGCTGGCCGTGGCCGTGCCGGGCGGCGGCGCGACGCGCAGCACCTGGCCGACCTCGAGCGAATCGGGGTTCGATAGCTTGTTCCAGCGCGTCAGGCTCTCGACCGACGTGCGATTGCTGCGCGCGATCTTGTACAGCGTGTCGCCCCGTTCGACGCGATAGTAGCCCGGACCCACGGGTGCCGAGCCGCATGCGGCCAGTGCTGCGACCATGGCCGCGCAGACAAGCCGTCTGATTTTTGTTGTCAACATTGGACCTCGCAAGACGCCGCCGCGCGCCGATCCCGATCACGTGGCAGATGCAAAACGCCAGATTCTAACGGTTTTGCCATGCAGCACCCGTTTTCGGACCCAGGCGACGCGCGACGATGGTGCCGCGCGCGATGCGCGGCGCTCAGGGCAGCGTACCGACGGTAATGCGCAGCGACGCCGTTTCGGTGTCGCCCGCTTCGAGCCAGCGCAGGCCGAGGCCGTTGTGGATCGCATCGGGCAGGCCCAGCCATGGCTCGACGCAGAAGAAGTCCGACTCGGGCTTTTCCGTCCACGTCGTGACCGCGTACCACGGCACCGAGTTGGGACGCTGCAGATCGATCGTGATGCTGCGGTTCAGGCCGAGCGCGACCATCCGCACGACATGATCCGGCGCGCCGTCGAGGCAATGGAAGCGATCCAGGATGCCCGGATCGTCCAGACGATAGTCCGGCTTGCCCGCTTCGCCCGCGCTGATCGCGCCGTCCGGCAACTGATGGCGGCGCACCGTGCGCGGCAGTTCGAGCACCGTTTCGCCGCGTTGCGCGTGCGGCAACGTGAAGTAGAAGTGATGGCCCGCGTAGTAGGGCAGCGGCGCGCTCCCCGCCGTGCCTGTGTTGGTCGTGATGAAGTCGACGTCGAGCGTATGCGGGTCGACGAGTGTGTACTTCGCCTCGAAGCGGAAGCTGAACGGATAGCCGGCGTGCGTCGCGTCGCTGTCGGTCAGCGTCATGCTGATCGAGCGGGCGGCCTCATCGACCGTGACTTCGAACGGCAGGTCGCGCGCGAAGCCGTGCATGGGCAGATCGCGCACGATGCCTTGCGCGTCCTTCCAGCGGTCAATCTGGCCGTCGACGAAATGGCGGCCGAGAAACGGAAACAGCAGCGGATTGCCGCCGCGCACGCGCGCGGGCTGGCTCCAGTCCGCGTGCTCGGGCCAGAAGATCACCGACTGGCCGTCGATGTCCCACGACAGCAGGCGGCCGCCCGCCTGCGGCGCGACGCGCAGCAAAGAGCCGTCGCGTGCGATCTCGATGATGTCCTGTTGCTGGAATTGAGGCATGGCTGTGACGATAGAAAGCGGTTAGGGAAGGATCGGCGTGCACGATTGTGGCGCGAAAAGCGCAGCGAGGCCGATTTTGCGCCGCTTTGTGCTACGGGGAAACCCTTCTCGGGAAATTGCGGGTGTTACCGCACAGTCGGCGCAATCAATAATGTGTACGAAGACCGGCTCCGGCCGGATCCGATCACTCGGTTTTCAGGAGGGGCGATGGATCTCGCAATGGCAATGAGCGTGGCACTGTTCGGGATGTTCACGGGCAGTACGATTTATTTCTTTTATAAATTTACACGCTGACACGGGGCGACGAGAATCCACGTTGAGCCGTCGGCACGTACCGACGGTCCACGCAGCCTCCGCACGCAGGCCCGCCTTCCAGGCGGGCCTTTTTGCTTTCATCGCCGTAATCAGCCTTTCGATCTTGTTGCAACGCGGCAAGATTCCGTTAAAAGCGAATTATTGTCCTTGGCGCACCCCGGTCGCCCAGGCATAATCGACTCGCCTTCAGATGCCGGACGTCATGCTCCGGCAAGCTGTTTATCCTCCCCACTTTTCAAAAGGACCGACGCGTGAGCCTGTCGTTTTTGATCTTTTTGAGCGTGCTGCAGGGCGTCACGGAACTGTTTCCGGTGAGCAGTCTTGGTCACACGCTGCTCATTCCCGCTCTCTTCGGCATGCATATCGACAAGCATGCACCGCAACTGCTGCCGTTCCTCGTCGCGCTGCATCTGGGCACCGCGTTCGCACTGCTGTGGTACTTCCGTGCGCGCTGGGTTGCCCTCGTAGGCGGCTTTTTCGCCTCGCTATCGGGCCGCCGCAATGACGATGGCCATATGATGTGGGCGCTCATCATCGGGACCATACCGGCCGGTCTGGTGGGTCTTCTGCTCGAAAAGCGCCTCGAGCGCGTGTTCCACGATCTGCGTATCGTCGCGATTGCGCTGATCGTCAACGGCATCCTGCTGTGGCTCGGCGACCGGCTGCAGCGTTCCCGCGTGCACCGCGCGCCGGAGAAACTGACCTTCAAGCAGGCATTTCTGGTCGGCCTCGCGCAGGTCGGCGCGCTGATTCCCGGTTTCTCGCGCAGCGGCCTGACGATGATCGCCGGCAACGGCGCGGGCCTGACGGCCGAAAAGGCCGCCGAGTTCTCGTTCCTGCTCGGCACGCCGATCATCTTCGCGGCAGGCATCCTCGAACTGCCGAAGCTCTTTCACGCGCCGGACCAGCTCGCCGATGCGCTGCTGGGCGGCGTGCTGACGGCCATCGCCGCGTACCTGAGTGTGCGTTTCCTGATGCGCTATTTCGAAGGACGCGGCCGTCTTGCGTCGTTCGGCGTGTACTGCGTGATCGCGGGCGTGGTGTTTCTCGGCTGGTTCATGACGCATCCGCAGCCGGTCTGATCGCGCGGTTCGATCGGTTATAATCGCGGGCCCGGCGTTGCTGCCGGGCCTTTCTGTTTGAGCGCCACGGCATGCGTGGCGCGCTCGACCCGGCGCCTGACGCCAGTTTCCGTCAGGTCCAGCCAGGTTAAAATTCCGGTTTCGCCTCCCCATAGTTCAACGGATAGAACACGGGTCTTCTAAACCTGAAATCGAGGTTCGATTCCTCGTGGGGGGGCCATCCAGTCAGTCTGCCTGTCGGCCTACGCCACCACCTGCTGCACCTGTGCACGGCCTTCATCCCCACCGCACCGAACGCCCATAAAAAAGGGCAGCCGAAGCTGCCCTGAAGCGCTGCGCATCGAACGTGGAGAAATGCGCGACTGTTGCTTGCCCGTGCTTTGTCGATGACGGGCCCGCCTGCCTGCGTTGCTGCGTGATTACTTGCTGATGTCGAGCGCGTTCGTCAGATCGCCCATCGCCTGGCCGCCGTTCGCGACCAGCGCACTGTCACGCGACGTGAGGCCCGGCAGGTTCGGCAGATTGAAGCGGTGCGTGATGAAGCGCAGGATCGACGTCGTGTCGTACTGCGTATGATCGACGAAACCCTTCTTCGCGTACGGCGACACGATGATCGCGGGAATCCGCGTGCCCGGGCCCCAGCGGTCGCCCTTCGGCGGCGCGACGTGATCCCAGAAGCCGCCGTTCTCGTCGTACGTGATGATGACGACCATGTTGTTCCACTGCGGGCTCTTCTGCAGATGCGAGATCACATCCGCAATGTGCTGATCGCCCTGCGAGACATCCGTATAACCCGCGTGCTCGTTCAGGTTGCCTTGCGGCTTGTAGAACGCGACTTGCGGCAGCGCGCCGGCGTCGATCTGCTTGATGAACTCCGCGCCGTTCAGGCCGCCGTCGAGCAGATGCTTCGCGCGGTTGTCGGTGCCCGGTGCGAGATCGGCGAAGTAGTTGAACGGCTGGTGGTGCGGCTGGAAGTTAGGCGAGCTGAGGTTCGCGCCGTAGATCACGTTCGCCGTGTTGTTCTGCACAGCGGAGATCGCGTTGCTCCAGGCGCCGCCGTACCACGCCCACGTCACGCCCGCGTTGTTGAGCAGATCGCCGATATGCTGGTTCGTCTGCGCCGGGAGCGTCGTCGCGGCCGTCGGATCGGCGAGGTTCGCGTCGCCGCCCGCAGCCGGTTTGTTGCCGCTCGGCTGATACGGCGGCTGCATCGTGTTGATGGCGTAGAAGTCGGGCGTGAGGTTGCCCGAATTGACGAAGGTCGGCACGTCGGTCAGCGCCGATGCCGCCGACGTCGACTTGAGTGTCAGCGAGACACCGTCCGGCGCGACGTCGGAGATCGACGTCTTCGCGACGCTCGTGTCGGCGTTCGCATAGAACGGCGTGCACGCGCAGACCAGCCACTGGTGGTTCAGGAACGAGCCGCCGAACGCGCCCATGAAGAAATTGTCGGCCAGCGTGAATTGCTGGGCGATCTTGTAGAGCGGCAGCTTGTCGGCGTTCGGCGTGTAGTGGCCCATCACGAGACCGCCCGAATCGGCCCACGCGGCGAACATGTCGTTCTTGCCGCCGTGGATCTGCATCTGGTTCTCGTAGAAGCGGTGATACAGGTCGCGCGTCGTCGCGCTGAGCGGCGCGTTGAAGCCGGCCGGGTCGTCGATGGCGAACGGCGCGTTCGGCAGATTGACGGTCATCGCCTGCGTGATGACGGGCGTCACGCCCGCAGCCGTGAGGCCCTTCCAGACGGGCGGCAGCGTCGCGAGCACGGAGCCGTCGCGGTCGAGCTGGCGCGCGGTCGTCGCCGTCACGTTCTGCAGCCCGTTGGCGCCCGGGAAGTTGCCATAGAGGTTGTCGAAGCTGCGGTTTTCCGCATAGATGACCACGACGTTCTTCACGGAAGACAACGTCGGCTTCGAGTTCGAATTGCCACCACATGCGTACAGCCCGATTGCTGCAGCGATCGCGATAGGCGTCGCGCAGATCAGTTTCTTGTTCATGATTTATCTCTCTCGCGTTGGGGACCGGCGGTGAATCCGCATTGGGATGACCGGCGGCGAGAGTGTCGCAAGGCTTTTTGACAGAACGATTAATTTCTTACATCGAGTTTCCGATTGGCTTGTGATTTTTGATGTGTCGTCGGGTATATGTCATTTCAGCGACATGTCGGTGAAATAACCTCGCGCAGTCGATCAACACGAGCAGGTAAGAAAGATATGCGGCGCGATGTGGCGGGGCTTTGGACAAGACAGGCGTGGCGCGCGGGATGGATTGGCGCGCTGGGGATTTCGGTTGCGGTGATGGTGGCCGGTTGCGATGCCGGCGGTACGCAGGGCCGCGGCGCTCAAGCAGCGGCGCAACCGGTCCATCCGGCAATGAGCGGCGCGCGGATGCAGAAGGTGTCCGCCGATGGCGCCGCGGCGATGCCCGCCGGCGGTCAGACACGCGCCCAGGTGTACGAGTCCGTCAAGAAGATGACGGCCGTCGGCAAGCAGCTATTCTTTGATCCGTCGCTGTCGGGCTCGGGCAAGCTCGCCTGCGCGTCGTGCCATAGTCCGCAGCACGCTTTCGGGCCGCCGAACGCGCTTTCTGTGCAGTTGGGGGGCCAGGACATGCGCCAGCAGGGCATGCGCGCCGCGCCCGATATCAAGTATCTGCAGAAGGTGCCGTCCTTCACCGAGCACTATCACGACTCGGACGACGAGGGGGACGAAAGCGTCGACGCCGGTCCGACGGGCGGCCTGATGTGGGATGGCCGCGTGAACAGCGCGCACGATCAGGCGCGCATGCCGCTGACGTCGTCGTTCGAGATGGGCAGCACGCCGCAGAAAGTGGCGGCAGCCGTGAAGGCCGCGCCGTACGCGGATCAGTTCCGTGACACGTTTGGCGAGCATGTGTTCGATAACGACGACACGACGTTCAAGGCCGTGCTGCAGGCACTCGAAGTGTTCGAGGAGACGCCGGAACTGTTCTATCCGTACACCAGCAAGTACGACGCGTTTCTCTCCGGCAAGGCGCAGCTCACGAAGGCCGAGCTGCACGGCCTGCAGCTCTTCAACGACGAGACCAAGGGCAACTGCGCGAGCTGCCACATCAGCCAGCGTGCGCTCGACGGCTCGGCGCCCGCGTTCTCCGACTTCGGTCTGATCGCGCTCGGCGTGCCGCGTAATCGCACGCTGGCCGTGAATCGCGATCCGCATTTCTACGATCTGGGCGCATGCGGCCCGGAGCGCACGGATCTGAAGGGACAAGACGAGTATTGCGGCATCTTCCGTACGCCGACGCTGCGCAACGTGGCGCTGCGCAAGACGTTCTTCCACAACGGGATTTATCACTCGCTCGAAGAAGTCGTCCGCTTCTATGCGGAACGCGATACGAATCCGGAGAAGTTCTATCCCGTCGTCAAGGGGAAAGTGCAGAAGTTCGACGATCTGCCGAAGAAATATTGGGCGAATCTGAATACCGACCCGCCATTCGATCGCAAGCCGGGCGACAAGCCTGCGCTGGATGAATCAGAGATCAAGGACGTCGTCGCGTTCCTTAAGACGCTGACGGACGGATATCAGCCTGAAACGCCTCAGCAACACGCTGACGCTCACATCGTCAGCAGCAAATAACAGCCGGCGATCAACAGCACGAACGACGCGAGCAGGCACACGAGGCCCGCTCGCGTCAGCGCGCACGGCCACCGGCTGCGGCGCAAGCCGTGGATGCGCACGATGGTCGGCATCGGCGCGGGATCGACGCGCATGACGATCGTGCCGAGAACGATGCAGATCAGCGTCAGCATCGCGGCGAAAAACTGAAGAGCGAACGAGAGGTCCATGAGCAGGAGTCGCAACGCGCAAGGCGTTTGAAGCGCGGTTGAATTTGAGTCGACTCATGTTATGGATCGCGTCCTTCGGGGCCTATGGGACGCGTCCTAAAATTCTTCTGAGCAGGCTTCAGATGGGCCTGTGGCGCGGCGGCGCTATCTCAAAGATGGGACGGTGCCGCGACCTGTGTCGAGGCGGCGTGCTATGCTTTTAGGGTCCAGATCGCGTCCACTCTACGGCCGCGCCACGCTTGCCCGAACCCGACTTCTGCGGAGAACTTCATGTCGATGCGAACCCGAGCCGTGTTTCAACTCTCAGTGGGCGGGCTGCTGCTAGCCGGCGCAATCGGCGCGCATGCCGCCAATCTCAACTTCCTGAACGACACGCCGATCGCGTACATGAAGCAGGCCGACAACGATTCGCTCAGAAAGGCCGCGTTCGAAGTGCTCGACAAGAAGCAGGACGGCGAATCGTCCACCTGGAACAACGAGGGTCTGCGCAATAGCACGAGAATCGAGGCGCAGCTCACGCCCGATGCGACATCGAAGTCGGGCGACCGTACGTGCCGTCAGATCCACGTCGTGTTGAGCGCCAAAGGCCAGTCGATGAATCTGAACCCGCAGTTCTGCCGGCAAGGCACGGGTAACTGGGTGATGCAGAAGAAGAATTGAGCGCGCGCACGATCTCTTGCGGCGTCGTGTTGCTCGACCCGGATGGGCGAGTGCTGCTCGCGCACGCGACGGAAACCAGCCACTGGGATATTCCCAAAGGGCAGGGCGAGGAAGGTGAAGCGCCGCATGTGACGGCGCTGCGCGAGATGGAAGAGGAAACGGGTCTCGCCGTGGACGCAGCGAGGTTGAAAGACCTTGGCCTGTTCGTATATAGGCGGGACAAGGATCTGCATCTGTTCGCGGCGCGCGCCCGCGCCGACGAACTCGACCTCACCCGCTGCACGTGCACGTCGATGTTTCCGCGCCGCTCCGACGGCACGATGATTCCCGAGATGGACGCATTCCGCTGGGCCGCGCCCGATGAAGTCGAGCATTACGCGAGCCGCAGTCTCACGCGGCTCTTTCAGACCACGCTATCGCTCGCCGAACTGCACCGCGCGCTGGACGCGGCGTAGCGCTCGCGTGTCAATCGAGCGCCTTGTCGTTCGGATGCGCGAACATCGAGCGCATTTCCGCCGACAGCGGATAGTTCAGGTTGATCCCATGCGGCGGAATGGGCTGCGTGAACCAGACGTTGTAGAGGCGCTCGGCCTCGCCTGACGTCTGCATCTTCGAGATCACCCGGTTGACCAGCTCGCGGAACGGCGCGTCGCCCTTGCGGAACATGCACGCATAGGTCTCGTAGCCGAGCGGCGTGCCCGTCACGATGAAGTCGTCGGGGCGCGGGTCGGTGGCGCGAAAACCGTAGAGAATCGGTTCGTCCATCACGAACGCGACCGCGCGATCCGCCTTCACGGCTGCGAACGCATCGGAGTGGTCCTTCGCGCTCGCAATACGCATATTCAGCTGCTTCTCGCTGTTCAACTGACGCACGAGCCGTTCGTCCGAGGTGCCCGCCGTCGTGACGACGGGCTTGCCGGCGAGATCCGCGAAGTCGTTGATACCGGCGTTCTTGCGCGCGATCATCCGCACCGCGTACTGGAAGAAGCTATTTGAAAACGCGGCGACATTCTCGCGCTCGCGCGTATGTGTGGTCGAGCCGCATTCAAGATCGATCTGGTTGTTGACCAGCATCAGGAAGCGGTTCGCCGACGTGATCGTGACTTCGCGCACCTTGAGGTTCGGCATCGCGAGCGTCTTCCTGATTTCGTCGACGATGGCGAGTGCGATCGATTGCGAATAGCCGACCGTCTGGTCGCCGTTCGAATAGGAGAAGGGGATCGACGCTTCGCGCACGCCGAGCGTGATCACGCCGTCGTCGTGGACCTTCTTGAGCGTGCCCGTCAGCTCTTCGGCATGCGCGGGCGTCGTCAGCGACATGAGCGACGCCAGCGCCGCAGCCGCTACCAGCTTGTATTTGATTGCAACCTTCATCGTTCCCCCTGGGCCGGCAGCAATCACTCCGGCCGCATCGACATGCCGTCGCATAGCGATGTCCGTCGCAGGACACGGCGGCATGCGCGCTGAATGCGTCGCCTGCCGTCGTGACTCAACCAGACAATCAGCTTACGCCGGCTTTCCCCAACTGTCGCGCAGACTGACGATCCGGTTGAATACGGGTTTGCCCGGTTTCGTGTCATACCGGTCGGCGACGAAGTAGCCGTGACGCTCGAACTGATAGCGTGCTTCGGGCTCGACCTCGCCCAGACCCGGCTCGACGTAGGCGTGCATGATGCGCTTCGAATCGGGATTGAGCGCCTCGAGGAAATCGCGGCCGCCCGCGTCGGGCTGGGCTTCCTTGAAGAGGCGATCGTAGACCCGCACTTCGACGGGCACGGCCTGAGTCGCGCTGATCCAGTGGATCGTGCCCTTGACCTTGTAGTTGTTCGCGCCTTCCGTGCCGGAGCGGCTGTCCGGGAAATAGTTGCAGTGCACGGCGATCGCGTTGCCGTTCTCGTCCTTGTCGACGCCCGTGCATTCCACGACGTAGCCGTACTTCAGACGCACCTTGTTTCCCGGGAACAGGCGGAAATAGCCCTTCGGTGCGTTTTCCATGAAGTCTTCGCGCTCGATCCACAATTCACGCGAGAACGGGAACGTGCGCACGCCGCGATCCGGATGATGCGGATGGACGGGCGCGCTGCACGCATCCGTCTGACCTTCGGGATAGTTGTCGATGACGAGCTTCAACGGATCGAGCACGCAGGTCGCGCGCGGCGCCTTGTCGTCGAGATCGTCGCGCAGCGCGCCTTCGAACACGCTCATGTCGATCCACGAATCGACCTTCGTGATGCCGATGCGCTCGCAGAACAGCTTGATGCTGTCCGGCGTAAAGCCGCGGCGGCGCACGCCGACGATGGTCGGCATGCGCGGATCGTCCCAGCCGTCCACGTGGTTTTCGTTCACCAGTTGCAGCAGCTTGCGCTTGCTGGTGATCGCGTACGTGAGGTTCAGACGCGAAAACTCGATCTGCTGCGGCAGCGGACGCGTGAAGATGCCGGCCTCGGCGAGTTCGTCGAGGATCCAGTCGTACAGCGGACGGTGGTCTTCGAACTCCAGCGTGCACAGCGAATGCGTGATGTTTTCGAGCGCGTCCGAGATGCAGTGCGTGTAGTCGTACATCGGGTAGACGCACCACGTGTCGCCCGTCCGGTAATGGTGGGCGAAGCGGATGCGGTAGATCACCGGGTCGCGCATGTTGAAGTTCGGCGACGACATGTCGATCTTCGCGCGCAGCACGTGCTCGCCTTCCTTGAACTCGCCCGCCTTCATACGGCGGAACAGGTCGAGGTTTTCTTCGACGCTGCGCTCGCGGAACGGCGACGGCGTGCCGACTTCCGTTGCGGAGCCGCGGTTCGCGCGCATTTCTTCCGCCGTCTGACTGTCGACATACGCCTTGCCGCGCGTGATCAGCAACTCGGCGAACTCATAGAGCTTGTCGTAGTAGTCGCTCGCGAAGTAGAGGTGCTCCTTGCTTTCGGCGTTCCACTCGAAGCCGAGCCACTTCACCGCGTCGACGATCGAGTCGACGTATTCGAAGCTTTCCTTTTCCGGGTTCGTGTCGTCGAAGCGCAGATGACAGACGCCGCCGTAGCTCTGCGCGATGCCGAAGTTCAGGCAGATGCTCTTCGCGTGGCCGATGTGCAGATAGCCGTTCGGTTCCGGCGGGAAGCGCGTTTCCACCCGCTGGCCCCACTTTCCGGAGCGGTTGTCGTCGTCGATGATGTTGCGGATGAAATTCGAAACGGGCGCTTCGTTGCGCTCGGCGTCTTTGCGATCGTTGTTCATGCGAGAAGGAGAAAGTCGGTCCTGGACACTATATGCGTCCGTTAGTCTGTCAATTCTACCTGACGACACCTTCGACGACAGTCTTTAGGCTTGCGCGATGCGGCGCGCAGCCGACAGTGACGGATATCCATGGATTTCCGGGGCGCAATCGGCGCTGTAACAGGAGGTAAATTGCGTTGGCCCGGTGTGGTGCGGACGCTTAGCATGCGTCGCGCGCCATGCCCCACGCCGCGCCCGTGCCGGTCTGCGTCGCCGCGGGTGAGCGGGGTGGTTTGCCGTTGCGCTTTGCGGCGAGCACGAGCCTCGCCCCGCGCCTCGAGCGGCGCTTTCGCCGTCGGCTGCATCCGGCGTGCCGTTTTTCGGCAGGCGCTGCGTTTCCGTTATTCTGTCGTGGGCTCGGGCATCCGATGCCCGTCCCACCGCTTCACGCGACCTGTCCTTGCCGCGATCCGGCCGCCCCATGCCGCCGGGCACACGCGGGCAGGTCCATCTATCCCGGAGTTCCTCGGATGTCCCTTCCGATGTTGCGCGCGTCTCGCGCGCTTTCCGGCGCCGACATGCATGCCGAATCCCATGCGGGCGCCTACGCCGATTCCTGTTCCAGCGCCGGCCGCGTCGTTGCGCGTGGCGCGTTTGCGCGCTTCGCCACGACGCTCGCGCTGACGGGCGCGCTGTTCGCGAGCCTGGTCGCTTCGCCCGCCGTCGACGCGAAGACGGCGCAGCCGAAGCCCGTGCTCGACGCGTCAGCCGTCGCAACGCCCGACCGCTACGCCGCCGACGCCGCCCAGCAGATGTTCGCGGCAGGCGGCAATGCCGTCGATGCAGCCGTCGCGATCGCCTTCACGCTCGCCGTCACGTACCCGGATGCGGGCAATATCGGCGGCGGCGGGTTCATGACGGTGTACATGGACGGCAAGCCGTACTTTCTCGACTACCGCGAGAAAGCGCCGCAGAGCGCGACGCGCGACATGTATCTCGACGACAAGGGCAACGTGATCAAGGGCATGAGCCTCGTCGGACATCGCGCGGTGGCCGTGCCGGGCACGGTCGACGGCATGTGGGAAGCGCAGAAGCGCTTCGGCAAGCTCAAATGGAAGCAGGTGCTCGCGCCCGCCATCAAGTACGCGACGGACGGCTTCCCCGTCGAGCCGTGGCTGCAGAAGCGCCGCGAATTCGCGGCGCAGAACTTCGGCGGCAAGACCAATTTCGATGCGTATTTCTCGAACCTGAAGGCGGGCGTCGTGTTCCGCCAGCCCGAGCTCGCGCAGACCCTGACGCGAATCGCATCCGATGGCGGCCGCGAGTTCTACGAAGGGCAAACGGCCGATCTGATCGCACGGCAGATGTACGGGCACGGCCTGCTCACGAAATCGGATCTGGTGCAGTACAAGGCCGTGTGGCGGCAGCCGGTGACGGCCAGCTGGAACGGCTATCAGATCGTGACCGCGCCGCCGCCCAGTTCGGGCGGCATCGGCTTGATCCAGTTGCTGAAAATGAAGGCGGACCTGAGGCCTCAGTTCGACGGGGTCGAGTTGAATTCCGAGCCGTATATCCATCTGGTGTCGCAAATCGAGGACCGCGTGTTCGCCGATCGCCAGCAGTACATGGGCGACCCCGATTCGTACCGCGTGCCCGTCGACAAGCTGATCGACGACGCCTACCTCGCGAAGCGCGTCGAGGACATCACGCCCGACGAAGTGCCGGGCGCCGTGCCCGTCAAGCCGGGCCTCGGCGACTCGATGCCGGAAAAGGCGCAGACGACGCACTTCTCGGTGGTCGACAAGTGGGGTAACGCGGTGTCGAACACGTACACGCTGAACGGGCCGTTCGGCTCGGGTGTGGTCGTCGACGGCGGCGGGTTCGTGCTGAACGACGAGATGGACGACTTCGAGATCAAAGCCGGCGTGGCGAACCAGTTCGGCGTGACGAGCGGCGACGTCAACACGATCGCGCCGGGGCGCCGGCCGTTGTCATCGATGGCGCCGACCATCCTGACGAAGGACGGCAAGGTGTCGCTCGTGATCGGCACGCCGGGCGGTTCGCGCATCTTCACGTCGATCTTCCAGGTGATGACGAACCTGTACGACTTCAACATGCCGCCCGCCGACGCGCTCGCCGCGATGCGCTTTCACCATCAGTTGCTGCCGCAGAAAACGATCTACTTCGAGCCGTACCATCCCATCGACGGCGAACTCGCCGAACAGTTGAAGACGCGCGGCTACACGCTGCAGGGCCAGACGTTCAACGGTGACGTCCAGATGATCCGCATCGACGGCACGACCCCGCAACCGGCTGCCGATCCGCGCGGCGTCGGCGTCGGCCGTGTGATTCAATAGCGCTCGCGGCGCGATGCCGCATTTCGACAACTCACAACGAACGGGGAACAGGAATGGAGTTGGAGCAGCAGAACGTGATCGTGTTGCCGGGTTATATGAACTCAGGCGTGGGGCACTGGCAGACCCGGTGGGAAGCGCGTTATCCGAACTTCTCGCGCGTGCCGATGCGCGACTGGGACCATCCCGTTTGCGATGAGTGGTGCGATACGCTCGACGTTGCCGTCGCTGCTGCGAAAGCCCCTGTTCTGCTTGCGGCGCACAGCCTTGGCTGCCTGACGGTCGCGTTCTGGGCGGCGCACCACGCTTCACAGGATGCGCTGGCGAAAGTCGCGGGCGCGCTGCTCGTCGCGGTGCCCGATCCGGCCGGTCCGGGATTTCCCGCTGATGCGGTCGGGTTCGATGCCGTACCGATGGCCAAGCTGCCTTTCCCGTCGATCGTCGTGGCGAGCACCGACGATCCATACGGCGGCGTGCCGTTCTCGCAGGCCTGCGCGGCGGCATGGGGCAGCCGTTGGGAGAACATCGGCCCGCGCGGCCATATCAACGCCGACAGCGGCCTCGGCGACTGGGACGAAGGGCAGGGCTGGCTGGCTTCGATGGTGTGAGTCGCGGCGGGGCGGCGCGACTCAGGCACTGAGGGTTGGGTGCAGGACGACGGGCGCGCCTTGTTCTGCCGCCGCACGCTGGAGCCGGCGTGTGCAGGTGCCGCTGTTCGCCGGAAAGCCTTCAAAACTGCAGTGCGCCAACGGCAGGAAGCCAACCGCGGCCCGCCAACCGAAGCAAGCCGCCTCCCGGCCTCACCACGTCAGATCACCGACTTACCCCGCAGCGCGTCGATGCGCGCATCGTCATATCCGAGCACGTCGCGCAGGATCGCTTCCGTATGCTCGCCGAGCGTCGGTGGATGGGCCTGCGCCTCGGGCGGCGTCGCGCTCATGCGGATAGGGTTGCGCACCAGCTTCACGGTGCCGCCCGACGGATGTGGCAATTGAACCTCCATGCCGCGCGCGACCACCTGCTCGTTCTCGAACACCTCTTCCAGATCGTTGATCGGGCCGCAGGGCACGCCTGCCGCTTCGAGCGCGTCGATCCATTCGTGCTTGCTGCCCGTGCGGACCATCTCCGCGAGGATCGGCACGAGCGTTTCGCGGTTGCGCACGCGCTCCGGGTTGGTCGCGAAGCGGTCGTCGTCGGCCAGATCCGCGCGGTTGCCCGCTTCGACGAACTTGCGGAACTGTCCGTCGTTGCCTACGGCGACGATGATCCAGCTGTCGCTCGTCTGGAACGTCTGATAGGGGACGATGTTCGGGTGTGCGTTGCCCCAGCGCGCTGGCGGCTTGCCGCTCGCGAGGTAGTTCGAGTTCATGTTCGCGAGCATGGCGACCTGCACGTCGAGCAGCGCCATGTCGATGTACTGGCCTTCGCCCGTGCGGTCGCGGTGCGCGAGCGCCGTCAGCACGGCGACGCTCGAGTACATGCCCGTCATCAGGTCCGCGATCGCGACGCCTGCCTTCTGCGGTCCGCCGCCTGGCTGGCCGTCGCGCTCGCCCGTAATGCTCATGAAGCCGCCGATGCCCTGCACGATGAAGTCGTAGCCCGCGCGCTGCGCATACGGCCCCGTCTGACCGAAGCCCGTCACCGAGCAGTAGACGATGTCGGGTTTCACGGCCTTCAGCGACTCATAGTCGAGCCCGTACTTCTTCAACTGGCCGACCTTGTAGTTCTCCAGCACGACGTCGCTTTGCGCGGCCAGTTCACGGACGATCTGCTGCCCTTCGGGCGTGGCGATATCGACGGTCACCGAGCGCTTGTTGCGGTTCGCCGCGAGGTAGTAGGCGGCTTCGCGGGTGTCCGTGCCCTCCGGCGTCTTCAGGTACGGCGGCCCCCAGTGGCGCGTGTCGTCGCCGGCGCCCGGCCGCTCGACCTTGATTACGTCGGCGCCGAAATCGGCTAGCGTCTGCGCGCACCACGGACCGGCAAGCACGCGGGTAAGGTCCAGTACGCGGATATGACTGAGTGCACCCATGTTCTGTCTACGTCTCCAATGTGTCCAATGTGATGAAGCGCGCGCCGCGCGGGCGCTGCCCGATTGAATCGATGTGGTGCATCTTAAGCGATTGGGCGCGCTCGACCTACTCAGCCCGACGGCATAGGACGAATGACAGCGGGGGTTCCGGGCGTTTTCGGGAGACAGACCTGGCCGGACGGCCAACGCCGCGCGCCGCCCGCGCCACGGTGCCGCGCGACAGCGCCGATCCCGTATAATCGACCGTTCAGGAAACAATCTATTGCGACGGCCGGTCAGTCTTCCGCAGCCGTCGGCTCAAGCCAGGACCGTCCCCAAAGCACGCTATGAAAGCCGCCGAAATCCGCGAGAAATTCCTCAAGTTCTTCGAATCGAAGGGCCATACGATCGTCCGTTCGTCGAGCCTCGTGCCCGGCAACGACCCGACGCTGCTCTTCACCAATTCGGGCATGGTGCAGTTCAAAGATGTGTTTCTCGGCACCGAATCACGTCCGTACTCGCGGGCTACGACCTCGCAGCGCAGCGTGCGCGCGGGCGGCAAGCACAACGACCTGGAAAACGTCGGCTACACGGCGCGTCACCATACGTTCTTCGAAATGCTCGGCAACTTCTCGTTTGGCGACTATTTCAAGCGCGACGCGATCCACTATGCGTGGGAACTGCTGACGGGCGTCTACCAGTTGCCGAAGGAAAAGCTCTGGGTCACGGTCTACCAGGAAGACGACGAAGCCTTCAACATCTGGGAGAAGGAAGTCGGCGTGCCGGCCGAGCGCATCATCCGCATCGGCGACAACAAGGGCGCGCGCTACGCATCGGACAACTTCTGGCAGATGGCCGACGTCGGCCCGTGCGGCCCGTGCTCGGAAATCTTCTACGACCATGGTCCCGAAGTGTGGGGCGGCCCGCCGGGATCGCCTGAAGAAGACGGCGACCGTTACATCGAGATCTGGAATCTCGTGTTCATGCAGTTCAGCCGCGACGCACAGGGCAACATGACGCCGCTGCCCAAGCAGTGCGTGGACACGGGCATGGGTCTCGAGCGTATCGCGGCCGTGCTGCAGCACGTGCACAGCAACTACGAGATCGACCTGTTCCAGGCGCTGATCAAGGCGGCCGGGCGCGAAACGGGCGTCGAAGACCTGTCGAACAACTCGCTGAAGGTGATCGCCGATCACATCCGCGCGTGCTCGTTCCTGATCGTCGACGGCGTGATTCCCGGCAACGAAGGCCGCGGCTACGTGCTGCGTCGTATCGTGCGCCGCGCGATCCGCCACGGCTACAAGCTGGGCCGCAAAGGTTCGTTCTTCCACAAGATGGTGGCCGATCTCGTCGCGCAGATGGGCGGCGCGTATCCCGAACTGAAAGACGCCGAGCAGCGCGTCACGGACGTGCTGCGTCAGGAAGAAGAGCGCTTCTTCGAGACCATCGAGCACGGCATGTCGATCCTCGAAAGCGCGCTGGCCGATCTGGAAGCGAAGGGCGGCAAGACGCTCGACGGCGAAGTCGCGTTCAAGCTGCACGACACCTACGGCTTCCCGCTCGATCTGACGGCGGACGTCTGCCGCGAGCGCGAAGTGACGGTCGACGAGCCGGCATTCGACGAAGCCATGGCCCGTCAGCGCGAACAGGCGCGTGCGGCCGGCAAGTTCAAGATGGCGCAGGGCCTCGAATACTCGGGCGCGAAGACTACGTTCCACGGCTACGAAGAGATCGTCTTCGACGACGCGAAGGTCACGGCGCTGTATGTCGACGGCGCGTCCGTCAACGAAGTGACGAAGGGTCAGCAGGCCGTCGTCGTGCTCGATCACACGCCGTTCTATGCGGAATCGGGCGGTCAGGTCGGCGATCAGGGCGTGCTGGCGAACGCGAGCGTGCGCTTCGCCGTCGCCGATACGCTCAAGGTGCAGGCGGACGTCGTGGGCCACCACGGCACGCTGGAACAGGGCGCGCTGAAGGTCGGCGACGTCGTGAAGGCTGAGATCGACGCGATCCGCCGCGCACGCACGGCCCGCAACCACTCGGCTACCCACCTGATGCACAAGGCGCTGCGCGAAGTGCTCGGTGGCCACGTGCAACAGAAGGGCTCGCTCGTCGACGCCGACAAGACCCGCTTCGACTTCGCGCACAACGCGCCGATGACGGACGAAGAAATCCGCCGCGTCGAAGCCATCGTCAACGCGGAAGTGTTGGCGAACGCGCCGGGCATCGTGCAGGTGATGCCGTACGACGAAGCGGTGAAGGGTGGCGCCATGGCGCTGTTCGGCGAGAAGTACGGCGACGAAGTGCGCGTGCTGGATCTGGGCTTTTCGCGCGAGCTGTGCGGCGGCACGCACGTACATCGCACGGGCGACATCGGCTTCTTCAAGATCGTGATGGAAGGCGGCGTCGCGGCGGGCATCCGTCGCGTCGAAGCGATCACGGGCGACAACGCGGTGCGTTATGTGCAGGAACTCGACGCGCGCATCAACGCAGCGGCCGCGGCGCTGAAGGCGCAGCCGTCGGAACTGACGCAGCGTATCTCGATGGTTCAGGACCAGGTGAAATCGCTGGAAAAGGAACTGGGCGCGCTGAAGTCGAAGCTTGCGTCGAGCCAGGGCGATGAACTGGCCGGCCAGGCCATCGAAGTCTCCGGCGTGCAGGTGCTGGCGGCGACGCTGGAAGGCGCGGACGTCAAGACGCTGCGCGAAACCGTCGACAAGCTGAAGGACAAGCTCAAGAGCGCGGCGATCGTGCTGGCGTCCGTCGAAGGCGGCAAGGTGAGCCTGATCGCGGGCGTCACGGCCGAGGCGAGCAAGAAGGTCAAGGCGGGTGAACTGGTCAACTTCGTCGCGCAGCAGGTCGGCGGCAAGGGCGGCGGCCGTCCGGATATGGCGCAGGCGGGCGGCACCGAGCCGGCCAATCTGCCGGCAGCGCTGGCTGGCGTGAAGGGCTGGGTCGAAGCGCAGCTTTAAGCCTTCGCGTCACCTAGCATTCGCATCAACGAAAAAGCCGCGAGTCGATGAGACTCGCGGCTTTTTGATTTTGTGCGTTTGGGTTACTCAGGCAGCCACCTCGTCCGCCGGCTTCTCCTGCACGTTCCCGCTCGCGACCAGCATCCCGCGCAACGCATTCAGTGCCGACGAGAAATGGCCGCGTCGCCAGACCAGCAGCGTTTCGATGCTGCCTAGCTCCGCGAGCGGATGCACGGCGATATCGTCCGATTCGGGCAGCAGCGCCAGCACCGAGCGCGGCGCGAAAGCCACGCCCGCGCCCGCCGCCACGCACGCGACGATCGCGTGATACGAGCCGAGTTCCAGCACCCGCGCGGGCCGGATGCCGTGCTCCATGTACCACTTCTCGATATGCGTGCGGTACGCGCAGCCCACCTCGAACGCGATCAGCGTCGAAAGCGAAATATCGCCCGCATGACGGATGGGAGGATGACCGCGCGGCGACACCATCACCAGTTCCTCGCGAAACACGGGCACGACCTCGAAGAGCTCGCCGATCCAGCCGGGATCGAGCGGTGTCGCGACGATCGCCGCATCCACCTCGAATTCGCGCACGCGCTCGATCAGCTTGCCCGTCGTCCCCGTCTCCAGTTCGAGCGCCACGTCGGGCCACGTCTGGTGGTACTGCGCGAGCAGTCCGGGCAACCGGGTCGCCGCGACGCTCTCCATCGTGCCCAGCCGCAGGCGTCCGCTCGGACGAGCGTCCTTGACTGCGTGGCGGGCTTCGTCGGCGAGCGCGAGCAGCCGTTCGGCATAGGGCAGCAGCGTTTCGCCCGCGGGCGTCAGTACGAGCCGCCGTCCGTCGCGAACGAACAGCTCGGTGCCCAACTGCTCTTCGAGTTGCTTGATACGCGTGGTCACGTTCGATTGCACGCGATTGAGCTTCGCTGCAGCGCGCGTCACGCCGTTTTCGCGCACGACGGCGCGAAAGATTGTCAGGGCGGCAAGATCCATTGATCTCTCCGTGAGATTAAACCTATCCGTATTATTCATTTTATGAGATCAAATGGTCAAGCTACGATGGTCGTGAAAAAAACCATTCCCGTGCTGTCCGATCCCGGAACGCCGGGCCACCGCCATGTCATCGATGAACGATTTCGCCACCCATACCCTCGAGCAAAACCATGCTTCACCCCATGCCGCGCGCCGCGCCGCGCTCGCCTGCATGGCAGCGCTTGCTGTCGCGCTCGGCGTCGGCCGCTTCGCCTTTACGCCGCTGTTGCCGTTGATGCTCCATGGCGGTGAACTCGATATCCGACACGGCGGCTGGCTCGCGTCGCTCAACTACGCGGGGTACTTTCTCGGCGCGATCGGCTGCGTCGCGCTGCGCATGGACGCCGCTCGCGTGGTAAAGGCGGGTCTCGCGTCGACTGTGCTGCTCGTACTCGCGATGGGCGTCACGCATCAGTTCTGGGTGTGGGCGGTGGTACGTTTCGTCGCGGGCGCGATCAGCGCGTGGACCTTCGTGTTCGCGTCGCAATGGGGCTTGCGCCGGCTTGCCGAACTCGGCGCGAACGAGTGGGGCGGCGTGATCTACACAGGTCCGGGCCTCGGCATCGCCGCGACGGGCCTGCTGGTCAGCGCGGCGGGCGGATATGGTGCGTCGGCGGGCTGGATCGGTTTTGGGCTCCTATCGGCCGTGCTGACGGTGTTCGTGTGGCGCACGTTCGAGCCGGCATCGACGGCGAAGGCGGGCGCACGCGCATCGGCGGACAAGGACGCGTCGACGCAGACTGACGCGCATCGGCGTCGCGTGCATCTGCATCGCGCGGATGCTTTCTGGTTGATCGTCCTCTATGGCGTGCCTGGCTTCGGCTACATCATCACCGCCACGTTTTTGCCCGTGATCGCCCGCGCTGCGTTGCCGGTGGATTCGCCGTGGCCCGACCTGTTCTGGCCGATGTTCGGCGGCGCGCTGGTGGTTGGCGCGCTGGCGGGCGCGCGTCTGCCGGCGCACTGGGACAACCGCACGCTGCTGGCGGGTTGCTACGTGCTGCAGGCGCTCGGCATTCTCGCGGGCATCGTGTCGCCGACGGCGGGCGGATTCGCGCTCGGCAGCGCGCTGATCGGCTTGCCGTTTACGGCTATCACGCTATTCGCGATGCGCGAGGCGCGCCGATCGCCGCGCACACCGGTTCGTTCACGCTCGCGTTGTGGCTGGCGGCGCTCAGTTTGCTCGCCGGAGCCGTGGGTCTCGTCGTGGTGGCGGTGCTGCGGCCGTTGTTGCGCGGCTGAGCGGACGTCCGGTAGAACAACGTCCGCCAGCATCGCGACGAACCCTCGACGGCGGTCACCTCTCCCTTCCACTTGGCGTGTGACGGACTCACGCGCACACAGCCTCTCAACCTCACCAAACGCCCCAATCCCGCCAGATCAACCCGCCAGAAACAAATTCAGCACCCGCCGCACTAAAATGTCCGCTTTCCAGTCATCTCTGCGCGCCCATCGCCGGGTGCGCCGCCTGCCATGCAACATTTTGCGTCGGACAACTACGCCGGTATCTGCCCCGAGGCGCTCGAAGCGCTGATCGCCGCCAACAACAGCGGCCACGAACCGGCCTACGGCGACGACTCGTGGACGCAGCAAGTCTGCGACCGGCTGCGCAACCTGTTCCAGACCGACTGCGAAGTGTTCTTCGTGTTCAACGGAACGGCCGCGAACTCGCTGGCGCTGGCGTCGTTGTGCCAGTCCTACCACTCCGTGATCTGCCACGAACTGGCGCACATCGAAACGGACGAATGCGGCGGCCCCGAGTTCTTCTCGAACGGCTCGAAGCTGCTGACGGCGCCGGGCGTCGGCGGCAAGCTCACGCCCGATGCAATCGAAGCCGTCGTCACGCGCCGCGCCGATATCCACTATCCGAAGCCCAAGGTCGTCACGCTCACGCAATCGACGGAAGTGGGCACCGTGTACAGCGTCGAGGAAATTCGCGCGATCGCGGCGATCGCGAAGCGCCGCCACCTGAAGGTGCACATGGACGGCGCGCGCTTCGCGAACGCCGTTGCCGCGCTCGACGTGCATCCGTCGGAGATCACGTGGCGCGCGGGCGTCGACGTGCTGTGCTTCGGCGGCACGAAGAACGGCTTGCCCGTGGGCGAGGTGGTCGTGTTCTTCGATCGCGCGCTCGCCGATGACTTCGCGTATCGCCTCAAGCAGGCGGGACAGCTTGCCTCGAAGATGCGCTTCATCTCCGCGCCGTGGCTCGGCCTGCTCGACAACGATGTCTGGCTGCGCAACGCGCGCCACGCGAACGGCATGGCGCAACTGATGGAATCGCGCCTCGCGGAAATTCCGGGCGTCAGCATCATGTTCCCCACGGAATCGAACGCCGTGTTCGCGCAACTGCCGCCGCAGGTCGCGAAGGCGATGCGTACACGCGGCTGGAAGTTCTACGAGTTCATCGGCGCGGGCGGCTGCCGGTTGATGTGCGCGTGGGACACGCAGCCGGAAACGGTCGAGCGCTTCGTCGCGGAAGTCCGCGAGTTGTGCGCCGCGTGACTTGCGTGCGTTGAACGCCGGGCGAGTGGTGACGGAACAATAAAACGGCAACGCGCAGCCGCTGCCGTGATGGTCGCAGTCAGGCGCTCACGCCGTCTCGGACGGCGCGAGCACGGAATCCTCGATAACAACGGAGACGCATCGCCATGGCCTACATCTACTATCTGACGCACATTCATCTCGGCTACGACGCGCTCGCGCAGTTGCCGGCGGAGTGCGAGCGCTCGGGCATCAGACGCCCGCTCGTGGTGACGGACAAGGGCGTGATGGCGGCGGGCGTCGCGCAGCAGGCAATCGACGCGTTGAAACTGTCCGGCGTGCCCATCTTCGACGACACGCCGTCGAACCCCACGGAAGCGATGGTGATGGCGGCTGCGCAGCGTTATCGGGAGGAAGGCTGCGACGGGCTGGTGGCGATAGGCGGCGGCTCGTCGATCGATCTGGCCAAGGGCGTCGCGATCATGGCGACGCATCCGGGCACGATGACGGACTACGCGACGATCGAAGGCGGCAGCGCAAAGATCACCGACAAGGCCGCGCCGCTGATCGCGATTCCGACCACGGCGGGCACGGGCAGCGAAGTGGCGCGCGGCGCAATCGTGATCCTGGACGATGGCCGCAAGCTCGGCTTCCATTCCTGGCATCTGCTGCCGAAGGCGGCGATCTGCGATCCCGGTCTCACGCTCGGCCTGCCGCCGTCGCTGACGGCTGCGACGGGCATGGACGCGATCGCGCACTGCATCGAAACGTTTCTCGCGCCGTCGTTCAATCCGCCCGCCGACGGCATCGCGCTCGACGGTCTGGAGCGCGCGTGGGCGAACATCGAACTTGCGACGCGCGACGGCCAGAACCGCGACGCGCGCCTGCATATGATGAGCGCGTCGATGCAGGGCGCGATGGCGTTCCAGAAAGGACTCGGCTGCGTGCATTCGCTGTCGCATCCGCTCGGCGGCGTGTCCGTGAACGGGCGCACGTCGCTGCATCACGGCACGCTGAACGCCGTCGTGCTGCCCGCCGTGCTGCGCTTCAACGAGCGCGCGCCGTCCGTCGTCGAAAACCGCCGTTATGCGCGCATGCGTCGCGTGATGAATCTGCCGGACAACGCCGATCTCGCCGCAGCGCTGCACGACATGACCGCGCGCCTCGGACTGCCGACGGGCCTGAAGCAGATGGGCGTCGACGAAAGCGCGTTCGACAAGGTCATCAAGGGCGCGCTTGCCGATCATTGCCACAAGACCAATCCGCGCGAAGCGACGGCCGACGATTATCGGCGGATGCTGATCGAGTCGATGTAAGCGCCGTCCCTTCATCCAACCGCATACGACATGAACAAACCCGCTCCCGCGCCGCGCACGGCTTACCCGCACTTCCTGTCCATCGCCACGCGCTGGATGGACAACGACGTGTACGGCCACGTGAACAACGTCGTCTATTACAGCTACTTCGACACCGTCGTGAACGAGTATCTGATCCGCAGCGGCGTGCTCGATATCGAGCACGGCACGACGATCGGCCTCGTCGTCGAGACGCAGTGCAACTACTTTTCGCCCATCGTGTTTCCGGATCGCATCGATGCGGGCTTGCGCGTCGTGCGGCTCGGCACGTCGAGCGTGCGCTACGAAGTGGGGCTGTTCAGGGAAGGGGACGCGGAGCCCGCCGCGCAAGGGCATTTCGTGCATGTGTACGTGGATCGCGAAACGCGCCGTCCCGTCGCATTGCCCGACACGCTGCGCGCGGCGCTCGAACCGCTGCTCGTCGTGGAAGGCGTGCAAGACGCGCAGGCAGGCTGACGCGTGCAGTCGTTCGTCCTCGATGCGCTGAACGGCGTGAGCTACGGCTTGCTGCTGTTCATGCTCTCAGCGGGATTGACGCTGATTTTCAGCATGCTCGGCGTGCTGAACTTCGCGCATGCGAGCTTCTACATGCTCGGCGCGTATGTCGGCTTTTCCGTCGCGGCACGCATGGGTTTCTGGTGGGCGTTCGTCGTCGCGCCGCTCGTCGTCGGGCTGATGGGCGCGGCGCTCGAACGGTGGCTGCTGCGGCGTGTGCGGCCGCACGGGCATCTGGCGGAACTGCTGCTGACGTTCGGCGCAGCCTATCTGATCGGCGAAGGCGTGAAGCTCGTGTGGGGCTTGCAGGCGTTGAGCGCCGTCGTGCCGAAAGCGCTCGATGGCCCGCTGCTCGATGTATATGGCGTTGTCTTCTCGCGCTATCGCGCGTTCATGATGGCCGTCGCCCTCGCGATGCTGGCCGTGCTGTACGCGGTGCTGCGCGTATCGAAAGCGGGGCTGATCGTGCGTGCGGCGCTCACGCATCCGCAAGCCGTCGAAGCGCTCGGTCACGACGTGCCGCGCGTCTTCACGGGCGTATTCGCGGCGGGCACGGCGCTCGCCGCGCTGGCGGGCGTGATCGGCGCGCCGCTGTTCGTGCTCGAACCGGCGATGGCCGAATCGGTGGGATCGATCGTGTTCGTCGTGGTCGTGATCGGCGGACTGGGTTCGCTTGGCGGCGCGCTGGTGGCGTCGCTCGTGATCGGCTGCGTGCAGACCTTCGCGGTCGCTACCGACATTCCGCTCGGCGAGCTGTTCGGCGACTTCGACAACGCGCTGCCCGCTGCGTGGAGCGCGTTGACGCTCGCGCAACTCGCGCCGCTCGTGCCGTATCTGCTGCTGGTCGCGATGCTCGCCGTGCGCTCGCGCGGCTTCTTCGGACAACGCGACGACGATGCGTGATCTGAACCCGTCGCACGATGCGCAGCCTGCCTCGCCGCGCCGACCGATATGGCACGCTGCATTGCCGTGGCTGGCGCTCGCCGCGCTGCTGATCGTGCCACCCTGCATATCGACGCAAAGCTGGCTCGTCGCCTGGCTCGCGCAGACGGCGGCGATGATCGTGTTCGCGCTGTCGTACAACCTGCTGCTCGGCGGCGCGGGGCTGCTGTCGTTCGGGCATGCGGCGTCATCGGGCATCGGCGCGCTGATCGCCGCGCAGCTGTTCAATCGCGTCGGCGTGCCGTTGCCGCTGCTGCCGTTGATGGGCGGGCTCGGCGGCGCGTTGTTCGGCGCGCTCTATGGTCTCGTTGCGACGCGCCGCTCGGGCACCGCGTTCGCGATGATCACGCTCGGCATCGGCGAACTCGTCGCGGCGGCGGCGTGGACGTTGCCCGACTGGTTCGGCGGCGAAGCGGGCGTCGCGATCGATCGCACGGCGGGCATCGCGGTGCCGGGCTTGACCTTCGGGCCTGCGCGCGAAGCGTACGCGCTGATCGCGTTGTGGTGCGCGCTTGCCGTGATCGCGATGTACCTGTTGTCGCGCACGCCGTTCATGCGGCTCGCGAATGCCGTGCGCGACAACCCGGTTCGCGCGGCGGCCATCGGCTGCTTTCCGCGCCGCGTGCGATATGAAGTCGTCATGTGGTCATCGTTTTTTGCGGGCATTGCGGGCACGCTCGGTCTGATCAACGTCGAACTGGTATCGACGGAAAGCGTCGGCATGCTGCGCTCGGGGGCGGTGCTGATCGCGACGGTGATCGGCGGAAGCGGGGTGTTTTTCGGGCCGGTGGCGGGGGCCGTCGTGCTGACGTTTTTCAGCGTCGTGGTGGCGAGCACGACGCGCGCGTGGCTCCTGTATCTCGGGCTGTTCTTCGTGGTCGTGGTGGTGGGCGCGCCCGATGGCATCGCGGGATGGATGCGGCGTCAAACTGCACGCATCGCGCGCGATGGCTGGCGCGTGTGCCTGCCGTGGTTTGCTTGCCGCATCGCGAGCGCTTGCATGTGGTCGCTTGCCGTCGTGCTGTGCGTGCAATGGGCGTACGCGCAGCGCTTCGGCACCGAAGAGAGCGGCGGTCGCTTCGCGACGATCGGTCCTCTATGGCTCATGGCCTCCGTGCTGTGCCTCGCCGCAATCGGCTGGCTGTCGATGCGCGTGGCCGCGCGTATCGACGGCAAGCTCGACGTCGAAACGCGCGCGGAGGTCAGCGAATGATTCCCGCCATTGCCGTGCGGCGTCTCGACAAGCGCTTCGGCGCGACGCGCATCCTGCGCGGCGTCGATCTTATGGTCGAGCCGCACGAACGTCATGCGCTGATCGGTCCGAACGGCGCGGGCAAGTCGACGCTGTTCAATCTGATCGCAGGCGCGGCGCGGCCGAGCGCGGGCCGCATCGAACTGTATGGCGCGGACATCACGCGTCTTGCGCCCGCCGCGATCTGCCGTCGCGGACTCGCGCGCAGTTTTCAGACGACGAGTTTCTTCGCGAAGCTCAGCGTATTCGACAACCTGCGTTGCGCCGCGCAGATCGCCAATCGCGACCGCATGCGCTGGTGGCAGCGCTACACCGCGACGCGCGAGGGGGACGGACACGCCGAGCAGGTTTTGGAAGCCGTTGGTCTCGCCGATCGCCGCGACGTGATCGCGGGGACGCTGAGTTATGCCGACCAGCGCGCGCTCGATCTGGGGCTGGCGCTGGCGAGCGGCGCGCATACGCTGCTGCTCGACGAGCCGACGGCGGGCATGAACCGCGCCGAGGCGGCGCGCGCGGTCGAGCTGATCCGCACGGCGACGGCGGGCCGTACGCTGCTGATGGTCGAGCACGACATGGACGTCGTATTCGGTCTCGCGGATCGCATCAGCGTGCTCGTGCAAGGCGAGGTGATTGCGACGGGCACGCCGGACGCGATTCGCGCCGATCCTGTCGTGCGCGCTGCGTACCTGGGCGATATCGGCGATGCCGCACAGGGAGCCGCGAGATGAACCCGTTGCTGGAGATTCGCGATCTGCGCGCGTGGTACGGCGCGAGCCAGGCGCTACACGGCGTGGACTTGCGTATCGAAGCGGGCGAAGCCGTTGCGCTTGCGGGCCGCAACGGTTCGGGACGTTCGACGCTGGCGAAGGCGATCATGGGTTTCGTGCGCACGCAGGGCGTGATCCATTTTGCGGGACAGTCGCTGGAAGGTCGGCGCGCATTCGAGATCGCGCGGCTCGGCATCGGCTATGTGCCAGAACAGCGCGATGTATTTCCGACGCTGACGGTCCATGAAAATCTGCAACTGGGCATCAAGCCGCGCAACGGCAGACGCGCTGCGCGCTTCACACCCGACGACGCGCAGACGCTCTTTCCCGTGCTGCGCGAACGCGCGCGCACGAAGGCGGGTGCATTGTCGGGCGGCGAGCAGCAGATGCTTTCGGTGGCGCGCGCGTTGCTCGGCGATCCTGATCTCGTCGTGATCGACGAGCCGACGGAAGGGCTCGCGGGCCAGGTCGTCGCGCAACTTGCAGCAGCACTGAAGCTGCTGCGCGAGCGCGGCGTCGCGATGCTCCTGATCGAACAGCGGCTCGTGATCGCAGACCGGATTGCGAGCCGTATCGCCGTGATGGGACATGGCGAGATCGTGTTCGACGGCTCGCTGGCGTCGTTCCGCGCGCGGCCCGACGTGACGCGCGAATGGCTCGGCGTGGGCTGATTCCGCATCGCATCACTTCGTTCTCCGTTTGACTCGAATGCCTGCCGTCGCGCAAAGCGCCGTGCGGCGGGCTTTTGCGGCTGACCGTCCGAGGCAGTTCAAACGCTCCCGCGTTTGGTGAGCGTCCTCCAGAAATCTTGTCGGCAGCGCGTGGCCAAACAAAGACAATCATCGAAGACGCCGGCACGAGGGAGGAGACATGAACGACGAGATACGCGCGCGTTGCGACGCGCGGCGAGCGAGCGGCGCATCGTTACGCAGAAGCGGATCTCTGCGAAGCGAGATGACGCGTTTCGTTGCGACAACCGCGATGTTGTATGCATCGCTGATTGTGTCGGCGTGTGCCGATGCCAATTCCGCCGCGTCGCAAGCGTCGCCAACGCACGCGGCGGCGGATCAGCCTGCATCGTTCGCGTTGCCTTCGATTGAAGCCGCCAAGCAGAAGCAGCTATCGAACGAACAGGCCGTGGCGAACCGCGTGCCGTCCGCAAGCGGCATGAGCGCAAAGCGCGTGCGACCGTTGACGTTGCGCGATTCGGGCATCGACGGCTCGATGATGTTCGCGCGCGATGTCGACTTTCGCGTGACGGGCGAGATCGGTTTTCAGATTGGGCAGATGGCGGCGTCGCTGGTGCCTGCGCGCCCGGGCAGTCCGATTGTGTTCGACGATCCGCGCAGCGTGACGATCGACGTGCATCGCGGCGACGTGACGCTCGACAGCGCGAAGCTGACGGCGATTTTCGACCGTTACCTGTTCCAGTATCGAGGCTCGCCATTGCGCGACATGCGCGTCGTACCGGAAGAAGGGCGTCTGCGCATCACGGGCGAAATGCAGCGCGGCGGCTGGGTGCCGATCGTGTTGACGGGGACGCTGTTGATGCGCAACGCGAGCGAGATGGCGTTTCACGCGGAGCATGTCGAAGTGGCAGGTGTCGGCGCGGACAAGCTGATGCAGGCCGCGCATGTGAAGATGGCCGATCTGTTGAAAGTGGACACGCCCGTTGCGCACCTCGATGGCGACGACGTGGTGATGCAGGTCGCGAAGCTGACGCCGCCGCCTGCACTGAACATGACGATCGAGCGGATCGCGATCCATCCCGACGGCGTGCGCTTCACGCTCGACGATCACACGTTGAAGGACATTGTGTGGCCCGCCTCGATGCCTGCGCGCGGTTTGCTGATCGAAGGCGGCGACGTGAAGTTCATGCGCTCGATGCCGATGAACATCGACATGGCGATCACGCCGATCGACGCGAACGCGCCGTTCGTGCTCGATCTGTATCGCTACCGGGAGCAGATGGCGGCGGGCTATCTGACCTTCGACGAAGCGGGCGCACTGACCGTGCATCTGCCATCGTATGCGGCGCTGGCGAGTGCGTCGCGCGACACGATGCGAGGTGTCGGTGTCGGCGTCGGCAGCGCGAGTGCGAAATTGAATGACAGCTTCATCCGTGAGCAGCAGGCTTCACTGGCCGTGGCGCGCGCGCAATGGCAGCGTGTGCCGCCGAATCTGCTCAACGCGGCGGCGCGCACAGTGCCCGTGAGTTTCAATGGATCAACGGCGTTGAAGGGGAGCGCACAGCAGGACGAACGAAGCTCGTCCGGGCCCGCGCCGTTGATTCATGTGCAGAACGTGGACTTTTACGTATCGGGGCGGATCGGCTTTCACGTACGTTCGCTCGATGCGCAGATGGTGCCGAAGCACCCGGGCCAGCCCGTCGACCTCGACGATCCGACGCAATACGACATTCGCATCATTGGCGGCGAAGTGGTCGAGCCGTGGCCGGCGATGGCGGCGCTCTTCAACGACTATCTGCTCGATTACACGCCGCGTTCGCTGAACGATCTGCAACTGACGCCTGTCGATGGCGGGTTGCAGGTGAAGGGCGGCATCAAGTTGTGGAATCACTTCCCAGGCGTATGGCTGCCGACGACGATGCGCGGCACGATCGATGTGCGTGACGAGCGGCACCTGGTGTATCGGCCGGAGTCGGTGGAGGTGCTTGGCGTGCCGCAGGCGGGGATGTTACGGGCGCTCGATGTGCCGCTGGCGGCGTTGACGCCATTTCGGCGTAAGGGTGTGGCGTTGGAGGGGAATGAACTCGTGTTCGATCAGTATGCGGTGTTTCCGCCGCCCTTGTTGCAGGGGCGCCTGTCGGGCGCGCGGGTTACCGATGATGGGCTTGTGCTGAGTTTCAAACGTGAGGTGGGGATGCCTGTTGCGCGGCCGCCGGCTGGTGCCGGAACCAGCTTTGTGTGGATCGAGGCTGGGGATGTCAAGATGTTCAACGCGCTGGTGGTGAATGGGCGGACCTTGATTCGCGATTCGGCGCGCGTTGGTGCAGAGCCTATGCGGTTTGATCTTTATGCCTATCGGCGTGATGTGGCGGAAGGTAAGGTCTTGATGGGGGTGGATGGGGGGCTGGTTGTTGATCTGGCTGGAAGGTTTTGATTTTTTTGTCTGCGACGCGGGGTGGTTTGCTTGTGCTTTGCGCTGGCGTCCGCGATTTGTTACTGGTGCTTCAAGCGTTGCCCCTGTGCGGGGCGGCACCTACTTTTCTTTGCCGCCGCAAAGAAAAGTAGGCAAAAGAAAGCGGCTCACACCGCCAGCCCGTGTTCCTGTCCACGGGCCCCCGACGTCCCCATGCTTCACACAGCAGCATTTCTGTTCGCGTGCGCTGCCAACGCTTCGAATGAGCGCCTCACCCACTTCAAATGCCCGCACTAGGGCCAGCGGCAGCGAACGGTATGCGCCGCCTAGGTGGCAAACTGTGTGTAGGTTGTCGCGTTGTATAGCCTGGCGCTCTTGCAGGGTGGAGCGCATGCGCTAGCGGTCCGGAATGAGGCGTGTGCAGCACTCGGGCCGACACACAGTTTGCCGCCTGGGCGGCCGTGACCTATCTGGCGCGGCTTGCTGTAACGCGGGAGTGTGAAGCGGGTGAGGCGCACTGGGAGAGCGCTGGCAACGAACTTGAATCGAGAAGTTGCCGGGTGAAGTAAGGGACCGGTTGGGGGCCCTCAGGCAGGAACAAGGATTAGCGGGGTTAGCCGCTTTCTTTTGCCTACTTTTCTTTGCGGCGGCAAAGAAAAGTAGGTGCCGCCCCGCACAGGGGCGACGCGTGAAGCACGCTAACAAACCGCGGACGCGAGCGAAAACAAAAGCAAACCACCCAAGCGTCGCAGACAAAAAACAAAAAACTACCCCTTCGAATCCCGCTCAACAATCCACTCATGCTTAGGATCATTCTTGAAATGCCAGGTACGAGCAGGCCCAGCCATAACATTAAGATAGTAAGAGTCGTAGCCATAAGGCACAACAACAGGATGATACCCACGCGGCACCATCACGACATCGTGATCCTCCACCGCGAGAGACTCATCGATATCCCGCTCATCGGTATACACGCGTTGAAACGCAAACCCTTGCGGCGGACTAAGCCGATGATAATAAGTCTCCTCAAGAAAGCTTTCCGCAGGAATATTATTCGTATCGTGCTTATGCGGCGGATAGCTGGACGAATGTCCACCGGGCGTACGCACCTCAACCACGAGCAGCGACTCAGCCGGCTCAGTCTGCGGAAGAATATCGCACACATACCGCGTATTCGCGCCCTTCCCACGTACGGACCGCTTCATCTGCGATGACTCGATCAACCGCGCAGGATATTCGCCCTTGGCAGGCGCACTCGCCACACCCACCTCCGCACGCCGATTCGCGCGAACAATAGCCCGCACACCCGGCGGCAAATACACCGCCACAGGCGCGCTGTCTTCGAACACGCTATCCCGCGAGCCAAGACTGGTCCACGTCTGCCCATCCGTTTCGATATCGACGGCACCCGCCATCACCACAATGCACACCTCGCGCGAAGCTTCGAGCACATGCACGACCTCGTTCGCTTCCATCCGGTAAGCGGCGAAGCCAACATACTTCCAGCCCGCCGATTCGGGCGTCACGCGCGCGATCGTCTGGCCTTCGCGCTGTGCCTTCACTAGCAAACTCATGCTGCCTCCTGTGCGACGTCGAGCGGCGCATCGACGAGCGTACGCAGCGTGCGATAACCCTTCTGCGCATACGCATACGACGGCGCGACGGCGGGGTCCTGCTCCGCCTCGACGACAAGCCAGCCGCGATAACCGTGACGTTTCAACGTATCGATGATCGCGGAAAAATCGACGGCGCCATCGCCCGGTACGGTGAACGCGCCCGCAATCACGGCATCGAGAAAGCTCCAGTTGCGATTGCGCGCAAGCTTCATCACGGCAGGGCGCACGTCCTTGCAATGCACATGACACACGCGGCCCACGTGCCGGTTGAGCACCGCGAGCGCATCGCCGCCCGCAAACGTGATGTGGCCCGCGTCGAACAGCAGGCCGACATCATCGCTCGTCAACGCCATCAGGCGATCGACGTCGGCGGGCGTCTCGACATACGCACCCATGTGATGGTGATAAGCGACCCGAACACCCTTGCTCAACGTATAACGAGCAAATTCATTCAGGCGCTTTGCGTATGTGTTCCATTGCTCATCGGTGAAAAAGCGCGGCCGCTGATACAGCGGCAACGGCGAGCCCTGGATCGTGTTGTGCACTTCGCCGTAGACCATCACCGTCGCGCCGTTCTTCGCGAGTAGTTCCAGATGCGAATCGGCGGCCTTGCATTCGTCCTCGACGCTGCGGCTGAAATCCGCTAGCCGCCCCGAGTACCAGCCGGACACGAGCGAGAGATCGTACTGTTTGAACAACGCCTTCAACGCCTCGGGCTCGCGCGGAAACTTGTTGCCAAGCTCGAACCCCTGATAGCCGATCTCGCGTCCTTCCGTAAGCGCGACGTGGAGCGGTGTCTCGCCGCCGAGCGACGGCAGATCGTCGTTCATCCACGACAGCGGATTAATACCGATGCGTACCTCGAACTGACTCATGTGCGCTTCCTCATTCGTTGTCTTTGCCACGCGCGCTGATGTGCGCTTCGTAGTCGGCGCGCGCCTTGCGCACGCCTTCGCGCTGCGACACTTCCGGCACGGCGACTTCCCACCACCAGCCGCCTTCGTCCGTGGTGCGCGCGGCGTCGGTGTCGATGCTGATCAGGTAGGTGCGATCCGCAGTGCGGGCGCGTTGCATCGCCGCTTCGAGTTCCTGCACGTTCGCAACGTGCTCGGCCTGCGCGCCCATCGCGCGCGCGTGAGCGGCGAAGTCGATGGTCGGTGCGCCGGGCGAGCCTTGCACGCAGTCGTCGAACATGTTGTTGAACGGTGCGCCGCCGCAGGCCTGCTGCAAGCGATTGATGCAACCATAGCCGCGATTGTCGAGCACCACGACGATCAGCTTCGCGCCCAGCATCACGGAGGTGGCGATCTCGCTGTTCATCATCAGATAGCTGCCGTCGCCGACCATCACGATCACTTCGCGCTCGGGCCGTGCGAGCTTCGCGCCGAGTCCGCCTGCGATCTCGTAGCCCATGCACGAATAGCCGTACTCGACGTGATAGGCACCCGGACGTCCGGCACGCCACAGCTTGTGCAACTCGGCGGGCAGCGTGCCCGCTGCGCAGACGACGATGTCGTCCGTCGTCGAGCGCGCGCTGGAACGCTGCACCGCGCCGATCACGTCGGCGTCGTAGGGAAGGGCGCGCTTCCCTTCTACATCTTGCGGCGCATGCGTGAGCTTATGCACGATGTCGCGCCATTCGTTCGCACGCTGCTGCGCGCGTGATGTCCATGCCGCATCCGCTTGCCAGCCTTCCAGTCGTGACGACAGAGCATCGAGTGCAAGCCGCGCATCGGCCTGCACGATGCAGCCGCGATGCTTGATGGCGTCGAATGCATTCGCGTTGATGCCGATCACCTGCGCATGCGTGAACAGCGTGTTCGACCCCGTCGTGAAGTCCTGCAGACGCGTGCCGACAGCGAGCACGCAATCGGCGCCGTGCGCGATTTCATTTGCGCCCGGCGATCCCGTCACACCAAGCGGGCCGAGATTCAACGGATCGTCCCAGGCGAGCGCGCTCTTGCCCGCTTGCGTTTCCGCAACGGGAATGCCGTGTTTCGTCGCGAATGCCTTCAACGCATCCGTTGCGTGGCCGTAGAGCACGCCGCCACCCGCGACGATCATCGGCTGTTTCGCGTTGCGCAGCATCGCCAGCGCTTCATCGATTTCATGCTCGACGGGCGCGGGCGCATGGAACTTCACCACGCGCGGTGTGAAGAAATCGGCGGGGTAGTCGTACGCGGCGGCTTGCACGTCTTGCGGCATCGCCAGCGTGACGGGGCCGCACAGCGCGGCATCCGTCAGCACGCGAATCGCGCGCGGCAATGCGTTGAGCAGTTGCGCCGGATGCACGATGCGATCGAAGTAGCGCGACACGGGCTTGAATGCGTCGTTGGCGGAAATGCCGCCGTCCTGAAAGTCTTCGACCTGCTGCAATACCGGGTCCGGCGCGCGCGACACGAAAATATCGCCGGGGAGCAGCAACACGGGCAAGCGGTTCACATGCGCAAGCGCCGCTGCTGTGACGAGGTTGGTCGCGCCGGGACCGATCGAGGTCGTGACAGCCATCATCCTTCGACGGAAGTGCGCTTTCGCGAACGCGATCGCGCTGTGCGCCATCGCCTGTTCGTTGTGCGCGCGATAGGTCGGCAGCTCGCGTCGATACTGATAGAGCGCCTCGCCAAGACCCGCGACATTGCCGTGTCCGAAGATCGCGAACACGCCGCCGAACAGCGGTTCGGTGCCCGTGCCGTCTTCCGTCTCGACACGTTGCGCGGCGAGATAGCGGACCACGGCCTGCGCCGCCGTCAAACGGATCGTGCCGTCAGCCGATACCTGTGCGGCCGTTTCGGGCGAGGTCGTCACATCGTGATGCAACGCACGTTGATTCATGCTGCCTGCTCCTGACGGATGGTATGCGAACCCGCCGCATGCGCTGTGCCACGGCTTTCGCGCCACGACTGGATCAGCGTTTCGAACGTGCGGCGCACGCGTGCGATCACTTCTTCGTCGTCGATCTGACCCGCAAGCCATGCCTGGCTTGCCTCGTAATGGATCGTGCGGCCGACCGTGAAACCCTTGCATGTCTTCGATTGCGCGGCCGCGCGGAAGCCTTCGATCATCTGCTCGACGGGCGCCGACAGACCGAGCAGCACGACGCCGCGGCAGTGCGGGTCGCGTTCCTGAATCAATGCATCGACGGCTTGCCACTGCGATGCTTCCATCGGTTCGAGCTTCCACCACTCCGGATAGAGGCCGATGTTGTAGAGCCGCTTCAACGCGCGATAGACGATATCCGGTCCTGTGGGCAAGCTCTTCGGCGGGATCACTTCGAGCAGCAGTTCGTGGCCGGACTCCTGCACGGCGTCGTAGAGCGCGCGCAGTTGCGCTTCCTGTTCGATGCGCTGTTCGATCGGCTCGTCGGGATGAAACTGGACGAGGCACTTCACCACATGCTCGCGCGGCCAGCTGGCGAGCGTCGTGCCGATCGAACGTCCGTGATCGAACACGAGCGGCACCGAGCCCGGCAATTCGACGGGGCGGCCGATCCACCAGCCGCGACCCGTTGCCGCGTTTAGCGCATCCTGCCCGTAGCGGTCATCGATCAGCACGGCGGTCTTGCCTTGCAAGCCGAGCGCCGCTTCCGTTTGCGCGACGGCCTCGACGAACAGGCTCTTCAGCTTCGAAATGCGCGACAGGTCCGCGCCTGTCTGCTGCGCGAGTTCGAAGAACTGGTTGCGGTGATCGAATGCGAAGCCGAGCACCTCGTCATAGGTCTTGCGCGCCGGCGTCACGCGATGCAGACGCGCGAGCTTCGCGTCGCGATCGGGGCGGCGCATGCGTGCCGGGTCCGCTTTCGCTTCGCTCAGGAAGTAGTCGAGTTCGGCGGGCGTCGGCATCGCTGGCGCGCAGCCGTGGCGCGACACGACTAGCGCACCGCTGGCGTTCGCTGCGCGTGCGCAGGCTTCGAGCGGTTCATCGCGCAGCCAGCCCGACAGGAAGCCGGACGCGAACGCATCGCCTGCGCCGAGCACGTTCAACACTTCGACTTCGACGCCGCCTTGAATCGGCGCATCGTCGATCGAAGCAGGCACGTCGCCGTCGATGATCTGGCAACCTAGCGGCCCGCGTTTCACGACGAGCGTCGCGGGCGTTACCTTGCGGACTTCCCTGAGGCACTCGATCAGCGAGTCCTTGCCGCCTGCAATCCGGAACTCTTCTTCGGTGCCGATCACGAGATCGAAGAGCGGCAGGATGCCTTGAATATGTGCGCTCACGCCTTCGTTCGCGACGAAGCGCGTTTCGCCATCGGCCTTGCCCGTGAGTCCCCATAGAACAGGGCGATAGTCGATATCGAGCACGGTGCGCACGTCGTTGTTGCGCGCGTACTCTAGCGCGCGGCGGCTCGTGCGGTTCACCTGTTCCGTCGAGAAGTGCGTGCCCGTAATCAGCAGCGCTTTCGACGACGCAATGTAGGCCTCGTCGAAGTCCGCTTCGTCGACGGCCATGTCCGCGCAGTTCTCGCGGTAGAAGATCAGCGGGAACGTGTCGCGGTCTTTCAGGCCGAGCAGCACGAGCGCGGTGAGGCGCTCGTGGTCGGTGCGCACGTGGCTGACGTCGCAGCCTTCTTTCGTGAGCGTTTCGGTGAGGAAGCGGCCCATGTGGTCGTTGCCGACGCGCGCGAGCATCGAGGCATTCAGGCCGAGGCGCGCGCAGCCGAATGCGATGTTCGCCGACGAGCCGCCCAGATACTTCGCGAAGCTCGCGACGTCTTCGAGGCGCGAGCCGACCTGCTGCGCGTACAGATCGACGGCAAGCCGGCCGAGACAGATGATGTCGCGGCTGCGGCCCGCCGCGAAGCGGCTCGCATTCTGAGGCGTGGGTTTACTGGTAAGAGCCATGAGTGTGTCCTGAGTGTGCCGGGCTAGCCGTAGACTAGATCGTCGCGCCTTCGAGTTCGCCGATCATCTTCTGCATTTCTGCGCCGCCCGCCATCATGTCGAGCACTTCGTCCTTCGTGATGGTTTCTTTCGTGTACGTGCCCATCGACTTGCCGCGGTTGAGCAGCGTGAACGAGTCGCCGATCGGATACGCGTGGTGCACGTTGTGCGTAATGAAGATCACGGAGATGCCTTTCGCGCGCGCCTTGTGAATCAGCTTGAGCACGTTGAAGCTCTGCTTTACGCCGAGCGCGGCCGTCGGTTCGTCGAGAATGAGCACGCGTGCGCCGAAGTGAATCGCACGCGCAATCGCCAGACATTGCCGTTCGCCGCCCGACATCGTGCCGATTGGCTGATGGGGGTCGCGCACGTTGATGCCCATTTCGGCGAGCTTGTCGCGGGCGATGCGCGCGCTCGTGTCGAGGTCCATCACATTGACGAGGCCGAACAGCTTCTTCTGCGGCTCGCGTCCCATGAAGAAGTTGCGCGCAACCGATAGCAGCGGCACCAGCGCGAGATCCTGATACACGGTTGCGATGCCCATATCGAGCGCATCGCTCGGCGATTCGAACAGCACTTTCTTGCCGTCCACCAGGTAGTCGCCGGCAGAGGGTTGGTGCACGCCCGCGAGCGTCTTGATGAGCGTGGATTTACCCGCGCCGTTGTCGCCCAGCAGGCAGTGCACTTCGCCGCGCCGCAGGCGCAGCGTGACGCCCGAAAGCGCGATCACCTTACCGAAATACTTGCTGACGTTTTCGAGCGACAGGATGATGTCGTCTTGCTTGAGTGTGTCGGACATGATCGTCTCCCGATTACGATTGCGCGACGCGACGGCGCACATAGTGGTTGAACAGCACCGCGATCAGCAGCATCACGCCGAGGAACACGCGGAACCAGTCCGAACTGACATTCGTATACGTGATGCCGATCTGCACGACGCCGAAGATCAGCGCGCCGAAGCAGGCGCCCACCACGGACCCATAACCACCCGTCAGCAGCGTGCCGCCGATCACCGCCGCGATGATCGCTTCGAATTCTTTCTGCAGACCGCGGTCGGCGGCAGCCGAACCGATGTCGCACACCTGCAGCACGGCAAACAGGCACGAGCAGAATGCCGTCAGCACGAAGAGCGAAATCTTCACGCGGCGCACGGGCACGCCGACATTCTTCGCAGCGTTCGCATCGCCGCCGACAGCCAGCACCCAGTTGCCATAGCGCGTCTTCGCGAGGACGAACGCACCGACTGCCGCGAGCGCGAACCACCACAGCAGCACTTTCGGAATGCCGGGCACGAGCGGCTGGCCGTTCTCGAGCAGCGAGCCGATGCCCATGTGCGCGAGACTCGTGAAGAGCCCATGGAGCGCTACGCCATGGAACAGGAAGTTAGTGATGGCATCGGACTGCGCGAGATCGCCGACACCGGAGATGATCGTACGGTCCGCGACCATGATCGACAGTGCGAGCGTCAGGCCGCGCAGGATGAACAGGAACGCGAGCGTCACGATGAACGAAGGCAGGCGCGTGCGCATCACCAGATAGCCGTTCAGCGCGCCGAGCGCCATCGATCCGGCGAACGCGAAGATGATGGCCGCCCAGATCGGCCAGTGAAAGTAGACGGACGGGATCGCGACCATCATGCCCGCGAAACCGATCATCGAGCCGATGGACAGATCGAACTCGCCCGCGATCATCAGCAGGCACGCGCCGACGGCGAGAATGCCGAGATAGGCGGAGACCTGCGACCAGTTCATCACGCCGTCGAGATTGAACATCCCCGAGCTGCCGGCCGTGAGGGCGAACACGAGGAACACGAGCACGGTGCCGGAAATCGCCGCGAATTCGGGGCGATTCAGCAGATGCCCGAAGAACGATTCCTTGCGGACGCGCTCGTCGCCCGGCAGTGCCGGTGCAGCGGATTGCGCGTCGGCACCAGGCGCATCGTTGCCCGGTGCGTCGTGACCATGCGTTGGATAGTGTTTGCCGGCTACGCCCATGATGTCTCCTGATTCAGCTTTGCTGTGCGTTCACTCGTATGAGTGGCGAGAGGCGCAGCAAGCCGTTAAACGACGCGGTCGGGGCACCCGACGATGGCGGCAAAAGGCCGCCGGGGTCGCGCTGTGCTGGCGCGCCCGGTACCGCGTATGACTGGCTAGAGGAAAGGCCGTTAGCGGTACTGGCCCGCGTACTTGATGACCTTGTCGATATTCGCCTTCGTGATGAAGCCCGGACCGGAACGGATGTTCTTCGGCCCATACGACGGCTCGAGGCCGTAGGTCTGCAGGCGTTCCTTGAACTTCGGATTCGCTTGCAGGATTTGCCGGATCTTCGTCGGATCGGTCGTGTGTTCTTTCTTCACGATCGCCAGCACGGCGACGGCGATATAGCCTTGCAGATACGGCTGCTGATCGATTGCGAAATTGATCGTGCCGTCCTGGATGCCCTTCGCGATGTCATCCGAGAAGTCGAACGTGGCGAAGTAGATCTTGCCTGCCAGGCCCATCTGCTGCACGGCCTTGATCGTCGCCGAAGCGGGCGTCGGGCCGAGTGTCAGCACTGCGCCTGTGTTCGGATGGTTGCGCAGATACGCGCTCACCTTCGACTGGATTTCCGTCGGGTCCTGGCCGGAATCGATGGTCGAGGTCTTGTAGTTCACGCCGAGCGCATCGGCAAAGCCTCGGCAGCGTTCGAACGAAACCACGTTGGTGGCGAAGTGGTTCACGCACAGGAAAGACTTCACGCCCGCAGCCTTGGCCTTTTCGCCTGCCGCCTTGCCTGCCACGTATTCGGGCTGGCCGATATGCATGATCGCGCCGAGCTGCGCGCTCTGTTCTTCCGTGCCGGAGTTGATCGTGACGAGGGGAATCTTCTTGCCCGTGACCTTGCCGAGCGAACTCTTCAGCACGTCGAAGTCGGCGATGGTGACGATCACGCCGTCGTAGTTGCGCGCCGCAGCCTGTTCGATCAGGCGCGACATATCGGCGAGGTCGCCGTTAGGCGGGTTGCGGTAGTCGGTTTCGACGTTGAAATCCTCGTCGGCCTGCTTGATCGCATTCTTGATCGTGTTCCACCACGAGTCCGAATCCGGCGCGTGGCTGATGAGCACGAACTTCGCGTCCGCCGCCTGTGCCGTCGATGCCGCCGTCATTGCACCGATGCCTGCGGCCAGGGTCAGCGCTGCTGCCAGAACCTTGAACGAAGCCTTGCCATTGCAAAGTCTCATTGTCTCCACCTTTGTCTGTTCGTATTTGAGGGGAGCGTCTGACGCTTTGCGAGGTGATGCCGGCTCGGTGTTGCGTCATCGCTCAGGACCAAGATTAGGCCAACTTTTCGAGACTTGCAATGAAAATTTCATGTCAAAGAAAAATGGAAAATCCATTCCATTTGCTTTCGGTTGTGCCTATACTCCGCAACGTCGGGACAGTGCATTGCCGTTCCCTGAAAGCCTTACGGGACGGGATTTTGCGCTGCAAAAAAGCACACGGAAGCACAGAGGTAAAGACCATGGCGGAAGACAGCACAGAAGAGTTGCCGAGCGTTGAAGAATTGATGCAGCGCATCGCGGAAAACTACGAATCGTTGCCGCGTCAGTTGAAGAGCGTGGCGACGTATCTCGAACAGCATCGGTCGAGCGTGATGGTGGATCGCACCAGCGACATCGCGGCGAGTTGCGGCGTGCATCCGTCGGCCGTGGTGCGCTTTGCGCAGCGTTTCGGCTTCTCGGGTTTTTCCGATCTTCAGGCCGTGTTCCGGCAGGCTTACACGACGCAAGGCGCGTCGTCGCAGAGTTATCAGCAGCGCATCCGCAGGTTGATCGACGAGAAGCCGGGGCGGCTGTCGGGCGGCAGCGTCGCGCGCGAGTTCGTGGCGGCGTGCCGCGACGGCCTCGACGAACTCGAAGGCTCGCTCGACGACGCGCAGTTCGATGCCGCCGTGAAGATGCTGCAGCACGCCGACAACATCTATGTGATCGGCGTGCGGCGCTCGTTCCCCGTTGCGAGCTATATCGTCTACGCGTTGCAGCACACGCCGAAGCGTGTGCATCTCGTGTCGGGTTTCGGCGGCATGTACCGCGAGCAGATTCGCAGCGTGAAGAAGGGCGACGTGGTGATCGCGATCAGCTTCGCGCCGTACGGTAAAGAGACGCAGCATTGCCTGCGCGTCGCGCATCACCATCAGGCAAAGACGCTCGTCATTACGGATAGCCAGCTGTCGCCGCTTGCACGCTATGCGAGCACGCAGCTGTATGTGAAAGAGGGCAGCGCGTTTGCATTCCGCTCGCTGACCAGCACGATCTGCCTGTGCCAGGCGCTGTTCATCGCGCTCGCGTACAAGCTGGAATTGAACGTAGAAGAGTCGACAGACACTGGAGGATACGATGACTGATGTGGCAGGCAAGACAATCGACGTAGCGGTGTTCGGCGCAGGGCGCATCGGCACGATTCATGCGTCCAATCTTGCGCGGCAGCCGGGCGTGAGGCTCAAGTACGTGGTCGATGTGAACCGCGATGCGGCGGCTGCGCTGGCGGCGCAATATGGCGCGCAGGTCGCGGATATCGACGGTGCGATGGGCGATGCGTCGGTGGGCGCGACCGTAATCTGTTCGAGCACCGACACGCACGCCGATCTGATCCTGCAATCGGCGGCGCAGAAGAAGCATGTGTTCTGCGAGAAGCCTGTCGATCTGACGCTGGAACGTGCGCGCGCGTGCGCCGATGCGGTTGCGAAAGCGGGTGTGGTGTGCATGATCGGTTTTCAGCGCCGCTTCGATCCGACCTTCGCCGCGCTGAAGGCGCGCATCGATGCGGGCGAGATCGGCACGCCGGAAATGCTCGTCGTGACGAGCCGCGATCCGGGCGCGCCGCCCGTCGAGTACATCAAGCACTCGGGCGGCATCTTCAAGGACATGCTGATTCACGACTTCGACATCTTCCGCTGGATTCTCGATGACGAAGCGGACACGCTGCACGCGATGGGAAGCTGTCTGACCGATCCCGCGATTGCCGATGCGGGCGATATCGATTGCACGGCAGTGACGATCCGCACGAAGCGCGGACGTCTGTGCCAGATCAACACGTCGCGGCGCGCCGCGTACGGGTACGACCAGCGCTTCGAACTGCTCGGCAGCGCAGGCATGCTGCAGGCGGGCAACGTGCGTCCGACGGAAGTCACGGCGTATTCGAAGACGGCTGTATCGAGCGATGTGCCCGAGCATTTCTTCCTCGAACGCTATCGAGCCGCGTATGCGCTCGAAATCGCGCATTTCTTCGAAGCCGTGACGCAAGGCAAGCCGGTGCGCACGACGGTCGCCGACGGGCTGAAGGCACTCGAACTCGCGGAAGCGGCGACGCGTTCGTGGCGCGAAGGGCGTGCCGTCAAGCTCAACGAGGCACTGTGATGAGCGGCCCGCTGCGGATCGGCGTGGTTGGGCTGGGGCGGCTTGGCAAGCGGCATGCGGAAAATCTTGCGTATCGCGTGTCGGGTGCGGCGCTGGTGGCCGCGTGTAGTCCCGTCGAAGAGGAGCGCGCGTGGGCGCGCGCCGCGCTGCCGGCGCCGCGTCTTTACGACGACTATCACGCGTTGCTCGAAGACCGCGACGTGGACGCCGTGTGGCTCGTCACGCCGTCCGCGTTGCACGCACAGCAGATCATCGATGCGTTGCGCGCGGGCAAGCATGTGTTCTGCGAGAAACCGCTTTCGCTCGATCTGGCCGAGTGCGAGCGGGTGATTGCCGAAGCGCAGCGTCATCCCGAGTTGCAGGCGACCATTGGCTTCATGCGCCGTTTCGATCCGAGCTATCGAAACGCGTTCGAGAAAATCGAAGCAGGCGCGATCGGCAGGCCGTTCATGGTGCGCTCGCAGACTTGCGACCAGAACGATCCCGAAGGGTTTTTCGTGCGCTTTGCGCCGACTTCGGGCGGGATTTTTCTCGACTGCACGGTGCATGACATCGATGTGGCGCGCTGGCTCCTTGGCATGCCGAAGGCGACGCGCGTCTATGCGAGCGGCGTGATCGCGTTGCACGAAGGACTGCGTGAATTCGGCGATGTCGATAATGGCGTCGCGATCTGCGAGTTCGAGGGCGGGCGCATGGCGATGTTTTACGCGTCGCGCACGCTGGCGCACGGCAACGATACGGGCAGCGAGGTGATTGGCACGGCGGGCGCGCTGTATGTCGGGCGCAATCCACGCGCGAACCGTGTCGAGATCGCCGATGCGAGTGGGATTCGCAACGAGTGCACGCCGACTTTCTTCGACCGGTTCGAGGATGCGTTTTTGTGCGAGGCGCAGGCGTTCGTCGCGGCTGTGCGGCAGGGCAAGCAGAGCGGGGCGACGTTGGCGGACGCGATGGAGGCGACGCGGATTGGGTATGCGTTGCGTGAGTCGCTGGCGAGTGGACGATCTGTTGATTTGTAGCGGCGCGCACGCCCGGGCTGTTGCGGCTTGGGCGTGGGTTGAGCGCTTGCGTTAGAATTTGACCCTTCTGCATGAGCGCCGTATATCCAGCACGAGCGCCGGCTTACGAAGGGCAACGTCGATGGAAATTCAGATTCACAAGGAAGTGGATGCGCGCGGTCTGAACTGTCCGCTGCCCATTCTGCGCGCCAAGAAGGCGCTGGCTGATATGGAAAGTGGTCAGATTCTTAAAGTGCTGGCGACCGATCCCGGCTCGCAGCGGGATTTTGCTGCGTTTTCCAAACAGACGGGGAATGAGATTGTAGAGGTCACGACTACGTCGGATAAGGTTTTTGTGTTTTTAATGCGGAGGAGGTGAGGTTTTTTGCCTGCGGCGCTTTTGGTTTTTTTGCCTTTGCCTTTGCCTTTGCCTTTGCCGTGGCATGTGGCCTTTGCCTTTGCGCTGGCATCCGCGGTTTGCTTTTTCGCTGGCATCCGCGTGATGTTATTGGTTCGCAAGCGTTGCCCCTGTGCGGGGCGGCACCTACTTTTCTTTGCCGCCGCAAAGAAAAGTAGGCAAAAGAAAGCGGCTCACACCGCCAGCCCGTGTTCCTATCCACGGGCCTCCAACGTCCCCATCCTTCATACGGCAACTACTTTGTTTGTGTGCGTTGCCAACGCTCTAAATGAGCGCCTCACCCGCTTCAAATACCCGTACCAAGGCAAGCGTCAGCGAATGGTATGCGCCGCCCAGGTGGCAAACTGTGTGTAGGTTGTCGCGTCGTATAGCCTGGTGCTTTTAGAGGGTGGGGCGCGTGTGCTATCGGTCCGAAGTGATGCGTGGGGAGTACCTGGGCCTACACACAGTTTGCCACCTGGGCGGCGGTGGACTGTCTGGCACGGCGTGCTGTAGTTCGGGAGCGTGATGCGGGTGAGGCGCACCGCAAGAGCGCGGGCAACGGACGTGAGTCACGTGGCTGCCGTGTGAAGCGTAAGACCCTGTGGGGCCCTCAGGCAGGGAGAAATGTTGGCGGTGTGAGCCGCTTTCTTTTGCCTACTTTTCTTTGCGGCGGCAAAGAAAAGTAGGTGCCGCCCCGCACAGGGGCGACGCATGAAGCACGACAACAAAGCGCGGATGCCAGTTCAGGAACAGGCAAACCACCCCAGCGTCGCAGAAAAAAAATCAACCTTCCAGGACGGGAGACCGAGTCCGCAAATACTCTTCAAAGTCAGCAGCCACTTCCGGATGCCGCAAGGCAAACTCAACAGTAGCCTTCAGGTACCCCAGCTTGCTACCACAATCAAACCGCGTCCCGTGGTACTTATAAGCGAGCACCTGCTCATCAGCCAGCAACGACTGAATCGCATCCGTGAGTTGCAACTCACCGCCAGCACCCGGCTTCAACGCGCGAATATGATCAAAAATGCGCGGCTTCAGCACATAGCGCCCGACCACACCAAGGTTAGAAGGCGCAACCTCAGGCGCCGGCTTCTCCACGATGCCTGACATCTTGATGATGGCGTCTTCCCACTCCTTGCCATCGACAATCCCGTAAGACCGCGTCTCCGACGCCGGAATCTCTTCGACGCCAATCACCGAGCTGTGATAGTGATCGAACACCTCGATCATCTGCTGCATCACAGGCGGCTTGCCGTACAGCAAATCGTCCGCGAGGATCACGGCGAACGGATTGTCGCCCACCAGCTTTTCCGCGCACAGCACCGCGTGGCCCAGACCGAGTGCCTCAGGCTGACGCACGTAGAAACAGTCCACATGGCTCGGCTTGATGCTGCGCACCAGCTCCAGCAGCTTCGCCTTGCCGCGTGCTTCCAGTTCCGCCTCGATTTCGTACGACTTGTCGAAATGGTCCTCGATCGCCCGCTTGCTGCGGCCCGTCACGAAGATCATCTCGGTGATGCCGGCCGCCATCGCTTCCTCGACCGCGTACTGAATCAAAGGCTTGTCGACAATAGGCAGCATTTCCTTCGGGCTGGCCTTGGTGGCAGGGAGGAAGCGGGTGCCGAGACCCGCGACCGGAAAGACCGCCTTTGTAACTTTTAGCATGTGTGTACCCTGCGTCCTCTGGTTTGGGATGCGCGCCGGCGCCGGGTGGCTCGGCGCGCATGCAGCGTCAATCAGGCAGGCAAACGCGACAGTTGTGCCGTCAGCTTGCCAATCGTGGTCTGGTATTCTGCCAGCCTTTTCTGCTCCTGCTCAACGACCGCCGGCGGCGCTTTTGCAACAAAACTCTCGTTCTGCAGCTTGGCGTTACATTTCGAAACTTCTGCGTTCAGTCTCGCAATCTCTTTTGACAAGCGCTCGCGCTCCGCGGCGACGTCGATCTCCACCTTCAGCACGAGCTTGTCCGTTCCTACAATAGCAATCGGCGCGCCATGTGCCTGTGCATCCAGCGTCGCTTCGTCGGCGATGATCTGCACTTCGGACAAACGCGCCAACGCCTGCGCGTAAGGCGCGAACGTCGCCAGACGCTCCGCGTTGCCCGTCACCAGCAGCGGCACCTTCGTCGCCGGCGACAGATTCATCTCGCCGCGCAGGTTCCGGCACGCGTCGATCACGGCTTTCAGATCGGCGGCCCATTGTTCGGCCGATTCGTCGATCTTGCCCGGTTCGGCGATCGGGTAGGGCTGCGTCATGATCGACGCCTCGCCTTCCGCACGGCCTTCCGGGTACTTCGCCGCGAGCGGCGCCACCTTTTGCCACAACGCTTCCGTAATGAAAGGAATCACCGGGTGCGCGAGGCGCAGCACCGTTTCGAGCACCCGCAACAGCGTGCGGCGCGTGGCGCGCTGCTGCTCGGGCGTGCCCGTCTGGATCTGCACCTTCGCCAGTTCGAGATACCAGTCACAGTATTCGTCCCACACGAACTTGTATAGGGCGTTCGCCACATTGTCGAAACGATAGTCGGCAAAGCCCTTTTCGACTTCGGTTTCGACGCGCTGAAGCAGCGACACGATCCAGCGGTCGGCCTGCGAGAAGTCCGTGTAGCCGCCCGGGCCGCAATCGCCCGGTTGGCAGGCGCCCGGCTTCGAGAAGCCGCAGTCGTGGCCTTCGCAGTTCATCAGCACGAAGCGCGTTGCGTTCCACAGCTTGTTGCAGAAGTTGCGATAGCCTTCGCAGCGCGCGAGGTCGAAATTGACGTTGCGGCCGAGCGTCGCCATCGACGCCATCGTAAAGCGCAGCGCATCCGTGCCGAACGCCGGAATGCCGTCGGGGAATTCCTTGCGCGTCTTCTTTTCGATCGACGCCGCCTGCTTCGGATTCATCAGGCCCGTGGTGCGCTTGGCAACCAGCGCGTCGAGGCCAATGCCGTCGACGATATCGATCGGGTCGAGCGTGTTGCCCTTGCTCTTCGACATCTTCTGGCCTTCGGCATCGCGCACCAGACCGTGCACGTAGACGGTGTCGAACGGCACCTTGCCGGTGAAGTGCGTGGTCATCATGACCATGCGCGCGACCCAGAAGAAGATGATGTCGAAGCCCGTCACCAGTACCGACGACGGCAGGAACGCTTTCAGTTCGGGCGTCTCGCTCGGCCAGCCGAGCGACGAGAACGGCACCAGCGCCGACGAGAACCACGTGTCGAGCACGTCTTCGTCACGCTTCAGTGCGCCCTTGTAGCCTTGAGCGTCGGCCTTGGCGCGTGCGTCCTCTTCCGTCTTCGCGACGAAGATTTCGCCGTTCTCGCCGTACCACGCGGGAATCTGATGGCCCCACCACAATTGACGCGAGATGCACCAGTCCTGGATGTTCTCGAGCCACTGGTAGTAGGTGGTCGTCCAGTTTTCCGGCACGAACTTGATCTGGCCGTTGCGTACCACATCGAGCGATGTTTCCGTGATCGACTTGCCCGGATTGAAGGTGCCTTCCGGCGCGGGCTTGGTCATGGCGACGAACCATTGGTCCGTGAGCATCGGCTCGATGACGACGTTCGTCCGGTCGCCGCGCGGCACCATCAGCTTGTGCGGCTTGACGGATTCGAGCAGCCCGAGCGCTTCCAGATCCGCGACGACCTGCTTGCGCGCTTCGAAGCGGTCCATGCCGCGATACTTGTCGGGCGCGTTGTCGTTGATCTTCGCGTCGAGCGTGAGGATTTCGATCTGCGGCAGCTTATGGCGCAGGCCGACCTGATAGTCGTTGAAATCGTGCGCGGGCGTGACTTTCACGACGCCCGTGCCGAATTCGCGATCCACATAGTCGTCGGCGATGATGGGGATTTCGCGGTCCGTGAGCGGCAGCTTGACGGTCTTGCCGATCAGATGCGCGTAACGCTCGTCTTCCGGATGAACCATCGCGGCGACGTCGCCGAGCATGGTTTCGGGGCGCGTCGTCGCGACAGTCAGATGGCCCGAGCCGTCCGACAGCGGATACTGGATGTGCCACAGGCTGCCGTTTTCTTCTTCGCTGACCACTTCGAGATCGGACACGGCCGTGAGCAGCACCGGGTCCCAGTTCACGAGGCGCTTGCCGCGATAGATCAGGCCCTGTTCATACAGACGTACGAACACGTCGCGCACGGCGGCCGACATCTTGTCGTCCATCGTGAAGTATTCGCGCGACCAGTCGATCGACGCGCCCAGACGCCGCACCTGGCCCGTAATCGTGGAGCCGGACTGCTGCTTCCATTCCCACACGCGCTCGACGAACTTTTCGCGGCCGAGGTCATGGCGCGACACGCCCTGCGCGTCCAGCTGGCGCTCGACGACGATCTGCGTCGCAATGCCCGCGTGGTCCGTGCCGGGCACCCACAGCGTGTTTTCGCCGAGCATCCGGTGGTAGCGCGTCAGGCCGTCCATGATCGTCTGGTTGAACGCGTGGCCCATGTGCAGCGTGCCCGTGACGTTGGGCGGCGGCAACTGGATCGAGAAATTCTTGCGGCCCGGCTCCATGGTCGGAGCGGCGTAGCCGCGTTTTTCCCATTCGGGGCCCCATTGGGCCTCGATCGTCTGCGGCTCGAAACTCTTGGCCAGCGTGCTGTCGCTTGTCGTCATCGTCAAAATCTGCCGGAAAATGCGTGGAAATATGCCTGAAACCTTGAATTATAAAGGGATGCGGCAGGCGCGGGCCGCGCTTGCCCTCGCGGCTGCGCATCGCGGGCGCCAGGGGGCGCGCAATCAGCCGCCGAATCGGACGCGGAAATCACGCGGCCGGGCAGCATAGCCCCACGGTCTTATAATGACGGACCACCCGCCGCAACCGTTGTTTCTCCTCCTGATCCATGCCCGAACTGCTCGCGAACCTGAACCCCGAACAACACGCCGCCGTCACGCTGCCGAACGAACCGGCGCTCATTCTGGCGGGCGCAGGCAGCGGCAAGACACGCGTGCTGATCACGCGGATCGCGTGGCTGATCCAGCAAGGCCTGGCATCGCCGCCGACCATTCTCGGCGTCACCTTCACGAACAAGGCCGCGCGCGAAATGATGTCGCGCCTGTCGGCGCTGCTGCCCATCGACACGCGCGGCATGTGGATCGGCACGTTCCACGGCCTGTGCAACCGGATGCTGCGCGCGCATTTCCGCGACGCCGGTCTGCCGCAGACGTTCCAGATTCTCGACACGTCGGACCAGCTTTCCGCGATCAAGCGCCTGATGAAGGGCCTGAATATCGACGACGAGAAATATCCGGCGAAGAACCTGCAGTACTTCATCAACAACGCGAAGGAGCAGGGGCTGCGCGCGAAAGACGTCGACGCGTCCGACAACTTCAACCGCAAGTTCGTCGAGCTGTATGAAGCGTACGACCAGCAATGCCAGCGCGAAGGCGTGGTCGATTTTCCGGAACTGCTGCTGCGTTGCTACGAGCTGCTGTCGTACAACCCGCCGCTGCGCGCGCACTACCAGGCGCGCTTCCGTCACATTCTGGTCGATGAGTTTCAGGACACGAACAAACTGCAATATGCGTGGCTGAAGCTGCTGGCGGGCGAGCACAACGCGATTTTTGCCGTCGGTGACGACGACCAGTCCATCTATGCGTTCCGCGGCGCGAACGTCGGCAACATGCGCGACTTCGAGCAGGAGTTCAAGGTTCGCAACCTGATCAAGCTCGAACAGAATTACCGCTCGCACGGCCATATTCTCGATGCCGCGAACCACCTGATCGCGAACAACTCGCGGCGGCTCGGCAAGAACCTGCGCACCGACGCGGGCCATGGCGAGCCCGTGCGCGTCTACGAGGCGGCCACGGATTCGCAGGAAGCGGGCTGGATCGTCGAAGAAATTCGCGCGCTGATCAACACGGGCGCCTCGCGCAGCGAGATTGCCGTGCTGTACCGGAGCAATGCGCAGTCGCGGACGATCGAACATACGCTGGTGAATGCGGGCATTCCGTATCGCGTGTATGGCGGCTTGCGCTTTTTCGAGCGTCAGGAAGTGAAGCACGCGCTCGCGTATCTGCGCCTGATCGACAATCCGAACGACGACACGGCGTTCGCGCGCGTGGTCAATTTCCCGACGCGCGGCATCGGCGCGCGCTCGATCGAACAGCTGGCGGACGCGGCGCGTCTGTACAACACGTCGATGGCCGTGGCGATTCCGTACGTGACGGGCAAGGCGGGCACGAGCCTCGGCGGCTTTGCGAATCTGATCGCGAAGATGCGCGCCGAAACGGCGCAGATGAGTTTGCCCGAAACGGTCGAATACGTGGTGCGCGCAAGCGGCCTGTCCGAGTTCTATCAGAACGAGCGCGAAGGTCAGGATCGGCTCGAGAACTTGCAGGAACTCGTCAACGCGGCGACGGCCTTCGTCAGCGAAGAAGGCTACGGCCTCGACACGCCCGCGCGCTCGATTCCGCTGCGTCCGGGCGCGACGGCGGCGCCCGAGCTGGTCGTTGCGACCGACGATCCGGGTGTCGACGTGCTCGACGCCGTGGATCCCACCGACCCGGCGCAAAACCCCGACACGATGACGCCGCTCGCGGGCTTCCTGTCGCACGCGTCGCTCGAAGCAGGCGACAACCAGGCGCAGGCCGGCCAGGAAGCCGTGCAACTGATGACCGTGCATGCGGCGAAGGGCCTTGAATTCACGGCAGTGTTCATCACGGGTCTCGAAGAGGGCCTGTTCCCGCACGAGAACAGCGCGATGGAAACGGACGGCCTCGAAGAAGAGCGCCGTCTGATGTACGTCGCGATTACGCGTGCGAAGGAGCGGCTGTATCTGTCGTTTGCGCAGAGCCGGATGCTGCATGGCCAGACGCGTTACAACATCCGCTCGCGCTTCTTCGACGAATTACCGCAGGAAACGCTCAAATGGCTGACGCCGAAAGTCGAAGCGGGCGCGCGCTGGGGCGGCCGTTCCGATAACGCGGGCTGGGGTCGCGACTGGTTCTCGCGGCCGGATCGCAAACAGGGTTATGGCGGCGGGGCGTCGACGGAGGCGAGCGCGCCTTTGCCCGCGTTTGCGAACGAACAGCGCGCCGCGGACACCGGCTTCCGCGTCGGCCAGCAGGTATTCCACACGAAGTTCGGCGAAGGCACGATCACGGCGCTCGAAGGCGGCGGTACCGACGCGAAGGCGCAGGTCAAGTTCAAGCGACACGGCGAGAAATGGCTCGCGCTGGCTGTCGCGAAACTGCAGGCGGTCGAATGAGCGCGCTGCCGTCCGAAGCGACGATTCCGCGCCGCCCGCTCGGCGTGATGGCGGCACTGCCCGACGAACTCGGCGATCTCGTCGCATCGATGCGGGCCGAGGGCGCAGTCGAAACCATCACGCACGGCAAGCGCGACTATCACATTGGCACAGTGCACGGCGCGCCGTGCGTCGTGACGTTGGCGCGCGTCGGCAAGGTCGCGGCGGCGGCGACGGTGAGCGCGCTGATACACGCGTTCGACGTCGAGGCCGTGGTGTTCACGGGCGTGGCGGGCGGTGTCGGGCCCGCAGTGCGAATCGGCGATATCGTCGTGGCCGAAACGTTGATGCAGCACGATCTGGATGCGTCGCCGCTTTTTCCGCGCTTCGAAGTGCCGCTGCTCGGCATGTCGCGCTTTGCCGCCGACGCGCCGTTGACGGCCGCGTTGCGCAACGCCTGCGAGCGCTTCGTCGAAGAAGAGGGCGCGGCGCTGTCGCAGCGTTTTCTGACGGAAGCGGCGCCGACGGTGCATTGCGGCCTGATCATCAGCGGTGACCAGTTCGTCGCCAGCGCGACGTCCGTCGATCTGCTGCGCGCCGCGTTGCCCGATGCGCTCGCCGTCGAAATGGAAGGCGCGGCGATCGCGCAGGTCTGCTACGAGTACGGCGTGCCGTGCGCGATCGTGCGAACCATTTCCGATACGGCGGACGCGCATGCGCCCGCGTCGTTCGTCACGTTTCTGACCGAACTGGCGGGCACGTATTCGAGCGGGATTCTCCGGCGGTTCCTGTCGGCACGCGGTTGAGACGCGCGCCGTTTTTCACGGCGCTCACTTTGCGCTGAACGCAGCCGCGACGGCGTCGCGGATCTGCTGCAATGCCGACGGATCTTCGATGGTCGGCAGATCGCCGGGGTCGCGGCCTTCGGCGAGCGCCGCGATCGCGCGGCGCAGCAGCTTGCCGGAGCGGGTCTTCGGCAGCATCGACACCAGCACGACATGCGCGGGTCGTGCGATCGCGCCGAGCTGACGGTCGACGGTCGCGCACAGTTCGGCGGACAGTTTCGCGCGCGCTTCATCGGATTCGTACGCGCCCGCGTCGCGCACGACGACGAACGCGACGGCGGCCTGTCCTTTCACCTGATCCGTCACGCCCACGACGGCGACTTCCGCGACGGCCTTGTGCGCCGACAGCGCCTCTTCGATTTCCCGCGTGCCGAGGCGATGGCCGGCGACGTTGATCACGTCGTCGGTGCGGCCCAGGATCGTCACGTAGCCGTCTTCGTCCTGAATGCCCCAGTCGAAGGTCGAATAGAGCTGCTGGTTCGGCACGCTCTCCCAATACGTTTTGACGAAGCGTTTATCGTCGCCCCATACCGTCGACATGCAGCCCGGCGGCAACGGATAGCCGAGCGTGATGACGCCTTTTTCGCCGGGCGCGCACGGCTCGCCCGTGTGCTCGTTGCGCAGCGTCAGGTCGTAGCCGTAGCAGGGCACGCCCGGCGAGCCGAGCTTTTGCGGCAGCGCTTCGACGCCGCGCTGGATCGCGAGAATCGGCCAGCCGGTTTCCGTCTGCCAGAAGTTGTCGACGACGGGCTTGCCGAGCGCGTCGGTGATCCACGACGCCGTCGGCTCGTCGAGCGGCTCGCCCGCGAGGAAGAGTGTGCGCAGGCTCGACAGATCGGCCTGTTTCAGCAGCGCCGGGTCCTGCTTTTTCAGCACGCGGATTGCCGTCGGCGCCGTGAACATCAGATTGATCTTGTGCTGCTCGACGAGCCGCCACCAGATGCCGCCGTCGGGGCGGATCGGGGTGCCTTCGTACATGACCGTCGTGAGGCCCGCGATAAGCGGCGCGTAGACGATGTAGCTGTGGCCGACCACCCAGCCGACGTCGGAGGCGGTGAACATCGTGTCGCCCGCCTTGCCCTGGAAGATGTATTCCATCGATGCCGCGAGCGCCACGGCATAGCCGCCGACATCGCGCTGCACGCCTTTCGGCTTGCCCGTCGTGCCGGACGTGTAGAGCACGTACGACGGCTCCGTCGATTCGAGCCATTCGCATTGCACGTGCGCGTCGAAGAATTGCTCGCGCAGTGGTTCGTAGGCGACGAGATAGGGGGCGTTCAGGCGCTCGGGCGCCAGTTGCCGGTCGATCAGCAGCACCTTGGGCGTCTTGTGCGTCGCGCGCGACAGCGCTTCGTCGACGAGCGGCGTGTAGTCGATCACCTTGCCTGCGCGCGCGCCGGCGTCGGCTGTGACGATCAGCGCGGGTTTTGCGTCGTCGATGCGCGCGGCGAGATTGGGCGCGGCGAAGCCGCCGAACACCACCGAGTGGATCGCGCCGAGACGCGCGCACGCGAGCATGGCGAACACGGCTTCGGGGATCATCGGAAGATAGATGAGCACGCGGTCGCTGCGCTTGACGCCGAGCGAGCGCATCACGGCTGCCATGCGGTTCACTTCCGCGTGCAGATCGGCAAACGTGTAGCGGCGCTCGATGCCCGTTTCCGTCGATATATATACGAGGGCGTTTTGTTGTGCGCGTTCCGCGAGATGGCGGTCCACCGCGTTGTGGCAGAGGTTCGTTTTTCCGCCGACGAACCAGCGCGCGAAGGGTGGGTTCGAGCGGTCGAGGACGGTGTCGAATGGGGTTTGCCAGTGGATACGGTTGGCCTCTTCGCGCCAGAAGTCTTCAGGGGATTCGATCGAGCGGCGGTGGAATTCGCGGTAGGTGGTCATTGGGCGTGGCCCCTCCTGGCTTTTGGCTTTTCGCTGGCGCGGGTTTTCACAGGATAGAGCAGGGGTTGTGGTGGGGGCAACGCGGGTAGACCATGGTTTTTTGTCTGCGACGCTGGGGTGGTTTGCTTGTTCTTGAACTGGCATCCGCGCTTTGTTGTCGTGCTTCACGCGTTGCCCCTGTGCGGGGCGGCACCAACTTTTCTTTGCCGCCGCAAAGAAAAGTAGGCAAAAGAAAGCGGCTCACACCGCCAGTTCTAGTTCTTATCCACGGGCCCCCAATGTCCCCATCCTTCACGTGGCAGTGCCCTGATCCGTGCTCGTTGCCAACGCTTCGAACAATCGCATCACCCGCTTCACTCGCCCATGCAACGGCATGTGGCAGCGAATGGTATGTGCCGCCCAGGTGGCAAACTGTGTGTAGGTTGTCGCGTCGTGTAGCCTGGCGCTCTTACAGGGTGGGGCGCTTGCGCCATCGGTCCGGAGTGAGGCGTGAGAGGCACTACGGCCTACACACAGTTTGCCACCTGGGCGGCGGTGGACGGTCTGGCTCGGCGTGCTGTAGTGCGGGAGCGTGAAGCGGGTGAGGCGCACTGCAAGCGCGCTGGCAACGAACGTGGGTCACGTGGTTGCCGTGTGAAGCGTAAGAACCTTTGGGGGCCCTCAGGCAAATACGAGAACGGGCGGTGTTAGCCGCTTTCTTTTGCCTACTTTTCTTTGCGGCGGCAAAGAAAAGTAGGTGCCGCCCCGCACAGGGGCGACGCGTGAAGCACCAATAACATCTAGCGGATGCCAGCGACAACATAAGCAGACCACCCAGCTTCCGCTATGCAAACAAAAGCCCAAGTGCCGCCCCGCACAGGGGCAAACGCACGCAGACCGATAACCTGGCGCGGATGCCAGCGCAAACCCCAGAACACCACCTGGCAACACCCGCGCCGGCAGGTCAGCCTGTGACCTTCTTCCCCTCAACATCCGGCAAAAACACAGTCAAAATCCCAAGCAACGGCAAGAACGAACAAACCTTATACACATACGCGATGCTGGTCGCGTCAGCCAACTGCCCCAACACGGCCGCGCCGATCCCACCCAGCCCGAAGGCAAATCCAAAAAACAGCCCTGCCACCATCCCGACCTTGCCAGGAATGAGCTCCTGCGCATAAACGAGAATCGCCGAAAACGCCGACGCCAGCACGATACCGATAATGACGGTCAACACCCCCGTCCAGAACAGATTGGCATACGGCAACAAGAGCGTGAACGGCGCCACGCCAAGAATCGACACCCAGATCACATACTTACGCCCAATCCGGTCGCCAACCGGCCCGCCGATCACCGTGCCCGCCGCGACGGCCGCGAGAAACACGAACAGATGCACCTGCGCGGCCTGCACGGGCAGATGGAACTTGTCGATCAGATAGAACGTGAAGTAGCTGTTGATGCTGGTCAGATAGAAGTACTTCGAAAACACCAGCAACACGAGAATGCTCATCGCGAACGCGACCTTCCCGCGCGGCAGCGCCGCATGCGCGATCTGTCCGCTACGCGCCTTCTTGGTCGCGGGATGATGCTTGTACCAGCGGCTGATATGCGTAAGCACGAGAATCCCGACCAGCGCCGCTACCGAAAACCACGCAATACTGCGCTGGCCATGCGGAATCACGATCAGCGCCGCGAGCAGCGGCCCGAGCGATGAGCCGGCGTTGCCGCCCACCTGGAACAGCGACTGCGCGAGACCATGCTTGCCGCCCGACGCCATCCGCGCAACACGCGACGACTCCGGGTGAAACACCGACGATCCGCAGCCAACCAGCGCCGCCGCGATCAGCAGCACGCCGAAGCTCGGTGCCACCGACATCAGCAGCAGCCCCGACAGCGTGAAACCCATGCCGACAGGCAGCGAGTACGGCTTCGGATGCTTGTCCGTGTAAATGCCGACCAGCGGTTGCAGCAGGGAGGCGGTGATCTGATACGTCAGTGTGATCAGGCCGATCTGTCCGAACGACAGCGAGAAGTTCGCCTTCAGCATCGGATAGATCGCAAGGATCAACGACTGGATCATGTCGTTCATCAGGTGCGAGAAGCTGATCGCGCCAAGGATCGAATAAACGGTCTTCGCTTGCGGCCGGGGGGCGGCAGGGGCGGAAGCTGAAGCGGCGGCGCCAGCCAGGGCGCCTTTGTCGAGGCTGGATTCCATGAGGTCGGTCAGGAGAGAGTGGCTCGGAAGCAGACGCCGGCAGTTGCGGCAAGGCCGTCGGCGGCAGCAGATGTTTTTAGCGTTTGATGAAGTGTAGTGTGTCTCCCATCAATTGTCCTGCCAAGTTTTGTCGTGATTCGGACATCGGCGGGCGCGTCAAACGAGCTGTTGTGCCTGTTTTTTGTGCGACCGATGCTCCCGACGGCACCGGGATGGAGCGCCGTCGGCCGATTTAGAGTGAAAGCTGCGGCGCAAAACGTGGGAAAACGCGCTCAACGAATTTTGGCCAATGTATAAATCCGACGCGGCGCGCTGCCCACGAGGCGGCGCGCGCAGGACCGGGAAAATTGCCGGACGGACGGCCTCAAGAACGCCGCCGGCGATGCCGTCAACCCGGAGAGAAAAGCAGCAATGCCGGAACCGACCTTTCCGGCAGCACGACAAAGCGGGGACGAGAAATATGAAAGCAGTTTCGCTGGGTGGCCAGTCGCGCGCGGGCTTCGCGCCGGATGGTGAAGCGGTGGGAGAACGGCCGCATTCGGGCAAACAGGCGGCGGGCGGCAGGTTGCGCGGCTGGTCGGTGAAGACGACCTTGCGGTTCGCCTTCGCGGTGCTGCTGGCGGGCACGCTGGCGATCGGCGTGTTTTCGCTCGCGCAGATCAGTCGCCTGAACGGGCAGATGCGTTCCATTTACGAGCAGGGGCACATCGCGAGCCGGGCTGCGGAAGAGGCGCGCGGCTATCTGTTGCGCTCGAGCCGCGCCCAGAAGATGCTGCTGACGGCGACGACCGCGAAGGAACGCGACGAACTCGGCGCCGATATCGACAAGGGGCTGACGGCGCTGTCGGCCGAACTCAAGACGCTCCAGCAATACGCCGATTCCGCCGACGCCGCCGCGCAGCAGAAGAAGTTCGCTGCCGCGATCGGTGTGTGGAGCGGGCATCTGCGCGATTTCGTGACGCTCGTGAAGGCGCAGCCGCTCGACCTGTCGCAGATGAACTGGCAGGTCGGCACGATGGACGTGTCGCTGCTGGTCGAGACGGGCAAGCTCGAAAAACTCGTCGATGAACTGGTCGCGCAGCGCGGTACGGCCGCAAAGGCGACGATCGATGCGTCGTCGTTTATCTATCGATCGTCGTTCGTGATGATGGCCGTGATGACGATCGCGTTGATCGTGCTGGCGTTCGTCATCAGCGAGTGGGTCGTGCGGCGACTCGCGCGGCAACTGGGCGGCGAGCCGGCGTACGCGAAGGAGATCGCGAGCCGTATCGCAGCGGGCGATCTGTCGAACGATATCGCGCTCGGCAAGCGAGACAACGGCAGCATGCTGTCCGCGCTGCGCGACATGCAGAACGGCCTGTCGTCGACCGTCTCGCATATCGCGGCGAGCGCCGAGGCGATCGCAGCTGCTTCCGGGCAGATTTCGATGGGCAATCTCGACCTGTCGCAGCGCACCGAGCAGCAGGCGATGGCGCTCGAACGGACAGCGAGCAGCATGGAGGAGTTGACGTCGACGGTGCGTCAGAACGCGGACAACGCAAAGCAGGCGCGTACGCTTGCGGACAATGCGTCGTCGATTGCGGAGAAGGGCGGCGACGTGGTGGGCCGAGTGGTCGCGACGATGGGCCAGATCAACGACAGCGCGAAGAGCATCGGCGACATCATCGGCGTGATCGAAGGGATTGCGTTCCAGACGAACATTCTCGCGTTGAATGCCGCCGTCGAGGCGGCGCGTGCCGGTGAGGAAGGGCGCGGGTTCTCGGTGGTGGCGGGCGAGGTGCGCAACCTCGCGCAGCGCAGCGCGGCGGCCGCCAAGGAGATCAAGACGCTGATCAGCGCGTCTGTCGAGCGGGCGAGCAACGGCTCGCAGCTTGCGCAGGACGCGGGGCAGACGATGGATGAAGTCGTCAAGGCCGTGAAGCGCGTGACGGACATTATGGGGGAGATTTCGGCGGCTTCCGCCGAGCAGAGTTCGGGGATCGAGGAGATTAACCTCGCGGTGTCGCAGATGGATGCTGGGACTCAGCAGAATGCTGCACTTGTGGAGCAGGCTACTGCCGCTGCGCGGGCTTTGGATGATCAGGCGCAGGCGTTGAAGGTGGCTGTGGCGAAGTTTTCTTTACAGTGAGGGGGGTGTCTGCGACGCTGGGGTGGTTTGCTCCTGTTGTCGCTGGCATCCGCGATTTGTTAGCGTGCTTCAAGCGTTGCCCCTGTGCGGGGCGGCACCTACTTTTCTTTGCCGCCGCAAAGAAAAGTAGGCAAAAGAAAGCGGCTCACACCGCCAGCCCGTGTGCTTATCCACGGGCCCCCAACGTCCCCATCCTTCACACGACAGTGCCCTCGTTGGTGCCCATTGCCAACGCTTCGAATGAACGCCTCACCCGCTTCAAACACCCGTACTCGGACATGCGGCAGCGAATGGTATGTGCCGCCCAGGTGGCAAACTGTGTGTAGGTTGTCGCGGCGTATAGCCAGGGGCTCTTACAGGGTGGGGCGCGTGCGCTATCGGTCCGAAGTGATGCGTGGGGAGTACCTGGGCCTACACACAGTTTGCCACCTGGGCGGCGGTGGAGTGTCTGGCACGGCGTGCTGTAGTTCGGGAGCGTGAGGCGGGTGAGGCGCACCGCAAGAGCGCGGGCAACGGACGTGAGTCACGTGGCTGCCGTGTGAAGCGTAAGACCCTGTGGGGGCCCTCAGGCAAATACAAGAACTGGCGGTGTGAGCCGCTTTCTTTGGGCCTATCCGTCATTTTGTGGGCGAGGCATATCATGAGAGGTAAAAGTCATGGATATGCCAATGAAGAAGAAACGCACGGTGGCGTCTCAGGCAGCGGCCCGAGGGCCGCTGCCTGAACTGCCCAA
>Ga0207426_1000434_pt1 | contig 68127 bp, 54 predicted proteins | sample AraplaMF_Cvi_mMS_FD_184265 | JGI IMG/M metagenome (GOLD analysis project Ga0207426, IMG submission 184265) | Arabidopsis root microbial communities from the University of North Carolina, USA - plate scrape MF_Cvi_mMS (SPAdes) (version 2) | ecosystem: Host-associated > Plants > Roots > Endosphere...
CTGACGGGGAATATCCGGGGAAAAGCCATCGGCGAGTAGAATTCTATAATAAAATCAATGCCGAGTGGACTCCATGCAAGAACACACCAAATCCTCGACGCTCGAAAACGCTATTGCACTGCAAAAATACGGCGTCGGGCAGCCGGTCCGCCGCAAGGAAGACGACACGCTGGTGCGCGGCAAGGGCCGCTACACCGACGACTTCAACCTGCCCGGCCAGGCCTATGCCGTGATCGTCCGTTCCACCCACGCCCACGGCCGCATCCGCGCCATCGGCACCGACGCCGCCAAGGCCATGCCTGGCGTGCTGGGGGTGTGGACCGGCAAGGACCTCGACGCCGCCGGCTATGGCCCGTTCACCTGCGGCCTGCCGCTGAAGAACCGCGACGGCTCGCCCCTGCTGCAGACCAACCGCCAACCGCTGCCGACCGACAAGGTCAGCTTCGTCGGCGATCCCGTGGCCTTCGTGGTCGCCGAAACGCTGGCGCAGGCACGCGACGCGGCCGAAGCGGTCGAGGTTGATATCGAGCCGCTGCCCTCGGTGACCGATCCCGAGGAAGCCGCACAGGCCGGCGCGCCGCAGCTCTACGACCACATCCCCAACAACGTCGCGCTCGACTACCATTACGGCGACATGGACAAGGTCAACGCGGCCTTCGCCAGCGCCGCCCATGTCACCAAGATCGACATCGAGAACACCCGCGTCGCCGTGGTCTCGATGGAGCCGCGCGTGGGGCTCGCCTCCTACGACAAGAAAACCGAGCGCTACACCATCCAGATGCCGACGCAGGGCGTCGCGGGCAACCGCGCCAACCTCGCCAAGAACCTCAAAGTGCCGAACGAGAAGGTCCGCATCCTCACCGCCAATGTCGGTGGCTCCTTCGGAATGAAGAACGTCAATTATCCCGAGTACATGTGCATCCTGTTCGCTGCCAAGGAACTGGGAAAACCTGTGAAGTGGCTCGACGAGCGCTCGACCAGCTTCCTCTCCGACAGCCACGGCCGCGCGCAGAAGATTCATGCCGAGCTCGCGCTCGACGCCGAGGGACACTTCCTGGCGGCGAAGCTGTCCGGCTACGGCAATCTCGGCGCCTACATCACCGGCGTCGCACCGGGGCCGCTCTCGCTCAACACCGGCAAGAACTTCTCCAGCGTCTACCGCACACCGCTGATGGGCGTCGACATCAAGACCGTACTGACCAACACCACGCCGATGGGCGCCTATCGCGGCGCGGGCCGGCCAGAAGCGAACTACTACATGGAGCGGCTGATCGACCGCGCCGCCGACGAGATGGGCATCAACCGGCTGACGATGCGCAAGCGCAACTTCATCAAGCCGAGCCAGATCCCGTTCGCGGCGTCCTCCGGCGTCACCTATGACAGCGGCGACTTCCAGGCCGTCTTCAACAAGGCGCTCGAAATCTCCGACCACGAGAACTTTGCCAAGCGCAAGAAGGACAGCAAGAAGGCCGGCAAGCTGCGCGGCATCGCGGTCGGGTCCTATCTCGAGGTCACCGCGCCGCCAAGCCCCGAGCTCGGCAAGATCGTGTTCGACGCGGACGGCGGCGTGCAGCTGATCACCGGCACGCTCGATTACGGCCAGGGCCACGCATCCGCCTTCGCGCAGGTGCTGTGCGCGCAACTGGGCGTGCCCTTCGACAGCGTCAAGCTGGTGCAGGGCGACAGCGACATCGTCCACACCGGCAACGGTACCGGCGGTTCGCGCTCGATCACTGCGAGCGGCCAGGCGATCGTGGGCGCCGCCAAGCTCGTCATCGAAAAGGGCAAGCGCGCCGCCGCGCACATGCTGGAGGCTTCCGAGGCCGACATCGAGTTCGCCGACGGCAGCTTCACCATCGCCGGCACCGACCGCAGCATCGACATTATGGAGCTCGCCAAGAAGCTGCATGACGGCAAGGTGCCGGACGGCGTGCCCGACAGTCTCGACGTCGACCACACCAGCGACCCCGTCGCCTCGGCGTTCCCGAACGGCTGCCACGTCGCCGAAGTGGAGATCGATCCGGATACCGGCGTGGTGCAGATCGTGCGCTACGCGGCCGTCAATGATTTCGGCACGGTGATCAACCCGATGCTGGTCGCGGGTCAGCTCCATGGCGGCGTCGTCCAGGGCATCGGCCAGGCGCTGATGGAGCACGTCCGCTACGACGAGAGCGGCCAGCCGATCACGGGCTCGCTCATGGACTACGCCCTGCCCCGCGCCGAGGACGTGCCATTCATGACCGTCGGCGATCATCCGGTGCCGGCCACCACCAACCCGCTCGGCAGCAAGGGCTGCGGCGAAGCCGGCTGCGCCGGCAGCCTGTCGACGGTGGTGAACGCGGTGGTCGATGCGCTCTCCGACTACGGCATCAAGCACATCGACATGCCGTTGACGCCTGAGCGCGTGTGGCGCGCGATCCAGGATGCGAAGGGCAAGGCGGCGTAGTTGTTCACCTCTCCCCGCTCGCGGGGAGAGGTCGAAGCCGGAGGGTAGCGAAGGCTTCGGGTGAGGAGAACTCTCCGCGAGTCCATGTCTCACCGTCTTCGCGAAGACTTCCCCTCACCCGCCGCGTGTTCCGCGCGTGGGCCTCTCCCCGCAGGCGGGGCGAGGCGAAGTCAAGCCGCCGCCTGCTCGCGCGGCTGATAGATCGCGGTGTGCTGGCAGTGCGCGATCGGCGTCGTGCCGTTCGCCACCACCAACGCGTCGAGCTCGACGAAGCGATGACCCTTCTTCTCGTAGTTCGCGGTGACCTGCGCCCGCGCGGTGATCTCGTCGCCGGTGCGTGCGGCGGACAGGAGCTGCATGCGGCTGCCGACATGGATCCACGGGCCGAGGATGGTGTTGTCGACCAGCACGCGGTTCATGACACGCTGGATCAGGCCGGGATGGCCGAGCCCCTCGCGCGCGAAGATCGGATCGGTCTCCCTGACATCGGCGAGATATCCGGCCGCGTCCTGCCCAGCCCAGCGGCGCGGCGTGGTGCCCAGCCATTTGCCCATCTCGAACGTCGCGGGGCTGACCGGCTTGCGCTCGGCGACGGGCGGGACCGCGACGTAGTCACTCAATGACACCGCAGGCGCGGCCGAGGGCAGCGACGCCGTGCCCGTCGCGCAAAGCTCGGTGCGACTGAAGACCTCGATCGTCAGCAAGCCGTTGTGCTCGGTCGCATCGACATCGGCGGTCTCGCCGTCATAGACCGGCTTGATGAAGCGGGCCTCGACCAGCCCGCGGGACAGGAAATCGCGGCCCCAGCGCGCCACCGGCACGTGCATCATGTAGGCGAAGACGTCGACACCAGGGACCAGCCCGCCGGAGAAGCCGAAGCGGCGCGCCACCGTGTCGTCATGCATCTTGTTTTCGGACTGCTTGGCGGTGTTGTAAGCCTCGACGCGCCAGGTTTCGAGCCGGTTCGGCATGGGTCATCTTCCCTGTATTTTTTGTTGTTTCGGGGGTGATCGTAGGCCCTCGGGAACACCGGTCAATCCCCTCGCCTTTGCGGCCCGAATGCGGTACCACGCGGCCAATGACCGACGCCTCCACCCGTATCTATGTCGACGCCGACGCCTGTCCGGTGAAGGACGAGATCTATCGCGTTGCACTCCGGCATAACGTGCCCGTGAGCGTGGTCGCCGGCAACTTCATCCGTGTGCCTCACGATCCCCTGATCGAGCGCATTGCCGCGGGCGCCGGTATGGACGCGGCTGACGACTGGATCGCCGAGCGCGCCAAGCCCGGTGACGTCGTCGTGACCTCGGACATTCCGCTGGCCAGCCGCTGCGTGAAAGCCGGCGCCGACGTGATCGCGCCGAATGGCAAGCCGTTCACCGAGGAATCGATCGGCATGACGCTCGCGGTGCGCAACCTGATGACGGACCTGCGCTCGGCCGGCGAAGTCACCGGCGGCCCGCGCTCGTTCGCGCCGCGCGACCGCTCGACTTTTCTCTCGGCGCTCGACCAGACGCTGCGCCGGATTGCCCGCCGCCGCGCCGACCAAGCCGCGACAAGTCAGAATTTGAGTTAGGGCTGACCATGGCGCCCCCGCTGATCCAACTGAAAGACATCCGGCTGACATTCGGCGGCACCCCGCTGCTGTCGGGCGTCGAGCTCAATGTCGCGCCGAGCGAGCGCGTCTGCCTGATCGGCCGCAACGGCTCCGGCAAGTCGACGCTGCTGAAAATCGCGGCCGGCCTCGTCGAGCCCGACGGCGGTACGCGCTTCGTGCAGCCGGGCGCGACCGTGCGCTATCTGCCGCAGGAGCCTGATTTCGGCGAGCACAAGACCACGCTCGCCTATGTCGAATCCGGGCTCGCCCCCGGCGACGACCAGCATCAGGCGCGCTATCTGCTGGAGCAGCTCGGCCTCACCGGCGACGAGAACCCGCACAATCTCTCCGGCGGCGAAGCCCGCCGCGCGGCGCTCGCGTTCGTGCTGGCGCCCTCGCCCGACATCCTGCTTCTGGACGAGCCGACCAACCATCTCGATCTCGCCACCATCGAATGGCTGGAAAAGGAGCTCGACTCCCGGCGCAGCGCGCTCGTGATCATCAGCCATGACCGCCGCTTCCTGACCAATCTCTCTCGCTCCACCGCCTGGCTCGACCGCGGCCGGATCAAGCAGATCGACCGCGGCTTCGCCTCGTTCGAGAGCTGGCGCGACGAGGTGCTGGCCGAGGAAGAGCGCGACCAGCACAAGCTCGACCGCAAGATCGTCGACGAGGAGCACTGGCTGCGCCACGGCGTCTCCGGCCGCCGCAAGCGCAACGTCAAGCGTCTTGCCAATCTGCATGCGCTGCGCGACCAGCGCCGCAATTATCGCGGCACTGCAGGAGCCGCCAGTCTCGCCGCGGCGGAAGCCGATCAATCCGGCAAGCTGGTGATCGAGGCCAAAAACGTCACCAAGGCCTATGGCGAGCGCAAGATCGTCGAGAATTTTTCGACGCGCATCCAGCGCGGCGACCGGCTCGGCATCATCGGGCCGAACGGCGCGGGCAAGACCACGCTGGTGAATCTCCTGACCGGAGGCGCGCAGCCTGACTCAGGCACTGTACGTCTAGGGGCCAATCTGGAGACGGCCACGCTCGACCAGCACCGCGAAAGCCTCGATCCAAAATCGACGCTGGCCGAGGCGCTGACCGGTGGCCGTGGCGACCAGATCATGGTCGGCGGCAAGCCGAAGCATGTGGTCGGCTACATGAAGGATTTTCTGTTCGCGCAGGAGCAGCGCGGCACGCCTGTAGAAGTGCTGTCGGGCGGCGAGCGCGGCCGGCTGATGCTGGCGCGCGCACTGGCCAAGCCCTCCAACCTGCTGGTGTTGGACGAGCCGACCAACGATCTCGATCTCGAAACCCTCGACGTACTCGAGGAGATGCTCGGCGACTACGAGGGCACCGTGATCCTGATTAGCCACGACCGCGACTTCCTCGACCGCGTCGTCACCTCGGTGATCGCGCCCGAGGGCAACGGCAAATGGACCGAATATGCCGGCGGCTACAGCGACATGCTCACGCAGCGCGGCGCCGACCTGAAGCGCGAGACCGCGAAGGCGCAGGCTCCCGCCGAGAAGAAAGAGGAACGCGCAGCCGCTCCCTCGTCCGCGCCCAAGCGCAAGCTGAGCTTCAACGAGAAGCACGCGCTGGAAACACTGCCGAAGAAGATGGAAACGCTGCAGGCCGATATTGCCAAATGGCAGCGCGTGCTGGACGATCCCAATCTGTACGCGAAAGATCGCAAGAAGTTCGACGATACCTCGGCGGCGATCGCCAAGGCGCATGAAGAATTGTCAGCCTCTGAAGAGCGCTGGCTGGAACTGGAAATGCTTCGCGAAGAAATTGAGCAGGCCTAGCGCGCATTCCGCAAAAGTGGGCCACCGGTTTTGCGATCAGAATACGCGCCAACTCAGAGACTCACATGACCACTCCCCTCGCCGCAAAAATCGCCCGTGAATACGGCACGCCCTGCGCCGTCATCGACATGGACCGGGTCGAGCGCAACATCGCGCGGATCCAGAAGGCCTGCGACGACGCCGGGGTCGCGAGCCGCCCGCATATCAAGACACACAAGAACCCGAGCATCGCCAGGATGCAGGTTGCAGCGGGCGCCAAGGGCATCACCTGCCAGAAGATCGGCGAGGCCGAGATCATGGCCAATGCCGGCATCGACGACATCCTGATCAGCTACAATCTGCTCGGCGAAGAGAAAATGGCGCGTCTCGGCGCGTTGAATGCCAAGACCAGGATGACGGTCGCCGCCGACAATTCGACCGTCGTTGCCGGCCTGCCCAAGGCGGCCGCGGCATCGGGCCGTCCGCTCTCGGTGGTGGTCGAATGCGACACCGGCCGCAAGCGCGCGGGCGTGGAGACACCGGCTGAAGCCATCGCGCTGGCGCGCGAGATCGCGGGCTCGAAGGGGCTCGAATTCGCCGGCTTCATGATGTACCCGACCGAGACCGGCTGGCTTGATGCGCAGAAATTCCTCGACGAGGCGCTGGCCGGCGTGCGTACGCACGGGCTGGACGCCAGGATCATCTCGACCGGCGGCACGCCGAACCTCAAGAATCTCGGCAAACTCAAGGGCGGCACCGAGCACCGTTTCGGCACCTACATCTACAACGACCGCATGCAGGTCGCGGCCGGCTCGGCCACCTGGGACGACTGCGCGCTGCACATCTATTCAACCGTGGTGAGCCGCGCCGCGCCCGAGCGCGGCATCCTCGATGCCGGCTCGAAGACGCTGACGACCGACACCGGCGGCCTCGACGGCCACGGCCTGATCCTCGAGCATCCCGAGGCCAAGATCGCGAAGTTCGCCGAGGAGCACGGCTTCCTCGATCTCTCGCGCAGCAACACGCGCCCGAATGTCGGCGATGTCGTTCGCATCGTGCCGAACCATGTCTGCGTCGTCGTCAACATGATGGACGAGGTGGTGATGGTGCGCGGCGACGAGATCATCGGCACGCTGCCGGTGGCGGCACGCGGGAAGCTGCGGTAGGCGTTTCGTCGCGCCCGCGCATCCTTCGAGGCTCCCGGCGCGATGCCTTGCATCGCGCCGCTCGCACCTCAGGATGACGCTCTCGTTAGGCTGTCGTCGCGACACCACTCTCTCGTAGCCGTCACCCTGAGGTGGCCGCTTCTTCAGCGGCCCTCGAAGGGCGGCGGCGTTCTAGGAACGCTTCAGCCACCCCAGCACGCCCCTGCCCGCGGCCGCCCCGGTCGCGAACGAGGCCTGCAGCAGGTAGCCACCGGTCGGCGCTTCCCAGTCCAGCATCTCGCCGGCGGCGAACACACCGGGCAGCTTGCGCAGCATGAAATGCGCGTCGAGCTCGTCGAAGCCAATCCCGCCCGCCGTCGAGATCGCGCGATCGATCGGGGCAACGCCCGTGAGCCGAACCGGAATGGCGTTCACCAGTTGTGCAAGCTCAGCCGGCGACAACGCAGCCAGCGTGCGGCCGGATGCAATCGCGGCTTCCTGCATCAAGCCGATGCCGACCGGCGACACTTGCGCTGCCTTGCGCAGGAAGTTCGCCAGCGATTGCTTGCCGCGCGTGCCTGACAGACGCGTGGTCAGCGCCGCCGTGGTGAGATCCGGCCGCAGCGCGATCGTCAAAATCGCCCGCCCGAGAGCGAGCACCGCCTCGCGCAGCTCGGCCGACAGCGCGTAGATCGCGCCGCCCTCGATGCCGCTGCGCGTGATCATCGCCTCACCGCGCACCGTGTGCGCGCCGACCGTCAGCGCCACGCCCTTGAGCGGCTGGCCCTCGAAGCGGTCGCGGAAAACGTCGGACCATGCAACCGTGAACCCGGAATTGGCGGGCCGGAGTTTCGAGATGGCAACGCCCCTGGTCGAGAGAATGCCGGCCCATGCGCCATCCGAGCCGAGACGCGGCCAGCTCGCACCGCCGAGCGCGAGCACCGTGGCGTCGACGGCGATCACCTGTGCGCCGTCAGGTGTATGAAACTGGAGTCGTCCCTCGCCGTCCCATCCGCTCCAGCGATGGCGGAAGGCAAAGAGCACGCCTGAGGCATCGAGCCGCCGCAGCCAGGCGCGCAGCAACGGAGAGGCCTTGAACGCTTTTGGAAACACCCGCCCGCTGGTGCCGACAAAAGTCGGCTCGCCCAGCGCCTCGCTCCAGGCGCGCAGCGCATCGGGCGAGAGGCCTGTGATCGCGGCCTGCAGCTTCGGTGCGGCTTCGCGATAGCGCGCCATGAACTGCGGCAGCGGCTCGCTGTGAGTGAGATTGAGGCCGCCGTGCCCGGCCATCAGGAATTTCCGGCCCGCCGACGGCATGGCGTCGTAGACGGTGACGCGGGCTCCGCCATGCGCCAGCACCTCCGCCGCCATTAGGCCGGCGGGACCGGCGCCGATGACGGCGATGTGGGGGACGGTTAAGGTCATGGCGGGAGTTTAGGGCAGCCTGGATGCCAAACAATAGGTCGTCATGCCCGGGCCTCCACGAAGCCGCGCAAGCGAAGCCAAGAACGTGGATGGCCGGGACGAGCCCGGCCATGACGGAGAGTGCAGTTCCGGGGCGGCGCCCGCCCCGGAATGACGGCTCAGAGCTTGATGCCCGCCCGTGCCGCGGCCTGCGCCACGTATTTCTGCGTCTGCTCGAACGCGCCGGTCAGCGCCTTCGCCTTCGACATATCGCTGATCTCGGCGAAATGCGCGGCGACCGCATCCGGGGTCCATTCGGATTCCGGCAGGTTGATGCCTTCGCTCTCGAGAATCTTGATGACCGCGAACGAGCCCGCGCCGGCGCCCATGATGGTGCGGGTCGGGGCGTCCTCGCTCAGCATGTACTCGACCGCCGGCGTGATCGCGTTCGGCTTCATCAGCTGCAGCGCCTGCGGCGGCAGCAGCTCTTCGGTCATGCGGGTCGCCGCCGTCGGCGAGATGATGTTGACGCGGATGTTGTTCTTGCGGCCTTCCTCGGCCAGCACGTTCATCAACCCGACCATGCCGGACTTCGCGGCGCCGTAATTGGCCTGGCCGAAATTGCCGTAGAGGCCGGAGGACGACGTCGTCAGCACGATGCGGCCGTAATTGCGGTCGCGCATACCGGCCCACGCCGCCTTGCAGCAGTAGAAGGTGCCGACGAGGTGCACGTCGAGCACCTTCTGGAAATCGGCGGCCTCCATCTTGCCGAACGACTTGTCGCGCAGGATTCCGGCGTTGGCGCACATCAGGTCGACGCTGCCCCACTCCTTGGTGGCGCGCTCGACCATGGCGGTGACCTGCTCGAAATTCGAGACGTCGGCGCCGTCGGCCATCGCGGTGCCGCCGGCTTTGCGAATCTCCTCGACCACGGCTTCGGCCGGCGACAGCGAGCCGCCGGTGCCGTCACGCGCGCCGCCGAAATCGTTGACGACGACCTTGGCGCCGCGGCTGGCGAGCCCGAGCGCATGCGCCTTGCCGAGACCATTGCCCGCGCCGGTAACGATGGCGACGCGTCCGTCGAACCTGATTGCCATGAGTGCTTCCTTTCTTCCTTCTCCCCTTGTGGGAGAAGATGGCGCGCGCAAGCGCGCCGGATGAGGGGTATCTCTCGACAGCTGAGCTCGTGGAGAGAGACCCCTCACCGGGCTTCGCGTTCCGCGAAGCCACCCTCTCCCACAGGGGGAGAGGGTAAGAGCGCTCCGGGAGACATTTTCGTCAGCTTTTGAGCAGCGATGGATGACCGGGTCAAGCCCGGCCGGGTCTACGCGAAATAGATCAGGCCGAGCCAATCCGCGACCAGCGCCGGCTTGTCCTCGCCTTCGATCTCGACCGTGACGCTGGTGCGCGACTGCAGCTCGTTCGGCTTACGGAGCTTCGCTTCGGCGAGGACGAAACGGCCACGGACACGCTTGCCCGCACGCACCGGCGAGATGAAGCGCAGCTTGTCGAAGCCGTAATTGACGCCCATCGTGGTGCCCGCGATCGACGGCATCACCTCGTAGGACATCACCGACATCATCGACATCGTCAGGAAGCCGTGCGCGATGGTGGAGCCGAACGCCGTCTCCTTCTTGGCGCGTTCAGGATCGACGTGTATGAACTGATGATCCTCGGTAACGTCGGCATAGGTGTCGATGCGCGGCTGATCGATCAGATGCCAGGACGATACGCCGATCTCCTTGCCGACCATGGCCTGATAGGCCTCCAGCGTGATCGGCGGCTTCTTCCAGGTTTCGTTCATGTCGTTTCAGGTCTCACTTCTTGTTCTTGGCAACTCCGGAAAATCCTCCTCGCGGAATTCCCGGCCGCGCAGCGGATCGGTGCGATCATCGTCGCGTTCGAGCCGTCGTAGCTGCACGCGGCGGATTTTGCCAGAGATCGTCTTCGGAAGCTCGGTGACGATTTCGAGCCGGCGGATCCGCTTGAACGGCGCAAGCCGCGTGTGCAGGTGCTTGAAGATGGAAAGCGCCGTCTCCGGCGAGCGCTCGGCGCCCGAGGTCAGCAGCACGAACGCCTTGGGGATCGCGAGCCGGATCGGATCGGGGCTCGGCACAACCGCGGCTTCGGCGACGAGCTCATGCTCCAGCAGCACGCTTTCCAGCTCGAACGGGCTGATGCGATAATCGGACGATTTGAACACGTCATCCGAGCGGCCGACGAAAGTGAGATAGCCGTCCTCGTCCTCGAACACGACATCGCCGCTGCGATAGATCTCGCCGTCGGCGCCCGAGAGCTTGCCGTCGTCGCCCTGATAGCCCTGCATCAGGCCAGCGGGGCGATCGGCGCCCAGCAGCAACGCCACCTCGCCCTCTTTCGCCGGATGACCATCGGCGTCGCTGACCTGCACGCGATAGCCTGGCAGCGGGCGGCCCATCGAGCCCACTTTGATCTTCTGGCCGGGCGAGTTGCCGGCAAGGGCCGTGGTTTCGGTCTGGCCGTAGCCGTCGCGGATGGTGAGGCCCCAGGCGGCCTGCACCTGGTCGATCACTTCAGGATTGAGCGGTTCGCCGGCGCCGCAGACTTCGCGGAGCGCCACCTTGAACGAGGCCAAGTTCTCCTGGATGAACAGCCGCCACACGGTCGGCGGCGCGCACAGCGTGGTGACGCCGCAGCGGCCGATCGTGGCGAGCAGACCCTTGGCGTCAAAGCGCGGCTGGTTGACCACGAACACGGTGGCGCCCGCGTTCCACGGCGCGAACAGGCAGCTCCAGGCGTGCTTGGCCCAGCCGGGCGACGAGATGTTGAGATGGACGTCGCCGGGCTTAAGCCCGATCCAGTACATGGTCGAGAGATGTCCGACCGGATAGCTGCGCTGGCTGTGCCGGACCAGCTTTGGTTTTGCGGTCGTGCCCGAGGTGAAATAAAGCAACATCGGGTCGTCGGCATTGGTCGCGCCGTCCGGCGTAAAACTCGCGGCGGCCTTTGCGGCTTCATCGTAGGCAAGCCAGCCATCCGAGGCCGTGCCGACCACGATGCGCACGATGTTCTCGGCACCGAGGCTCGCGAACTTCGCGACCTGGTCTTCGGCGGCGATTACGGCCTTCGCCTTGCCGCGATCGAGCCGGTCGCGCAGCTCCTCGGCGGTGAGCAGCGTGGTCGCGGGGATCACGACGACACCGAGCTTCATCGCCGCCAGCATCGTCTCCCACAGCGGAACCACATTGCCGAGCAGCAGCAGGAGATGGTCGCCGCGCCTCAGGCCTTGCGCGCGGAGGAAATTGGCGACCTGGTTGGAGCGCTGCGACAGCGCGGCAAAGGACAGCTTCGTCTGCTTGTCCTGCGCGGCATCGACGATCCAGAGCGCGGGCCGGTCCTTGGCTTCCGCATCCGTCGCGAGCACGTCGAACCAGTCGAGCGCCCAGTTGAAGGGAACCGGATCGGGCCAGCGGAAGTCCCTGACCGCCGTCTCGTAATCCGTGCGATGCTTCAGCAGAAACGCGCGCGCGTCCTGAAATGTCGTCATGGTCAAAGCCCGTCGAATTGATCTTCGAGCGTAGCCCGGATGGAGCCAAGCGCAATCCGGGGCCTGCGAGGCAAGGCAAGGAACTATCCCGGATTTCGCTTCGCTCCACCCGGGCTACGAAGCCCCGCTATTTTCCAGCGAGGCTGCGAACGTGCTTGATAATTCCGGAAAAATCCACCCCGCCCTGACCGGCTGCGTCGAAAGACTGATAGATCTCCTGCGCATGCTTGCCGAGCGGCGTCGTCGCGCCCGCGGCCTTTGCGGCGTCCTGCGCCAGCGTCAGATCCTTCACCATCAGCGCCGACGCGAAGCCCGGCTTGTAGTCGTTGTTGGCAGGCGACGTCGGAACCGGGCCCGGCACCGGGCAATAAGTCGTCAGCGACCAGCACTGGCCCGACGAGGTCGATGCGACGTCGAACAGCGCCTGATGCGAGAGGCCGAGCTTCTCGCCGAGCGCAAAGGCCTCGCTCACCGCGATCATGGAAATGCCGAGGATCATGTTGTTGCAGATCTTCGCGGCCTGCCCCGCACCAGCGCCGCCGCAATGGACGATCTTCTTGCCCATCTTCTCCAGCACCGGCTTGGCGGCCGCGAACGCGCCCTCCTCGCCGCCGCACATGAAGGTGAGCGTCGCGCCCTTGGCGCCACCGGTGCCGCCGGAGACCGGCGCATCGACCGAGAGCACGCCGCTCTTGGCCGCGAGCGCATGCGCGGCCCGCGCGCTTTCGACGTCGATGGTGGAGCTGTCGATGATCAGCGCACCCTTGGTCATGGCGGGAACGACCTCGTTCCAGACGCCGAGCACGTGCTTGCCGGCCGGCAGCATGGTGACGACGACATCGGCGCCCTTCACCGCGCCGGCGGCGCTGTCGGCAATACCGGCGCCGTCGGCCTTGGCCTGGTTGCGGGAGGCCTCGACGAGATCGAACGCCACCACCTTGTGGCCGGCCTTGACGAGGTTGGCCGCCATCGGGCCACCCATGTTGCCGAGACCGATGAATGAGATCGTGGCCATTGTCGTTTCCTCCGCTGCTTTCGTTGATTAGTTGAACTTCAGCTCGTCGGCACCGATCTCGGCGAGATACGGCGCAAGCATTTGCGGCGTGACATCCTCGATCCGCGGTGGCGACCAGGTCGGGTTGCGATCCTTGTCGATCACGGCGGCACGCACGCCCTCGCGGAAATCGTCGCTGCGGAAGACTTCCAGCGCCGCGCGATATTCGCGCACCAGGCACTCTTCCAGGTTGGATGCGGTGCGCGCGAGACGCAGCAGCTTCAGAGTCACCACCATGCCGCGCGGCGATTTCTCGTTGAGCGTCTTCAGCGTCGCCAGCGCGAACTCCGAGCCGTCGCGCGTCAGCGCAGCGAAAATATCTTCCATCCGGTCGAAGCCGAACAGGGCATCGATGAGCGGTTCCCTGGCGGCGACCGGCCCCGCGGCCTCGCCTGTGGCAAAACCGTTGATGAGCCTGGTGACATCGGGCGCGGACGCGCCAGGGCGAACCTTGGTCAGTGCCTCGCGCAGCTCCGGCCATCTCGCGGCCGCCACCACTGCGTCGGCGAACTTCGCGTGGATTGCATCCGGGCCATTCATGGTCTGGCCGGTCAAACCGAAATAAGTCCCGATCTCGCCGGGCGAGCGTGACAGCAGCCAGGTGCCGCCGACATCGGGGAAGAAGCCGAGCCCGACCTCGGGCATCGCGAGCTTGGTGCGATCGGTGACGACGCGATGACTGGCATGGCCCGACAGCCCGACGCCGCCGCCCATGACGAGCCCGTCCATGAACGCGACATACGGCTTCGGATATTTCGCGATCCGCGCATTCATGATGTATTCCTGGCGCCAGAACCGCGCGCCGAGGTCGCCGCCTTCCCGCGAGCTCTCCCAGAGGCCGCGGATGTCGCCGCCGGCACAGAGGCCACGTTCGCCGGCGCCTTCCAGGATGATCACACTGACAGCAGGATCGGTCTCGAAGCGATCAAGCGCCGCGTCGATCCCCTCGGACATCTCCAGCGTCATGGCGTTGATCGCCTTGGGACGATTGAGGCGGATCACGCCGGCCGCGCCCTCGCGGCGAACGATGAGATCGCCCTCTTCCACCGAACTCATCGCGCGCCCTCGATCAACTTGCGCGCCACGATGAGCCGCATGATTTCATTGGTGCCTTCGAGGATCTGGTGCACGCGCAGGTCGCGCACGATCTTCTCGATGCCGTATTCGCTGAGATAGCCATAGCCGCCGTGCAGCTGCAGCGCGTGGTTGGCGACCTCGAAACCGACATCGGTGCCGAAGCGCTTTGCCATTGCGCAGAGCATCGTGGCGTCAGCGTCCTTGCGGTCGAGCGCTGCTGCTGCGCGCCACAGAAAGGTGCGCGCGGCTTCGAGCTCGATCGCCATGTCGGCAAGACGAAACTGCAGCGCCTGGAATTCATCGAGGCGCTTTCCGAACGCCTTGCGCTCCTTCATGTAGGTGCGCGCCTTGTCGAGCGCCGTCTGGGCACCGCCGAGCGAACAGGCCGTGATGTTGAGACGGCCGCCGTCGAGGCCGGCCATTGCGATCTTGAAGCCCACGCCCTCCTCGCTCAGCCGGTTGGCGACGGGCACGCGAGCGTTCTCGAACATGACGGCCCGGGTCGGCTGCGCATTCCAGCCCATCTTGCGCTCATTGGTGCCGAAGGAGACGCCCGGCGTCTTGCCGTCGATCACGAGGGTGGAGATGCCGCCGGGGCCATCGCCACCGGTGCGCACCATCGCGACCAGCAGATCGGTGTCGCCGGCGCCAGAGATGAACTGCTTCTGGCCGTTGAGAACGTAATCGTCGCCGTCGCGCACGGCTCGGGTGCGGAGCGCCGCCGCGTCCGAGCCGGCGCTCGGCTCGGTCAGGCAGTAGCTCGCGATCAGCTCCATGGAACAGAGCTTCGGCAGCCATGTGTGGCGCTGGGTGTCGTTGCCGAAGGCATCGATCATCCAGCTCGCCATGTTGTGGATGGAAATGAAGGCCGAGGTGGTCGGGCAGCCCGTCGCCAGCGCCTCGAAGATCAGCGCCGCGTCGAACCGCGTCATGGCTGAGCCGCCCACATCCTCGCGAATGTAGATGCCGCCCATGCCGAGCGTCGCGGCCTCGCGCATCACGTCGACGGGGAAATGCTTCTCCTCGTCCCAGCGCAGCGCGTGCGGCGCGATCTTTTCCGCCGCAAACGCCAGCGCCATGTCGCGCGCCGCGACCTGATCCTCGTTCAGAGCGAACTGCATCCCGGCCTCGCTCCTGAGACGATCACTTCATCAGCGGGATCGAGAACTCCGCACCTTCCTTGACGCCGGACGGCCAGCGCGAGGTCACCGTCTTGGTCTTGGTGTAGAACCGCACTGAATCCGGACCGTGCTGGTTGAGATCGCCGAAGCCGGACTTCTTCCAGCCGCCGAAGGTGTAATAGGCGATCGGCACCGGGATCGGCACGTTGATGCCGACCATGCCGACATTCACCTTCGCGGCGAAGTCGCGCGCGGCGTCTCCGTCGCGGGTGAAGATGGCGACGCCGTTGCCGTAGTCATGCTCGGACGGCAACGCCAGCGCTTCCTTGTAGTCGTGCGCGCGCACGACCGAGAGCACGGGGCCGAAGATCTCTTCCTTGTAGATCCGCATGTCCTTGGTGACGTTGTCGAACAGCGAACCGCCGAGATAGAAGCCCTTCTCGTAGCCCTGCATCTTGAAGCCGCGGCCGTCGACGGCGAGCGTCGCGCCTTCCTTGATGCCGATATCGATGTAGCTCTTGACCTTCTCGACCGCCTCGCGCGTGACCAGCGGACCGTAATCGGCCGACGGATCGATCGAGGTGCCGATCTTGAGGCTCTCGACGCGCGGGACCAGCTTTTCCATCAGGCGATCGGCGGTGGACTTGCCGACGGGCACGGCAACCGAGACGGCCATGCAGCGCTCGCCGGCCGAGCCGTAGCCCGCGCCGATCAGCGCATCGACGGCCTGGTCCATGTCGGCGTCGGGCATGATGATGGCGTGGTTCTTGGCACCGCCGAAGCACTGGCAGCGCTTGCCGGTCTGCGCGGCGCGCTCGTAGATGTACTGCGCGATCGGCGTGGAGCCGACGAAACCGACGGCCTTGATATCGGGATCGTCGAGGATGGCGTCCACCGCTTCCTTGTCGCCGTTGACGACGTTGAGGATGCCAGCCGGCAGGCCCGCTTCCATCATGAGCTCGGCGAGCAGCATCGGCACGCCGGGATCGCGCTCGGACGGCTTCAGGATGAAGGCGTTGCCGCAGGCGATCGCGGGCGCGAACTTCCACATCGGGATCATCGCCGGGAAATTGAACGGCGTGATGCCGGCGACGACGCCGAGCGGCTGGCGCATCGAATAGATGTCGATGCCGGGGCCGGCGCCTTCAGTGTACTCGCCCTTCATCAGATGCGGAATGCCACAGGCGAACTCGGCGACTTCGAGGCCGCGCTGAATGTCGCCCTTCGCGTCGGGAACGGTCTTGCCGTGCTCGCGCGCGAGCAGCTCCGCGAGCTTGTCATAATCGCGCTGCACCAGCTCGAGGAATTTCATCATGACGCGGGCGCGGCGCTGCGGGTTGGTCGCGGCCCATTCGGGCTGCGCGGCACGGGCGTTCTCGACGGCGGCGCGGACTTCAGCCTTGGACGCCAGCGCGACCTTGGCCTGAACGTCGCCGGTCATCGGCTCGAAAACGTCGGCGGTCCGGCCCGAGGTGCCCTTTACTTCCTTGCCACCGATAAAATGTCCGACTGAACGCATGGAATGATCTCCTTGAGGCCGAGCTTGAACGCTTTGACAAATCCTATCGACCTGCATTTATTGGGATTCAAGTCTGATATATTGCACCATAGATGTGCGAAAATGCTGGATCAAGGCGCTATCGATTGGGACGACTTTCGCTTCGTGCTGGCCATCGTGCGGGGCGGCTCGGTCTCGGCTGCGGCAAAACAGCTCGGCGTCGATCATGCGACCGTGATCCGCCGCGTCGACCGGCTGGAGAAGCACCTCTCGGCCAAGCTGTTTGACCGGCGCAAGACCGGTTATCTCCTCACCGAGGCCGGCCAGCGCGTCGCCGACAGCGCCGAGGCCATGGAATCCACCATCGTCGCCAACCAGGAGCAGGTCGGCGGCTCCGTGGCGCGGCTGACCGGCACGGTGCGGATCGGCGCGCCCGACGGGTTCGGCACCGCCTTCCTGGCGCCAAGGCTTGCCCCCTTCGCCGACCGCTATCCCGACCTCGATCTGCAACTTGTGGCGACGGCGCGGCTGTTCAGCCTCTCCAAGCGCGAGGCCGACATCGCCATCAGCCTGACCATGCCGAAGGAAGGCCGCATCGTCGGCCGCAAATTGCTCGACTACCGGCTCGGGCTCTATGCCGCCCCCGCCTATCTCGACCGCTTTCCGAAGATCGCCTCACGTGACGCGCTGCCGCAGCACCGCTTCGTCGGCTACATCGAGGAACTGCTGTTCACGCCCGAGCTCGACTACCTGCCGCAGGTGTCGCCACGGATCTCCGCGCGCTTCCGCAGCGCCAATCTGATCGCGCAGCTCAATGCCACGCTGTCGGGCTTCGGCATCGCTGTGCTGCCCCACTTCATGGCGAGCGATTACCCGCAGCTCGTCGCGGTGCTGCCGGAGGAGGTCTCCATCACGCGGACGTTCTGGATGCTGATGCACGCGGACAGCAAGGATCTCGCGCGGATCAGGGCGGTGGCGGATTACGTCAGCGAGATCGTGGAGCGGGATCGGGCGCTGTTTGCGGGGCTATGAAGGCTCGCAGGGCGGGTTAGCCGAAGGCGTAACCCACCTCTTCCGTCTCTGTGGAACGCAACAGTGGCGGGTTACGCTGCGCTAACCCGCCCTACACATTCAACGGCACCTCGGCCTAGTTCTGCTTCTTCTTCGCCGTCGTCTTCGGCTCCCGCCTCGCGCCCTCGAGCGCGCTGTCCTTGCCGGCCTTCAGCACCTCGTCCGACAGCTCGCTGGAACCCGCGATACGCGCCAGCAGCATGGTCCCGGCCATGGTCGCCAGCGTCGCGATCGCCTGCTTGCGGGCGGCCTTGCGCGGCGTGGCCGGGATGGAATCGGTGATCATCTCGATCATCTCGTCGAGCTTGCCGGCGAAGGCTTTTCGCGTTCTCGGGCTCTCGCGGGAAATCTCGGCGCCCAGCGCCGGGATCGAGCAGCCGTGGCCGGGATTGTCGCGGTGAAGCGTCGACAGATAGGTCTCGACGATCTGGGCCAGCTGTTTCTCGGGCGCGACCTGATCGGACTGTTTGCGCCAGTGCTCCATCGAGCGGTCCATGGCGTAGGCAAAGGCCTCGATCACCAGCGCCTCGCGCGAGTCGAAATGCGCGTAGAAGCCGCCGTGGGTCAGGCCCGCCTCCTTCATGAGGTCGGCGACGCCGATGCCGTGGGCGCCCTTCTCCCGCAGCCGCACCGAGGCCTTCTTCACGATCCGGTCGTGGGTTTCCTGCTTGTGTTCCCGGGAATAGCGCATGCGCATCTCATTGAATGTCGGAGATCATCCCATAACATAGAAATGGCCGAATCGATGCATTAATTCATGTTAAGTTGACGCGCCGATCATCGAAAAGGTTGCAGTTGCATGGACTGCGAGCGCGCCCTTGCCGTCGCGTACGAAACCTTCGGCGTAGCTGGTCTGGCGCCCCAGCTTGATCACCTTGCCTTCCGCCGAGATCAGCCCGGAGCGCACCGAGAGCGGGCGCAGGAAGGTCATTTTCAGGTCGAGCGTGACCGACGACTGCCCGGCCTCCAGCCGTGTCGAAATAGCGCAGCCCATCGCGGTGTCGATCAGCGCCGCGGCCGTCGCCCCGTGCAGGAGCCCGATGGTATTTTCGAGGTCCTCGCGCGGCTCCAGTTCCATCACGATCCGGCCCGGCTCGACCACGGCCATGACGAATCCGATCAGCTTTGCAAAGGGCGGCGGCGGCAAACGGCCGTCACGGATGCCGAGCATGGCGTCCATTCCCGACAGGCCCATGGCCACTTTCGCAACCGGCGCCGGCACCTGCCAGTCCACCACGCGCTCGCGTCGCTGCGCCGGCGAAAACAGGTCGAGTTTTTCGTTGTCGGTCATGACGGCCTCTTTGTATGATTTACGTCATACTATGCTGCGGACTTCGCACTTGCAACGTGCCCCCGGGCGCTTGACAAGCCCGGCATTTCGGCCCGGAAGTAGTCGCGATCGGCGCGCCTCGCGCCTGTCCACGAAACCTTCGAGATACTCCGATGGAAATGCTCAACAACCACTGCGGCGTGACGCGCGATGCGCGCGGCGTCGTCCATGTCGCGATCAGCAACGCGGGCTCGCTGAACATTCTGGGCTCGCCCATCACCGACGCGGTGCGCGAGGGCCTGCAGCAGCTGTCGTCCGACCGCAGCATCCGCGTCCTGGTGCTGCGCGGCCAGAGCGAGAAGAGCATGATCGGCGGCGCCGACATCAAGGAGATGGCGAAGCTCGACCAGAAATCCGCCGAGGCCTTCATCAGCCGCCTGCGCGATCTCTGCGAGGCCGTGCGCCGGTTCCCCGCTCCCGTGATCGCGCGCATGCCGGGCTGGTGCCTCGGCGGTGGACTCGAGGTGGCAGCCGCCTGCGATTTCCGCATCGCCGCGCATGATGCGCATTTCGGCATGCCGGAGGTCCGCGTCGGCATTCCCTCGGTGATTCATGCCGCGCTGCTGCCGCGCCTGATCGGCTGGGCCCGCGCGCGCTGGCTGGTGATGACGGCAGAGAATATCGACGCGCCGACGGCGCTGGCCTGGGGCCTGGTGGACAAGATCGCACCGGAAGGCGGGCTGGACGCCGAGATCGAGCACCTCATCAGCGCGCTGCTCGAATGCGGCCCGGAAGCGCTCCGCTCGCAGAAGGCATTGCTGCGGCAATGGGAGGAACTGCCGCTGACGGAGTCTGTCAACCTCAGCGTCAAGGTGTTCGGCGAATCGTTCCTGACGGACGAGCCGGCACGGCTGATGGGCGCGTTCGTCAACCGGAAGCGGTAGCTTTTCAGGCCTCGTGCCTAGGAAGCAACGCCGCGTCCGGGACACGGGGCTCTCGACGATCGACCAAATCTCATCCGACCCACGACATTTTCTCATCCCGGCCGCGATTGCAATTTTTGCAGCGCATCATATGATGATCGTAATCTTACCATCATCGCCAGGGAGTTCCGTCATGGCCGAAGCCGCCGATCCCGTCGTTATCATCTCCGCTGCCCGCACCCCGCTCGGCCGCTTCATGGGCGAACTCTCGCCGCTGCCCGCACACAAGCTCGGTTCGCATGTGATTGCCGCAGCACTGGAGCGCGGCAAGCTTGCGCCGGAGAAGGTCGACGAGGTCTTCATGGGCTGCGTGCTGCCGGCCGGACAAGGCCAGGCACCAGCACGCCAGGCCGCGCGCGCGGCGGGCCTGCCCGATGCAACAGGCGCCACCACCGTCAACAAGGTCTGCGGCTCCGGCATGAAGGCGACCATGCTGGCGCACGACATCATCCGCGCAGGATCTGCCGAGATCGTCGTCTCCGGCGGCATGGAAAGCATGAGCAACGCGCCTTATCTGCTGCAAAAGGCGCGCGGCGGCTATCGCGCCGGCCATGACCGCATCATCGACCACATGATGATGGACGGACTCGAGGATGCCTACGAAACCGGCCGCTCCATGGGTGATTTCGGCGAGGCAACGGCTGAAGCCTACCAGTTCACCCGCAAGGACCAGGACGCCTACGCGATGGAAACGCTCAGCCGCGCCCGCAAGGCGGTCGAGAGCGGCGCCTTCAAGGCCGAGATCGCGCCGATCACGCTGACGGAGAAGGCTGGCCCGCGCATCGTCGCCAATGACGAGCATCCTTTGAAGGTCGACCCGGCGAAAATCCCCGGCCTGAAAGCGGCGTTCCGCGCCAACGGCACCATCACGCCGGCCGCCTCTTCCGCAAATGCCGACGGCGCTGCCGCGCTGGTTCTGACCAAGCGCTCGCTCGCCGATCGCAACGGCCTGCCCGCTATCGCCGAGATCAAGGGCCACGCCACCCACAGCCAGGAACCGCAATGGTTCACCACCGCGCCGATCCCGGCGATCCGCAAGCTGCTCGACAAGGTCGGCTGGAGCGCTGGCGACGTCGACCTGTTCGAGATCAATGAGGCCTTCGCGGTCGTCGCAATGGCAGCGCAGCGCGATCTCGGCATTCCCCGCGACAAGCTGAACATCAACGGCGGCGCCTGCGCGCTCGGTCATCCGATCGGCGCGACCGGCGCGCGGCTGATCGTGACGCGGCTTCATGCATTGGAGGCCAACAACCTCAAGCGCGGGGTTGCCGCACTTTGCATCGGCGGCGGTGAGGCCACGGCGATCGCAGTCGAGCGTCTCGCGCACTGACCATTGACGTCTGTAAATGAGGGAAGTCTGTCATTTTAGACTTCCCTGTTTCATGCCATTCTGCAACTTCGCGCAGGTCTGTTGCGGCCTGCTTATGATGATTGAGGCCCAATGATTTCGAACTGGCTCGCGGCAGCGCTTTCCCGCCGCAACATCCACTATGGCTGGGTGATGGTCGGCGTCACCTTCCTCACCGCGCTGATCAGCGCGGGCACGGTCGGCGCTCCCGGCGTGTTCATCGTGCCCTTGCAGAAGGAGTTCGGCTGGAGCACCGCGGAGATATCGTCGGCGCTGTCAATCCGGTTCATTCTGTTCGGGTTGATGGCGCCGTTCGCAGCCGCGCTTCTCAACCGCTACGGCCTGCGCAACGTCACGCTGACCGCACAACTCATCGTCGTCTCGGCGCTGGTGGCTTCGCTTGGCATGACCGAGGTCTGGCAGCTGATCGCCCTGTGGGGCGTGGTGATCGGCATCGGCACCGGCATGACCGCGCTGGTGCTGGGCGCCACCATCGCAACGCGCTGGTTCGCGGCGCGACGCGGTCTCGTCATCGGCATCCTGACCGCGAGCGTCGCCACCGGCCAGCTCGTATTCCTGCCGCTGCTGGCAAGCCTGACCGAGCGCTATGGCTGGCGGCTCGCGCTCGGCTTCGTCTGCATCGCGCTCGGCGTCTCCGCTTTCGCCGTGCTGATGGTGATGCGCGACCGGCCTAGCGATGTCGGCTTGCGCCCCTTCGGCGACGCGGGCACCGAGCCCCTGCCCGCCCCGCCCGCGAGCCACGGCTCGATCACGGGCGTGGCGCTCGGCACGCTGCGCGATGCCTCGAAGTCGCGCGCGTTCTGGATCCTGTTCGCGACCTTCTTCGTCTGCGGCGCTTCCACCAACGGCCTCGTCCAGGTGCATCTGATTCCGATGTGCCTCGACTTCGGCATTCCGCAGGTCCAGGCCGCGAGCCTGCTCGCCGCGATGGGCATTTTCGACTTCTTCGGCACCATCATGTCGGGCTGGCTGTCGGACCGCTACGACAACCGCTACCTGCTGTTCTGGTATTACGGCCTGCGCGGGCTCTCGCTGATCTTCCTGCCCTTCAGCGATTTCTCGTTCTACGGACTGTCGATCTTCGCGATGTTCTACGGACTCGACTGGATCGCCACGGTGCCGCCGACGGTGCGCCTCACCGCGCAGAAGTTCGGCCCCGAGCGCGCCAATCTGGTGTTCGGCTGGATCTTCGCCGGCCACCAGCTGGGCGCCGGCACCGCGGCGTTCGGCGCCGGCTTCTCGCGAACGGTCTATCAGAGCTATCTGCCCGCCTTCTTCATCGCCGGCGCACTCTGCGTGTTCGCCTCGCTGATCGTGCTGGCGCTGTCGCGGCAGCCGAAGGTCGAGCCGAAGCCGGCGATGGCCTAGTACCTGATCGTGGTGGTGACGCCGAATACCGCGGCGTCACCGATCCGCGACACGCCGGTCGGATCGCTCGGGTTTGGAATGCCGCCGGACGGGCGCCACACATACTGGAAGTAAGGCGCGATCAACCAGCCCGGTTTGATGTGCGCCTCGTAGATCATTTCGAGCAGCGTCTCGCTGCTGCGCACCGGCCCCTGCACGCCCGTATAGAAATTGCTGTCGATATCGAGATTGCGCGCGGTGTTCGATATCCGCATATAGGCGGCTGCGACGCCGAAGCGATCGAGCGGACGGCCGGGCACGAAGCCGACGAAACCGATGCCCCCGTCGAGATAGAGGTCGATCAGGTTGCGATCGGGCGGACTGTAGGCGATGCGGCCAAACGCGGTGACACCGGGGATCGAGGCCGAGGTGGTGTTGTCCTTCACCTCCGGTGGCCGGTACAACACCTGCTCGATCACGGCAAAGATGCCGTAATTGCCTTTGAGCTTGGCCGGAATGCCGGTACCGCCGGGGTCGGCGATGGACCGCCCTTCCGCGGTAAAGCGCTGGCTGTCGAACGAGCCATAGTGCTTCCAGGCGCCCGGCGTGACATTGCCGGCCAGCGAGCGGCCGCCGATGTCAATGTCGTAGTTGAAGCGCGCCTGCCCGATCAGCCAGGGCGGATCATTGACGCGGAATGCGAGGCCATGATGGTCGCGAAACTGCGGATCGCCCTCGCCCGGCCCGGCGGGATCGCCGTTGAAAACCGCGCCGAACAGGGTGACCTGGTCCGACAGCGTGGCCTTGACGCGAACGCCAGGCACCGCGATCGGCGGCGCCGGGCCGCCCGCGGGAAGATTGCTCGCCTTGATCGCGGGCCAGCCGAACGTGCCGTTGATGAAGAGGTCGTCGGTCTGGCTGTCGAAGAACTCGACGTCGGCGGCCTGCTGGCCGGCGCGAATGTTGAGGCGGTCGTTGAAGAAGCTCTGCTCGAGATAGGCGTTGTAGAGCCGCTGGTCCGGCAGCGCCTCGATCTCGCTGATGGTGGCAAGGTTCATCACGTAGTTGCGGGACAACCCTTGCCCGTAGATCACGAACGCATTGGCGTAGAAGCGGCCGCCGGTCCAGCCGACCAGCTTGTCGAGATCGGCATCGACGGACAGATCGAGCCGGCCGAAATGGATGGCGCCGCGCTTCGCGCCGCCGGAGACATCAGCGATGTTGTCGGCGATGTAGGTAGCGCCGAAATTCAGGCCCTTGTTGGCGAGGCCGTCATGCCAATCGTTGAACCATTTCGGAAACAGCCACTCGACTGCACTCTCGTCCTTGGCGCCGGCGTAGGCGCTCGTCGCGGAGTACGCCAGCGCCAGCGCGGTCGCCAGATATTTTCGGGAACGCCAACTCACAATTGGTGCACGCTATTTGAAGATGCCCGTGCGCCGCATGAACAGATAGGCCGCACCAACCGACGAGGCCATCAGCAACGCCGCCCATAGGAATCCGCTCTCGACATCGGTGAGCGGAAGGCCTTTCGTGTTCATGCCGAAAATGCCGGTGATCAGCGTCGGCGGCAGCAGCAGCGAGGTCACGATCGAGAGCGTGTGGAGGTGGCGATTGCTCTCCTCCTCGTTCTTGAAGCGCAGCTCTTCCTCGAGCAGGCGGCTGCGCTCGCGCAGCTCGACGATGTCGTGATCGAGCCCGTCGAGCCGTTGCGCCAGCTTGCCGGCCTGGATGCGCAGGCTCGGCGACAGATGATCGGTGTTCTTCTGGTCGAGGCGGTGGAACAGCACGCGCAGACCGGTGAGCTGCCGATGCAGCCGCACGCAGGTGCGGCGGAGACGGCCGAGATTGCGGCGCATCTCGGGCTTGGCGTCGTCGGCGAGAATGCTCTCTTCGATGCGGTCGATCTCCTGGCCGAGCTTGTCGGCCATGCGGTCGAGCGTATCGGCGACCTCGTCGACGATCTTCTCGAGGAGATGGGCGACATTGTCGACGCGGTAGCCGCCTTCGAGCACGCGGCGCGTCGCATCCGCCGAGCACAGCGCCTGATGGCGGCCGGAGACCAGCAGATGCTCGGTCATGGCGAAGCGCAGGAACGCGGTCTCTTCCGTAGCGGTATCGATGTCGCGCACGAGGTCGGAGAACACGCCATAGACGCAGTGGTCGATGACATGAAGCTGCTGGAACGTGTCGTTCGACAGCAGCAGATCGCGCGCCAGCGGCGGCAGTTGCGAAGCCGCTATCCACGGGCGCACGCGACCATCTGTCAAATTGAAATGCAGCCACAGACGGCCATCATGACTGAACTCGATCGGCTGGTTGATCGGAAGCGGTTCGGCGCTGCCGTCGCTGTGCAGACGGAATGCCCAGACCAGGCCGGGAATGGCGGGCTCGGTATTCGATATCGCGCTGACAAGCTTCGCCGGCTCAGCCATCCCCACCCCCACGTCCATGCAGCCCAAACATGCAGTTGCGTTCGTGGAGGCTGTTGCCAGCTCCCTCCGTACCTCTCCCGGGTACTCAATTACGGTTCTGTTACAGTTTGATGATGCGCCCTACTCGGCGGCCATCGCCGTCGCGGCCGCGGCTTCCTTGACGTAGTCGTGCACGACGCGGCCGAACGGCAGCGTCAGGTCGGCGATGTAGTGATGCGCACCGATGCAGCGGCGCACCGGGAAGTCGGCGACCGGCGCATTCACATGAGGCACCAGATGCAGCCGGCCCGGCCCGATCCACGAGCCTTTCGGCACGATGTCGACGAGGTTGATCGCGACGAGCTGGCAGATCTCGAGACGGCCGTCGACGCCCGGGATCATCTTCAGATTGATCTGCGTCTTCGACAGCGTGGCGCGGGTGAGATCGCCGTTGCCGGCCATGCTCTCGTGCTTGTAGCCCATCGTGCCCATGGCAACGAGCTGGCCGGCATATTCCAGCGTGCCGGTCAGCGTGTCCTTGACGATCTCGAGCTTCGGATGGGCGTACTTCTTCGGGAAGCCCCAGATTTCGCGGCCGGCCGCGATCGGCGGATCGTCGTCCAGATACATCTGCGAGACGAAGTTGACCTCCTCGCCGTTGAGGCGCGCGGGGATGACGAGCCCGGACTCGGTGTAGCTGCCGAAGCCGGAGGAGTCCGGCATTTTGATCCATTCGTAATGCACGATCGGCTGGTCGATCGGCTCCAGCGGCTCAGGCAGGCCGGCGCGGATCAGCTCGGGATCGGTCTCGTAGGTGATGACGAGGAATTCGCGGTTGACGAAGCGGTAGGGTCCGGCGGGATAGCTCGGTCCGGCGGCCGGCATGGACGGAAGTCTCAGCAAATCTTCCCTGCGCATCGCTGGTCTCCTGTGTAACGTCGGTGATGTCCGCCCGGCAACGTCTGGCGCGATGCAAATTACTAGCGGCGCTCGTTGACTGCGATGTGACCGATTTCCGTCAGGCGCGCGATCTCGGCCATTCCCCTATGCGCACCGGCGATGCATCGGCGCCTGATTTGTCATCACGCCGTCACCGCACGCCGCAATCGTTCAGCGTCAGCAGGAGACATCCGCCATGGACGCCCGCACATCGCAACCGGCTCATCAGACCCATCAGCCGCCGTCACGCGGCTGGCGGCCCGAGCGCTGCGACCGCGTCGCGCTGGTGCTGCAGGGCGGCGGCGCGCTCGGCGCCTATCAGGCCGGCGTCTACCAGGCGCTGCACGAAGCCGGCATCGAGCCCGACTGGGTCTGCGGTGTTTCGATCGGTGCGATCAACTCGGCCATCATCGCCGGCAACAAGCCGGAGAAGCGGCTGGAGGCGCTGCGCATCTTCTGGGAGCGCATCACCAACCGCAAGATCTGGCACTACACGCCCGACGGCGACATCTTCCGCCAGTGGCGCAACCTGTACAGCTCATGGATGACGTCGGCGATGGGCCAGCCGGGCTTCTTCACCCCGCACCAGGTCAATCCGTGGTTCAGCCCGGTCGGCGCGCGCACCGCGACCAGCTATTACGACACGATGCCGCTGAAGGAGAGCCTGCTCGAGCTGGTCGACTTCGACCTCATCAACGAGAAGAAGACCCGCTTCGCCGTCGGCGCCGTCAACGTGCTCTCCGGCAACTTCATCTATTTCGACAACGCCCATGACGAGATCGAGCCGGAGCATATCATGGCCTCCGGCGCTCTGCCCCCGGCGCTGCCGATGGTGCGGATCGGCACCGATCATTTCTGGGACGGCGGCATCGTCTCCAACACGCCGCTGCAGCATCTGCTCGACCAGGAGGACGCGCTCAATTCGCTCGTGTTCCAGGTCGATCTGTTCAGCGCGCGGGGCGTGCTGCCGCGCTCGATCCAGGACGTGATGGCCCGCCACAAGGACATCATGTATTCCTCGCGGACGCGCCACAACACCGACGTCTATCGGCGCACGCACAATCTGAAGGTCCTGCTCTACAAGGCGCTGGCGAAGGTTCCGGAAGACCAATTGTCCGACGAGGACCGTCAGCTCAAGACCAGCCTGCGCCGCATGCCCGAGATCGCGATCCTGCACCTGATCTACCAGCAGAAGGCCTATGAGGGCGACGCAAAAGACCACGAGTTCTCGGGCACCTCGATGCGCGAGCACTGGACCTCCGGCTACGAGGACACCAAGCGCACGCTGAAGCGCCGCGACTGGATCAAGATGCCGGACGAAGGCATGGGGCTGGTGGTGCACGACGTGCACCGGGAGACCGAGAGCGCGTAAATCACGTGCTTCAGGACCGTGCACAAAAGCAAAATGCGAAAACAACCCCATGCACAGTAGACGGGACGTGGCAGATCAATGACTTACACTTTTCCGAAGGAAATTTGACTCGTCGGGCAAAACAAGGGCATAATGGCACCATCCCGAACATCATTTGCGCCTGAAGTTCGGTGCTGAAAATTGGCGGCGTTCTAGGCCTGTCGCACAGCCAAGGGACCAGTTCAGGCGCCGCCGCGATCGCGCATGCGACACTCCACATAGGAACCTAAGCTTTACGGCCGCTTTAGCCTCCATGTCCAAATGGAGGAAATCATGAAGAAAATTCTTGTTGCTGCGCTTTTCGCAACAGCGATGAGCGGCGCCGCCTTTGCGCAACCCAGCCAGGGCCAGGGCGGTGCTGCGGCCGGAGTGAACGGCAACAGCCCGACAGCTCCGAACAGTGGAATGCAGAGCGACCGGATGAGGGACGGCACAACCGGCATGTCGACCGGCAGTTCCGGCAGCCCAAACGGTTCGCCGACCTCACCGCAGAAGAATCCGACATCGCCGACCGGCCGCGCGTCGGAGGGACAGACGGCGCCGAAGTAATCTGCACTGCGCTGGCGGTCTTCGGGCCGCCAGCGCAGGACTTCGCGGATCATGTCGCAACAAATCGAAGGAGTGCGCTGATGTCCGGTCCGCCAGTCCGATACGATCCATCCGTCGAGGTCGTTGCCAACGACGAGGCGCAGACCATCAAGGAGCTTTCCGATACGCTCCTCAATATTTCCGAGGTCACGTTTGCGGATTCCCGGCATGCATTCCGAAGCGTTCACGCCAAATCTCACGGGATCGTCAAGGGCGAGTTGGAGGTTCTGCCGGATCTGACCCCGGAGCTCGGCCAAGGCCTCTTTTCCAAGCCCGCACGCTATCCGCTCATCATGCGCCTTTCGACGATCGCGGGCGATGTCCTCGAAGACAGCGTCTCGATCCCGAGGGCCGTCGCGTTCAAGGTCATTGGGGTCGACGGCGATCGCCTACCCGGTTCTGAAGCCAGCCGGACGCAGGACTTCCTGATGGCGGACGGCCCCGCCTTCGCCGCTCCCGACGCGAAGACGTTTCTGGGCAGCCTGAAGCTGCTGGCCAAGATGACCGACAAGGCGCCGGAACTGAAGAAAGCCCTCTCCTACGTGCTGCGCGGGGTCGAAGGCGGACTGGAAACCCTCGGCGGCGAGAGCGCCACGCTCAAAACGCTCGGCGGTCACCCCAAAAATCACATCCTGGGTTCAAGCTTCTTCAGCCAGACTCCGATCCGATATGGAGATTACATGGCGAAGATGGCGCTGTTTCCGGTCGCTCCGGAATTGCTTGCCTTGAAGAATGCACGGGTCACAGTCGACAAGGACCCCGACGCGCTTCGCAGCGCCGTTCGCAAGTTCTTCAGCACACGCGGCGGCATTTGGGAGCTGCGCGCCCAGCTCTGCACCGATCTGAAGACGATGCCGATCGAGGATGCGTCGGTGGCGTGGCCGGAAGATCAAAGCCCTTATCGCACCGTTGCCCGGATCACGGCGCCTGCTCAGGACAGCTGGTCCGACAACCGAATACGACATGTCGACGACGGCATGTCATTCAGCCCGTGGCATGGATTGGCGGCTCATCAGCCACTCGGCTCGGTGATGCGGGCGCGCAAGGACACCTACCAGGCCTCGTCCCGGTTTCGTGGCGAGCGCAACGGATGCCCGATGCACGAACCGGGCGCCCTGACGGCCTAGGCCATGCAGAGCGACCGCATGAGAGAAAAATGGCGGAAGCTCGCTTGCGGCCATCCCTCAAGGAACGAGTGCTCTCTGGACCGGTTCTATTTCGAAAGCAGCCCCAGACGAGGTTCTCGTGCTCCCATCTTCATCGACACCGACGGTGCCGGTCGTTTTGACGATCAACGGCACCCGCCACGAATTATCCCTCGCCCCCTGGATCACGCTGCTCGATCTGTTGCGCGAGCGGTTGGAATTGACCGGCTCGAAGAAGGGTTGCGATCAGGGGCAGTGCGGCGCGTGTACGGTTCTGATCGACGGCCAACGCATCAACTCCTGCCTGGTTCTGGCAGTCTCGCGCGACGGCGCCGAGATCACCACCGTGGAAGGGCTTGCCAGCGGAGACGATTTGCATCCCCTGCAAGCGGCCTTCATCGAGCATGACGCATTTCAATGCGGCTATTGCACGCCCGGCCAGATCTGCTCCGGCGTCGGGCTTCTGCAGGAAGGGCACGCCCATTCCCGCGAGGAAATCCGCGAGCACATGAGCGGCAACCTCTGCCGGTGCGGCGCTTACACCAACATTGCGGACGCCATCCAGGACGTTCTCGAACGGCAATCTGCAAGCAGGGAGGCTGCGGAATGAACCGGTTTGAATATTTCCGCGCCGATACGATCGCAGATGCCGTCGCAGCCCTGGCCGGCTCACCCGGCGCCAAGGCTCTGGCCGGGGTAACCAATCTGGTCGACCTCATGAAATACGACGTCGCCACGCCCTCTCGGGTGGTCGACATCAATCGCCTCCCCTTGAAGGCGGTCGAGGATACGGCCGATGGCGCCTTGCGGATCGGCGCGCTGGTGACCAACAGCGACCTGGCGTGGCATCCGCAGATCGCCAAACGCTATCCGCTGCTGTCGAGCGCGATCCTCGCCGGCGCATCCGCGCAGCTTCGGAATGCCGCGACGACCGGCGGCAACCTGCTTCAACGCACGCGCTGCTATTATTTCTATGACACCTCGACGCCATGCAACAAGCGCGCGCCGGGCTCGGGTTGCAGCGCCATCGGCGGCGTCAACCGGATTCACGCGATCCTCGGCGCAAGCGATTCCTGCATCGCCGTTCATCCGTCCGACATGTGCGTCGCGCTGGCGGCGCTGGACGCGGAGGTCGAGGTCGAGGGCCCGCAAGGTCAGCGCAAAATCCCGTTCAGAGATTTTCATCGGCTGCCGGATCAGTCCCCGGAGCGGGACAATACGCTTGAACCAGGCGACCTCGTGACAGCCATCGTCCTGCCGGCCACCGATTTCGGACGGCACCACACCTATCTCAAGATTCGCGACCGCTTGTCCTACGCATTCGCGCTCGTGTCCGTGGCCGCGGCTGTCTCCCTCAAAGACGGGACCATTGGCGATGTCCGTGTCGCCCTGGGCGGCGTCGCGCACAAGCCTTGGCGGGATCGCGCCGCGGAGGAGCAGTTGCGCGGCAAGCAGCCTTCTGAAACCACCTTCCTTCGGTTCGCCGAGGACGTCCTGCGTGAATCCGAGGGACATGGCCAGAACGATTTCAAGATTGAATTGGCGCGCCGCACGATTGTCCGGGCGCTGATGCAGGCCGCCAGTGGCACGCCGCAAGATCAATCCGACAAAGTCGTCCGTTAGGGAACTACGCCAGTGGAAGCAATTCAGTCGAACGTCACTCATATCGGCCGGCCCACCAATCGCGTAGACGGCGAGCTCAAGGTCACCGGCCGCGCTCAATATGCGGCGGAATACCCCGCTCCGGACCTGCTGTATGGCGCGATCGTGTCCGCCACCGTGCCGGCGGGGCGCATCACGAAACTCGAGTTGGATCGCGCCAATGCCGTTCCCGGCGTGATCAAGATCTTCACCCATGAGAACCGCGGCAAGGCTGCGTGGCTGGACCGGAAATGGCGCGACGAAGTCGCCCCGCCCGGCCATCCGTTTCGTCCCCTCCACTCCGACCGCATCCTGTTCAACGGACAGCCGATTGCGCTCGTCGTCGCCGACAGCTTCGAAGCCGCGCGCGATGCGGCCTCGCTGGTCAGCGCCGAATACGACATCGACGAGTTCTGCACAGAGCTGGAGGTCAGGCGCGCCGAAGCTTACGATCCGCCGGAGAAGCGAAGCGGTATTCCCCCTCCTCCCGACCCCCGCGGTGACGCGAACGACGCCTTCGATCGGGCTTCACATCGGATTTCCGCCGAATACCGCATCAATGCCGAGCATCACAACCCCATGGAGCTGTTCGGGACGACCTGCGTGTTCGAAGGCCCGGGTAAACTGACGATCTACGAAAAGACACAGGGCTCGCAGAACAGCCAGGGCTACGTGACATCGGTGTTCGGCCTGAAATCAAAGAACGTCCGGGTCATCAATCACTATGTCGGCGGAGCCTTCGGCGCAGCACTCCGCCCGCAACAGCAGCTGTTCTTCGCGGTCATGGCCAGCCTCGAGCTCGAGCGCTCGGTACGCGTGACGCTGACGAGATCGCAGATGTTCTACATCGGCTATCGTCCCGATACCTATCATGCGATTGCGCTCGCCTGCGACAACGAAGGCCGGCTCACGTCGATCATGCACGACGCCGTGGCCGCGACCTCACATTACGAGGACTACCAGGAAGCGGTCGTGAACTGGTCGGGCATGATGTACCACTGCGACAACGTCACGCTCAGCTATGCGCTCGCCAAGCTCAATACCGCCACGCCGTGCGACATGCGTGCACCGGGCGCGAGCGTCGGCGTCAACGCCTTCGAATGCGCCATCGACGAACTCTGCCACGAGACGAGCATCGACCCGCTGGAGTTCAGGCGGACCAATTTCGCGTCGATCGACGAGAACACCGGCAAGATGCTGACATCGAAAGCCCTGCTGTTCTGCTACCAGCACGGCGCCGCCGCCATCGGCTGGGACAAGCGACCTGCGAAGCCGCGGTCGGCCAGAGATGGTCACGAACTGATCGGATTGGGGATGGCCACCGGCATGTGGGACGCCTTCCTGATGAAGGCCGCCGCCGAGGCCAAGCTCACTGCCGACGGACGTCTGGAGGTCTCGACAGCTGCCTCGGATATCGGCACCGGCACCTGGACCATCCTCGCGCAGATCGGCGCCGATGCGCTCGGTCTGCCGCTCGAGGCAATCACGTCCAGGATCGGCGATTCCTCACTGCCGGCCTCCCCCGTCGAGGGCGGTTCGTGGACTGCGGCCTCCAACGGATCTGCCGTCATGGCTGCCTGCGAGGCGATCAAGGCGACGCTCTTCAAGCACGCCAAGGCAATGACGAACTCGCCGCTCGCCCATGCGGAGTACGAAGACGTCATTTTCGCAGGCGGTCGCATGGCGCTCAATAATGACCTGGCCCGGAGCGTTTCACTCGCGGAGGTCATGCAGTCGGCCGAACTGACGGAGATCACCGAGAAAGGCAAGGCGGCCCCCAATCTCCTGCAGATGCGGAAATATATCAGCTACACCCATTCGGCAGTATTCGCCGAGGTGCGGGTCGACGAAGAGCTCGGCGTGGTCCGCATTCCCAAAATCGTCTGCGCGGCTGCGGCCGGCCGCATCATCAATCCCAAGACGGCCAGGAGCCAGATCCTCGGCGGCGTGGTGATGGGGATCGGCATGGCGCTTCACGAGGAAGCCATGACGGACCATCGTCTCGGCAAGATCATGAACCACAGTCTCGCCGAATATCACGTGCCGGCGCATGCAGACATTGCCGACATCGAGGTGATCTTCGTCGACGAGACTGACGAGAAGGTCAGCCCATTGGGGGTCAAAGGCCTCGGAGAGATCGGCATCGTGGGAACGGCAGCCGCGGTCGCCAACGCGATCTTCAATGCAACCGGCCGGCGCGTTCGCGATTTCCCGATCACGCTCGACAAGCTGATGGCATAGCCCCGAACAAGCCCCCCCGTAAAACTACGGCACAACAAAACTGAATGCCGTATCACTACCGAAACGTGTGGCAGTAAAGCCGCCATTAACCACGTTACCGCACCCTCGTACCGGTCGCGTAATGTGGTGTTATGGTGCTTAAGCATTTCAACAAGCTCATATTTTTGATCCTTGGCTTGGCTGTCTGTCCGCTGGAGCGGGCGGAGGCCCAAAATCTTCTCTGTTCCCTCACTGCAACCATCACGGGCACCAATTCGACTGCCTGCGGCTCCCTCTCGGTCGTCAACGGCAACTATTCTCTCGCCAGCGGCTATGTCAGCAGCATCACCGGCAGCAATGCGTCGGCTTTCGGCGCCTACAGTTTTGCCGGTGGTGACAATTCCCTGGCGATGGGTGCTCACTCGATCGCGGCGAATTCCTCGCCGTACAATGGCGCCTCGAATGCGACGGCGCTCGGTGCCTATTCGACGGCGTTCACCGGCGCAACGGCCGTCGGCGAAGGCAGCACGGCCTCCGCGGTCGATGCCATTACGCTCGGCCACAATGCCCTCGCCAACCAGTCGCTCTCGATCGCCATCGGCTCCTATTCGGCCGTGACCGCGGCCAACAGCATTGCGATCGGCCCGAATGCATCGGCGACGGCCGCCAATGCCATCGCACTCGGCAGCGGCTCGACCGCCGACACCGCGAACACCGTCTCGATCGGTGCCGTCGGAAGCGAGCGCAAGCTCGTCAATCTCGCCAACGGCACGATCTCGGCGACCAGCAAGGACGCGGTCAACGGCAGCCAGCTCTATTCCGTGAGCAGCAGCCTGGCGACCAACACCAGTGCGATCTCGACCACCAATGCCAACCTGCTGACCGCCAATCAGCGCGTCGCAGCCGCCTTCGGCGGCGGCAGCACGGTGGACGGCAACGGCATCGTGACAACGCCGACCTACAACATCCAGGGCCAGAACTTCACCAATGTCGGCAGTGCGCTCGGCGCACTGGATACCCAGGTCACCACCAACACGTCGGGAATCGCCACGCTGAACAGCCAGCTCAACAGCGGCGCGATCGGTCTGGTCCAGCAAAACGGCACGACGCGGACGATCCATGTCGCATCAGCCGTCGACGGCACGCTGGTCGACTTCACCGGCACGGCCGGCGCGCGGAAGCTGACCGGCCTCCTCGCCGGCACCGTCAGCGGCTCGAGCAGCGATGCCGTCAACGGCGCCCAGCTCAATGCCACCAACCTGCTGGTCTCGGCCAACACGTCGGCGATCTCGACCAACAGTTCGGCCATCGCGACCGCGAACGCCTATCTGCTGACCACGAACCAGAGGCTTGTCACCTCGCTCGGCGGCGGCAGCGCGGTGGATGCCAATGGCGTCTTCACCGTTCCGAGCTACAGCGTGCAAGGCCAATCCTACAACAATGTGGGCGGCGCGCTCGGTGCGCTCGACACCAAGGTCTCGGCCAACACGGCGGCTGCGTCCACCAACGCCACAAACCTGACCACACTGACCACGCAGGTCACGAACGGCGCGATCGGCCTGGTGAGGCAGGATGCCGTCACCCGCAATCTCTCCGTCGCTGCGGCGACCGACGGCAGTCTCGTCGACTTCACCGGCACGGCCGGTACCCGCAAGCTGACTGGGCTGCAGGCCGGCACCGTCTCCGGGAGCAGCACCGATGCCGTCAACGGCGCCCAGCTCAATGCAACCAACCAGCTCGTCTCCGCCAACAGCACCGCGATCTCGGCCAACAGCACGGCACTCAGCACCGCGAACGCTAATTTTCTCACCGCGAACCAGCGGGTTGCGGCAGCGTTCGGCGGCGGTTCCGGCGTCGATGCCAACGGCATCGTCACCGCACCCAGCTATTCGGTGCAGGGACAGAGCTTCAACAATATCGGCGGCGCGCTCGGCGCGCTGGATACGAAGGTCTCCGGCAACTCCGGCGATATCACGACGCTCAACACGCAGCTGTCGAACGGCTCGATCGGCCTGACACGGCAGGATGCGGTCAGCCGCAACATCTCGATCGCTGCATTGACGGATGGAACGCTGGTCGATGTCACGGGCACGGCCGGAGCCCGCAAGCTGACCGGGCTTCAGGCCGGGGCCGTCTCGGCGAGCAGCTCCGATGCCGTCAACGGCGCCCAGCTCAATGCGACCAATCAGCTCGTGTCCGCCAACAGCACCGCGATATCCGCCAGCAACACCGCAATCAGCACGGCGAATGCCAATTTCCTGACCGCCAATCAGCGGGTTGCGTCCGCGTTTGGCGGCGGCGCCGGCGTCGACGCCAACGGCATTTTCACGGCGCCGAGCTATTCGGTCCAAGGCCAGAGCTTCAACAATGTCGGCGGGGCGCTGGGTGCACTCGACACCAAGGTGACCAGCAACACCTCCGACATCGCCACGATCAACACGCAACTGGCCAGCAGCGGTATCGGCCTGACCCGGCAGGACGCCATCACCCGCACGATCTCGATCGCCTCGGCGACCGACGGTTCGGTCCTGGATGTCACCGGCACCGCGGGTACACGCCGACTGACCGGGCTGCAGGCCGGCACCCTCGCGTCAAACAGCACAGACGCGGTCAACGGCGCCCAGCTCAATGCGACCAATCAGGCCGTCTCGGCGAACAGCTCTGCCATCTCCACCAACAGCTCGGCGATCAGCACGGCAAATTCCTACTTCCTGACCGCCAATCAAAGGCTGGCCTCCGCCTTTGGCGGTGGCGCCGGGATCGACGCGAACGGCATCTTCACCGCACCGAGCTATTCGGTCCAGGGCCAGAGCTTCAACAATGTCGGCGGGGCACTCGGCGCGCTGGACACCAAGGTGACCAGCAATACGAGCGACATCGCCACGATCACCACGCAGCTTGCCAGCAGCGGCATTGGCCTGACCAAACAGGACGCGATCACCCGCACGATCTCGATCGCCTCGGCGACCGACGGTACGGTGCTTGACGTCACCGGCACCGCCGGTGCACGCAGACTGACCGGACTGCAAGCCGGCACCCTCGCGTCGAACAGCACTGACGCGGTCAACGGCGCGCAACTCAACGCGACCAATCAGGCCCTATCGGCGAACAGCACGGCGCTCGGCACGGCCAATACCAACTTCCTGACCGCCAACCAGCGTGTCGCCTCGGCGTTCGGCGGCGGCGCTGGCGTCGACGGCAATGGCATCCTCACGGCGCCGAGCTATTCGGTGCAAGGGCAGACCTTCAACAATGTCGGCGGCGCGCTCGGCGCAATCGACACCAGGGTGACCAGCAACACGTCCGATATCGCCACGATCAGCTCGCAGGTGGCGAGCGGAAACGTCGGCCTGACCAGACAGGATGCCGTCAGCCGCAACATCTCGATCGCATCCGCAACCGACGGCACCACGGTGGATTTCACCGGCACGGCCGGTGGGCGCAGGCTCACCGGCCTGCAGGCGGGCTCCATCACGTCAAACAGTACGGACGCCGTCAACGGCGCCCAGCTCAATGCGACCAACCAGATCGTGTCGGCACAGGGTTCCGCGATCTCCGCCAACAACACCGCCATTGCCACGGCCAACAGCAATGCCCTGACTGCGAACCAGCGCATCGCGTCAGCTTTCGGCGGCGGCGCAGGCATTGATGCCAACGGGATCGTTACTGCGCCCAGCTACGCTGCCCAGGGGCAGACCTACAACAACGTCGGCGGCGCGATCGGCGCAATCGACTCGAAGGTCACCAGCAACACCACCGACATCGCGACGATCAATACGCAACTGTCGAACGGCGCCATCGGCCTCGTGAAGCAGGATGTGGTGAGCCGGAACATCTCGATCGCGTCTGCGACGGACGGAAACCTGATCGACGTCAGCGGCACCGCAGGCACACGGAAGCTGACGGGCCTGCAGGCCGGCGCCATCACGGGGAGCAGCACCGACGCCGTCAACGGCGCCCAGCTCAACGCGACCAACCAAATGGTCTCCGCCAACAGCTCCGCCATCGCAACCAACAGCTCTGCGATCTCGACCGCGAATGCCAACTTCCTGACCGCCAACCAGCGCGTGGCCACCGCCTTCGGCGGCGGATCGACGGTCGATGCCAACGGCATCGTCACCGCGCCCAGCTATTCGGTGCAGGGGCAGACATTCGGCAATGTCGGCGGTGCGCTGGGCGCGCTCGACACAAGGGTCACGACCAACACGTCCGACATCACCATGATCGGCACCCAGCTGGCGAACGGCGCCATCGGCCTCGTCAGGCAGGACGCCGTGACCCGCGGCATCTCGGTCGCCTCAGCGAACGACGGCAATCTGGTCGACTTCACCGGCACCGCCGGCACCCGCAAACTGACGGGGCTGCAGGCCGGCGCCGTCACCTCCGCCAGCACCGACGCCGTGAACGGTTCGCAGCTCTACACAACCAACCAGCTGGTGGCCGCCAACACGTCCGCCATCTCCGCAAACAACGCCGCGATCACGACAACCAACGCCCATCTGACGACGGCGAACCAGCGTATCGCCGCGGTGTTCGGCAGCGGCATCGACGCCAATGGCATCGTCACGGCCCCGACCTATTCAATCCAGGGTCAGAACTACAACAGCCTCACCGGCGCGCTCGGCAGCCTCGATACGGCGGCAACCGGCTTCCGCAACGACATCAATACGATCCAGAGCCAACTCACCACCGGCGCGATTGGCCTCGTCAAGCAGGATTCGATCTCGCGGGAGCTCAGCATCGGCGCGACGACCGACGGCGACACCATCAACGCGGCAGGCACCAATGGCTATCGGCGACTGACGGGCCTTCAATCGGGATCTCTCTCGTCCAGCAGCACGGACGCGGTGACCGGCGGCCAGCTCTATGCGACCAACAGCCAGGTCAGCGCCAACGTGCAGGCGATTGCGGACAATGCCGCAGCGATCAGTGCCGGCGCAGCGAATTTCGTCACCGCCAATCAGCGCCTCGCCGGCATCTTCGGCGGCGGCTCCGGCATCGATGGCAACGGCATCGTCACCGCGCCCTCCTACCTGGTGCTCGGCAACAGCTATTCCAACATCGGAAACGCACTGACCGCGCTGAGCAATCGCGTTACCACCAACAGCAGCAATATCAGCAACCTGATGTCCGGCGGCACCGGCGGTCTCGGCACCGGATTTGTCACGCAGGATCCGGTGACGCGCGGCATCGGCGTCGGCACCACGACGGACGGAACGGCGATCTCGATTGCGGGCTCGGACGGCAACCGCACCGTGAGCGGCCTGGCTGCCGGCCGCGTCGATGCCACCAGCACCGAGGCCGTGAACGGCGCGCAGCTTGCGGCCACCAACGCCGCGGTCTCGTCCACGGCGACGTCTGCCGCAAACACCGCGACCGGCGTCGCCTCCGCGCTCGGCGGCAATGCCGCGGTCGGCCCGAACGGACAGATCACCGCGCCCCAATATACGATCGCACAGGGTAGCTACAATTCGGTGGGCGGTGCGCTCGGCGCCGTGGATTCGGTTCTCACGGCCAACAGCACGGCGATCAACAACCTGACCCAGCATATGACCACAAGGACCCGCTACATGCTGGTCAATGGCACCGGCAGCGACGCCGCCGCCGGCACCAATGCCGTCGCGCTCGGATCCAGCTCCTCGGCATCGGGCACGCAGGCGGTCGCCATTGGCGCGCATTCCTCCGCGACCCAGACCGGCGCCATCGCCATCGGCGGCGCTTCCGCCGCGACCGGCGTCAACGCAATCGCGATCGGTACCAATGCGGTAGCGACCGGCTCCGTCGCGGTCGGCGTCAACGCACAGGCGTCCAACGGCGGCGCCGCGCTCGGCGACAACACCGTTGCGACCGCCACGAACAGCGCCGCGCTCGGTCCCAACTCCAGCGCCACCGCCGCCAACTCGGTGGCGATCGGCTCGGGCTCCGTCGCCGCCGAAGAGAACGTGGTGTCGGTCGGTTCCACCACGACCAGCCGCCGGATCGTCAACGTCGCCGCGGGCATCTCGCCGACCGACGCCGTGAACGTATCCCAACTGAACGATACCCAGACCGTGCTTCAGGGCCAGATCGACAAGCTGGAGACCCGGACCAGCCAGCTCGAGCAGGGCCTCAAGCGCACCAAGGGCGGCGTCGCCATGGCGATGGCGATGGCGGGCAGCAATCTGCCCGACAACAAGCGCTTCGGGCTCGGCATGAATGTCGGCACCTATGCGGGCCAATACGCCATGAGCGTGTCGAGCCATCTGCGGCTCAACAACACCTTCGTGGTCTCCAGCTCGGTCGCCTACCAAGATGGCCAGGTCGGCGGCCGGGCCGGCCTGATGGCGGCATGGTGAGGCCGCGCGGATGGAACGCCGCTAACGCTGCGCTTCCGGTCCGGATCATGCCTTAGGCGAGGTCGTTGAACTTCCGGATACGCTTGGCGACGTTCTCGATCCGCTCGCGCGTCAGTGAGCTCTCGACATCGGCGACGGCGATCCAGCTGCTGCCGGATCGTTGGACCATGATCGGAACTCCCGCATATTTTCCCGCCAGATCTCTCCGGATCAGGGCGATCAGTTCTTCAGGCGTCCGTGTGACCTTGGTGATTCCCCGGGAAAGCTTGCTCTTCATAATCACGCGAGTCAGAGTTCTACTACAACCAACGTTACGCGAATGAGCAGGGCTGCAAATTCGACCTTGGTCGGGTGCGTCCCAACAATTGTTAAATCGCGTGAGAGGCTCGCTCGGAGGCACCCTGCCAGCCTTGCGAATTCGCACGGCGCATTCGCGCTGAGCCAATCGCCCACATGGTCAGATAACACCGCATGACCTAGACTGCGCGTGGAATGACGTTGGGAGGCCGGCTTGCGCCCGATCAGCGAAGGCGCTTACTTTTTTGGCAGCTACAGGTTTTTTCCCCGGCGGCAGCTGCTGCTCCGGGGGGAGGTTCCGGTACGGGTCGGCGCGCGCGCGCTCGATCTGCTTCAGCTCTTGCTGGAACGCCAGGGCGAACTGGTCAGCAAGGCCGATCTGCTGAAATTTGCCTGGCCGGATACGTTCGTCCACGAGAGCAATCTCAAGGTCAACATTGCCGCGCTTCGCCGTTCGCTGCCGCTGGAACAAGCGGAGCTGCCCTATATCGTCACCGTTCCCGGCCGCGGCTATCGCTTCGCCGCACCCGCGCACTTCGACACGGCCGACGCGACGTCCGCGATCCCTCCCAAAGGCAGCAACGGCTTTGGCCGCAGCCCGCAGGCGCCGCACATCCTGATCGGGCGCGAGGATGACGTCGCCGAGCTCGCGCAGCGCCTCGGCGACACCGGCTTCGTCACCATCGTCGGGCCTGCCGGTGTCGGCAAGACGACGGTGGCGCTGGCGATCGCCGGACTGCTCGCCAGGCGCTATTCCGACGGAACCTGCTTCGTCGATCTCGCCGCGATCAACGATCCGCAGCTCGTCTGCGCCGCGATCGCGTCGTCGCTCGGATCAGGCGCCGGTCTGGTCGACCTGCTGGTGGGGATCGTCGAAGCCCTGCGCAGCAGGGATACGATTCTGATCCTGGACAATTGCGAGCATGTGCTGACGACAGCCGCGCTCGTCGCCGAGCATATCCATCTCACCCTGCCCCACATCGGCATCATCGCAACCAGCCGCGAGCCGCTGCGCACCAGGGACGAGACCGTCTACCGGCTGGCGCCGCTGCGCTGCCCCGAAGGCGACGAGCGGATCGACAGACGACAGGCGATGGCCTATTCGGCCGTCGAGCTGTTCGTCACGCGCGCCCACGAAGCAACCGGTTATGCGCTGAGCGATCGCGACGCGCCTGATATCGCCGACATCTGCCGGCGGCTCGACGGCATTCCTCTCGCCATCGAGCTTGCGGCGCCGCGCCTGAAGAGCAGCGACTCAGGCACCTTGCTGCGCCATCTCAGGGACAGCTTCAATCTCCTGAACTACGGCCCGCGGACCGCGCCGCTGCGGCACCAGGCGCTCCAGGCGACGCTGGACTGGAGCTACCGGCTGCTGTCCGAGGCGGAAGCGATGCTGCTCCGTCACCTCTCGGTGTTTTCAGGCGCGTTCACGCTGGAGGACGTTCTCGGCATGACCTGCGACACCGGCACGGCGCCGGGCGAGACCGCGGCATGTCTGGAAAACCTCGCCGCCAAATCGCTGGTGTCGCAGACCTCCGCGGACAGCCGGTTCACCTATCGGCTGCTCGAAACCACGCGGATCTATGCCGGGGAGCGGCTGCGCGCCGCGGGTGAACACCGCAGCGCCTGCGAGGGGCATGCGAGCTATCTGTGCGGCCTGTTCGAACAGGCGGAGACGGAATGGACGTGGCTTGCGCGCGAGGACTGGGTCACGGCTTATGGCCGCCGCGCCAATGATCTGCGCAAGGCGCTCGACTGGGCCTTTGGCGAGGACGGCGACATCGAGACCGGCCTGAGGCTCTCGGCTGCGGCGATCCCGCTCTGGGACGAGCTCTCCACGGTCGGCGAAAGCCGGCAACGGGTGCGCACGGCGCTGGATGCCGCCAAGCGCGTGGCGCGATCCGATATCGAATTGCAGACCAAGCTTGCAACCGCCTACGCGCGCTCGCTCTCGTTCACGGCGCAGCTGGAGCCGGAGGCGGAAGCGGCGTGCCTGGACAGCGTGCGGCTGGCCGAGCTGAAGGGCGACGACGACTATCTGCTTCGGGCAGTGTGGGGACTTGCCGTGCTGCAGTCCTTTGCCGGCCGCCATCGCGACGTTCTCGTCAACCTCGACCGCTTCGATACCATCAGCGCGCGGGCGAACGATGCGGCGGCGATATCCGCCGGCGCACGATTTCGCATCATGACGAATTTCTATCGCGGCGATGTCACCGGCGCGCATGACGCGCTGAAGCAACTTGCCCGGCGGCACGACAGCCTCGCCCAACGCTCGCGTATCTCGCGCTTCCAGGTCGATCCCTATGTCGTGGTCCGCGTCTCGCTCGCCTTCGTCGGCTGGGTTCGCGGGGACATCCCGGAAGCGCTGCGGACCGCGCGCGCGGCCGTCGACGGTGCCACAGCAAGCGGACATCTGGTGTCCCAGTCCAACGCCCTCGCGCTGGCCTTTATTCCGATCGCGCTCTGGACCGGCGATCTCGACGCCGCGGAGCAGCACCTCGGCCTCCTCGACGACAATCTCAACCAGAAGAATCTCGCGAGCTGGGCGCCGATCAGCCACTTCTTCGGCGCCGCCATTCGTCACCAGCGCGGCCATCCGGCGGCCGTCGAGCAGATGCGCGTTGCCGTCAATCAGATTCTCGCCAGCAAATTCCTGATCCGCGCACCAATCTATCTCGGCATGCTCGCTGATGCCGCGCTCGAGCGCAGCGATATCAGGCTCGCCCGCGCGAGCATCGCGGCCGCACTCGCGCTCGCGGAGCGGCTGGACGAGATGTGGTCCCAACCCGAGCTGCTGCGCATCCTCGGCCGTCTCGACTATCTGCACGGCGATCGAACACAGGGAGAGCTGACGCTGATCCATGCGATGCAGGCGGCGGGCGCGTCAGGCGCCCTCTCCTTTCAGCTCCGCGCTGCCACCGACCTCGCCGAGATCTGGATCGAGACCGGCGCCGCTTCGGTGGCCGGTGCCCTGCTCGATCCCCTGTGCCGGCAATTCGCAGGCGGCGGCACGCACAGGGACGTTGTGCGCGCCCACGCGGTGCTCGATCGCGCGTGTCGCGCGGATGTTTCCGGGCTGGCATAGTCGTGCGATTTTGCTCAGTCTGCTTTTACCACAATTAACCGCAGCTCTCCTGCCGCATCGCTAAACTGGGCACGCGTAACGTTGCTCCTTGCAAGAAGAGGCACGGGCCGAAACGAGGATGCCATGCCCCGATCATACACCAGCCTCACACTGGACGATGCGAAGCGGATGCTGCAGGCAGCCGAAGCTGCGGCCAAACGCATCGGGATCGCCTACAACATCGCCGTCGTCGATGCCGGCGGAAATCTCGTCGCCTTCGTACGTCAGGACGGCGCCCTGATCGGAAGCATCGACCTCGCCATCTGCAAAGCGAGGACGGCGCGGCTGTTCGACAAGACCACAGCGGAACTCGCGCATCTGGCGCAGCCCAATGGCCCGCTGTTCGGGATCGCGCAGAGCAACGAAGGCAAAGTCGTGATTTTCGGCGGTGGACTGCCGGCACGGATCGGTGGAAGCATCGTCGGTGCCGTCGGCACAAGTGCAGGGTCGGTGGAACAGGACGAAGAAGTGGCCCGTGCAGCCCTTGCCGCGATCGCGGACACCTAAAGGCAATCACTAGTCCTTGCAAAGCTGGAGACGGTGCGCTGAACCCTCGCACGGCTGCACGCAATCCGCGTCCTGCGCGCGACGAAATACGTAGCCGAGTATCCGGCCGGCGCTCAGCGGTGGCGCCGGCTCCGCACCGTCGCGGCTGTAATTTTTTACCACAATTTACCCCCGGCCTTCTCGACATCACGCTAGACTTCAACTGACGGTCGGGACACCGACCGTCGCCGAGGCGGTGACGACCGCGCTCGGATCGGCACTTCGGCCGTGTGACGGCAACCTTCGAAGGACGCACCGACATGATCGAGCTCACAGTCAATGGGACCAAACATCAGGTTGATGTCGTTCCCGAGATGCCACTGCTCTGGGTTCTGCGCGACGAGCTCGGCATCACCAGTCCCAAATATGGCTGCGGCGTCGCGCAATGCGGCGCTTGCACCGTCCAGATCGACGGGGCTGCGGTGCGCTCCTGCCAGGCGCATATCGGCGATCTCGCCGGCAAATCGGTCGTTACGCTCGAAGGGCTCGAGAACAGGGACCAGAACCCTGTGATCAAGGCCTGGATCGAGCATCAGGTCCCGCAATGCGGCTACTGCCAGACCGGGCAGATCATGCAGGCGATCTCGCTTTTGGGATTGATCGACAAGCCGACCGACGAGGACATCAACGAGGTGATGGCCGGCAATCTCTGCCGCTGTGGCACCTATCCGCGCATCCGCACCGCGATCCACGCGGCCGCGGCCAAGATGGCGGAGAAGTGAGATGGGGATCCAGACACTCTCGCGCCGAACCTTCGTGTTCGGCTCCGCCGCCGTGGCCGGCGGCATCGCATTCGGCTCCTACAGCGAGCTCGCGCAAGCCGCGACCGCCGATGACAATCCTCTCGCTGCCGGGCTCTCACCGAACTCCGTGACCTTCAATCCCTGGGTCGAGATCAGCCCGGAGAAAATTACGTTGATCGCGCAGCATGCCGATATCGGTCAGGGCGTGGGCTCGGTGCAACCGATCATGATCGCCGAAGAGATGGACCTCGATCCCGGCCAGTTCGACGTTCGCTTCGCCGGTCCCAGTCCGGCCTATTTCAACACCGGCTTCGCCGACGAGTTCGCGCCGTTCGTGGCCGCCGACCAGAGCGCGGCCGCCGAGGAAGCGCGCGCCAAGACGCTCGAATGGCTCAGGAAGTCCGGCCTGCAGATGACCGGCGGATCGAGCACGGTGCCGGACACCTATGAGAAGCTGCGCGGCGCCGGCGCGGTCGCGCGTGAAACGCTGAAGGCCGCCGCGGCCAAGCGGACCGGTATCGCGGTTGCTGAACTGCGCACCCAATCTGGCAAAGTAATCCTGCCCGACGGCAAGACGATCGCCTATGTCGACCTCGCCGCAGATGCTGCGAAGATTCCGCCGGTGCTCGATGCCAAGCCGCGCGATCCCTCAAAATGGCGCATGCTCGGCAAGCCGATGAAGCGCCTCGACATCCGCGCGAAAGTGATGGGCGAGCTGAAGTTCGGCATCGACCAGAAGATGGACGGCATGCTCTACGCCTCCGTCAAGCTCAACCCCGCCAAGGGACAGCCGCTGAAGTCCTACGACGCCAGCAAGGCGCGCGCGATGCCGGGGGTCAAGAAGATCCTCGAAATCAAGAACGGCGTCGCTGTCATCGCCACCAACAGCTGGTACGCGATGAAGGCGGTCGACGCCATCGCCTGCGAATGGGCGCCCTCGGCCTATCCCGCCGAGCAGGCCGGCCATTGGAAAGTGCTGGAATCTTCGTTCAAGCCCGAATTCCTCGGCAAAGAGTGGAAGAAGATCGGCGACATCGACGCCGGCTTGAAGACGGGCAAGCTCGTCGAGGCCGAGTATCGCGCGCCTTATGTCGGTCATCAGCCGCTCGAGCCGCTGAACGGGATCGGCCTCGTCACCGACAAGGGGATGGAGATCTGGGTCGGACACCAGAGCCCGCGGTTCGTTCAAGATGTCGCGGCGAAGGCGATCGGCCTCAAGCCGGAGCAGATCACCTTTCACAACCAGTGGACCGGCGGAAGTTTCGGCCATCGTCTCGAATACGAGAACGTTCGCGTTCTCGCCGAGATCGCCAACCAGATGAAGGGCACGCCGATCAAGCTGGTGTTCTCGCGCGAGGAGGATTTCCTCCAGGATATTCCGCGCCAGATCGCGATCGCCCGGCACCGCGGCAGCGTCGACAACAGCAAGATTGTCTCGGCCGATCTTTCGCTGGCTTCGACGACGCCGCTCAAGGGATTGCTCGAACGTTCGGGCACGCCCTCGAAGGATCCCGACGGGCAATTGGCCGCCGGCCTGTGGAACGTCTATTACGACATCCCCCATTTCCGGGCGACGAGCTACGAGGCGCAAGGACTGTCGCCGAGCACCACGTGGCGCTCGGTCGGCGCCTCAACCTCGGGCTTCTTCACCGAGAGCTTCATCGACGAGCTGATCCATGCGGCGGGCCTCGATCCGATGAAGGCGCGCATCGCGATGTGTAACGTGCCGCACTATCGCAAGGTGCTGGAGACGGTCGCGGAGATGTCGGACTGGAAGGGACCGCTCGGCAACGGCCGCGGGCGCGGCGTCGCCTTCGTGGAATCCTTCGGTACGCCGGTCGCCGAAGTCGTCGAGGTCTCGAAGACGGAGCGCGGCATCCGGATCGACAAGGTCTGGATCGCGGCCGACGTCGGCAAGGTCATGGATCCCGTCAACTTCGAGAACCAGGTGCAGGGCGGCGTGATCTGGGGGCTCGGCCACGCCATCAACTGCGAGCTCACCTACGCCAAGGGCGCGGTGCAGCAGACCAATTACAATCATCACGAGGCGATGCGGATCTACCAGTGTCCCGTCATCGAGGTTCGCGGGCTCGAGAACGATCCGAAGGTGAGAGGTGTCGGAGAGCCGCCGGTCCCGCCGGCCGCGCCCGCATTGGCCAACGCGATCTTCGCCGCGACCGGGCAGCGCATCCGCGAAATGCCGTTCAACAAGTTCATCGATTTCGTGTGAGGCGCGCCATGAAGCACTCCCTGATTGCGCTCGCCCTCGCCGCCTCGGCGATTGCAGCTCTCACCGGAATTGTCGCGGCCAAGGACGAGGCCAAGAAGGACGCTTTGCCGCCGGGCAGCGTCAGCCGCGCCGAAGGGCTGGAGGCCTGGAAGCGGATCGAAGCCGTGGTGACGCATCCGCGCTGCGCCAACTGCCACGTCGATGCCAAGGCGATCCCGATCTGGACGCCGGCGGGCGAGACCAAGCCGCGCGTGCACGGCATGAACATCCATGGCGGCGACAGCCGCATCGGCGCCGAGAAGATCGCCTGCTCGACCTGCCACATGACATCCACGCAGGCGAACGACCCGGCCCCCTCGCCGCCGCGCGCCGGCATCGACTGGCAACTCGCGCCGGTCGAGTTCATCTGGTTCGGCAAGAGCGGCAAGGAGATCTGCGCGCAACTGAAGGATCCCAAGCGCAATGGCGGCCGCGACGCCGTCGGCCTGCTCGAGCATCTCCGGCACGACGCATCGCTGAATGGGTTCATTCCGCGCGGATGGGCGCCGGGCGAAGGTCGGACGACGCCGCCCGGAACCTTCGAGGACCACGTCAAGGACATGGCGATGTGGGGCGCGGCCGGACAGCCCTGCCCGAACTGACGCCGCCGCCTGACGCGTCAACGCCCAGAGGCGACGGGCACCGCCCGTTGCCACATTGCCGTTAGACTCCACGCCCCAAACGTGGACAATGCCCCTCAGCACATCGCGTGCTCAGTACACATCAAGATGTACTTTGGGGGAAACCACATGCCGGCTGCCTTCCCGTCCGCACCCGCCATTCCGACTGCTCGCGTAACCGCCGAGCTGCGTGAGGCCTTGCGCGCAATCGTCGGCGACAAGGGCTTGATCGAGGACGAGCACGGCATGCAGCCGTTCGTGACCGACTGGCGCGGGCTGCTGGTCGGTGCTGCCGGCGCCGTCGTCCGCCCCGGCAGCACCGAAGAAGTCTCGCAAGTGGTCAGGCTGTGCCATCAGCACGGCATCGCGATCGTGCCGCAAGGCGGGAATACCGGGCTGATGGGCGGAGCCACGCCCTGGCCCGCGCATTCCGGCCTCGTGCTGTCGCTCGGCCGCATGAGCCGTGTGCTGGAGGTCGATCCGGTCGGCTATTCCATGACGGTCGAGGCCGGCTGCGTGCTGCAGACGCTGCAGGAGATGGCGAGCCAGCACGACAGGTTCCTGCCGCTCAGCCTTGGCGCGCAGGGCTCCTGCATGATCGGCGGCAACCTCTCGACCAATGCCGGCGGCGTGCAGGTGCTGCGCTACGGCAACGCGCGCAATCTCGTGCTCGGCCTCGAGGTCGTGCTGCCGAACGGCGAGATCTGGAACGGCTTGCGCGCGCTCAAGAAGGACAATACCGGCTACGATCTGAAGCATCTATTCATGGGCGCGGAAGGCACGCTCGGCATCATCACCAAGGCGGTGCTCAAGTTGTGGCCGGCGCCCAAGGATATCAGCACGGCGTGGCTTGCGATCCGCGATCCCCGCGCGGCGCTGGAAATCCTCTCGGACGCACATGCGGCGTCAGAGGACAATGTCGGCTCGTGCGAGCTGATGAGCCGCAGCGCTATCGACATGGTGCTGCGCCACATTCCCGGCACCCAGGATCCGCTGAAGGCGGCCACGCCGTGGTACCTCCTGATGGAATGGTCGTCGGCGCGGCCACGGCAGGACGGCACCGAGGGCATGTCCGAAAAGATGGAGGCGTTTCTCGCCGACCAGCTCGAAGCCGGCCGCGTGCTCGATGCGGCGATCGCAAGCACGGTCAGCCAATCGCGCAACATGTGGCGCCTCCGCGAAGGCGTCGCCGAGGCCTCGCGTGCCGAAGGTCCGGGCATCAGCTACGACGTCTCGGTCGCGATCTCAAAAATCCCTGAGTTCATCGACAAGGGGCTCAAGGCCGTGCTCGACATTCTCCCGAGCATCCGCCCGTATCCGCTGGGACACATCGGCGACGGCAATCTGCATTTCTCCTTCATGGGGCCGAAGGGTGCGGATCAGCAGATGCTGAATCAATATACGGCCGCGATCACGCGCGCGGTGAACGACCTCATCACCTCGATGGGCGGCTCGATCTCGGCGGAGCACGGCATCGGTATCGACAAGCTCGACGAGCTCAGTCACTACCGCTCCAAGACCGAGCTCGACATCATGCGCACCATCAAGCGCGCGCTCGATCCGCAGAATATCATGAACCCCGGCAAGGTGCTCCGGCTCTGATGAGTCCGGGCACCTCGCCGTTGCTTCAGGCGCGCGGGTTGACGACCGTGTAGCCCCGCAATGAGCGGGCATGCATGCGCGTGGCGTGGCCGCCGGAATTGGCGTCATAGGCCATCCACATGTCGCCACCGAGATGCTGCTCCAGGACGAAGACATGCCCGTGGCGCGCTGCGACCATTCCCGGCGCCGGCGCTGCGCGCGGGAAGCGCAGCCAGTTGGAGGCAAGATTCAATTCCGGGACGATATGGCCGAACACCCGGATCGCCGCGCCACAGCCGCAGAACGAATGCGGGCAGCCGGCAGGACGGCCGCCGATGACGCGACTACCGTCGCCAACGACGCGACTGCTGGACGCGATGATGGTAGGAGCGGTGTTGCCCGCATCGGTCAACGTCATCTGCGTCGAGCGGTAGGCTTGCAGTGCTGCCCTGCGAGTCCGCTCGCGGCGCGGCTGCGCGTATCCCATGGTGGTGGGCGCGGTGTTGCCCGCATCGGCCAACGCCATCTGGGTCGAACGATAGTCTTGCACTGACACCCTGTGAGCCCGCTCGCGGCGCGGCTGCGCATACGAGAAGTCGCAGGGCATGGTGACGTTGCATTCAGGGGCTTGAAGCGTCCGATAAGGTCGCGCTTCTGCAGCCACACAACCGACCACAATAAAAATACACGCAGAAATTACTCGCCTGATCATTGCAGGACTCCAATTGATGGGATCCTGCCCCGGCGCGGAGAGACCAATATTGGTTTGGCTGAAATGGGCCTGAAGAGCGGCGGAAAATGGCTGTATTTGCGCTACCGCCCTGATTCCGGCCCAACAGACGGAAAAAAGCAATCCAGAGATGAATCTCGGGATTGCTTCGCTTCATTCGCGCAACGGTGGGTTTACGGCCTGATCGTCATGTTCTCCGGCGGGCCGGCTTTGCGCAGCGGCTCGGCGAGGCGTGCGAACTCGCACAGCAGCGAGCGCGTCTTCCGGGGATCGATGATCTCCTCGACCCAGAATTTCTCGGCCGAGCGGAACGGTGAGCGCAGCTTGTTGAGGCGCTCCTGGATCTCCTCCAGCTTGGCCGCCTTGTCCTCGGCCGCATCGATGTCGGCGCGATAGGCAGCCTCGATGCCGCCTTCGAGCGGCAGCGAGCCCCAATAGGCCGACGGCCAGGCGTAGCGGATCGAAAAGCGATCGGCCGGCTGATGCACGACACCGGCGACACCGAAGGCGTTGCGCAGGATCACGGTGCACCAGGGCACGGTGGTCTGGTTCACCGCGGCCATGGCACGAACGCCGTGACGGATGGTCGCCGCCTTCTCGGCATCGAGCCCGATCATGAAGCCCGGGCAATCCATGAGATAGACGATCGGCAGATGGAAGGTCTCGGCGAAGTCGACCCAGCGCACCACTTTCTGGCAAGCATCCGCCGTCCACGAGCCGCCATAGTGGAAACTGTCGCTGGCAAGCACCATCACCGCCCGGCCCTCGAGCCGTGCGAGGCCGACGATGAGCGGCTTGCCGAAATTCTTGGCGACCTCGAAGAACGAGCCCTTGTCGACGACCGACTCGATGATCGGCCGCATCTTGTAGACCTGCTTGCGGTTGCGCGGCATCGCGTTCATCAGCGCTTCGTCGCTGCGCTCGGGGTTGTCGGCGCATGGCACGGTCGGCGGCAATTCGTAGACCGACGACGGCAGGTACGAGAGGAAGCGCCGCGCGCAGGCGAACGCCTCTTCCTCGGTGTCGACGGCATGGTCGACCGCTCCGGCACGGGTCTGGATATCGGCGCCGCCAAGTTCTTCCTTGGTCAGGTCCTGCCCCAACGCCTTCACGACAGGCGGGCCCGCAACGAACATCGCGGACTTCCGCGTCATGATCGAATAATGGCTCGCGGCCAGGCGCGCGGCACCGAGGCCTGCGACCGAGCCGAGGCCGAGTGCGACCACCGGCACGCGCGACAGGTTCTCCGTCGTGAAGCGATACCAGCGGGTGCCGCCAATGCCGCCCGGCAGGTTGGCCGCGCCCTTGGTCTCGATGGTCTTGACCGAGCCGCCGCCGCCGGAGCCTTCGATGATGCGGACGATGGGCAAACGGAAGTCGTGCGCCATCTCCTCCGCCATCAGCGGCTTTGCCGAGATCGACGCATCGGCCGAACCGCCGCGCACCGTGAAATCGTCGCCGACGACCACGACGGTGCGGCCATCGACGCGCGCGCGGCCGAACACGCAGTTCGCCGGCGTCAGTTTCTGCAACTCGCCGCTGGAATCGTACTCACCGATGCCGGAGACGGCACCGATCTCGTGAAAGCTGCCTCTGTCGATCAGCTTGTCGATACGCTCCCGAACAGTCAGTCGGCCCTGGTCATGCTGGCGCTTGACCTTGTCAACGCCGCCCATCTCCTGCGCGAAGGCTTCGCGCCGGGCGAGCTCGTCGAGTTCCGGCTTCCAGTTCATCCACTCCCTCCGAATTGATCGGCTTGTTATTGTTATGCACGGCCATTGCGACCGGTTTACGCGAAATACGGTTGTTGAAGACGTCGCCTTCCGCGCCCTCCATCAGGCTGCCGAGCGAACGGCCGAGCGCAAGCATCAGCGGCGCGACCTCGGCATGCAGGCGCTGCTCGTCATACATCGCCGAGAGCAGGCCAATGGTGATGACGACGAAGGTCTGGTACTGCGGCGACCAGATCGGCACCGCCAGCCCGTTGATGTGCGGGCTCCACAGGCCGCAGGCCGTGACATAGCCGCGCTCGCGCAGCGACTGCCGGTTGGCCTCGATGCGGGGCCGCAGGATCTTCGCGGCCTCCGGCGCTTCGCGCTCCATGTCGTTGATGAAGGCATCGCCGATCTCGGGCGCGAGCGCTGCCGTATAGGCTGCGCCTGCGGCCGTCGAGGCCATCGAGATGCGGCTGCCGGTGCCCTCGTGCAGGCCGAGCGCAGACGGCGAGCGCGCGAACTGGAGATAGACGAGGTGGAAGCGATCGGGCACGACGAACCCGACGGTGCCCGGAAGCTGATCGGCGACTTCGTGCAGTCGCTGCCGGATCATGCTGCGCAGCTGCGCGCCCTTCATCATCGAGGCGCTCATCGCGACCGCGCTCGGGCCGATCCGATATTTTTGATCGCGCGGCAGGTAGACCAGCTGGCCCATGCGCGTCAGCGTGTGGGTGAGCCGCGACACGGTCGAGCGCGGCAAGCCGCAGCGATTCGAAATCTCGAGATTGCCGAGCCTGCTATCGTGGCCCTCGAAGCATCGCAGCACGTCGAACGCGCGCGACACCACCTGGATAACGTCACCTTCGCCGGCATCGCCAGCGAGTGCACCTTGTCTACTCAACCGCTCCGAACGTCGTCCCATGTTCCCTACCGTTTGTTCCGCTGTGCGGAATTAAATTCCACTTGCAGACGACGCTACCTCAGGCATTTTGCGACGACAACAAAAAGGCGATGGCATGCCAGAAATTAAGATCGTCACGGAGGTCGCAGGTCGCATCTGCTCAACTCCCGTGCAAGTTGGAGGAACCGTTGCGGATGGTGATGACGTTGTCATCATCGAAGCGATGAAGATGGAGATACCAGTGCCCTCGCCTGCAAGCGGCACGATCACATCGCTTCTCGTCAAGCTTGACGATCTCGTTGCCGAAGGACAGGCGATCGCGATCGTCGCGAACTGACCGCATTATCCGCAGTTTCCGCGACAATCTGTCTGCTTCATTGCCGCGCGCGAGGTACGCCGTTGCCATCGCCTGATTGCGATGACATGATCCGTTCAAAACAAAATCTGTTTCAAACAAAGAACGAAAATCCTCGCGCCAAAGCGAGGGATCAGAGGAGGGAAACATGCGCCGTGGGCTGATCGCGCTCGCGCCTGCTTTGGTGGCGGGCATTTCTTTTGCGTCTACAAGCTATGCATTTGCCGAAGACGCCAAATTGCCGGCGACACTGACGTTCACCGCCTACGACACCGGCACCGCCGGCTTCAACATCGCGGTCGGCGTCGGCAAGATGATGAAGGACAAGTTCGGCACCGACGTGCGCGTGCTGCCCGCGGGCAACGACGTCGCGCGGCTTGCGCCGCTGCGCGCCAAGCGCGCGGCATCGTCGGCGATGGGATCCGGTACCTATTTTGCGCAGGAAGGCGTGTTCGAGTTCGGCGCGAAGGAATGGGGTCCGCAGCCGCTGCAGATCATGCTCTCCAGCGTCGATTGCAATTGCGGCTCGCTTGGCGTCGCAGCCGACAGCGGCGTGAAAGAACTGAAAAACCTGAAAGGCAAGCGCGTCGGATTCGTCGTCGGCTCGCCCGCGCTGAACCAGAACTCGCTCGCGGTGCTCGCCTTCGCGGGGCTGACGCAGAAGGACGTCAAGGCCGTCGAGTTTGCAAGCTACGGCGCAATGTGGAAAGGCCTCGTCAACAACGACGTCGATGCCGCCTTCGGTACCACCATCACCGGTCCGGCCAAGGAGGCCGAGACCTCGCCGCGCGGCCTGATCTGGCCGCCGCTGCCCGCCAAGGACAAGGAAGGCTGGGCCCGCATGCAGAAGGTCGGCTCGTTCTTCTTCCCGCAGACCGCCACCTGCGGCGCCGGCATCACACCGGAGAAACCGGTCGAACTCGGCAACTACCCCTACCCGATCTTCGTCGCCTATGCCTCGCAGCCGGCTGACCAGGTCTACGCGATGACCAAGGCGATGATCGTGAACTACGACGCCTACAAGGACTCAGCGCCCGGTGCCGGCGGCCTTGGCGCCGACCGCCAAACCAAGAACTGGGTCGTCCCTGTGCATCCCGGCGCGGTGAAGGCGCTGAAGGAAGCCGGGCAATGGAGCGACGCGCAGGACGCGCACAACAACAAGCTGTTCAAGCGCCAGGAGGTGCTCGCGGCCGCCTGGACCGATTACGGCAAGTCCAATCCGCCGTCGGATGACAAGGCGTTCCTCGACGGCTGGATGAAGGCCCGCGCCACCGCGCTCGCCAAGGCCGACATGCCGAACGGGTTCGAGGATTAGTCCATAGCGGTTACAGCCCACGCGCGGGGTCGATCATGTCTGCTTCCACCACCACCGACCCGCATGCCGAGAGCAAGCGGGTCGTGTTCGACGATCCGCACGGCGCCGCCGGCAATATGCAGGAAGCGGAGGTGACGCGCGTCCGAACGCTGCGTGGCGCCTGGCGCTGGGCGCTGGTGGCGGCGACGGCGGCGACGATCCTTCTCTGCATCAACCAGCAATTCTCGCTGCGCTTCTTCATCGGTTACACCCAGCTCAACACGGAATACTTCTATCTCCTGATCGCGCTAATGCTGCCCTTCACCTTCCTGATCTTCCCGGGCACGGAGCGCGCATCGCTCGACCGCATTCCCTGGTACGACCTGCTCTGCTTCGTTGCCACTATCGCCGCCGCGCTGCTGCTGATGTCCAACGTGCGCAAGGCGGCCGAGGCCGGCTGGGAGTTCGGCGGCGCGCCCAACACTGTGATTGCCGCGGGCCTCGTGATGTGGGCGATGCTGATGGAGGCGCTGCGCCGCACCGGCGGCTGGAGCCTGTTGCTCAGCGTACTCCCCTTTACCGTCTATCCGTTGTTCGCGGAGGCCGGCTGGCTCGGGCCGTTCCGCGGCACGCAGTCGACAATCGAGCAGGCCACCGCCTATCACGTGCTGTCGGGCGAGAGCCTGCTCGGCATTCCGATCCAGGCCTTCGCCGACACCGTGATCGGCTTCCTCGTGTTCGGCACGGCGCTGATGATGACCGGCGCCGGCAAATTCTTCATCAACCTCGCATTCGCGATGTGCGGCACGTTCCGCGGCGGCGCGGCCAAGGTCTGCATCTTCGCCAGCGGCCTGCTCGGCATGATGTCGGGCTCGATCATCTCCAACGTGCTGACCGCCGGCACCATGACCATTCCGGTCATGAAGAAGAGCGGCTTTCGCGCCTCCTATGCCGGCGCGATCGAGGCCTGCGCCTCCACCGGCGCGGTGCTGGCGCCGCCGGTGATGGGCGCGACCGCCTTCGTGATCGCGCAATTCCTCAATGTCAGTTACGCCGACGTCGCGGTCGCCGCGATCATTCCGGCCGCGCTCTATTACATCGGCCTGTTCATGCAGGTCGATTCCTACGCCGCGCGCCACGGGCTGAAGGGAATCCCGCGCGCCGAGCTGCCGCGGGTCTGGGATACGATCAAGGACGGCTGGTACTACGTCTTCGTCATCGCGCTGCTGATTTTGATGCTGCTCTATTTCAAGCGCGAGAGCCACGCGCCGTTCTATGCGACCGCGCTGCTGCTGGTGCTCAACCAGCTCTTCTCCAAGGACACGCGCTGGACGCTGGCGACCATCGGCAAATTCCTCGAGGTCAACGGACGCACCTTCGTCGAGCTGGTCGGCATTCTCGCCGGCTGCGGCCTTCTGATCGGGGCCTTCTCGATGACCGGCGTAGTCTCGAGCCTCGCCAACGATCTGCTGCATATTGCTGGCGACAATCCGTTCCTGCTGCTCGGCATGTGCGCGCTCACCAGCCTCATCCTCGGCCTCGGCCTGACGACGACGGCCTGCTACATCTTCCTCGCCATTCTGGTGGCGCCCGCGCTGGAGAAGCTCGGGCTGAACAAGATGGCCGTGCACATGTTCATCTTCTACTGGGGCATGCTCTCGTCCATCACTCCGCCGGTCGCGATCGCATCCTTCGCCGCCGCAGGCATCGCCGGTTCGCCCGCGATGAAGACCGGCTGGGAATCGATGTGGGTCGGCAGCATCATCTATTTCATCCCGTTCTTCTTCGTCCTCAACCCCGCGCTGGTGCTGCAGGGACCGAGCCCGTACCTCGCCGGTCTCGGCCTGATGGGCATGGCCGCGTTCGGCACGCTGTTCATCTGCGGTGGCATCCAGGGTTACCAGCCCTTCGTCGGCGATCTCCGCGGCACCGGCGCGCTGGAATGGCCGATCCGCGTGCTGCTCGTGATCGGCGGGTTCGTGGTGGCCACACCCGGCGGCGGGATCATGCCGCTGTCGCAGATGCAGGTGACGCTGCTGGGACTCGCCATTCTCGTCCCCACCGTCCTCGTCGCCCTGCTGCTGGTCCGGCGGCAGGCCCTGATGCCGGACGGGTTGCGCGCACCCTGATTGCGATGCACAACAGGGGCGATGACATCGCCCTCGCCGCTCGCCTCCGCCTGGACCCGCTCGAAGCCGCCCTTGCTGCGGTTTCTGGGCGATTGCCTGAATGAATTCTCAGCCGAGACCTCGGGCCACGTCGCCGATTACATCCCCGAACTCGGCAAGGCCGACCCTGCCTATTTTGGCATCAGCCTCGCGACGCTGGACGGCCATGTCTACGAGGTCGGCGATAGCAGGGTGCCCTTCACCATCCAGTCGATGTCAAAACCGTTCGTATTCGCGCTGGCGCTGGATCTGCTGGGTGCGGGCAAGGTCGAGAGTGCGATCGGCGTCGAACCGTCGGGCGATCCCTTCAACTCGATCCGGCTCAATGCCGAGAACCATCCGTTCAACCCGATGGTCAATGCCGGTGCGATCGCCTGCACCGGGCTGATCTATGACAGCAAGGGCCCCGAGGCGTTCGAGCAGATCCGGCTGGCGCTCAGCCGCTTTGCGGGACGCGACCTCGCCGTGGACGAGGCGGTCTACACCTCGGAAAGCCAGACCGGCGACCGCAACCGCGCCATCGGCTATCTGCTCAAGACCAATGCGGTCATCTCCGACAATGTCGCGGGCGTGCTCGACGTCTATTTCCGGCAATGCGCGGTGCTGGTCACCGCGCGCGACATCGCGGTGATGGCGGCGACGCTCGCCAATCGCGGCGTCAACCCCGTCACAAGCGAACAGGTGCTGACGCCTTACGCAATCTCGCGCACGCTGTCGGTGATGACCTCGTCGGGCATGTACGACTATGCCGGCGAATGGATTTATCGAATCGGCATCCCCGCCAAGAGCGGCGTCGGCGGCGGCATTCTGGCCGCGCTCCCTGCCCGGCTCGGCCTCGGCAGCTATTCGCCGAAACTCGACAAGCACGGCAACAGCGTGCGCGGCATCAAGGTCTGCGAGGCGCTGTCCTCGCATTACGACCTGCACATGCTCAACCGCAGCGACGATGCCCGCAACGCCGTCATCGCCGACTACGACATCGGCAAGAGCCCGTCGCGGCGCGTGCGCCGGCCACAAGAGCGCGAGATCCTGGCCACGCATGAGCAGGAGGTGCGGATCATTGAGCTGGTCGGCACGCTGTCGCTGTCCGCGGTCGACTACGTCTCGCGACGCCTTGCCGGACAGATACGGCCACAGATCGTGATCTTCGACCTGCACCGCGTTACCGCGACGACGCGCGCAGGCGCCCGGCTCGTGGCCGAGGCTTTCGCGGAACTGGCGGCGCTGAGCGTGACCGTCGTGATTTCAGGCGTCCGCCGCGCCTCGAAAGAATGGGATACGTTACGGGAATGGACCGCGGAGCTGAAGAATGTCCGCGACTTCTATCTGCTCGACACCGCGATCGAATGGGCCGAAGACCAGATCGTCTACCGCTATGGCGGCTCGATCGATTTTCACGAAACCACGGAGCTCGCCGAACAGCCGCTGCTGGACGGCCTGGCCGAGGACGAACTGACTGATCTCGCCTCGATCTGCACCATCAAGACCTTTCAGTCCGGCGCCAAGATCATCACCACGGGCGATCCGGCCTCTTCCCTGTTCTTCCTGCGCAGCGGCGCGGTGCATGTGACGCTGCCCGACGGTGTCCGGCTGGCGACGCTCACCGCAGGCATGGCGTTCGGCGAGATGGCACTGCTGGAGCCGACGCGCACGGCAGATGTGTTCGCCGACATGGCGGCGACCGCGTTCGAAGTGCAGCTGAAGGACTTCGAGCGCTTCCGCAAGCAGCACCCCCGCGCCAGCGAGCGCGTCATGCGCAATCTTGCGCAGCTGCTGGCCGACCGGCTGATCGTGGCGAATGCGAAGGTCGACATCCTGACGTCGACGTGAGCGCGCGCCTCGTCCTTCGTGACGCCCGCGATGCGGGCTCCTCGGGATGAGGCCAAGTAGCGCCGGTGCTCGCCGAAGCGGATGCCGCGCACTCCGGTCCTCATCCTGAGGGCCCGCCAAAGGCCGGCGTCTCGAAGGATGGCCAGAACCGGGGGCGCTACCCTCGCATCTTTTTCTAACGGCCCGTGGCTTCGCCCAGCCGCCGCTTGATCTTGGCTGCGCTGGCCTCGAGCAGTTCGGACGGCTTCTGGCCCGTCGCGGCGCACAGACAGGCCCAGTAGTAGACGACGTCGCCGAGTTCATCGACGAGACCGGCCTTGTCGAGCCAGTCGTCGCGCAGCAGCTTCTTGATGTGCTCGGCGACCTCGCCGGATTCACCGGCGAGACCGAGCCCGAGATAGGACAGCCGCTCGTTGGACGGATGCTCGTCGACTTTCGCAATGGTTGCGGCCCAGGCCGCATAATCGTCGATCGTCATGAGCATCCCTCGCTGGCCGAGCCCCGGTCGGTCAGCCTACCACTTCGTTGACGGGCTGGAGATCTATCTCGAATGTCTCCAGGAATTTCGACGTCATGATGTAGAAGCCGACCGAGAGCTGCAGCTCGACCAGCGCGGCCGGCGTCAGCTTCGCCGCGATCGTCTTGAAGGTCGCATCCGTCGGCTTCTTCAGCTTCACGATCTCGTCGGTGAAGGCGAGCGCCGCGCGCTGCGTCTCGTCGAAGCATTTGGCGGACTGCCAGTTCTCGAGCGCCTCGTTCTGCTCGTCGGTGACGCCGACATTCTTGCCGATGCGCTTGTGCGCGATGATCTCGTACGGCGCCTCGCAGAGAATTCCGGTGCGCGTGATCGCAAGTTCGCGGACAACAGGATCGAGCTCGCCCTTGTGCCGGATGGCGCCGCCGAGCCGGCAGTACTGCTCGAAATAGCTCGGCGAATGCGACATCATCCGGAAGATGTTGGCATTGCGGTTCTTGTCGAGGATTTCGCGGGTGCGGTCGGATGCCTTGGACGGGTCGCTGTAGTCGATGCGGGCCATGATCTACCTTGAGTTTTTCCTGAGGTTTTTCTTGAGCTTGTTCTTCGGCCTGTTCTTGCGAAGTCTAGTCGTGCATTTGATGCTTATTGTCGCCACCGGAATAAGTTCCCAAAAACTCTATTCTTGCGCGGACGCAGGAGCAACATCATCGAGTCAAATTGCCGCCGCATTGATGATCGACCTTGAGACAGTCGATATTCGCTGCGTGGGGACAAATCGCGGTGAATACTCGCAAATGGGGTGTTCCGAGTAAAATAATTGGCCGTCTTTGCGTCTCACCGCGCATCGATGAGTCACGCCCGAGTCTAGGGAGAAAACGGCATGAAGGAAGCCACCAAGGGGGCGGCCTCGGAAGCGCTCGCGCATATGCTGGCGGTGATGGCGATGCTCGTCATTGCCAGCATCCTGTTCTACGCGCGTTAGTTGAGTTGCGTTGAGTTCGACAGTTTTCGTCATTCCGGGGTGGCGCCTCGCACAGCGCCAGACCCAGAATCCCGTTCCAGGTTCGGTCGATGACCGCCCCCGAATGACGAATCCCTCTACTTCGCCTTCGCGAAGAACGGCACCAGCTTCCCGGCAAAGGGCTTGAAGCCCGCGACGACGTCGTCGCCGATGGCGAGATCGTTTTCGCCATGCGCCATCATCCGAAATCCTTCGGGGCAATCGACCAGCAGGATGTTGTAGGGCACATGCGCCCGCGTCTCGGGCGTCGCGGCGCGGCAAACCAGCGAGGTCGCATAGACCCTGCCCTTGCCGCTGGCGCGCGATTCGCGGGGATCGGCAGCGCCGCAAGCCGCGCAGAAGGCGCGATGAAAATATTGCACATGGCCACATGAGGCGCAGGTCTGGAAGGTAATGACCTGCTCGCCCCTGGTCCAATCCACGATTCGCTCGCTCATCGCACCTGCTCCAGAAACATGCTGACATGGGACGACAGCACGCCGCCGTCGCCGTGCAACAGCGCGATCGAAGCGTCGCGCACCTGACGGTTCGCCGCCCGTCCCGTCATCTGCAGATGCGCCTCGACCAGATGCGCCATGGCCCCGCCCACGCCGCAATGGCCGTAGCTGAGCAGGCCGCCATGGGTGTTCAGCGGCATCGCGCCGTCACGGCCGAAATGGCCCGATCGCACCCGCGCCGCCGCCTCGCCGCGACCGGCGAGGCCAAGGTCTTCCAGCAGCATCGCGAGCGTGATCGTAAAGCTGTCATAGATCGCGGCGTAGCGCGCGTCGGAGATCGCAAGCCCCGTGGCTTCCTTCGCGCGGGCGATCGAGATCTCGGCACCGAGCTCGCTCAGCGCAGGAGCTGCCGTGACGTGCTGATGGGTATGGGCCTGCGCGCAACCGCGAATCCGCACGCCGGTCTCCCCGGTGCGTTCGCGGCTGATGATGAAGGCGGCGCCGCCGTCGGAGACCGGGCAGCAATCCAACAGCTTCAGCGGCATCGCCACCGGCTTCGAGGCCATGACGTCGGCGACGGTGATGGGATCGTGGAATTGCGCGCCGGGATGGGTGCAGGCATGGGTACGCATCAGCACAGCGAATTCGGCGAGGTCTTCTTCGGTGACGCCGTATTCGTGCATGTAGCGCGTGGCGACCAATCCGTAATAGGCGGGAATGGTCGGCCCCAGCGGCACCTCATAGTCGGGATGGCCGACCTGCGCCAGCGCCTGGATCGAGGCGTCGCGGCTCTGCCCGGTCAAGCGGTTCTCACCGGCGACGACGAGCACGTTGCGGCAGACGCCGGCGTCGACGAGGTGATGCGCGAGCATCGTCATCGCAAGGCCGGTGGCGCCGCCGACCTGCACGGCGTGGGCGTAGGACGGGCGGATGCCGAAGTGCTCGGCGAACACGGTCGCCAGCATGATGTGCGGCGAAACGGTGGAATAGCCGCACAGGATGCCGTCGATCTCGGCGCGCTTGAGCCCGGCATCGTCGAGCGCGAGTTGCGCGGCCTTGCTCATCAGGTCGAGCGAGGATGAGCCTTCGTGCTTGCCGTAGGAAGTGAGACCGACGCCGGTGATGAAGCTCATGCTCTCTGCTCCTCGTCGCGCCTCGAAATGACGGAGGAGAGAATTGCTGACGTCATCATCCCCCCTATCCGAATATCAGGCCCCGCGCAGGATCTCCGCGCCCTGCTCGTTCGCCCCAGCTAAAGGCAGCAAAGCCCCACGCGCAAGGGCGGCGGGGGTATGGCCGCATGCGCGATGGCAGGCCGCTATTTCTTCTGGCGGGATTCGCGGATCTTCATCAGACGGTCGAGCTCTTCGTTCTGCTGGCTGATGCGGTCGGCAATGCGCGACTCGTTCTGCTCGCCCGAGGCGGCTGCGGCCTGCTCGATCAGCTGGCGGATATTGTCCTCGAGGATCGCGATACGGTCGTTGAGTGCGTCGAGGGAGAGAGAGTCTTCGTAGTCGTTGCTCATGATGCGCGTCTCGCCAATCAATCAGGAGCGTTAAGGTGGATCAAGCGAAGCGGACCCACCATGATCTAACGCAAGGAACGTAGGGTGGATTAGCCGCAGGCGTAATCCACCTCTTTACTCTCTACGCGGGCACAGAAGTGGTGGGTTACGCCAGCGCCTGCGCTTTGCGCAGCCGCTGTCTAACCCACCCTACGCGAACTTACTTCAGCGGCTCCAGGATGGAGACGTAGTTGGCAACCGCCGCGCCGCCCATGTTGAAGATGCCGCCGAGCTTTGCATTCTTCAGCTGCATGCCCTCGGGGGCCTGCCCTGCGAGTTGCATCGCGGTCATCACATGCATGGAGACGCCGGTGGCGCCGATCGGATGGCCCTTGGCCTTGAGGCCGCCGGACGGATTGACCGGCAGCTTGCCGTCCTTGAGGGTCCATCCTTCCTTGATGGCGCGGGCGCCCTGCCCCTTCGGCGTCAGGCCCATCGCTTCGTACTCGATCAGTTCGGCGACGGTGAAGCAGTCATGGGTCTCGACGAAGGAGAGATCGTTGAGCGTCACGCCAGCCTTCTCCAGCGCACGCTGCCAGGCAACCGTGCAGCCCTCGAACTGGAGGATGTCGCGCTTGGACATCGGCAGGAAGTCCTGCGCATGCGCGGTGGCGCGGAAGCCGATCGACTTGCTCATGCCCTTGGCGGTCTCGGCATCGGCCAGCACCAGTGCGGCTGCGCCGTCGGACACCAGCGAGCAATCGGTGCGCTTCAGGGGACCGGCGACGTACGGGTTCTTCTCGCTCTCGGCACGGCAGAAGTCGAAGCCGAAATCCTTGCGCATCTGGGCGAAGGGATTGACGACGCCGTTCTTGTGGTTCTTGGCCGCGATCAGCGCCAGCGCATCGGACTGGTCGCCGTACTTCTGGAAGTAGGAACTCGCGATCTTGCCGAACACGCCGGCGAAGCCGCCGACGGTGTCGCCGTCCTCGGGCAGATAGGACGCCTTGAGCAGGTTCTTGCCGATCTCGGCGCTGGGCGTGCGGGTCATCTGCTCGACGCCGACCACCAGCACGACCTTGGCCGCGCCCGCGTCGATGGCGCGCAGACCCTGATGCACAGCGGCGGAACCGGTGGCGCAGGCGTTCTCGACGCGGGTCGTGGGCTTGAAGCGCAGCTTCGGGTCGGCCTGGAGCACCAGCGAGGCGGTAAAATCCTGCGGCGAGAAACCGGCGTTGAAATGACCGAGCACGATTTCGTCGACATCGGAGGCCGAAATGCCAGCATCCGCCAGCGCCTCATTGGTCACGCGGGTAACGAGGCTTTCGACGGTTTCGGTGTCGAACTTGCCGAACGGCGTATGCGCCCATCCAACGATGCTGGCGGTCATGATCATGTCTCCCTGAAATCGCTCAAACAGTCCCTTGCTGAGCTAAGTCTTAGCCCAGGGATGGCAAGACTTCACGCGGCTTTGAGGGCCTGGATGCTGCGCTGGCAGATGGCAGTTATGCCGGCCCAGTTCCCGGCCTTGATCTCCGCCGTCGGGCACAGCCAGGAACCACCGACCGCGACCACGTTGGGCTCGGCCAGCCAGGTCGCGGCATTGGCCTCGCCCACCCCGCCGGTCGGGCAGAACCGCACGTGCGGGAACGGGCCGCCAAGAGCGCGCAGGCCCTTGATGCCGCCGGCCTGCTCGGCCGGGAAGAATTTTGCGACGTCGAAGCCGTAGGACAGCGCCGTCATCAATTCGGACGCGGTCGCGATTCCCGGCGCGAACGGCAGGGAGCTGTGCGTGGCGGCCTTGAGTAGATCGGGGGTCAGGCCGGGGCTGATGCCGAAGGCGACACCAAGCTTCTCGACCCGGGTGAAGTCGGCCGGAGTCAAAATCGTGCCGATGCCGACGACAGCGTCAGGGACTTCGGACATGATCGCCCGCGCCGCCTCGATCGCGACGGGGGTTCGCATCGTCACCTCCAGCGTGCGGACGCCGCCGGCCACCAGCGCCTGCGCCAGCGGCACGGCGTCCTGGATCCGCTCGATGGTGAGGACGGGAATGACGGTCGCGGCCTTGAACAGCGCGACGAGGTGGTTCTGTTGGGCGGCTGTGGTCATATTGGCTTTCGTTTCACTTGGTCGCGTGTCACTTGGTCGCTTGGCGCGTGGTCGCGGTCCGGTGCCGCTTCTTCGGCGGCATGGCATAGCCCGGAATGATGGCGCCGGCGTAGCAGATCACGAGGCTGGCGAGGCGATGCCCGGCCTGGGCCGCTTCGACCGGGTCGGCGCCGCCGAGCCGCGCCGCGATATAGGCCGCGGCGAAGCTGTCGCCGGCCGCCGTGGTGTCAACCACCGGCCTGGTCATTGGTTCGGCACGGACCTCGCTGTTGCCGCCGGGAAACCGCAGCAGGCTGACGGGCTCAGCCAGCCGGAACACCAGCTCGGACGTGGGAATGCGCGCCATCAATTGTTCGTGGCTCTCGCCGGGATAGAGCGCGAGCAGGTCCTCGATCGAGGTCAGTACGATGTCGGCCGCGGCGAAGGCCGTCTCGAACACGTCGCGCGCGACGTCGCGATCAGGCCAGCCGCGTGCGCGAAAATTGGTGTCGAACACGAAGCGCGTGCCGAGCAGCCGCGCGCGCTTGATCGCCGCGAACAGACGCTCGCGCCCGGGCGCATCGTAGATCGAGAGCGTGATCGCGGAGAGATAGACGATGTCGTAGCTCATCAGCGAGTTGAGCAGCTCGTCGGTCTCCGGCAGATTCATCAGCTGACGCGCCGCCGCGCTGTCGCGCCAGTGGAAGAACTGGCGCTCGCCCTTGGCATCGGTCTGGATCATGTAGAGGCCGGGCAGCTTGCCCGGCAGCCGCACGACGCGGCGGGTGCCGATATTTTCGGCATTCCAGGCCGCGATCATCTCATCGCTCAGGGCGTCGTCGCCGAGCGCGGTGAGATAGTCGACCTTGACCTCGAGCCGCGCCAGATACACCGCCGTGTTGAGGGTATCGCCGCCGAAGCCGCGCGAGTACAGGCTGCCGCCTGGCCCGGCAGACTGTCCGGTGGAATGTCCACCCTGAGCCTGCCGGAGCTCCACCATGCACTCGCCGATGCAAGCAACGCTCGCCATCGTCATATCCACGCTGTTCATCGGTGAGATCAGGCGACGAAATTGCCGCCGAGCTCGTCGTCGATGTGAATGCGGATGATGTCGTCGAAGGTCCTCTCTTCGGTGGTGAAGCCGAGCTCGCGCGCCCGCTTCGCCTCGAAATTGCGCGGCCAGCCGCCGACGATGCCGACGATGAACGGATCGAGCTCATGCTTGATGCGGGCTGCGACCTTGTCGCCGGCGACGCGCCGGAGCGCCGCGATCTGCTCGCCGACCGTGGCCGAGAAGCCCGGCATGGTCAGGTTGCGCCGCGGACCGACCTTGGCGAGGTCCATGGTGCCGGCGTGCAGCAGGAAACCGACCGCCGAGCGCGGCGTGGCGTGCCAGTGGCGGACGTCCTCGGAGACCGGGAGCACCGCTTCCTTGCCGGCGAGCGGCTCGCGCAGGATGTTGGAGAAGAAGCCTGAGGCCGCCTTGTTGGGCAAGCCGGGCCGGATGCAGATCGTCGGCAGGCGGATGCCGATGCCGTCGAGGAAGCCGCGGCGCGAATAGTCGGCGAGCAGCAATTCGCCGATCGCCTTCTGGGTGCCGTAGCTGAGCAACGGGGTGTGGAAGAACTCGTCGCCGATCGCATCCGGGAACGGCGCGCCGAACACCGCGATCGAGGACGTGAACACCACGCGCGGCTTGTAGCCGCCGCCGACGAGCCTGACAGCATCGAGCAGCATCCGCGTGCCGTCGAGATTGATGCGGTAACCCTTGTCGAAATCGAGCTCGGCTTCGCCTGACACGATCGCGGCGAGATGGAAGATCACGTCCGGACGGCCGGCGATCAGTTTTTCGGCGGCGCCGGGGACCGCGAAATCGCCCGAGACGGTCTCGACGGGGAAGCCAGCCTTCTCCGGCTTTTTGGGCTCGACCACGTCATGCATGGTCAATTTGGTGATCTCGCTCTTGCCGAGCCGGCCGTCGCGCAAGAGACGTTCACACAATTTGCGGCCGACCATGCCGGCGGCGCCCAGAACCAGAATGTGCAAGAGCCTACTCCTTCTTATTGGCTGGAACGCGCCGCTCTTGAAAGGTAATGGCGCGTTCTCAGGCAGGCCCCGCGATCATTCCTTCACGGCGCCGGTCATCGCCGACACATAGTACTCTACGAAGAAGGAATAAAGGATAACTACGGGCACCGAGCCGGTCAGGGCCGCCGCCATCAGCGCGCCCCAATGATAGACGTCGCCGTTGACGAGCTCGGTGATGGCGCCGACCGGGATGGTCTTGTTTTCCGAGGAGGAGATGAAGGTCAGCGCGTAAATGAACTCGTTCCAGGACAACGTGAAGGCGAAGATGCCGGCCGAGATCACCCCCGGCAGCGAGAGCGGCAGCGTGATCTTGACCAGGATCTGCAGCCGCGTGGCGCCGTCGATCAGCGCACATTCCTCCAGCTCGTAGGGAATGGTGCGGAAATAGCCCATCAGCAGCCAGGTGCAGAACGGGATCAGGAAGGTCGGATAGGTCAGGATCAGCGCGAGATTGCCGTCGAACAGACCGAGCTGGAACACGATCGCCGCCAGCGGAATGAACAGGATCGAGGGCGGGACCAGATAGCCGAGGAAGATCGCCAGACCGACATAGCGCGAGCCGGTGTAGCGCAGGCGCTCGATCGCATAGGCGGCGCAGACGCTGGCGAACAGCGAGATGAAGGTCGAGGACACCGAGACGATCACGGTGTTCCACATCCAGAGCGGATAGTCGGTGTCGAAGAACAGCTTCTTGATGTGCTCCAGCGTCGGATGCACGATCCAGAACGGATTGTACTTCTCGTAATCGTACATCTCCGCGTCCGGCTTGAACGTCGCGACCGCCATCCAGTAGAATGGGAATAGCAAGAAGAAGATGATCAGGCCGAGCGGAAGATAGACCCGGAGAAACTTCCGCGGGAAGCTCTCCAGATAGGACATTCCGACGCTTTGGTCGTCGACTGTGGTCATGGTCAGTCCCTCCCGCCCTGCTGCCAGCGGGAACGCTGAAGCCCGAAGAAGCTGAGCAGGATCGCCGCGACCAGGAACGGAATCATCGCGTTCGAGATCGCCGCGCCCTCCCCGAGATTGCCGCCGGTGATGGCGCGCTGGAACGACAGCGTCGCCATCAGATGCGTGGCGTTGATCGGCCCGCCCCGCGTGATGGTGTAGATCAGCTGGAAGTCGGTGAAGGTCATCAGCACCGAGAACGTCATCACGACCGCGATGATCGGCGACAGCATCGGCAGCGTGATGTGGCGGAAGCGCTGCATGTTGGTGGCGCCGTCGAGATTGGCGGCCTCGTAGAGCGAGGGCGAGATGGTCTGCAATCCCGCCAGCAGGGTGATCGCGACGAACGGCACGCCGCGCCAGATGTTGGCCGCGACCACCGACAGGCGTGCGTTCCAGGGATCGCCCAGGAAGTCGATGTAACGCGTGATCAGGCCGGCCTTGATCAGCACCCAGGAGATGATCGAGAACTGGCTGTCATAGATCCACCAGAACGCGATCGCGGACAGCACCGTCGGCACCACGAAGGGCAGCAGCACGATGGCGCGGATCATCGACTTGAACGGCAGGTGCTCGTTGAGCAGCAGCGCGAGGTAGAGGCCGATGGCGAATTTCACCACGCTGGCGGTGAAGGTGTAGAAGATGGTGTTGAAGACCGAGAGCCAGAACACCGAGTCCTTCGACAGCGACACGAAGTTCGCAAAGCCGATATAGCGCCCTGCCCCGCCGATCTTGGTGTCGGTCATGCCGAGCCAGAAGCCCAGCGCCAGCGGGTAGGCCAGGAACAGGATGAGGATCGCGATCGCCGGCACCATGAACATCGCGCCGAGACAATTCCGGCTTTCGAATGCTCTGGTCCACAGGCTGGCTGGCTTGATGGGCGCAACGGCGGACTCGGCCATGACTGCCATATCGGATTCCCCTCGACAGAAGAGTCACGGCGCCCGGCGAACCGGACGCCGCGCAGATTGGCGTTGATCAGACCTGATAGTAGCGCTTGGCACGCTCGGCGGCGCGCTTGGCTGCTTCCTGCGGCGTGGCCGAACCGGAAGCGGCTTCCGCGAACATGTCGACCACGACGAAGTCACCCATGACGGCGGCTGAGGCATAGCCGAGATCGCCGGCAAAGCCGTTGTCGCGGCAGCGCTTGAGGCAGTCGCGATACGGCGTGATCTTCGGATCCGACGTCCACACCGGGTTGTCGTTGTAGGCCGGCAGCGGCGGAGACACGTAGCCGTTGGAGGAGACCTCCCAGGCGTCGTAGTTCTCCTTGTCCATCATGAACTTGATGTACTCCTTGACCGCCTTCGGATACTTCGAGTGCTTGTATCCGTAATAGACCAGCACGTTCTGCTGCTCGGTCGGAACGCCGACCGGGCCAACCGGCATCGCAGCGTGGCTCATGTCCTTGGCGATTTCCTGCTGCTTCGGATCGGTCGAGTTCTTGCCGACGGTCCAGATCGAGATGCCGTTCAGCGTCAGGCTGAGTTCGCCGTTCAGGAACGCCTTGTTGTTGTTCGAGTCGTTCCACGACAGCACGCCCGGAATGAACGTCGCGTAGAGCTGCTTGACGTATTCGATCGCGGCGATCGTTTCCGGCGAGTCGATCACGACCTCGTTCTTGTCGTTGACGACCTTGCCGCCGAACGCCCAGAGTGCCCACTGGCACCAGCCGTTGGCGTCACCCGTGGCGTGACCGAGCGCGAAGCCGGCCGGCGTGTTGTTCTTCTTCAATCCCTGGCAGAGCTTGAGGAAGCCGTCGGTGTCCTTGGGGAATTCCTCGAAGCCGGCAGCCTTCATGTGGCTGATGCGGTAGTTCAGGCAGCCGCCGGTCGCGCCCTGCGGAATGGCGATCCAGTTGTTGCCCTTCTTGCCGTAGCGCTCGGCAACCGGATACCAGCCGCCATACTGCTTGCCGAGATAGTCGGCGACGTCGGTGACGTCGATCAGCTTCTCGGGGAATTTGTGGGGGTCGTCGAGCGTGCCGATGATCAGGTCGGGACCGGCG
>Ga0207426_1000435_pt1 | contig 67658 bp, 72 predicted proteins | sample AraplaMF_Cvi_mMS_FD_184265 | JGI IMG/M metagenome (GOLD analysis project Ga0207426, IMG submission 184265) | Arabidopsis root microbial communities from the University of North Carolina, USA - plate scrape MF_Cvi_mMS (SPAdes) (version 2) | ecosystem: Host-associated > Plants > Roots > Endosphere...
TTTTGTTACCTCTTAGATTGGTTTAGTTCGGTTTACCTTTTGTGCCCAAAAACAGAAAAGCCGCGTAAATCGTGCGATTTATGCGGCTTTGATACTGTCTGTTTTCTTTGTTGTGATCCCGCTGGGATCGCAAATTATTTTATAACCACTTTATTTTCAAAAAGTTATTACACTATATAATTACAAGTACCCTTAAAGGTACCCTTAGCCTTTGTAGCTATTTGTAGCGTTTTAGAAAGAACTATCGGCACGAAGATATGTACTTTTCCGCTTCCATGCAAGGATGCAGCCCCTAAACATAACAAACGAGCCACCCATGATTGAGCGGCCCGGTTCTCGAAACATTGTTAACCCTAAAAATGCGTGAGTACGTTGATCGTTTTATCAGTGTTAAATAATATTTGCCTTTCAAAACAGTGCCACTGGTATAATAATAGTAAATGTGCTTCCTTCAGAAACTGCACTGGTAACAGATATACTGCCGTGTAATTGCTCCGTAATGGTTTGACAAATGGACAGCCCTATCCCCAAGCCTGGCCCTTTCGTATCCAGGCGCACATAGGGCTGGAAAATAGCGATAAGCTTATCTTGTGGAATACCTATGCCTTCATCCTGTACCTCAATATGAAGCTTAGCTGCTTTATTATAGGCTCTTATTGTAATAACCTTCCCTTTGTTATGCGGGGTGTATTTAATGGCATTGCCTATTAGGTTGGCAATAACCCTTGTCAGTTTCAGTTTATCACTGTTAATGATGAAAGCCTTATCATTGTTGATATCCAGGTTTATTTGAATGTCTTTATCAGAAGCCAGCGGCCTGTATAGGTCAACAACAGGCGGGAGCCAGTTTGTCAATTCAATATCTTCGGTACGTACCTTGTCATTATAGCCGTTGAGAAACTCCCCGATATTGCTATGAATATCGCTGAGGATTTGACAGCCCGTATATAGCACGTCCAATACGTAAATAAAGTCTTTGCTATCCTGCGCATTTTTAAGCAGGCCAAGGGCGGCTTTCATGCCATGAACGGGCATGCCTATATCATGGCTCCAGGCTTTTATAAATCCATCAATTTTTTGCAGTTCCAGGCGTAAATGTTCTGTACGTTCCGTAACCAGGTTTTGTATATAAGCGGAATGTTGCAAGGGGCTGAGCAGTGAGCTGAGGGACATAAGGCAGGTTTTAGATGTTCACAAACGTAATTTGAGAAGAACCGCCTTAAATGAATAAGGCGCGGAACTTAACTTCGCCGCCTGCGACCCCTCGGAAGGATTGGGACGGACAAAGAAAAGCCCACGCCTTTTTCAAGACGCAAGCCTTCTCCTTTCATCCCATCCCTGTAGAATTTCCGAGGTTCGCAGGTGAGATTCCAGAAGCAGCTTAATACGTTAAAGCCGCAATGTAGCGTTTTTTAGGTGATGGTCATATTGGTATAATTTTTAATTAAAAGAACGTTTTCGCCCTGCGAATGGGGCATTGAGTAGCAATATAATGCAAAAACAGCAGATAACCTAACATGTTAGGTTGTCTGCCTTAAGTATAAAGTATTGCTTACAGTCCAAAATATTTATGGGAAGTAAGCCGCACGCATCAGATATAGACCTTTACATTATAGAACAGGTAAAGAAGAAAAGACTGGAGATTGGAATGTCACAACTAGCCTTATCACAAGCTCTTTCAGCAGCAGATAGCTTTGTCTCCAATGTTGAAAGCAGTAAGTACAGGACAAAGTATAACGTTAGACACATAAATGAAATAGCCAAAATCCTGAAATGTTCTCCGAAAGATTTCTGGCCTAATAACCCTCTTTAAGCTTCGACATACCGATACTGTTTCATTCAGAAAGAACTACTTAATGATTGAGCTATAACCCTATTCAATAAAACAATTGAATTGATGAATATTTTGTACCTTTGGTGGAAATCTATATCCTAATGAAGCATATACTATTTCTCATTGCTGGTTTTATCTTTTTCACATTAAACTTGAAAGCACAATCAAAACAAGAGCCCTGGAGACCTGATCAACTTATGGCCCCTAAAGTGCTCGCTGATAAAATTACAAGTAACCAAGGCCATAACGTGCTTATTCTCTCTGTCGGCCCAGATGCAGTAATTAAAGGTTCTGTAGATATCGGCCCTGCCCAGGACGCGGAACATATCGGCAAACTGAAAGCTCAGTTAAAGAATGCTCCAAAGGATAAAGAAATTGTAATCTATTGCGGTTGTTGCCCATTCAATAAATGTCCTAATATCCGACCGGCATTTACTGCGCTTAATGAAATGGGCTTTAAAAATGCCAAATTGCTGGATATACCCAAAAATATAAAGGTTGATTGGTTAGATAAGGATTATCCAACAAACGAATAGAGATGAGAACTCTCCTTCAAATACTTACGTTATACTTTTTGACACATAGTGCAATGGCGCAGTCGAACCAGGTAAAAGTCGGACAAGCTGCGCCCGATATATCGTTAACCAAACCTGACGGCACCCAACTTTCCCTTCATTCCTTGAAGGGTAAATTGGTACTTATAGACTTTTGGGCAACCTGGTGTGCTCCATGTGTCAAGGAACAACCAGAGCTTAAAAGTTTGTATAGCAAGTTCCATAAGCACGTTAATGACGACCAATTTGAAATATTGGGGGTATCATTTGATAAGAACGGCGATAGCTGGCAGAAGGCTATTGAACGCCTGGACATAAGCTGGCCCCAGGTAAGTGACCTTAAATTCTGGAAAAGTCCCGTTGCTAAAGTTTATGGCATAGAAGAGCTGCCCTTCAATGTAATTGTTGATGCCCAGGGAAAAGTCATCGCAGTGAGTCTGCATGGAAAGGAACTCGAAGAATTCATCAGCAACCAGTTGGCAGCAGAGTAATCAAAGAAATGATGCGCTAATATAAAAGACACTAAGCATGAATAAGCGTGAATTTAAAGATAGTGTGTATACAGAGTTATCAAAGGTCGCAAAGGCAATGGCTAACCCTCACCGTCTGGAAATAATAGACCTGTTAGCGCAGGGCCCATTTTCAGTGGAGCAGATCGCCACCTATACAGGAATGTCGATTGCCAATGCGTCTCAGCATCTCCAGACATTAAAACGTACAAAGCTGGTTAAGATCACTCGTGAGGGGAATTTTATCAATTATGCGCTTGCCGGAGAAAACGTTTTTAGCGCCTGGTCAGGATTGCGGGAACTAGGGTTAAGGTACAACGCTGAAGTTGAAAAGGTTATTCATGATTTCCGCAAGGGGTACAAGTCTAACATGAATGCTGTCGATGCAGATGAGCTGGCTCGTATGATTAAAAATGACGACATAATTTTATTGGATGTTAGACCTGAAATTGAATATAATCGTGGACACATCCATAGTGCTATGTCAATTCCTATAGAAAAGCTTGAGACCAACTTAAAGAAACTGCCTAAAAGGAAGATGATCGTTGCCTACTGTAGAGGCCCCTTTTGCGTTTATGCTGATGAAGCGGTAGCGCTCCTTCAAAAGAAAGGGTTTAATGCCGTAAGAATGGATAAAGGCTTCCCTGAATGGCTTTATAAAGGATACCCTGTAGAAAGTAGCCAGGCATAGCTTAGTCTATTAGATTGATAATTCACAAAGCCTTATTCGATAATATAAGAACTCCAGGCCGCAACGCCCACCAATCACATTGGCAAGCTATCATGACAAAGCAAAAACTACCCGAAATACTTAGCAACAAAGATTATAACTCCCCATCCGTATTTCTACCTGAAAACCTTTTACGTGAGGCACGAAGACAAAAGGATATTGCGCCATGCTCCGTCCCTTCCGTTTGTATACTAGATCCTGACGGAGACCTTGTGCATTATCTTAAAGAAAGGGGCCTTGCAAAAAAGAATACGTGTTGGGCTTGTTACCATTCTAAGCTCTACCAATTTGATTTAGACGGAACAACTATAGGGATATTGCCCTGCGTTGTTGGCGCGTCTTACGCCGTACTGGTGGCAGAGCAGCTTTTTGTTTCGGGCTGCAAAATGCTGATCAGCGTCACATCAGCCGGGATCATTAATGAACCAGGTAATTCAAAACGATTTGCACTTATTGCGGAGGCGATCAGGGACGAAGGAACGAGTTATCATTATATTCCCCAAGAGGTATCGGCTTCTATTTCTGAGTCGCTGTTGTATAGTCTTGATTCCATTAAACAGGATTTATGGGTCAATGCAAAGAGCTGGACAACGGACGCCCCCTACAGAGAGACCGCCGAAGCTATCGAAGCTATGAAAATAGCCGGTGTTACTTGTGTCGAGATGGAGGCCGCGGCTTTATATGCATTGAGTATAGCAAAACAGAAGGCTATTATTTGCTTTGCACATCTTACCAATACTATGGCCCAAGGGGAAGGCGATTTTGAAAAGGGAGAACACTTCGGTAGCATTGACACATTGCAACTGCTCAAAGTGATCTTTGCGAACCAGATATAATTCCGTACAACATTTATTGAATTGAATTTTGGAGTACACCATCTTTTCTTGCCGCTTGAGTTGGGATAGATAACCGCCGCCGTAGACATCTATTCAATGTATTTATTGAATACTTGAATATTTTGTTTACATTTGCTTCAATAAATATTGACTAGCCATGAATAAGTCAACAATTACAGTCGGTGAGCTACAGAAAATGCTTGAAGAAGGAAAGCCAGTAACTATTTTGGATGTAAGGCCCCAGGAGCAGAGAGATGAATGGAAGATTGCAGGAAGTTATCATGTAGATGCGTACAAGAGGCTAAATGAAGGCGACAAGAGTATACTGGACAAAATTCAACTGCCTGAAAACATGGTGGTAGTTACTGTTTGCGCGGCAGGAAGAACCAGCCAGATTGCATCTGAGGCATTAAGGGAAAAGGGATTGGATGCTGTATCTTTGGAAGGAGGTATGAAAGCGTGGAATTACGCCTGGAATACTGCCCAAATCACCAATAACAATGTTACTATTATCCAGGTAAGACGGGTTGCTAAAGGCTGTTTGTCCTATATAATTGGTTCAGGTGATGAGGCTATCGTAATAGATGCGTCATTAGAACCTAAAGTTTACGTGGACATTGCAGCTAAGCATAACTGGACAATTAAATACGTTATGGATACCCATGTCCATGCCGATTACCTTTCACGAACAATCGAATTGGCAAATGCAACGGCAGCTGTACATTTGTTTACTGCAAAAGCAGCCGTCGATTATAAATACACACCTGTCCAGGACAATGAAGAAATTCCTTTCGGGTCAGCCAAGATTGCCATGATGTTTACACCTGGACACACACCTGAAAGTATATCTTATTTAATTAACGGGGATTATCTTTTTACAGGGGACACCTTATTTGTCGATGGTGTAGGCAGGCCGGATTTGAAAGTCGAGCCAAAGCAGGCGCAGCAAAATGCAGAACAATTATATAACTCTCTGAAAAGGATATTAGCGCTTGGCCAGAACGTAATGATTTTGCCAGCACACACTTCTGGAGCCGTTGCTTTTGATGGAAAGCTAATTGGTGATATGCTATCAAATTTGTCAGCCAAAATTGAATTACTCCAAATGAGACAAGATGCGTTTATAGATCAAACCATTAAACGTATTCCACCAACTCCGCCCAACTACTTGCAAATTGCTTTATTGAATAAGGCGGGAAGCTTTGACGGTATTAACCCGGCAGACCTTGAAGCAGGAGCGAACAGATGTGCGGTATCCTAAACGCTGGAATGATCAGACAATCAGATAATCGAAAACTTTACTAAAAGACAGCAAGACAATCATGAGCGATACAGTTCTGCTAAATAAGGTGGGTACAATTAGGTTAGGGTTAAAAGAAAACTGGCAACAATTCCTCCTGCTTGTACTTGTCAATATGATGGTGGGCGGAATGGTAGGCTTGGAAAGGACAGTAGTACCATTGGTCGGTACTGATGAATTTAAAATCGGCTCTGACGTTGTTGTATTTTCATTCATAATCGCCTTCGGTGTTGTCAAGGCGTTTACCAATCTTGTCTCAGGTACGCTGGCAGACAAATACACCCGGAAGAAAGTATTGATTATGGGTTGGCTGGTTGGGCTGCCCGTCCCTTTCCTGCTGGCCTGGGGGACGACCTGGAAGTGGATATTATTTGCCAATGTTTTATTGGGCATAAGTCAGGGTTTGGCTTGGTCAATGACCGTCAATATGAAAATTGACCTGGTAGGCCCTAAGAAACGCGGATTGGCTATGGGGCTTAATGAAGCTGCAGGTTATGGTGCTGTGGGGCTTACTGCGCTATTAACTGGCTATTTAGCCTCTCGTTACGGATTACGGCCTAAGCCTTTTTACATAGGAATAGTGTACACCATTATCGGTATCCTGCTTTCCATTTTCATCATTAAGGACACACGCCAACATGCTCGATTCGAAGCCGGTCAAGTGAAAACTACAGTCACCGGCGAAAAGGTACACAAGCCGGATTTACTTTGGGTGTTCAAAGAAACGTCTTTCAAAAGCAAAAACCTTTTAGCTATTTCACAGGCCGGGTTAGTTAACAATTTGAATGATGGTATGTCCTGGGGGGTATTTCCCCTGCTATTTATATCGCTGAATGTAGGTTTGGAAGGTATCGGGTGGATAAAGGCAGTTTATCCGGTAGTATGGGGCGTAGGCCAGATTGTAACCGGCCCATTAGCTGATAAGATCGGCAGGAAGCCGCTTATCGTATGGGGAATGTTTGTCCAGGTATTGGGGCATATAGTCATTGGGCTTGAAATATTCCCACCCATGACTTCTGGAATGGTTGGCTCAGTACTATTGGGATTAGGAACGGCAATGGTCTATCCTGCTTTACTGGCTGCTGTAAGTGATGCCGCACATCCTTCCTGGAGAGCATCGTCATTGGGCGTTTACCGGTTCTGGCGGGATATCGGATATGCTATTGGAGCTCTAATGGCAGGGCTTGTGGCAAGTTTCTTCGGTTTAGTTTGGGCAGTGCATATTGCAGGGATTGTTACTTTTTTATCGGGTGTGGTAGTATGGATACAGATGAAGGAAACTATGCCCCGTAAATCATGAACTCTCTTTAAAGCCAGAAATAACTATCGTACTTATTACCAACTAATTCCTTGGTTCGTGGTATATGATACCAACACCTAGTAGCGCAATCAGTGCATGTGCTACCTTTAATCCCCTTTTTAGTATGAAACGATAACATTGTATTAACTATTTTGTGGAAAGAAAAATGTGCTACAATCTATTGCAGAACACCCTATTTGTCACTGGCTTTCTGCCGTAAATTTTTTGCTTCAGCTTCTTTCTCGTCTGCCAGCCTTGTTAGCTCCAGTCGCAATTTTAAATCCTCTTCCTTCTTTATTACCATTTGTGTTACCAGTTCAGGATCGCGCATATAAATGGTATCCGTTTTATGGAGTAGTCTTTTTAATTCAGCATTACCCTCAATTTTAAGGAGGCGGTACTTTATATCCGTAGCCTGGTATTGCTTTACACTGCTATGCTCCCTGTACCATGCTGTACAGGCAACGACCAAAAGAAAAAAGAAAACGGCTGCGATGATCAGCACTTTGGGCACGTAATGATGATGCCTTATTTCCGGTGGGTTCTTCCTTATCATTGTATTTTCCGATAAGGCATTTTTCAAATCCATTATCTCCTTTGCCGGAAGTTTAATTTGCCTTAAAGCATTGTTCAGCTCAATCAGATCTTTATTCCAGGTATTAACATAAGTCCGGTAATCCGGAAGCATGACAAGTTGCTCTTGCTGACCTTTTATCAGCTGCTCCAACGTTGCTATTCTTTCATCCTGTTTTCCTAACAGTTCGATGATATTTCGTGCGGTCGTTTCGTTCATGATCTTTCAATTTGGAGATGCAAATACTGTTGTTATTATATTTTTTCTTTTCCTTTTCCTGGGAATATATGGCCCATCCTCTTCTTTTTCCGGCAAAGGATTTAGCAGGCTGCCTAATATACTTCCACTAGTATCCAGCGGTTCATTAACGGAAGGTGGAGGCGTAGCAGGTAACATCTTCCTGCCTTTGGAAAGGGTTGTGCCTTTCTGCCCTTCGGAGTGACCGGCAGCATCTTGGTTTACATCCTCCTGCGCCTGCCTCCGGTTTTGTTCCAGTATCTTTTCCAAACCGGTAAGGGAATACTGGCGGTCAACCTTGCTGCCTTTGATACAATCTTCGCCGATCTTAAAACTGATGCCTTGCTTCTGCTCTGTCCCGCTCTTGTACTTATACTGCACAGTAATCCCTTGCTTTTGTAAACGGGCTTCCAATTCTTCCATACTCCGACAACGTGGAAGACTTTCCATGATGGCCAGGAATATCTTATACTTGTTGGCTTCGTATTCGTTCAATGCTTCCAGGTTTGTTTTGGAAAGGTCTTTGCGATCTGCGGGGATAAGCCCGTATGCTTTAGTTAACGCTATAGCTTCATCTTTCCCACGTTTGCCAATAAAGGCATTACTAATGGAGCGGCCATCATAATTAACCATGTTGGCAAGAACATGCAGATGAGGATGGTCTTTATCGGTATGAAGGACAATAACATACTGTGTATTTTTTACACCGATCCCCTCCAGGTACTTGCGGGTTATCTCTTTCATCATTTCTTTATCCACTTTATCATCGGGGTGAAAACTCAGGATAGCATGAAAACATGCCTGGTTTTTATGCTCCCTTAATTCAGCCTGGGTCTGGAAGTCCATTGCCATTTCTTTATAATTATCCTCTCTTACTCCTTCAGCTTCCAATATTTCTGCTTCCTTTCTATCGCAGATATATTTACACGCAGGGCCGAAAGAGTGTCCGTCCAATACCTTACTGATCATTTTAAAATTTCGTTTATCAACTCATTGATTAAAGCCCTTGTTTGCTCATAACTCAAAGCAGCCGTCGGTATTCCTGCCTTATGGCAGGCTTTTGCAATCTGGTTAACGTTGGCCCCCATGCTAATAAGCTGCCGCACAATTGCCCATTGTTCTTTGGAAAGCCTTTCTTTGATCATAACATTAAGTCCGGCCTTCCTCAGCAAACTACCCATACTGATACCGGCACGCCTGGCATTCTGCCGGATATTAAATTGTTCCTCTGCACTTACCCGTACCCCGATAACTTTCCCCCGTACCACCGCTTTCTTCGGTCTGCCTTTCTGTTTTTTTCGCTGTTTCTCCTGTTCCATTTTCAAAAGTTTAATAGTTGATGTAATCATTAAAAAGTGCGGCCCCATCCCCATGCGACCAACGGGAGCATGGGGCAAGCGATATTTCGTGAAACGAAATAACCGCTTGCCATACAGCGACCCTATAAAATTGCCCATTTCCCTGAAGGGATTTAAATCCTCTAAAAGCTATACTGTACATCATTTTCAATTCCAGTTATCTTGTGAATAAGGAAAAGTTTTTCCTTATTTATACTTCTAATCTTTGGAAAATATCTTGGGATCATCCACCCCATACTTCCGTACATTATCCCTTACATCCATCCAGAGTCGTATCATATAATCTGCCAGTTCCATGACATCATCTTTCGTTAGATGATAAGGATTACTCACAGTGGCTACCTCTTTTCCGGAAAGTTCATCTGTCTTACGGGAAAGGATATTAGGGGCATAACCTTCGCCGATTTCTCCCGTCCTTCCGATAGCGATGCTGTTTCCATACAGTTTGATCTGCTTCTTACTTTCAAAGCTGATTGTCTTTCTTTTTAGTTCTGCCATGATCTTTTAGTTTTAAAATTGTTTAAATAATTCTGTGCTTAACAGGGTAAACACTTGTTTCGCTAAGTATTATATGCGTCTTCCTTTTCCATTAAAAGGAAGTTGTTCTCGCGGTGCTTTCTTCTGTTCGGATATTTTTCCCGCCTGGTTGGTCTTTAATGTTTCTGCTTGCTTTTGTGGTCGGGTACTGATTAAAAACTGGTTCAGGTCTTCGTAGTTTTCATACAGGTGACTGCCATCTTTAAATCTTGAACTGATCCGTAATGCCTGTGCTGTGCATTTTATTCCGGCAGCATCCCTGTCCAGGTACAGGTTAATGGTTTTATGCTGCTCCATTATAGGAATGCTTCTTTGAAAGAAAGCGAGTGAATTTAAGACCAGGTAATTGGCCTGCGGTTGCTCGTGCTTCCCATAGAGCGATACATAGGAAAGGAAATTAAAAAAGCCTTCAAAGACAGTCAGGCTTCCAGTATGGTTATCTATAAAAGTTACTGCCTTCGGTGAACTGCTGCCTTTAAAATGTTTGCTGCGGAGTTCATAACCTCCGGCAGAGTTAGTAAAGCCTATGGCTTTTTGCTGTTTTCCATACAGGAGGAAATCTACTTCCTCGCTGAAACGGGTGGCAACTTCCAATGGGATGCAACGGCTTTCAAGGTAATCCAACAGGGGTCTATCAGCCAAAGGACGGCTGGAAAGGATAAGGATTTTGCTGCCGTCGGCCTCTTTCTTTTCACCAGCAAGGGATAAGTGCGCGGGCTGGTTGCTGCTGGGGATGATGGGCGGTTGAAAAGAAATATTATGACCGGATAAGCGGGAAAGCAGGTCACTTACTGAACAGTTGTAATAAAGTGTCCCGAAATCTATGAGGTCGCCACCTTGTCTGGAACCATGATCATACCATAAGTTTAAACGGCGGTCTATCTTAAAGGACGCTGTCTTTTCTTCCCGTAAGGGAGACAGGTACCAGTAGTCGTTGTTCCTTATTCTTTGAGGTTGGTATCCTAAGGTAGCAAGGTAGTCAACCAGGTCAATTTGCTTTGCCTGGGTACAGGTTAAGTTTTTCATACAATGCTTTTTGTTTTAAATAAGCCTCGCGTTTCATTTGATAGATCCAATCGCTGACAAGTGTTTTCCAGTTCCTGAGCGGCTTGCCTTTGATACCTTTCCAGCCTCTTTCTTCGTAATACCGGAAGAAGGTTGCGGCATCTTCACTGCTGCAATCATTATTAAGGAAGTAGATTTCTACATGTGCATACAAGGGCGGGACGGAACGCCCAAGTCCGCGATCCGGGTTTACTTTTTTTATGTTCATTTGATACGGGATTTTTGTTTATTGAATAATTCCTGGATGTCCTCTGCCTTGTAGTAAATAACATTACCAATCCGGGTAAATGGTATTATCCCGTTGGCACGAAGGGTTAGTAGCTTACCATTGGAGATGCCTAAAAGCTCCCGCACTTCATGGGACTTTAGCCAGGGCTTTTCCCGGATCGGGCTACCGGACTTAAGCAATTGTTTTATCATATCGGCCAGATCCGCCTTTAATTGCTCCAGATCGCCAATGGTTACGAGCTGGTCCCTTGTCGTCCTCTTTTCTGTTTGATTACTCATACTTCTACTGATTTTACCTGTACACATTTATCCTTATTCACAATATCGTTCAGAAGTTCAAAGTAAGCCTGGGTTGGAACTTATTACATTGGTATGATACTCATTGGCTGCCTTTGGCTTTCTCTTTCCGTCTGCTGTCGCTGTGGCTACCATACAAACGTAAACAAAGCCGATCAATCTAATAGGCATGCAGAATTCCAATGGTGGCCATTGCATTCATTTGGAGTAGAATTTTTTTGGAGAGGCGGTTTCCGTGTCAGATGTGCTAATTTGGTGCTGAATGAGATAGAAAAGTATCACTATCGTTTCAGGTGAATAAAATAAACTTTATAGCTTATAAGGCAAATAACAAGTGTTACTTCGGTAACAAATTACTACAACCGGGAGTGACCACTGCCAAGAACAGCCCGAAAGATTTTATAAAATAGTATTGTTTTAATATATTCGCAAAGCGTTAACGCCCAGGAATGCCGTATGCCGTTCTCTCTGAGTTTTAGAATTATATCTAAAGAGGGCTCGGTGGTCTAACGGGAGTGATTTTATCTCTGGAGCAGTGATGATATACTCGGATTACTCGAAATACATTAAAGCGGATTGACGCAATGCGTAAATCCATTTGTTGCGTACAACTTAATAGATCACGTCCTAACGATGACTGACATTCATTCAAACTTGACTATAAGGCTAAACTACTTGATTGGTTTGTTGGATATTTCTTCCCAGCAATCTTACGATAAAATTAAAGAACACAGAATATTGGATGAATTCGACAGTGTTGGGGAGATTTATAACAATCAGTATTCAATATATAGAAATCAAATTACCATCTCTGCAATTCTTTTAGGTTACGCATATTTTGAAGCATTTCTTTCAGACCTCATAGTAATGTGCTTAACCAAAAATCCAAAAATTTTAATTCCTGAAGGTAAGACGCAGATAAAGGACAAAACAATTACGTATCAGCAACTACTTCTTGCTGACAGCTATGAAAAATTGGTAAAAGAGTTAATAGAAAAAGAAGTAAGAAATATAATGTACAAGTCACTGCCTGAAATTCTTGATTACTTAGACAGAAAATTAAAGCTTACATGGGACAAAAACATCAACAATGAGGTAATTATAGCTAACAAAATACGAAACTGCTGTATGCATAATAATTGTATTGCTGACAAAAGTTTAGCCAAAGACTCAAGGTTCGTAGAGGGAAATGAGATAGAATTAGCCTCGAGCTCAGTCCATTGCTTTGGACTGAAAGCTAGACAACTTTCAAGAGAGCTTTGGGAATCAGCAAAACATAAGTATTTGAAATAAGCAGTACACAGCATGGTATTGCGAAAGGCGGGCTGACACAATACTATTGAGTAAACATAGTTAATTTAACATTAGTAATTCTATTAAGCGGTAGTGCTGAAATTCCTCGCTTTCGGCCATATCCCAATACTTGAGTGTAATAATAAATCGACATCATGAAATCGCAAGAAGAGTTAGAGTATGACGAGAGAGTCAAGAAAAGGGTTTTGATTCTCAAAGACCTTATGGAACAAGGTAAAATAACGTTTGCCGAAAGTATGAGAGAAGAACTTGAAAAAAGTTTCTCTAAAGCTAGATTTGATAAAAATGGAGAACCTGATTTAGCTACTATTGACGGAAGAATCCGCTCCATTGCATTGGCAGCTGAGCATTTCGATTATCGGAAAAAACTAAAGGCCATGCTTCGCTTTTTGAAATTCAAAGCAAATATTTTTCAATATTAGAACAGAATTTTGATGGCTTTTACAAAGAAATGGTCAAACATAAGCTAACTCCTCATGAAGTAGCAAATCACTTTGCTTATGGTAAAAGGAATATTGATTTTTTAGATGATGGTGTCAATTCAGTTTTAGACTATTATCAAGAATTCTGGAATGCAGTATCTGAAACTGCTTACATTCATGTGGAAGATCAACATAATTCCGTAAAAGCAGTATTTGGCGGAGACTTGTTTCCTCAAAACGATGAAAACATTGCATCTAAATGTGGCATATACACGGATACAATAGTATTGCCATGTCCCTTTATAAGAAGTAGGGGATTGTTCAAAGCTTGGAACAAACAACAAAGAGTCTATTACTTACTTAAACTTTCCTTGAATGTTTTGCAATACAAAGATCTGGCACTTGCCGAATTAGAAAAGCCCATTGTTGTTATACTCCCGGATAAAGAAATGATGAGTGAGTCTGCTTTTGAACAAATACAAAAGCTGGGAGAAAAGGATACCCTTTTTCATGCAAAAAAAGTCATTGGAAGAGAGTTTAATACCTTGGAAGAACTGTTGAATTTTGGAAAAGAATTAGACACTGTTGACAAAGTAATTAAGGAAATTAAAGACCAGCAGAAAGTATTATTTGATACAGAATTTAAAGAATCTCTCAAAATTCAGATTGAAAAGCAGATGTCAGGTCAATCAAAGCAACTAATGGCAACAGATAACCCAGGTATAATTGTCTCAATGCTTGGATTAGGTAGAATGGGTGTATGCAATGAACTTTTAATGAAATCGCTAATTGTAAATGGTGTTCCTCTAATTGATGCCCCAACATCGTGGGAGTATTTCAAATGGAAATTAGAATACGATTCGGAAAGGTCATTTCCCAATCAGAATTTTGACAAACTTCATGTGGTTAAAGGATTAAATGGTTTGACCGACACTAAGCTGAGTTGGATTGGCAGAATACCTCCTGAAGGACTTATTGAGCTTAGAAAGAGTGGAGCAATTGACGAAGTAAGAGCAATCTTATCAAATGGTATTGAAGAATTAATAAAGTCAAATGAACTAGACTTTGCTGCTACATCAAATAAAGTGTTTGAAAACTTAAATCAAGCCTATTTACAGCATCAGCAAAACATTAGTGCGCTGAAAAACAAAAAGTGGAAAGTTGCTGGTAAGGATTTTGGTTCATGGATTGTCATGGGAACAATTGAGATAGCTGCAGCTTGTACAGGGACACCGTTATATGGGATATCTACTGTAGTTCTAAATCAGATACTGGATGCTCCTAAGCTTAAAGACTTACCTAATACAGTAGACAAATTAAGAGATATTGAACAGGAAAAACGAAATTTAAGAAAAACTCCAATGGGACTAATCTTCAAGTATAAATAATCACCAATACCAAACATTGCATTGGCACTATTACGGGGAAATAAATATATTCTGCGCTTTCGGTTCGCAATACGGCTTAAGTTTTGGGGGTGAATAGGTAGACTAAGTAATAAATTTTGTATATTTAATCAGCAGCGGCTGTGGCAGACTGAACACAGGATACCGCCACATCGCCAATGCTTCAACGTTACCAGTAAGTGTAACGATACACCCAATATCACTAACTGTAAAGTAGATGGCAAGACCCTTTAACTCAGACTTAGTATTAGACGAAAGGATAAATAATTCAAGCCTAAGAGCATATCATGTAGGGTTTGATCAAAATAAATTCAGGCTATTGCCATTAGTCGAGACAATCAGAAGTGTAATTCCTGAATATGCGTTAGGATATCATCAAGGAAATAATATTCCTCTTACCGAAATTGTTGACAGACTTCAAGATGCTGCAAAAACGGTCTATACAACAGACAAATACAAAAGAAGAGGTGAATTTGGAGAATTAATCTTGCACTTATTATTGAGAGATTTTTGCAATTCAATCCCACTCATTTCAACGATATTCTTTAGAGATGCTCCGAACATTCCTGCTCATGGATTCGATGGTGTTCATGTTACCATAAATGGAAATGACAAAAAGTTATGGTTGGGAGAATCTAAACTTTATAAATCCGGAACGGATGGAATAACTGACTTAGTGGGTGACATTGTGAAGCATTTTAATGCGGATTACTTGAGGCAGCAATTTAATCTAATTACAAGAAAGCTACCGATTAATGCACCAGAAATTGAGCATTGGCGGAATCTCATGCATAAAAATCAAAAACTGGACATCATCTTTTCAAGTATTGCCATCCCTATGGTTTGTACTTACAACAGTCCTTTGTTTGTAAATCACAACAATGAAACCCAACAATACATTGATGAATTTAAAAAAGAATGTGAGGCTCTGCACGATGAATTCAATAGGAAAAAACCAGCATCAAATTTAGAAATTGTTTTGCTCCTACTACCGGTTCCGGATAAAGATGAATTAAACAAAGAGTTGGATGCAAGGCTTAAAGCAATGCAAAGAGTATGACATTTACAGATATAAATACCGCAATCACTTTTCTGAACAATTCTTCAGAAATTGCATACGATGATAGTTTTGAATTATCAAAGTACTGTTCAATGCTATTATCAAATCGAGAAGAAGAAAACCATGGCAGAGATATAGTAATTCGCGTACGAAACGCATGGGAGAAAATTCCCGAAAAAACGAGGCCTATTTGGAATCAATTGACGGAATCAGCAGGGCTATATCCGTATGTTGACCCCGACCAATTATCGGAAAGTGCTGCGTTGAGATATGAATACCATAAATCCCCTTTTCTCCAAGATGTTTACTTACACGAAGAACAACAAACACTTTCAATCGAACTACAAAGCAAACGTTCTGTAGTTGTTAGTGCCCCGACTAGTTTTGGAAAAAGCCTGCTTATCGAAGAACTTATTGCAAGCAATATTTACAAACAGGTTGTAATTATTCAACCGACACTGGCTTTACTTGATGAAACTCGGAAAAAGCTTCTCAAATACAGAGACGATTACAAAATAGTTGTCTCAACCAATCAAGAACCAGATGAAGTAAAAGGCAATATTTTTCTTTTTACAGGTGAAAGAGTGGTTGAATATGCTAAATTTCCACCAATTGATTTTTTTGTCATTGACGAATTCTATAAACTTAGCCTTGACAGAGATGATGATAGAGCAATCTCTTTGAATCAAGCCTTTCACAAGTTATTAAAGCAAACTAACAAATTTTACTTGTTAGGACCGATGATAAAAAGTATTCCAGCATCATTTAAAGAAAAATTTGATTTAACGTGGTTTCCAACAGAATTTGCAACAGTTGCAGTAGATGAAAGAAGTTTGGAAATTCAAGAGAAAGTCAAAGCAAAAGAGAAGAAAGAACTAAAGAAAAAAGCTCTTTTCGAATTATTAGCTAAGACTGATGAACAGACCTTGATCTATTGTTCATCTCCGAACAAAGCAACAGCATTGTGTTTGGAATTTGTTGACTATTTGCAGTCTCAAAATCTAAATCCCAATATTGAGAATATTGCGAACAATAACGAAATGATTGACTGGATCATCGAAAATATTAATGCCCGTTGGTCATTAATACAATCCCTGAATTTTGGGGCAGCATTTCATCATGGTGCATTGCCAAGACACTTAGGAAGTTCAATTGTTGATGCCTTTAACCAAAATTCGATTCGTTGGCTTTTTTGCACTTCTACTTTAATCGAGGGAGTAAATACTTCTGCAAAAAATGTTATCCTTTATGACAAAGAAAAAGGGACGAAACAAATTGACTTTTTTGATTACAAAAACATAGCAGGACGTTCCGGTAGAATGAAAAAGCATTTCATCGGCAATGTTTATCGTTTCGAAAAACAACCTGCCCAAATGGAGTTGTTCGTTGACATCCCACTTTTCAATCAAGAGAATGCTCCACTTGAGATTTTGATTTCTATGGATGATAATGACTTAGAAAATACTGCAAAGGTGAGGTTACAGGATTTTACCAATTTGCCTTCAGATCTTCAAGAAGTCATAAAAAAGAATTCAGGAATTACTATTGATGGACAATTGAAAATAATAGCAGAAATCGAAGCACAATTTCCTGCTAACAGACAATTATTGAATTGGAGTTCTTACCCAACGTACGACCAACTTAATTACGTTTTGGACTTATGTTGGCGGCATTTGTTAAAACCAGGAGAAAACAAAGCGGACATTCGTAATGCCGCTCAACTTAGTGTATTGACAATTAAATATGCCAGATTTCAATCAGTTTCAGCATTAATTAATGATACAATAAATGACAACTACTGGGTAGGACAAATTCCGGACGAGCAAACACGAATAGACAAGCTTTCTTTTTTCATTCTAAACATAACTCGGCACTGGTTTGACTATAAACTACCTAAATGGCTATCGGTTGTTTCGGAACTACAAGAGTACGTTTTTAAAAGAAATAACATGCCTTATGGTAACTATTCGTTTTTTGCAACAAGTTTAGAGCATGGTTTTCTGCCCTCTAATCTTGCAGCATTAATGGAATACGATATTCCATATTCAGCAATCAATAAGCTAAAGAATATCTTGAATCAAGACAGGATGCCAGAAGCATTGATAACGTCCATTAATCAAATGGGTAACGCAGAATTACTCAGACGAGGACTCCTGCCTTACGAAATAAATAAACTAAGAAATGCATTCTGATAAACGTCAGCAGCTAACAGTGCATTGACAATATGGCCGGGCGACGAATAAATTCTCAGCTTTTGTTCGCTAATCGGCTTCAGTTTCGGCAGACGAATAACGCCGAGTAGCAGAATAAGCAATGAGCTTTTGTAACTTTAATCAGCAGCGGCACCGGGCAGATGAACACAGAATGCCGCCACATCGCCAATGCTTCAACGTTGGGTAAAACACTTATGACAGCGAAACAATCAAAAAATAATAAAGCGGACGCTAGAGAATTGCGACCTATTATTATTTATGCAAAAAAACAGCAGGCGACATTCTTTTTAGGGCATAATGAAATTTACTCGATTGATAAAACGAAAGTGAATTTTACAGCCCCAAACAACATCTCGATTTGTTTAAATATTTCAGAGAGAGAATATGAAATAGCCAAGAAGAAGTTTTTAACACTAATAAAGCCAAAGTTTGACAAAAAAACTTCCGAAATCTCATTTACTAAAAGTCAGACTAAACAATTATTCGATTATTTTGAACATTTACAAGTAAGCCTAATTTTTGCATACACGGCTGTTGAAGCATTTAGTAATATCGGAATTCCAGAAAATTATACCCTCGAAAAAATAAACAATAAAAAAGTTAAAGAGATTTGGAATAAAGAAAGCATAGAAAGATGGCTTTCAACAACAGAAAAGGTGCGTGACATTTTGCCCGAAATACTTAAGATAAAATCCCCAAAAGATGAAACGTTTTGGGCAGACTTCAAAAAATTGGAGGAAATCCGTAACGAAATAATTCATCAAAAAACGGTGACAAATGAAGTTAATGTTAGTTCAAAATATTTAAATGAATTCTTTTCTAAAGAAATATTTGAAATTATTAGGTCGGGCTATTTGGTAATTAATTATTTCTGTTCCGCAGTTGAATTCGCTCATATTTATTTCCCTTTAGGAATTGGGACAATGAAGCAGCAACCATTAGTATTAGAAGATTTTGAAAAGCATTTTGCCACTGTAAAAAAGGGTAAAAAATAGTACTGGACCCAACATTGCATTGGCAATATGGCGGGGCGACGAATATTTCCACTCAGCCAGACGAATAACGCCGGCCAACAGAATAAACAATGAGCTTTTGTAACTTTAATCAGCAGCGGCACCGGGCAGACGGAACACAGAATATCGCCACATCGCCAATGCTTTAATATTAGTAGCAAGTGAAATAGCACCTAAATATATGACATTTCAAGAGTTTTTTAAAGAGTATTGGGAGGGTATAGTTGCAGGACTTGCACTAACTGTTTCTGCGTGGAGTGCATGGATTTCCTACAGGACTTTCAGACTTCAACGGGAACACAATATTAAGTCGGTAAAGCCAATTCTACAAATCGGGCAATGGGACTACGAAAATAATCTCTGCGTAGACTTGAGAAATTCCGGCTCAGGCCTTGCAATTGTTACTGTGATGGCTGCTATTAATAAAACAGACATATCGAAAAACTGCATTTATGATTGGCTACCGAAGAAATTAGTAGGGACCATGAATTACAAAGAATATTGGACCGCTCATAAAAATTTTGTTGTCCAACCTGGACAAATTGTTAAACTCATTGAAATTCCAGTTGATACAGCATTAGATGAGCAAAAAAAACAGCGAGAAGAAATAAGGGCAGTTTTACGGCAGTTGACAATAAAAGTGTGTTACGAGGATATTTATGGAAACAAAATGGTTGATAAAAATATTGAGTTATATCATTTTTCGAGAACAGACAACGAAAACTAGATAGTCTGCTCTTAGTAATGGTTTACGTCAGTCGGGCGGGCGTAGACTGTTAGCAATATAGCTGCTGATGAACAACGGGTTAAGCGCCGATGCATCAACGTTGGGCCTCACCTTAATCGACCCAAAAAACGGCTACAAACACAATGTAGCCTTACAATCGAGGGAAGTCTATATAGCAAAGGTTACGCCGCATTCTTCTCCAACATAGATACAGGCATTTTCAAATGTAGCTTCTCTTTCAATTCCTTCATATCCTGACTGATCTTCTTGGCCACGATTTTTGCATAGATCTGTGTAGTGCGAATATTTTTATGACCTAATAATGCGCTTACCGTTTCGAGGGGTACGCCGTTGGCAAGCGTTACTGTGGTAGCAAAGGTATGACGGGCAGTATGCGTAGTAAGATTCTTTTCTATACCACATAATTCGGCAATCTCTTTCAGGTAACTGTTCATCTTCTGGTTGCTCTTTACAGGCAGGAGGGTATTGTTAGCATTACAGTATGGGTGGCTTTTATACCGCTCTACAATTTCTTTAGCCAATGGTAAAAGGGGCACATTTTCCCTGCACCATGTCTTTTCCCTATTTTTGATAATCCAGTCTTCACCATCAAAGAACTTGGTAACATGAGCAGGCTGTAGCAGGGATGTGTCTTTGTATGCATAACCGGTAAAGCACATGAACAGGTAGGCATCCCTTACTTCTGCAAGGCGCGCTATTGGCAGTTTCTTGTTATATAGCTGCATGATCTCAAACTCATCCAATATATCCCTTTCAGGGTTGAAATAGGAACATTTATAGCCAGCCAGTGGGTTTTTCAGTAGCCAGTTCCTTTCTGTTGCTGCTTTCAGTGTCTGCTTTACATTTTTCAGGTACTTCATAGCGGTGTTATTCTCCAAACCCTGTTCCAGCATCAGGTAATCGGCAAAATCTTCCGCAAAGGCATAAACGATCTGGTCTAATGAGATGTCCATTCGTTTATATTCAAATGATAAAAAATCCGCAACTTTTGTTTGGGTAGTCTTCCAGCGGGATAAGGTGCCTTTTGCCCGTTTGCCTTTCCCCACTTTCATGGTTAGTTTTCCGATCATAAATTCCAAAACTTCCAGCAGAGTTTTGCTTTCCACAGGTTTTTTGCCCTGGAATGCAGTTTTTACCATCGCGGCTGAAACATAATCATGCTGCGCCGATAAAATGTCGTAATGATTTTTAAGGGCTACTCTAACACGGTCAATAGTAGTATTGATCTGCCGCGCATCAGCAGCATTACCAAGAGCCCTGCCCGTTTCCTGATTCCAGTCTTTGGGAGTAATTTTTAAGCCAAGGGAAAGCTCGGCCCTTTTGCCGTCAATCGTAATTCTTACGGTGATGGGAGCTTTACCGTCCTGGGATGTTTTTGATTTCTCCAGTATCAATAAAATGGAGAGTTTTTCATTAACCTTCATCGCGCATAACATTTAGGTGAACAAATACCTAAAACCCTACTCACACAAGCGTTAAGGATTGCTCGGGTACCAAATGTCGTAAAAGAAAAAGGTACCCGAATAGGTACCCTTTCTACTTGTAATTACTTGTGCCTCTTTGTTATGCTTTTTTGTGGAAACCCCTTATTTTACACGGGTTTGTAACAAAAAAGCCACTTTTGAAAAGTGGCTTTGTGATCCCGTTGGGACAACTCTCGAACTCATTTTATAAGCAATTAAAAGAGTTTTATCAACTTAAAATGTTGATTAATAATTCAATACAATAAGATGTCCGATACTAGGAAGAGCAAACAGACATAGGGAAATTAACAATATATTAACATTTATTGTTTACTTTGTAAACGGATAAAGTTCTTATCTTAGTTTACAAAGTAAACTAATGGATATTGCAAAAGAACTTATTGGTCTTTCAGACATTGCCCAAATTGCTAACACCACAAAGCAGGCAGTTAACAATTGGCGCAAAAGATATAAAACATTTCCTGAACCTGTACAAAATCTGAAAAGCGGACCTGTTTGGTCACGTGACCAAATCGAAGCCTGGATAAAAACCATTGAAGCTGATAACAAGCCAAAGAAACTAAAAATTAAACCCGAGGCCGAAAAATCTCTTGAAAACTGGTTGTGGGATGCAGCCTGTGCCATTCGTGGTGCCCAAGATGCTCCAAAATTCAAGGACTATATCCTACCACTGGTTTTTGTAAAACGCCTCTGCGATGTTTTTGATGATGAAGTAAACCGGTTGGCAGAAGAGTTCGGTAGCCGTACACTGGTGCTCAAGCTACTGGAAAAAGACCGAAAGCTTGTTCGTTTTTATCTTCCCTTACGTCCGGCTGATCCTGAAAAGGAACCTACCTGGAATGCCATCAAGTTGTTAACTGCCACTTCTACCAAAAGCCTTGGTCAGCAGCTTACAGACCTGATGCATGCCATAGCAAAAGAAAATCCACGGCTCAATCGTATCGTAAACCGAATAGATTACAACAATACCACTCACGGTGTTCGTGAACTCTCCGACGATAGAATTGAAATTTTGATCAACCGCCTTAGCGCAAAACGCCTCGGTTTGGCTGATGTAGAACCGGACATTATTGGTCGCAGCTACGAGTACCTGATCAGAAAGTTTGCTGAAGGTGGCGGGCAAAGCGCCGGAGAATTTTTTACGCCAACGGAAGTGGGTTTTGTTATGGCTCGTTTGCTTGATCCGGAACCCGGCATGAGCGGTTACGACCCCAACACCGGCTCCGCAGGTTTGATTATTAAAATGCAATTGGCTCTGCAGGAGAAAGCCAAGATTAATAATTGGAAGAACTATGCACCGTTAAAACTTTACGGACAGGAATACCTGCCGATGAACTGGGCAATGGCAAACATGAACATGGTGATCCACGAAATGGAAGGTGAGATTGAAATTGGCGATACCATGAAAGCACCCAAGCTATTGAAGGAAGATAAAAAAGGTCTGATGCAATTCGACCGGATTACATCTAACCCCATGTGGAACCAGAATGTGTTTACCAAAGATAATTACGAGAAGGATGAATACAATCGTTTTGGCAACCGCATCCCACCGACAAGCAGTGCCGACTGGGGCTGGATGCAACACATATTGGCAAGCCTGAAAGATGATGGAAGAGCGGCCGTGATATTAGATACCGGTGCAGCAAGCCGTGGCAGTGGAAGCGATGGCAAGAGTGCTGAAAAGGAAATACGGAAATGGTTTGTGGATGAAGATTACATTGAAGGTGTTATCTATCTCCCCGATAATTTGTTTTACAACACCACCGCACCAGGTATTATCATTTTTGTGAATAAGAAAAAAACCGCTCATTTAAAGAACAAGCTGATACTGCTAAATGCCAGCCGTTGCTTTACCAAAGGCAATCCCAAAAACTTTATTGATGAACAGGGGCAGAAAGACATACTGAATGCTTACAATCATTTCTTCCAAAATCCAGAGCCAGCATCTCTGACGATCGAAGTAGGTGAAAATCGTGGTGGTGCTTCATTGATTGAAAAGGATGAAGTGGTAAGGAACGACTACAACATCAGTCCATCCAAATACATAAGTAGTGCAATACAGGAAGAATTAATACCTATTCCGAAGTTGGTGACACAATTAAGGGCTTTAGAGTTAGAAGCAGCCGATGTAGATGCAGAAGTAAAAGATGTTTTAGCAAAACTGGGTTTTTAAAATCTAATTTAATGAGCAAACAACATTCAAAAAATAACAGTCAAAAGACCACATCATTAGGTAAAATTCTAACTCTTAATTACGGTAAGAATTTAATTGCATCAGAAAGACAGAAAGGACAATACCCTGTTTATGGCTCAAACGGAATAGTCGGTTACCATAATCAAGCAATTATTAATACACCTGGAATTGTTGTTGGAAGAAAAGGTACTGTGGGAAGTGTGCATTACTCTGAAACACCGTTCAATCCTATTGATACTACCTATTATATTACTCAGGAAGATACTCCGTTATACTTACCGTACCTGTTCTATGTATTGAAACACAAAAATCTTTCGACATTGAAAGCTGATGTTGGTGTTCCTGGTCTCAATAGGTCGGTTGCATATAATGAAGGTGTATTAATTACAGAAGATGACAATGAGCAAAAGAACATTGTTTATATCCTTTCCACTCTCCAAAAAGCTATTCAAAAACAGGAAGAGATTGTCAACACCACAACAGCCATAAAAAAATCATTGCTCAATAAGCTCTTTACTGAAGGCACAAAAGGTGAACAGCAAAAGCAAACAGATATTGGATTGATACCAAAGAGTTGGGAAGTTGTCCCCTTAGGAAAATACATCAAATTTTTTGGTGGATTTGCATTTAAAAGTTCTGAAACTGTTAAACCCGGAACTTCAAAAATACAGTTGGTAAGGATGGGAAATCTTTATCAGAATAAATTGGATTTAACAAGAAGCCCAACTTTTTATCCAGATGACTATGCGGAAAAGTATAGTCGCTATGTTCTTAAAGCTGGGGATCTTATTATTTCCCTTACAGGTACGATGGGTAAAGAAGATTACGGATTCACTGTTCAGATACCAGAAGTAGAAACCAAACTTTTGCTGAACCAACGTGTTGCAAAGCTGATAATAGATGAAGAGCATTTAGATCAAGATTTTGTAAGATGCTATATGTTATCTCGAAAATTTCTTGATGAATTATATCCAACCGCACAAGGGACAAAACAAGCTAATCTTTCAACAAACGTCATTCAAAAAATTCCTTTCCTAGTTCCTGGGAAAGACGAACAGAAAACTATTGCAAAAACAGTTATGTCTATTGAAAAGAAGTTTGCTACTAATGAAAAAAAACGGAATATCTACGAGAACCTTTTCAAAACTCTCTTACACGAGCTAATAACAGGTTCACTTCGTGTACACAAATTCAACTTCAATTAAACTAAAAGTATGAGTACAAAACCATATTCCAATACAGCAACAGAAATGGGCACTGTACAGGGGCCAATCATTGAGTATGTTGCAAGTTCATACACCGCAGTTAATCTTGGCAGCCATTGGGGTGAAGTATGGCAATACGTTACCAGAGAACAGGCAGAAGAATGGCGTCAGTTTGATAAATCATTAACGGGCATCCAAGAACGAGCAAAAAAAGCATCGCTGTTTTTTGATGATGTATTATACAACCGTGTTAAGCTGCTTAATCCCAGTTGTACGGAGACACAGGAAGAACTAATTAGCCGTTTAAATAATCAATCACCAGACATTCATGGCAACCGTGAAATGCTGCAGTTCCTCCGGAACAAAAAAACATGGGTGAGTAAAACCGATGACAGGGAACATAACCTGGTGCTGATTGATTACGACAATCCAAAGAACAATGTTTATCACGTAACTGAAGAATACTATTACTACAATGGTCGCTATGGCAATCGTGCCGATGTGGTATTTTTAATCAATGGAATTCCTATCCTGATTATTGAGTGCAAGAATGCAACAAAAGATGAAGCTATTGCCATTGGAATTCACCAAATACGCCGTTACCACAATGAAACACCAGAGATGATGTTACCGGAACAAATTTTTACGGCAGTTGACAGTATCGGCTTTCACTATGGCGTTACCTGGAATACAAAGAACCGCAACATCTTTGAATGGAAAAGTGACGAAGTAGGAAACCTGGAAGCAAAGATCAAAGAGTTCTGTAATCCTATTACACTATTGGCTTTTTTGAAAGACTACATTTTATTTCAGGAAAAAGACGAAGAGCTAACAAAATTCATTCTAAAACAACACCAAACCGAAGCCATAGAAACTGTAATACAACGTTTACTCGACCATGCAAAAAAACGCGGGCTGGTATGGCACACACAAGGCAGCGGGAAAACCTTCACCATCATCGTCATTGCTCAAAAAGTCTACCAATTGCTGGAAGCAGAAAAGCCAACGGTGTTGGTGTTGCTGGATAGGAACGAATTGGAAGACCAGATGATGCGAAACTTAGAAGCCTTGAATGTTGAGAACGTAACCGTAGTTACAAGCCGTGTGCATTTGGACAAGCTGTTACAGGATGATTATCGTGGCATCATTGTCTGCATGCTACACAAGTTTGACAAGACGGACAAAGCCATGAACAACCGTGAAAACATCTATGTACTGATTGATGAAGCCCACCGCACAACCCAGGGGGACATGGGTACCTACCTAATGGCAACTGTTCCCAATGCAACGCTTATAGGGTTTACAGGAACACCCATTGATAAAACGGCACACGGCAAGGGCACCTTCAAGACATTCAATGACCCTGACAATCCAGACCCTAAAGGTTATTTGCACAAATACTCCATGAAGGAGAGTATTGAAGATGGCACCACCAAAAAATTAAACTATGCCTTAGCGCCAAATGAACTTCGCATACCGGCAGATCAATTGGAGAAAGAATTTTTGAATCTAGCAGAAGCAGAAGGTATCAGTGATATCCATGAACTGAATAAAATCCTGGAAAAGATTGGGTTTAAGAGTTTCCTAAAAGGTGATAAAAGGGTGGATGATATTGCTAAATGGGTAGCCAATCACTTCAAGGAGAACGTAGAACCAATGGGCTACAAAGCTTTGCTGGTTGCAGTGGACAGGGAAGCTTGTGCCTTATACAAACAGGCATTGGATAAATACCTGCCGACAGAATGGAGCAAACCGGTTTATACTCCTTATCACAATGACGGTGAGCTACTGAAGAAATATTATTTGACAGAACAGGATGAAAAAGATTTACGCAAACAATTTCCAAAGCGGGATACGCTGCCAAAGATTTTAATTGTAACAGAGAAACTGCTTACAGGCTTTGATGCACCAAATCTATACTGTATGTATCTGGACAAACCAATGAGAGACCACACATTGTTACAAGCAATCGCAAGAGTAAACCGTCCTTACTACGATGAAGTGCTGGAACTGGAAAAGCAATATGGTTTGGTGATTGACTTCATTGGCATTTTCGACAAACTGGAAAAGGCACTAGCGTTTGACAGTGATGAAATCAATGCCATTGTGCAAGACATTGCCGTGTTGAAAGAGTTGTTTGAGAAGATGATGAACGCTGAAGGGGAAATTTATTTATCACTCATTGATGGTCCTTTCAATGATAAGATGGTAACCAAGCTAGTGCAGGAGTTCAAAGACAAAGGAAAACGGCAGGAGCTATACAAGTTCTACAAACAAATTGAAATGCTGTATGAAATCATTTCACCGGATAAGTTCCTATTGCCATACATCGAGCCATATACCCTTATTAGCCAAATAGTAGCTATTGTAAAGAAAGCTTTTGATGCGAAGAAGGGCAAAGGCGCAGACCGTGAGTTTCTTGCAAAAACAGAAGAACTGGTAAGAAAACATTCATCCGTTGATGCTGTTGGCGCTATTGATAAAGAAGTGATGTTGGATGTAGAAGCATTGAAGAAAATAAAAGACGATAATTCATCCGACGACATCAAAGTAATTAACCTTGTAAAGAGCATCGAACGCATTGCAGGCGAGGACCCAGATAATCCTAACCTGATCTCCCTCATGCAGAAAGCCCGTTCAGCACAAGAACGTTACGAAAACACACAGGAAACAACACTGGATATTGTTAATGAGCTGATCGAAGATTTAGAAGAGCAGCGACGCAAGCAACAGGAACAGGCAGAGATGCAATTTGACAATAATGTGTACTTCCTCTTCGATAGGCTGCGGGAAAATAATTATAAAGAACCGGAAGCCATTGCCAAAGCTGCAAGAGAAGCCTTTGGTGCACATCTGCATTGGAGGAGAAGTGATGAAGAAACAAGAAAAGTAAGAGCAAAAGTGTACGGTGGTATCATGAAACACAATCCAGAACTAGTGGATGATGATGAAAAGATGCAGCAGATGACACAGTTTGTTGATGAATTCTTTGACTTCTTAAAAGGACAACAGGCATAATTATGTGGAAGGACAAGAATGAATTTAAAGAAACAGTAAAATCATGGGGGGAAAAGTTGAATGTAAAAGCTAACACCATCGCTTTACGTCCCATGAAAAACAAATGGGCATCCTGCAGCACTAAAGGGAATTTAAACTTCAATGAAGAACTATTACAATTTGAGAGAGTAATCGGCGACTATGTTATCGTACATGAATTGCTACATTTTCGCTATCCTAATCATGGCAGGGTATGGAAAAGCTTAATGACGGCCTACTTAGGTGATTATGAAAAAACAGAGAAGGAGCTAAGAAAGATTGTATCGAATCAAAGATCAAATACAAATAGTAGAATTTACCATAAGAAAAATACAGATAAATAAAAAAAGCGAAGCCTTCAGACTTCACTTTGATCTCTTTTGTGACCCTGTAGGGCAATTCTCGAACTTATTTTACGAGCAGTTAAGGGGGCTTTATGAACTAAAATCATTGATAGACAAAGAGATAAGTAGTATTAGGTAGCCCTAAAACTAAAATACCGTTCTGGACACCCATCCATTGGGATTAGGAAGACGCGGCTTGTTCGCTTGGGGTTTAACGAGGCAGGCTGAGGCTGCCCCTCTTTAACTTTTACTTTTATATCATATAAGATAATTTATTTGAATGATAGTGAATAGGTTTTATGTTTTACCCCTGAAACCCTCGAGAGTGCCCATTTAATTCGTCGCCTTTACCATTCTGATCGCAGGCCCTTGCAAATTGACATTAGGTTAATCCATCCCGGGTACAGCCGTTCCTATCCCATATCCGATTACTCTTCCAATGGCAACATTCAACCCGATTGAGGGTAATACCGGAACACAAACGGGAGTTACAGTGGGAGTAAAGTCGATGCAGCGGGCGCAAATGGATGCCGTCCACGGAGACATATTGCCTTACGAGCGCGGTCAATCTTCCGGAGAACAGGCCGCCAGTTACTTTTCTGAATTTGACAGGGAATCCCAAACCGGCGGGGAATGATGCTAAAACGCCAAAAGTTCAATTACGGGCAGCCGCTATGATGCTAGCTAGTTTTGGACACTGGGATTTGTCGTTCACTGATTACTTCGGGGACTTGGAGATGCCTCAACATCCTCATTTTGCAAAGCAGGCGGATTAAATGTAACAGTTTCTTTTTTGCTTGACAATGGCAACTATCCAGTCAAGAGTTGAAATTGCAGTCATCTTATGATTTGTTTCAAAAACCCGTTTCACGAATTAAAGTTTCATTAACTTCGTTACGACCCTTTTTTGATACGTTTTGTTTGCCCCTTCCTGGTCCAGTGGACAGGCTAAAGTCTAAGACCAACCCGGCTAAAGTATTACATTTTAGTTGAAACCACAAGTGCCATTTGTATTGTCGTATCTGCGAAATACTTTCTGACATCACTTGAATCCTTCAAAACAAGCAGTTGCTTTATACTCGATTTTGGAATGTTCTTCAACTTATCCGGACCGCTGCGAGTATGCTTTTCCCCATCCAGTATAACACCAGTGTTTTTCTCCTTTGTCGGTCTCACCCCGCCGTTTTCGTATCTTCTGACCGACAACCGAAGGGGTAAGAATGTTGACGTTGGTCTGTCTTTATCGGACGTCTTAGAAGTTCAGGAAGCCCCGCAGGGACTTCATATTAAGACCATGCCCAGTTCCTCTGAGACTAGGCACAAATTGTCCCGCAGGGCGCCTGTACACATCCTTCGAAGATACAGTATTCTTCACCGTTAAATGTGCAGCAATTATTTTGGCCATCAACTAAGGCGTCATCACCCTTATTGACACTTTTAAACGCCGTTTCATCAAAGTCGATCGGTGTTACTGATAAAATCCGGGCCTTGAGATCTGCAGTCTCACTGTTGGCAATATCGATCTCCCAGCAGACTTTTAATTTGCTATCACCATAAGCAAATGAGTACTTACTCTTTCTATTTATAGTGAGACTGCATGTTTGCCCTTCTTTAAATGCGATGTCTATGGAATCACCATTGTGGAGTTCTAAGCGATAAGCAATCATAATTATAGTTTTAATAGTTAAAAGGAATACCTATTCTTACGCTGAAAGTAAAGTTGTCGTCAATGCTGGCAGATTTAAATTTCAAATCCTCCCATTGCACCAACAGTCCGAAAGTGCTCTTTGCCAGATCGCTTTTTCCGTTAAGCGAAACCAGCAGCCCACTACGCACAGTAAATAGGTTGTCAAAAGGTATGTCCTTTGACTTAATGCCTATTTTAGCACTGGTGAAGGTCTCCCATCCAAACCGGCGATTTTCTCCGAAAAACCAGTTAAATCCAACCACTGGCTGTATGAGCAAAAACTGCTTCTTGTATCTCTCATAGCCCTCTACGATCACACCTTTTGTGTTTTCAAGAATGGTTACATTATCCTCAACATTCTGAAGAAATTCCAGGTCCGTCGGCTTACGGCCTTCAAGATAGTTGCTATTCTTAAATCCGGAACCCATCTGAAGCATGAAAAGGTACTTACTGGCGCTTTTTACAAAATTGGCGTAAGCTTCGATCCCAATTCTGAAATAGTCCTTCTTCTTCACACCCACAATCCGCGCCCCGGTGGTGTCATAAACATTCACGCCTTTATACTCAGGACGTACAAGCACGTTATACCACCAGAAACGGTAATGCATATCCTTTAAGTACTTCAGCTCAAAAGCAGCTACACAGGAATCGACAAAATCTGTTACTTTCTTACCGTCAGCATTCAGGGATCGTAAATAATTCAGCCGGTCTTCTTTTACCTGTTCGTCAGCAAGATTCTTATTACTCTTCAACTGTACTCCGGATATCTTTCCGTACAAAATAGCAAAGCTAGTGCTGTCTACCCCGGCAACTGCCGACTTGAACTGCGTAGTATCGAATAGCAATGATTCATAGATTTCCTTTAATGATAAAATCATTGCCCTCTTACGTTTTATGACGAAATCCTCTCCTTTATTGTATGACAGGACTTTCTTAAAAGGCCTGGTAATGCCGGCAGACAGGGTAAATCCTTGTTGCCACTCGTCCTTTGAGAATACCGGCAACAGTTTCGACGTGCTCGAAGCCGAAAAACCAATATTATAGTATTTGCCATTCAGTTGCTTTTTGTTTGCCATCCAGTTATAGTTAATACTAAACTTAGATTCAAACTGGTTTACTGACAACGCGTAGGCAGATCCCTGGTTAACCAGATCGGAATTACCAAGCATCACCTTGCCAAAAATGGGCTTAAAAATAGAATCGAACGCCGGAGAAGAAACCGCTGAGCTGGATCGGTACCACTGGTGTGTTTTCGGGTCATAAATAAAGCCGTTCTTTATTGTATCACGTTTTTGAAACTCTTTTATCAAAAGGCGAAACAAACCAGTATCGGTGTCCTTAAGCTGATTCTGTCCATAGCTGAGGGAAATAGATAACAGCAAATAGAAAGAAATAAGAGTGTGCTTAAACATAGGTATTCAATATTTAAAAATAGTTACTGCTGCTAAAAAAGTAGTTCTGCGATAAGAACGGAAGCAATGATTTCGGGGTATCGCTTCTTTTTGGTTACTTGAACATAGCAACGTTATAAAAAATGAAAATTCGATCTTCGAAGAATAAGTGAAAGATGAATTTCACCTCGTAAACGTTGTAAAACAGTAAGCCTGTGTCTTTATTAATACAATTCATACTAAATGAAATTAGACACTTTATAAATAGTTATAATGAATTTTGAATAAGTATTGAAACAAATCTTATCCACGCCGTTGTCGTATCCTCTGACCGACAACTGAAGGGGTAAGATTTGCCTCTATCTAGTATTTTATAGACCACCTATAAGATCTCTTTTCAATGTTCTGTCCCCCCTGTCTATGGCTCTGATAGTTTCTCCCCGACTTATGTTGTCTGTCAGAAGACACAACATCACAGCATGTTCACCTATTGCAATCGGCATCTTGGCTTTGTCGTTTCTCAGGATGTCGATATCCAGGCGATTATGAAGGTTAATTAGAAACTGATCGTCTGGTAAAATATCGAGATTCAGAAAAAATGGTGGATTTCGGCGACCGGTTCGCAATGACAAAGTATAGGCTAGCCATCGATCCGACTAATTAATCACCGTCGCCAACCGAAAAACCTTCGCACAGGAACATGGGAAATTATTTTCCCTAGGGCGGAACACCATTACTATGTATAAAGTAAAATTAATATTTATATGGAAGAAATAATTTTCTCAGTAAGTGCTTAAAAAGGCGGCAAGCAAGTGATACTCAGATTAACATCGATTGATAAGGAGCATTCAGAAGACTTTGGAACCCTGATTTACGACGAAACACTGATGAAGGAGAAAGCGAACAAATAATGTTATCTTTAGTAAATTGTTGAAAGTATAATTTCTGCTAAATACATTACAACCTCAACCTTCACCCCAAAATGTAATTTTATGAAAAATGTATTTCTAACCTTAGTTTTCGCCACTTTCTTTTTTAGTATCACTTACGCTCAAAGTGGTAAGAAGAAAATCGGTAATGCAACATCACCGATAAATATACTTACTGATGACGAGATAGAAAAGCTAGACAGAAAGAATAGCAAAACCATTACTATTAATTATGAAAGTGATGTTGATCTGGATAAGGAGGTAACTGCTAAAGAGTATTATACCCTTTTAAGGAAAACGAAATACCAACCTTCTGACGAAAAGGCTTTCGGAGGATTAAGAGAGGTATTCAGACGATTAAGTGGGAAAGCTCCCGACCACCTAATGAAAATACCCCGAGAGATAACGGTTTTGTCTTGTGGAGGATGTGGGTGCGTGACCCCTGGGAAAGCGGGTTATGCTTTATGTGTCGGTAATACCTGTTGGTGCGATTGTTGTCCATAATTTAGTATCAATAAATCGTTAAATATCTATTATGGCTAAAATTGAAATGATAGAACGTCAACTGGAACAGGCGAGTAAGTCTAAAAGGGCATACGGTTTAGCTGACTACTCTAAGGAATTTGAAGACTATGTAGCAGCCGAAAAATCCACGCGGGATGCTGAAAGCTTAAAAAGGTTAGCATGGATTTCAACTGTTGCGGCAGTGTCAACCATTGCTGCGATAATAGCACTGTTTAAATAGTAGTATCTAATAAACGTTGATATTTATGAGAATAAATGTAAACGACCCTTCTGATTTTACAATTGAGAATCTTAAAAACATGATGGCTGCGGGTGATGATAGTGTTGATTATCAAATTCGTGTCACCAAAGACGGATTTTTGTTTATTTCCCAGGATACAGGTTCTGAAAACCTTGATGGAATTATCTTGAGATTAGAAAGCTTTTTAGCGGGTAATGATTATGTTGGACCAGCAGCAGCAGAGGATACGAAGTGGGTGCAGCATTTGTAAGTGAGTTGCGGTGTCTTGAAATTAAATAAAATTCAATGATGGCGATATCTTAGCACTTTAGATGCTATTCAATAAGGTAAACCGGCGGCTCCACAGGTACGTTTTTCGAACTTTTATGGAAGATTTAAAATATCGCCATCAAGGAACGAGGGCAACGCTTATGATAGGCAGCCTCTATGTAAAAGTATCAAAGCTGAGAGCAACTAAAGATTCCCTTTAAGGAGTTTAAAAGGTTCATCATATATGTAATAGTCCAGATTTGATAGAAGAGAGACTAACTAGAACTTAACCATACCATTTGAATATAATATATAATAGAAATTAAAGTATGATTAGTACTCATAAAATTGTACAATTCTATTTTTTCAACGTTCACGAGCCGAAATGCATCTTTTACTTATTTTTGAGTAGAGAGTAATTTTATTTTTCATAACGTTGTAGCATTCAAATAACCGAACAAAAGCGATACCCAAAAATCGTTGCTTCCATTTTGATGTTTTATTTGTTCATGATTATATTTCCCTATATGGGCAACCCCAAATCTTACAGCGAAGTAATCCCTAAGTGGGAATGATGTTTCCAACATTTTTGCTAATCGTAGATGAAGAGCGACCACAGAAAAATACACAGAAATGGTAAAGTGTAAACACATTGTATATATATGGTTGACATAAACAATATGACAATGGCCGCAAAGCTGAGTAATGAATATTTATTCACAATCTATACAGGCTGGAAACTTGAATATGAAAAAAACAAATTATGGTAATTGATGAGTTCAAAAGGAATGGTATCGGACTATACTTTGATAAAATCAGCTATTACATGTATTGATAAGAAAGATTTCTGGTACACAAACGGTTGTACTTACAATAGCAGAACTGGTGGAAGAACATCGAAATAAATAATTAGTCAACATAAATTGCCAGTGCCGGTAGTTAGGGACATTGTTGTTAGTCATAGGAAACAGCAATGACTTGCCTATGAGATACCAGCCGAATCTAAAATCATTTGTATGCCACAACGAATACTTTATTTTGACTACCAAATATTGACGGAAGAGCTAATTGAAAAGGGAATTCCAAGAGCTAACATCTTTTATTACAGGGACACCCCACATGCATTCGAGTTCCAGAAGGTGTTAAATACATGGCAAACATTTATGAGTTACTATGAAGATGAACTTGGTATTGAACCTGCAAGGGTGTATTTTACAAATAATAGGGATGTTAATGCCAAAGCTGGACAGAAACACGGTTATTATTTAATCGAAATGAATTCTGGGGTCATAGTCGAAGCCTCAAGATTTTTTGAATCGAAGGAAGATAGGCTATCCGGAGAGAACTTAAGGGAATTATTGGCTCCCGGTGTTAAATTCAGTCACTCAATCGGCAGTTTGATGCGAGATTTCAGCGTCAGATTCTTCTTCGATCATGAGTTCGGTCATATTGTTCAGAAAGCGGTATCGGGTGATAACCTAATTGAAGAAGAGTACCAGGCCAATCCTACCGGCGGCATTGATGTGTTGGAAAGCCATTTAAAGGAGTTTGATGCGGACTATCGTGGGTCTATTGGACTTGCATCTGTGGTTATTGACTATTGGACTAATTTGTCCAGTGACTGCAAAGACGAAAGTAGCCTGAATCTTCTTACCACAATGGGTATAGCCAGCGTATTATGCTCTTTCTCTGACTTACTAAAGTTGGATATAGATTTCTATCTAAAAGAGTTTAAACACCCTCATCCATTAGTTAGAATAAACTATATCATTCACTTCTTGCAACAGATATTTTGCTCACAAGAAAATTTAAAAATTGATTGGGCTGCGGTATTAAATAATGCAATCTTCTTATCAACTGAGGGATTCATTAGTGATAATTCAAAATTTAACTCAGCCTTTTACGAGATGAATAATATGCACTATAAAGAGATAATCGACTATATAAATATGGACTTAAAAAGAAATTTATCCTTAGTGCCATTCTTGGGAATTCATAATTCAATGGCTTTTCAAAATGTGGAAATGGATGAACTTAAATTGGTTGAGTTACAATTCGATAAACTGTCAAAATATACCAAGTTGAATATAAACGATCTTAAATTACATTTTCCATCTTCTTCATGAAGCCATTAAATGTTGAAGATCACAGACCCTTACAATTGATCACAACTCAAGAAACATGATCAAGTTGAGTAGAGTTCATTAATTTTTTGATCTCCAGAAAGGTGTTTAATGAGTTCCCGCTATAATAATGTTGCAAGATATCAATAGGCAGGCGTTTCAAGGTTAATAGATACGGTTACCCCACAGTGGTTCGGCTGGTAGCAGACCCACTGCAACCCCGGCGTTGTTAAAAAAATATTCAGTACCTGGTAGTCGGGGTAGGCTGGTAGCTGCCCCGGCACCTAATAACTGGAGAAGATCCCGGACCGTTACCAGGTGACCAGCTCCCGGGGGATCAGCTGCAGCCTGACAGAGCACCTTTTTTTAAGCTCAACGTTATTATTTGTATGAGTTTCAATGTGCCAGTTAGCTGCAACTTTAATGTACACCCTAATAACTAAACATAAATTATAAACTTTGAAAATGCAGTATTGCATTTAATAACCACCTAAATAAATTTGGTATGAAGACTAAATTTTTTTTCATTATTACCCTCCTGATAGTTTTATTTCCAATTAAAAGTGAATGTGGTTTTTTCAAAAGTGTTTGGAATAAAGTCTCCAGTGTACCAGGAAAAGTCGGAAATCTTTTTGCAAAGGGTTCGGGGTTAGGTGGAGTTGTTGAAGGTTCATTTGAGCCTGCAATTAACAGATATGAGGAAGCAAACAGAAGAAGTATTAATCTTTTGGACGAAAAACTCAATACAAAATTGAATCAATTCAATGATATTTTAAAAGCGAGGGAAGACCAATTAGATGAAATATTTAAATCATCAATATATTTAATGGATGAAAGTTTAAAGGATAATATTAATAAAATTGATGAATCTTTAAAAACAAGAATAGGACAATTAAATAGTGGGCTATCTAATGCTTCATTTAGTTTTTCTTCTTCTTTGTGGACAGTATTTAGAGGCATAGCTGCTATAGTTTTAGTTTTCGCACTTATTTTTATTATTGAAAAATTTATTTCGCAATTTCAAATAAATAAGAAGAATCAGAAAAAAGAAGAAAATAAAAAGCTGACAAGGCAGCTATATTTTCGTGCAGGAGTAATTCTGCTTGGTTTTCTTTTCATAATATTTTTTCAGCCATCAATATTCAAAAGATTTCAAGATCCTTCATTGAAAGAACAGATAAATGCTATTAGCGGAAGTATGGAACTAAGTGCTGAAACTTTGAATTATGACGAAAGTATTTATTATGCATCCCTTTTGACAAATTATGAAATTCAAAACCCAGTATATCAGTATTATCTTTTAAAGTACACTATTCTTAGGGACTTTGTTTACAGACCTAAGCTTGCTTTATTTTCAATCAATAATATTCAAACTCTTCAAGCGAAGTTTACACTTCTAGAACAATACAAAGAAGAAGCCTTTAAGAAAAATAAATTTGAAGACCCAGAGTTCGAAATATTGAACGCATTGTTTTTTTCAAATATTTTCAACAATAAAGAAGGTGATTTAATAGCTGCTTTTTTATCCAATAAGGCACTTAACCTTATGGCTGAAAAGGAATATTCATTAAAAGCGTTAGGGATTAGCCTTATTAATAATTACTCATTTCATCAATTACCGGATGATTCTGCAATAAATATATTAGTAAAATATGAGCTGTCATCAACAACCGAAAAGGTACCTGACTTTACGAAATATGAATCATTTTCATGCAATCCTTTAAGCGGCTCAATATTATGTACAAATCTTAACTACAATTCTGTAATAGCTGATTTACATAAAGAAGATGAAAAGGGATTTGTAGAGTTTCTAAAACAATTAAAAAATAAGAATAAAAATTCGATTGAAGAAATCGGGAAAAAATTTATTGAAAGGTGGAATAATTCAATAAACAAGATTGATGATATTGAAAAGATATCAAGTAATGTTACCGCAAAAAGCTTAAATATTAATGACGGCTATATAAATTATGTAATCAAAAAATTACGAGAAGAAGGAATTAGTACATCAAACTTGCTTAATGATATTACTGATAAAACTAAGAATATTGCTTCAACTCTATTTCCGGATAAAAACTCTACTGCAAGCTCTAATAGCAATATTGATTTTGACGCTGCTAGAAAATCTTTTGATGCGTTGCCAATTTATAAACAATATATCGTCGCCAAATTCTTAAATAAATTTAGTTTTCAATCAAGAATTCCTATATTAACTTCTGCTGTGAACAGCTTTACGAAAATGAATGAAAATACAGATAGTTTAGTCAAATATTATTTTAACTATTTAGAAGTTAAGCAGACATCTTCCTCAACAAATAAAAAAGAAGACGTAAATACGTATTGTAACTTAATCCAAAATTTATCTAATACCGACCTCTATAATTATGATTCCGAAAAACCTTCCCCTTTTACTTTGACAATATTTGAAGAGTTGAATAAAGATTATTCTGTTTTTATTGAACGAGATGAAGAACTAAAGGCATTATTTGAAACGACTAAAAATATTGTAAATAATAAGTTGCTTGATAAAAGACAAATATTTCTTTGATAAATAAATTTATACGTATGAACAAAATTCTATTCTTACTAGCTTTGGTGACCCTAATAGGTTGTGGATTCCCCGGTGTAAGCGATGGACCATCTCAATCAAGTCACCAACCGTCAGCAGGCTGTAATCAAGATGTAAAGGTTCATTATAGAAATAATTGTGGAAAGAATCTTATTGTATTCTTTATTGAAGTAAATCCTGGAACACCAGCAATCTGCGAATCTTTGGAAAGAATGGGCTCGATACTAGTAAATCAAAGGAGAGAGTTTACAATTCATAAGGGTAAAACAGCATTTTTTGTTTTTGCCGAAGATGAAGAAGGCAAATGCAACGGTGGTCATAGAAAGTCGGAAGCATGGGTTAATTGTGAACAAGCTTCCAGCAGTGAAGCTTCTTTTGATGTTTGTCATTGATAACACGACTTCTTTAACACTTCAGAAAAGCTGCAGCCAACATTGCATTGGCAATATGGCGGGGCGACGAATATATTCTCAGCTTTTTGTTCGCTATTCGGCTTCCGTTTCTGCCGACGAGTAATGCCAAGCAACAGAATAGACAATGAGCTTTTGTATTTCTTGTTGCATTGGTTTCGGCCAGACGAAACACAGAATACCGCTACATCGCCAATGCTTCAACGAAATACGCAATCTAACGATTGATGAAATCACGGGAGTAATTACTGAAACAGAAAAGAATTTTCTCTATGAAGTAATAGCAAATAGTCAAGAGGCGTTTGATCTCTGGCAAGAACTGCATTCTGTGCTTGATTCTTATAATATTCAAGAGGATGACTTCCCCGATCCGAAGAAGATTATTCTTGCGGTTGAAAGGGATAAAAGAAGTCGATTTATTTGAATAATTATTATCATAACAATTACAGTCATCCTTATGATAATATTTGGATTGCATTATTTACATGAATAGCCGCGAGCCATTGCAGAAACTCCTGCAAAGGCTCGCGGCAACGAAGAAACAGAAAGATCAACCGTCTCTATAATGTACATTATAGAAATTAGGTGTCAGGGAGAGATATGGGGAAAGGGGCTGCAGCTGATGGATTTAGGCTGCGGGAAATGGGGCGAATTCCAGTGGACCAACCTGGTAATGATGGAAGTAACAAGGAATGCACAGACTTTATTATTTCGTAAAACGTTCAATATTTAAGCATGCATCAAATATTTGAGCAGTTAGAGCCTTTCAGGGGCCAACATAAGTTAAACCAATCGAGAAAATATTTGACTTCCTTCTATGCTGCAGTAAAGAGGATGATCACATATGACAATTATAAAGACCTGTATAAATATTCAAAGGGATTCATTTCTGATGTTTATCATAGGCATCTCTTTGCAAATACTTATCTTAACTATTTGATAACTAATCGCATAGTTCAAGAGCAAGACTACAGTTGGCTTAGAAAAGAGAACCAATTTGTGGAGAGGGCGTCTTCTCGCGTTAAACGCAAATCATTTAGAATAAAAGGCGTCGGCTGCCTTTTCAGGGGCGAAAGCCGCAAACAGTCCCAATAATCGATTGACAATAAATAGGGCAAACAGGCTAGACCTTAAGCCAATTTATATTGCAAAAAAAAGGTTGATTTGAAGCGACAAGCCTTAAAAAAAATATCTTAAAAGGGTATAAATAAAGTTTATGAAATTTGATTTGTGAAGCGAGTGAATGGCGAGAAAGCAACCGGCGGCTGACCGCCAGCTGCTTCTCGACTTTAACACATGGCTGGGTCGGAAAGCCTCAAAAAAAGTAGCTTGTCTAATCCAATGCGTTACAAACTGGTTGACTACCACCTGTTTCAACGCATTCACACCAGGGGACTGTCCCGCTATGATATACGCATGTCCAGCAACTACCAATGCATCCTGCAAATATGTTTGTAAGGAACAGCTGAGAGGTATTCTTTAAGCCTAGCTGAGCGTATAATCCGACCTTCTTCCCCGTATTTAAGCGTATTGTCATCTTCAAATAATACTCCGTACTCATACGCAGAATTTCTCTTTCAACTATCTCGAAAGAACTTTCGTTCTCGTCTAGTTTTAGCTTAGAAATAATCTCGTCGTGAAGCATCAAGTCAAGATTTTGTGCAGTCGGAACCTTTTCCACGTTTCCGTCTTTGATCTCTCCTATTAGGAGGTCTGTAACCGAAGGTACATGTGAACTATTTCTCATTGAGGCAAATACAATAATAATTGTGCCCAAAAGAAATACGGGTAAAAGAAAGGATAACTTTTTCATACGTAATGATGTTTGATTTAATGAAAGGTAAATGCTAAGTTTTGTGGCCATACCGACCAGCCAAAAATTTGAAAATGGAATTTGTATATTAGGGATCTCAGTTATTGAATATAAATAAAAAATTCCAATATTAATAGGCTCTGCTCCGACATGAAATTATAAAGCCGCTTTCTGGAGCAGCTAGATTTCTAACCAACAATTTCTTTGAAAAATTTTATTGTCTATTTATTCCCTTTCTCTGGTCATTGAAAAAACGCGCCAAACGGGCGTAGAACTCAACCATTCCAGCCTGATGTAATAGCTCCTTTTGGTGCCCTAGTCCTACCAGATTAAAGCCGTCCCTCTCATATCTCCAAACCTTCTCCCCATAGGTCGCCATTGCAATCATATATCGTTTATCTTTGGTGATCTGATATAAAGCCTCATATCCCCTGAGCAATACTGTATTGAACCAATAGGATGAATCTCGCGTGCCATTGCCATAAAAGTATCCCAAACTTGCTTCTGCCATCCTTTCGGCCTCAGCAAGATAGTGTACTCCTTTAGTAGCTTTATACATCCATACATTGGCCTCCAACATTGTGCCTGAGTTATAGGCGAATGTTGCCTTGTCAATTTGGTTAAATCTTAGAGGTTTAATTGCATCCCAATAAATCCCTGTTTCGGATCGCAAATGTTTATAAACCCAATTATATAACTTTAGTGCAGTGATCAAAAATTCTTTATTCTTGGTAATTTCGTACAGTCTTAGTGAGAGCAGTATTGCAGGGCCATTGGAACAAGTATTTTTTGAACTCTTATCTCCTTCCTTCCAGTAAATCCCTCCTCCCGTAACATCATCATATCCAGTCATAATGAACTTGTACAATTGTAAACTTTTTTTCAAAAACCATTTATTACCTGTACGCTTATAGGCGTCAAGGAAGGTAATAGCCAACCACTCATTATCATCATAGTAGCGTTCCCCTATACTGCCAAGGCCGTAGGTTGATTTGTAAGCTGGTGGTGAACCCGTGTCATAATAAGGCCTGATAGCATTTATGATCCTTTCAAAGTATGAATTCTTCGGTTGATTATTCTTTATTTCATTGGTTGCTTGTAGCATCGCACAAAGGTCCCATAGATATGCCCTATGTCTTTGTTTTTGATTTAAGTTGTTGAAAAACAACTTCCCTTCCTTATCGTAAAAATGCTCAAAAATGGCCCGGGACAAGGTATCCATCCTTCCTTCATATATCTCAGCAGATTGGGAAAAAGATATAAGAGGATAAAGAATAAAGTACCACCAGATGGTGGCCGTTTTGCAAACGCAGGAACACCTCAACTTACCAGTATTATATTTATTGAAAAGCCAAATCATTTACATTTTTTACTCAAATAGAGGATTAGAACGTACAGTTTTTGCAAAATTATCCAACCCATTGGCCGTGTATGAACTGATTAAAAAGGAATACCTGTAAAAGCAAATTGATGCTGCATAAAAAATAGTAAATTAAATTGTAACGCATTAAAAAAAGATAAGCTGCGACATAAATGGTCAAATTGCCGAAATAAAGAACTTGATCTGTTAAGCTTAGTTGCAATTTAGAACCAAAACAACCGATCATACACCACGTAATAATGATGACTGAACAATAAATACCAGCATGTGTCCAGCCGTACTGATTCCGCAATATTCCGCTCAAGAACATCAAATAAAATGGACTGCAAAATATAAATCGGTTTAAGCTGTATAAGGAAGTGCCTTGACCACTAGTCAATTGCCCGCTGTAAAATACACCGACAATACCCACCATGGACAGGTACACGCTTGCAAATAAGTATGAAGTTTGCTGGACATATTTGGGAGTCGATTTGAAAAACTTATAAATATTAACAGCACAAACAATAAATGCCATCTCAGCCACAATAAGAGCTAATCCGTCCAGCCATAACATCCGTGTTTCACTAAGTGTAGTAAAGGGAAGAACAGGGATTCTAAAATCTCTATTCCAGGACTTCTGGACTTCAAAGAAAACCCACCATTTTCCGGTGTAAAGGTATTGAACATAAAAAACCAGTAGGGTAACAAAAAAAAGGAGACTACAATAGAAGACACTATAAATGATTGGTCGCCATCCCCTTTTCCATTGAAAAATTGCGGCAAAGATAATGGGGACACTAAGGATAGGAGCAATGGATCGGGTCGATGCGGCTATCAGGATACCCATTATGATAATGATAGGCTTGTCCTTATCGAGGCCAATTAGTATCATGGATGTGCCTAAAAAGAATATGGCTTCAGAGTAAGGAACGAAACAAAAAAAAAGGCTTGGTGTCGAAAGAAATAGCAAGGAACTTTTAAAGTCAAGCTTAAGATGATTCGCCAGGAAATAAAAGCTGATATAAAATAATAATAAGTTTAACAGACTTATACCAATATTACCTAGACCTATCAAGTCCCACAAAAATGGAAATAGAGGGAAGAACGCCATGGTATTGTTGGCGCCCTCCTTATAAAAATATCCGAAGTCCTTTATCCTTGCGTACCATTCGGCATCCCAATTTCCAAGGTTCTGGTTGTTCGGGAGACTGTCAATATAACCATATACCAACAAAACAGTATAGAATAAGCCAAAGTTGCAAAAATGAAAAAGGATTGCAAGGTTAATTGGACTTTTAGTGTATTTACGCAATTTCAATATATAGCTTTGCATTATCAATAGTAAACTATTTATCAAATAGTAATGCGTTTGTCGCATTCCAGTCTACACTGAGCCAATAAGAAATAATTGAGAGGCTTAACACGATTCCACAAAAAATGTATTTAATTATTTTCGTATCTATATACTTCATTGAAAAGTTCACAAGGATTAACCAAATACCAATGGAAGGAATATATAAATACCTGTCGGCCAATAACACTGGTCTGCTCATAGGGAGAATATTGAGGCATAATATCAAATTAAAGAAGAAAAATAGCGCTCCGAATACGGTCATTTTACTGCCTTGTCGAATTTTATTAAACAGAGCCCAGGCAACAAAAGAAAGCAGCAATACATATAAATAATAAAATGGAGGAATTTGACTTCCAATTGAAAATGGGAAATCGGCGCTGACTGGTCTAATTGGTACAAGAAAATTCAAGATGTAGCTACCAAGCGCCCAGCATGCGAGAATTAGTCGCTGAATGAGAGAGTAATTATCGGGAGTATTTATCTGCGTAACTGCATCTGTTCCCAACATAGTTGCGACTCCCATTGAAATGGACACTACAAAAAATGGAATTTTCTCAAATATCAATTTCCGGATATTCCTTTTATCTAGCATAAAATCTAGCAAGAGCAATACAAATGGAAAAATTATAGCCTGCTCTTTAAACCCAACAGATAAAATGAAAGTGGTCAAAGACAAAAAATAAAATTGACCCTTATGTTCCTCCTGATAACGGACATAAAGAATCAGCGATAGTAAAAAAAACAAACTATACCACAAAACTTTGATTGCTGAAATCCACGCTATTGCCTCAACCTGTATAGGATGAACACAAAAAAGTGCAGCAGTCGCAGTTGAAAGAAAGAGCGTATAGATACGGCCCTTTGAGATCTGCGCAACAAACTCAAAAACTAGAAGAGTGTTTATCACATGTATTGCTATAGACAATAGGTGAAAACAGAAAGGATCGAGACCATTTGTATGATAGATAATACTATAAACTAGTGTGTTCAAAGGGGCATACTGCCCATGATCAAAATGCGAAAAGTAATAGATAACTTCATTAAAGGACTTACTTCTTACATTCTCGTTCTCAAGAATCAATAATCTATCGTCCCCCTCATTAAACGGATTCCACAATATGGGGTGATAAACGGCAAAAGCCAACAAAACTATCGAAGCTTTTATCGCAAATCTATACGTGGTAAGTTTACTTATTAAGGATTTCAAGGGCCTTGCTATTAGGTACCAAAAGGAAACCGTTACCGATCAATCGCGTGTTGAAGAGGGTTGGCTGGGGCCTGAGCATTTGTGCTATCCTTCTGTGCAAGTGTAAGAGTATTGACAGTTGATGTGATAGAAAATTTGTTGGTCCCTTTTTTATAGTTGCTTTTTATGTTGAGGTATGTTGCAAGGAGAAAAATCCCAACAAACAAAATCTGAAAAGCTATCTTAAGGCGCTTTTTTGTAATTTTCATAGAAACTAATTTCTTTATTTTTGATTTCTTATTTTACTCCAGACCGAGTTCAACGCTTCCTCCCGCCTTGTTTCATCCTTCTCTTCATTCCAGAACTTATCTAATAGCTTATAACGCTTAGCTAGTTCGGGATTATTCAACAGCAGTTTATTAAATTCCTCTTCCTCTTCTGGACTTGCCTCCTTAGAGAATACACGAGCCATTAATTTAACGAATTTCTCCTCTTCCATAATGAAAAGTTTATTCTTCACGAAAAAATTTAAGCTCTATCCCATAAAAGGATGCTGAAGGTGGATCATCATCCCACTGATCATATGCATGGCTTTCATCTGAATGATAACCTAAAATATAATTTCCGGCTGGTAATTGAAGGACTGTATCGGAGCAAAAATTCTTCGCAGCCCCACCAGCATACCTGGAGTTCTGTGCATCCATTTCCCATACCTTCCTACCCGTACTCGTTTCAATCCAACCATAGTCGAAGGCTTTCGACATATAGGACTGTCTAACAATTTTGTCGTCCTGAACTTCTACGAGGAAGTAAACGTTCTTTTCATCCCAAAGGGATTTTAATTTTACTACAATATCGGAATTACCAGCAGAATTTTCGACAATACCGTAAAGCACTCGCTTCGCTTCAAATGATGGTGCTTTAGACCAGCACAGCTCCTCCTTACCGTCTAATATAGGAGATTTCTGCGAATGAACAGAAAGAACAGTAGATTCATCTTTTTTTCCATCTGCAGATAATACAAGTTGCAAATTACCCCACAGACTTGGATCCAACCAGATATCGCTGTCATTGGCATGCCATGCTATTTGCTTTTCCTGTTTAAAACCGTTGTCGTTGTCAGAGAAGGCAAAATCAAAACCAACTATTTTTCCGTTGGTTAAATCAATACCTAATAAATCGCGAGGATAAGCAAGTTCAATCACATAGGAATTCTTGCTAATATTTGAGAAAATAGCAGTCACTCTATCACTGCTTCCGCCTTTTTCCGAGAAGAAGAAGAAACGATCTATCTTAGAATCATATTTTTTACTTTTTTTATTCAAGACATCAAAGTACATTTCAAAAACGTCCCTTTTTCCATTATCTTTTCCCTTAATTATCTCACCACAGGAGCTGACCCTAACTTTTGTCTGGCTCGATAGTGAGAATTCCTTTCGAACATCGCAATAATTTTCAACTTGGCAAATGGAAATTATTGAATCATTCTTTAGGAACGTAAAAGGAGAATCACCAGGCAGTTTATGAAGCCCTTCCCCATTCGAAAGCTGGCAGCTGGCGGCTACTATGGGTAACAGTATCAAAATCAACGCTCTGATATATATTATTCTATAAGAAAAATTGTAAACTATCATAGGCTTAAACTTTCTTCATCCTTACCAAAACTTTTGCAGACCCCTTTCAATAGTAAACGGCCTTTCCTGCTTTCCCCGATCAAGATCTTTAAGTAACAATAGAGCATTTATCGGAATATTATCATAAACGAGAAACTTCCCGGTCGCCTTCTTTCTGCCTAAAGATTTCCATCCTTCGTCCCAATAAAATAGTTCATACATGTCATTGGTCTTTATGGTATTGCTATTGTTGTATGGATACTTCCTGAATAATTTGACCGCCTCTAATCGATCTTTGCCAGCTTGTAAGTACTGAACATCTCCATTCTCAAGAAGAAGAAAGGGCTTCGTTGCAATGTCCATTGTCTCAGGGCCAGCTAGTGTCCCTATATATAGCACCCCCCTGCCTGCATTCTTAAAAACGGCTGTCCCATTCTTTACGTGTCCCCAATCCACAGGTATCCAATTCTGGTTATTGAAAACGCACAAATACAGGTATTTAGGGCTTACTTTCTCCATGTTATTCAAAAGGTCGATTTTAAGATCGGAAACAGGAACAAAATCTGCTGTAACGTCCAGATAGAATTTATCTTCGAATGTCGCAGGGACAAACTGGATCGCCTGCAATAATTCTTCATTTTTTCCAAAATTTGAAAAGGTAGTGCGGTAGATCTTTGCTCTTTTGAATGTCCATTCCTCGTTTGGGTCATATTCTATTTTCGTCGATCCCGGATTTGCCTCGGTACCTTGAAAATTAATAAACCTATCATCCTTATATAACAGGGCATTCCAATGATGACCGTAATTTCGGTTTGCCCACTGCGGTGTAAAATCGACAGTAGCCGGGATACCCAGGGCCCGCATTGCATAAATAGTTAAGGTAGTCGCATCTGAACATTTCCCCGTCTTGCCGGCTATCATGCAGTCGAAATCCTGGACCGTTGGATAGCTGAAGGGCCATTGGAACTTGAACCAGTGCAGTTGGTCATTTATAATGCTACAGATTTTTCTTCGGTCCTTTTCATTCTTGAACGAATCCACGACCCAGGAGAGCTGGTCGTATAACTTCTTCCTCCAAAGTGTTGGTTTTTCCGTGTTTACCTTATAGGGTAATATATACTCACAGAATTCCGTAAAGCTCAGGTCTTTGGCCCAAGGTAACTGCCATGCATGAAAGGCATAATCGATGTTTTCTATCAACATCTCGGATGTCAGCGATTCATAATCTGGTATCTTTTCTTGGATCCTGTTACCATAAATTTTATTGAGAGAATCAAATTTATTTATTATATATGTTTTCTTATCCCCTTGATCATTTGAATTCAATAAAACGTTCCGATAGTAAGCAAGGTAGGATGGGTCGTAATAAAAGTGATCTTTCATCTGGCGAACCAGGAAATATACTGCTGCAACTTTTTGGGCTTCACCTTGATTTTTATAATGATCTATCACAGTTTCAAAAACTTGCCTTTTATCTCCTGTTTCTTCAAGAATATTATTTATGTCCCGTGGATTTGAATTGGTACAGCTACAGATTAACTGGAATGAAAGCACCAACCCTAATCCAATGAACTTTTTAACGGCATCAGAGCGAACAACACTGTTTATCATCCTTCCTAATATTAATTCTTAATGCTGGGTTATCTAGAGAATAGTAAATATCGAAATGCTATAATTAGATATTCCCTTTAAAATCCCATTTTACATAGCAGGGATTTTAAAGGGAATATAACTTGGAAGAATGAATTAATCTGTAACAACAACGCAGCCGTTCCCGCCTTTTCCGCAATAACATCTTGCAGAACCACTTGTTATCTCAAATACACATCCATCATTACAGCCACCATCACTTTTACAAGAGTAGCCTGTACTGGTCGCATGTAAACCTCCTGAGGCATCCACACTCAATTCAGTAAAAACGGTACCTTTATTCCCATTTTCAAGTGTCAGGAACGTTTTCATATAGAATTTTCCTTCTACTTTTAATATCTCACGGCTTTTTATTTCAAAGTTGTCGCGAGTATTAAACGCCCGGCCGACAAAATCTCTATAATTTTGTCCCATAGCCATTTTAAGCTCGGTTCCTGCCTTTACATCCACGACTTCTGATCCGCTAACCCTTCCAATTGATTTTGGAGTATCCGGTTGAGCGGTTTCATTTTGTTTACAACTTACCACGAAGATGCTTAGGAGCAGAATTAAAGAGGTAAGGCTACTCAGTATCCTTTTATACGGACTGTGTGCTATAATATGCATAGTTCAGAGTTTAAAATAATTGATTGAAACAGTATTAGGTTGAAACGATGGCTTGTGCTTAATGGATTAATCTTTTAAAGTGCATGTTTGACTACCGCTACGGCAATTGCAGCTGACACTGCCGCTACCCCTATCAATAACAACCTCACATGTTGAGCAATTCGTGGTTGTACAGCTATAGGTAGTATCAGTCGCTATCAATTGGCCGTCTGGCCCTACGGCCAGAAGTGTGTACACAACCTTCTTCTGATGGCCTGGTATGGATACAGTAGTGGCAAGATAGTATTTGTTATTGGCAGATATGATTTCTTTCGCCTGAATCTTGATGGTTTCACCGGAACTGGTAGGATTTACTTGAAGAACCCGGGCAAACTGGTCGCTCAGCATCCCCTCCAATTCTGCGTTATTGGGAACCTGGATAACATTAGAGGATTGAATTTTTCCGATTACCCTGCTTTCAGTTGAGGCCGTTTGTATGGGGCTAACGACATTTGCGTTTTTTGAACACGCAACAATGCACAACGCAAAAGCGAGTAAGGTGGGAATGACAAATTTTTTCATGAACTAGGGTTTATTATTGTTATGTAAAGATTAACATGTGAATTTTTCAATTCACCATTTGAACCATGGAATTCTTAACTTATTTATGGTTATTATTTATCCTCTGCTACAATCACTGGTTAACTTTTCTCACATAGGGCGTTACTTTAAGCAATCTTATCTTTGGTCATAGATCATTCAATATACCGAAGATAATTTATTTTTTTTGTTTTTTAAAAAAAAAATATGAATTAATAAATATATTTATAGTTTTGAGTACAGTTAATATCCAAAAACATCGTTATGCCCATTTACTATTCGTCCATGAAGTGTTCGCCAAAGTTCAACCAAAGACTTAAGATGCCCTGACCCTCCAAAGTATAAATGAATGAATCGTTATTCTAGCTTTTGGAAATTCATCTACCTTGTTCCTACAAAGTCAGAAATAATCACTATGCTGGCCATAATTGGTGCGCTGGCCATTTCTCTCTTGTTTAACAATAACGGTTCCCTTGTCACCTGGGAATTAAATGTTAGCTACCTCAATATATATATATTGTTGATCACCCTTTCTTTTGTAGGATATCATGTGATTATTAATCCTCGAAGGATATTTTTATATGAGGTTGACCTGCTTCTTACTCTTTTTATCGTTTATACGGTCGTTAATGGACTTCTAAAAAACGATAATCTTCAATATAGTTTGAAATTTTATGGGCTTCTTTCGGCGTTTGCCGTTTATATCCTGTTCAGGTCATTGACAGATATGAACACTGGCATCAAATATGTTTTCTACGGATACGCATGTTGTGGTTGTGTACTTACTGTTTATGGCTTTCTCCAATATCTAGGGGTGATGAAATCATTTAACCCGTATTACGCTATAACCGGGCCTTTTCATAATCCAGCCCCATTTTCATGCCACTTAATGGTAACTATCCTTATCGGCGTTGTATTGCTTTTTAATGATTACAGTAAAAGAGCAATAAAAAATGTTCGGATTGGCATACTGTTACTCTATATACTATTAAATTCGTTCCTTTTATTTGTCTGTGGATCACGCGCAGCAATTTTTGCTACGGTCTTCGGAATTTTAATACTTTTTACTAGCCGGCCAAGGGTTAGATTGATGTTCAATGCCCTCAAAAATGTGAAAATTTGGTTTGCAATAGGTACTGTTTTCCTAACACTATTGTTTCTCTTGTATCTTATTCGCCCCGACTCTGCAAATGGTCGATTGTTGATCTGGAGGGCCTCACTCAACATATTTCTAGAACATCCGGTAACCGGAATAGGTTTTGATAATTTCGTACCACAATATGCTGCGGATCAGATCGCATATTTTTCGTCTTCTGCAAGCTCTTTCTATGAAAAAGAACGAGCGGATTTCATAACCCATCCATTCAACGAGCCACTTTTGTTGCTGGTTGAAAATGGCCTGATCGGGTTTTGCCTTTTTTCTTTCCTTACCTTCAGGGTGATCCTGAGAGGTATTACCTTCAGCGATATAGACAAATGGTCTTTATTGACTTTAGCGATATTATCTGCGCTCATAATATTTGGTTTTTTTTCGTACCCCTCGGACTATGGATGCTTCAATATCATTTTCTTCGTTTGCCTGGCAAAACTGTCGTCATCTTTGGTAAACCGTTTAAGTATCGTCCCGCCTAATCTGATTTACAAAGTGCCACTTGTTATCCTGTTCTTTGGCGGACTTATTGTATTGCTGCTAACCTTTGGATATAACCAGGTAATCAGGAAGTGGAACAAGGGATATTCCCAATACCATTCAGATTATAACAATTTTACACTTGAAAACTACAATAAACTTTATTCCAAACTAGGTGATAATGGCATTTTCTTATTTAACTATGGCGTGCTGCTTTCTGAAAAAAAGGAGTACCTAAAAGCCGTATCTGTTTTAGAAAAAGCAAAATACAGATTTCCACATCCGGAATTGTTTTTGGCTCTAGGAGATTCATATAAAGCATTGGGGAAATTTAGAGAATCGGAAACCGCATATTTGAGTTCATCCTATTTAGTGCCTAAGAAATTAACTCCGAAATACCGGTTGGCTGTATTGTACCTGGATATTGGTGATTCAACCAAAGCAAAAACGCTGGCTGAGTCTATCTTAAACAGTTCAACAAAGATTCAAGATCAGTCAACTACGAAATTAATCGGCGAAACGGAAATCCTGCTATACCGACTTAATAACATTAAATAATAATACTAAAAAATCTATTGTAATGAACTTTCGTTATCATCTTACAGCAAGACTAATGACACTGTTTACCTTCATCATAAGCTGCCACCAATCGTCGAGCACCTTACCCATTAAGGTAATTGAAATGACGCCTCTCACAAATTCAAGTGAACAAGATCCTAATAGCTTTCCTGTTTTTAATTTTGTTGATACCCTTTATGATTTCGGGACGGTTAACCAGGGACAAATTGTTGAACATGATTTCAAATTCAAAAATATTGGTAAGAAACCTCTTGTAATAAAAGACGTTAAACCATCATGTGGTTGCACTGTTGCCGATTTTTCGAGAGACACAATTAAGTCGGGAGATTCGGGGAATATTCATGTTTACATTAATACTAAAGAAAACCCTGAATATAAAACCGGAGTGATAGGTATAATGGCAAATACGTCACCAGAAAAAACCGAACTCTATATTAAAATGGAAGTAAAACATTGAATTATTGTTTTACTTTAACTGGTTTTACACCGCGAAATACTTTGTAGAGGGTTGACGCGTAGAAGTCCGAGCATTGCAATCAATAAAGGTCTCGCGTGGTGCCTTTATTCGAAATTATATTACCCAAAATACCTATTATGTTTATCACCATTTATCTGGAAAGTGATATAAGATGCTCATCGAGCTTTCCCGAAAGGAAATCGCTCGGAGAATCTCCCTTATCCTTTAATGTTAGCATTTCCTTTAAATCGTTTTCATTAATTATAAGGAGCAGTTTGCCACTTTCTCTTAATGCGCCTTTTGCAGCCGCCAATGCGCTACCTGTGGCTCCATTACGAGCAATGACAATTGATGTTCCTCTAAGGGCCTTAGGATATAAGTATCTTTCCGTAGTATAAATCTGACCCGCGGGCAGTCCATCATTATAGTTTTTGAATTCGAAAAGGACGTATCGGGAATTAAATGACTGAACTAATGTTCGCCAAAAATCATCAGTTGGAACGATTCTGCAAATTAAGTCAAATCTTGAAATGCCATCGTCCGTCCGGGTTTGCTTATCCCAAAGTGTAAGATCTTTTTCAAAGAGATATTCGAGAATTTCTATACATTTAGTTTCAAATCCAGCCCATCCTTCTTTTCCTGATGGAATATTGTTAAGCTCTGCAATAAGTCGTTTGCCTGTACTAATACACAAGGGCAATGCTATTGTCGGCTCAGATCTGTTAAAGTAGCTTAATGGATCTCTGATTGTATCTTCATCAATGCTCTCAAATGGTAAAGATGTATCCGTGCCTTGCTGCGACTCAGTAATAATTAAACCAAATTCTTCCAGTAAATCATAGCGATTATTTGCGAGAAGGAAATTGGCGATATTACTCCGATCCCATAATACAATACCCAGATTGCTCACTTTTTCCTTGGTAGTGGGGTCAACTATACTAGATACAACTAGCAGATATTTAAATCCAGTAGCATTTGATACAAATGCCAGATTTTGGGCCGCTTGCAGAATTAATTCACTATGCACGATGCGGCTTCTGTAGAATTTAATATCACAAATCGCTATTAAGTGCTTTTGTGATATCAGAAAGTCAGGTTGATATAATTGCTCCCAATGCGGAAGCTTGGGTTCCCTTTGTACCTCAAATGACAATAATGTGAGCAGTCGCTCAATAAATAATGAAAAATTGGCTGAGGTAAGTGTTTTATATCTCACAGATTTCAAGTACTTTTTCTATACTATAAAATAAAAGGTATACTTCACTGTGCTAAGGGGAATATACAGCTTTTCATTTTTCTCAACCGCTTCTACATATTTATCAAGCGGATTAAATGTACAATAGTTATTGAATGAGTATGCAGGGTTTGAATTATCGTAATTGTTCTGAATATTGTAAATAGCTGCATCTTCATTAAGATTCTTAATGGCATCAACCGGCACCTTCAGGGTCTTGGCAATCTGTTCGAGTTGTTCCGGATCAATCGTTTCTTTACTCTCCAATACCGAAACACTCTGTTGGCTAATGTTCAGCGCATCAGCCAACACGTCCTGCTTGATATGCAGCAGTTCTCGGATACGCTTTACGGCTGGTTTCATTGTCTGTGTAAAGTTTAAAAGTAAAAAAAAAAATCGGAGTTCCTATGAACCTCGATTTTCTATGTTTATACAGTCTTTGTTATAGTGTCTATCTTTAATAGTAATAGATTATTTACTTCTCATTTATTTTGTTTTATTATTTCCTCTAACCTCGATATCTGCTCTTCTTTTTCCTTTATAATTCTTTCCAGTAATGCTTCCTTTTCCTCATGCAATTTTATTATTGTATCGATGGGATTAAACGAGCATTGATAATTCATCGCAGATGCAATGGCATTATCCTTGAAATCTGTAAAGGTGGTTGAAATGATATTGATTGCTGCCTGATCATTAAAGTTTTTAATAGCTTCGGGAGTAACCCCTAATGCTTTCGCCACTTCATCCAATATGGATGGATCAATTACTTCCTTTTGTTCTAATTGTGATATTTTTTGCTGATTCCAACCATTACCAAGTTTATCAGCCAAAGCATCTTGCTTTATGTCTAATATTTCCCGGATACGTCTAATGTTACGCCCTTGGTGAATTTGTATAGCCATAGTAGTGTTTGTCATATAACAAATATATAAAAAAACAACTCAATCGTAAAATACATGCTTTTTCCGGTAAAAAACAGGTGATTGCCCGTAAAAAACATGCTAATTCACTGTAAAAAACATGCTAGAATGATAAAATACCGTATTACAATACACTTACTTTGAATGTCATAACGATAACCCAGCTATACATACATATGGCAGACAACACAGCCACTTCAAGATTGGATGATGTATTTGTTGCATTGCGAAAGGAGCTGCCGCATAGATATATGGCTGGTTTAGCGGCACTGTTGCCGGGATTGAAAGACAAAGAAATATGGTATGCAATGGAGGTAAGGTGCAAAGATTTGAAATTGAAGGAGCAGGTAAAAGAAGCCATGACAAAGCTAGTTCAGAATACGAAGGAAAGAAGATTGAATTTAGGAAAGGTCTAAAATATAATAAATACTGTTTATCCCTCTACTAAACCGTTATGTATGATTAAAACATCAAAGCATTACAAAGCCCTGTTAAAGGAAACAAGCCTTAAAGTAATACTAACAGAGTTTCTTTTAGAAATTAAAAGTCTGCCGGTTGAAGTTTCAATTACATTAAATGGACAACTAAGTGATCACATAAATGTGATTGATGAATCTTTCATTCATCAAAGGAGCGGTGAGGTTTATTTCGTTGATGTAAAATTAGAAGTACCCACTCCACATTTTATTTCAATTATTTCAAAACATTAAAGAGAATTAGCGGAAGGCTGTATATCACAATTGTTGCAAACGCAACAATAATGGGAAACTTTATTATTCTTTATGACAGGGAATTTATACAACACTTAACCGGAAGGCAGAAGCAAATCAAAATTCTTTCCGGCTTATTGATTGTTGATAGAAAGAAGAAAGCAGGTACTAAGATAATGCCAAAGAAACTAGCTATTAGCAAGGTTATGAAAAAGAATGCTAGTGATTTTAGACAAGACGAGTGGACAGACTGTTTTTGTCAAGAATTCAGAGAGCTAAGAAATGTGAGAATAATCCCGACAAACAGAATTTTCGCTAAGGAAATTGGACTGGATGAAACAGGATTAAGCCACGTACTTAGAGGCTGCCGTAATTTCCCCCAAGACTATCGGCTATCCACTGAAAAAGTACTTTCTAAGTATCAAGCAGATAAAAGATACTTGGAGCGCACAACTTGTCAGGGCCAGAAATTTGAGTACGTGACGGACGGCCTTAATGCCCTCCAACTTGAAATTTTAACTCTTGAGAAACGAAAGGCACAAATGCAGAAGGAAATTGACAAGATGAAAGACGAGGTGGTCAAATTGCAAACAATTTTAATTGAAAGATTAGAGTATATCAATGATCTAAATAACAGCTAGCTCATTGGCCAGTTCCACAATTGCACCATAGTAGGATGGCATTGCGGCGGTATTAATCTTGGCATCTCACTTTTAAAAAAAAACAATAAATCATGGAAAGCATTATTAAACAGTTGCCAGAAACATTACAGATCAACAATTCTTCAAATGAAGGATTGAAAGATGATTCCGTACAGGATAATCTAAACAGAATAAATCTCCCAAAAGATGAAGGGGATAAAAGGAGGAGAAAAATGTTATACCGACCGCATACGCCAAATTTATTATCTAATGTTTACACACTCACTGAACAGTTCCCTGCTCTATTTAAAGAGAAGGTTTGTGAAGAATGTAACTGGTCTGTTCCGACCTTTTATCGAAAAATGCGGTATCTGGGTAAAATTAGGAAAGATAAGAAAAAGACAGTTCCGGCTATATCGAATGCAGAGAAGGATAAAATTATAGATGTATTGGATCAAGTGTGTGAAAATATGCAGAATAGGTTTGACGAAATCAGGGAACAAGTAAAAAGGAAAGCTGACCGGGGTTGACAGCGGTTCCTATGTGCTAGTGGGCATAGGGCTAGCACACTTAACGGGCTGGGTATTCACCTGGCCTCATATCAATTGTTTCATTAATTAATTTACTGAGGATGAAAACTTTCAATTTTACTATTCAACTGGACGACGATTTAGCTGATTTGCTTATTGCAAATAGCTGCAATAGTTTTGTAGTTGTTGATAATGACCGAGCAGCCCCAGAAATCATTATGGGGGATTATGTCTTTTTAAAACATATTCCCATTGACGATATAAGAGATTTAGGCGATGATAACTACATGGTGTATTTTGAAAATGGTCCAAAAGAATTTTACAGAGGTATAAGAGAGAACAGAATGCTTTTTTTGAGGGATTTTGTAACATTCGAAGCTAAGACTCCACCATCGCGTAAAATCGAAAGTATGTACAAGGTCATAGCGGTAAATAGGCCGCCGAAAGCGGGAATAATGACGTTGGACACAGGCAACCCCGTCGTTTAAAAGATATTTCTTGTCTGTTAGACAAGTCGCCATAGGGACTTCACTAACCTGGCTGGGTATTTACCCGGCCTGTAATCAATAAAACCCACTTGGCGTTGACAATCAGCCTATAGCAGTCCTGGATCGGTGGAAACAACCCGGTGTAGGTGCATTCAGGGCAAGTCGCTGGGGCTGCCCTACTTTCTTTCTGAGAAAGCAAAACAAAATGGATCAATCGAGACGGGGGACAAACCCCGGTTAGTGATTTTTAAATATTACCAAATAGAAATCAAACCGGACTCAAATGGTTTTTAAATAGTATCCGATTCCGTATCGACACCTAATTACTACGATTGGGAAAATTCGGAGAATTCCCGCTAGCAGCCGCTAATTACCGCCAACTACTGCCAATTACCGCTAAACGCCAAAGCCCGTTTTTTGCCGGTTATATTTTTGTTGTAGAAATTAATTCTATAACAAAAAATTAAATGGCTACGGAAATGTTATTGGTAAATAAAAAGTGGCTAAGAGACAAGTTCAGAAAAAATTGAGCCTAATCGGACATTGTTGTGCCCAAGCGATCATAAACGTGCTCAAACGGGGAAAGTGTTAATAGGAACCATTATACTTTTGCTATTATGAAATGGGTTCGCCTAAGATTATAGGGTTTGATGGAAAACTTGTTGCTGTTAACTAAGGCTGCTCAAACTCATTATAGCGGTCTTGCTGGAGCATGGAATCACAAACACCATTACCGGAACCAACTAGGAAAATGACTAGTTGATTATTGAAGTGCAATATAAGAAAGAGCAAAGGGAGACCATTCATCAGATTTAAGACCTGATTGCTCATTATGAACAAAGCCAGGATGATGAGGACGAAGAAGAAGAGGATGAGTGATTGCTGCTACCATTTACAGCACCTTGTCATGTGGGTCGTGTGCTTTTTTGTTTAAAATGCGAGTTGTGGTAACGGCAATAACCGGCAACCAGATGCCTTGTTGTATTTCGGCACTGTACAACCACTTAAAATACTTTGTTCATTGAATATCAAATAGTTGTATATTTAACCAATAGTTGCTATGAAATCCCAGATTATTCCGCTGTCGAGTAAAAGACAAAAGCGGTCAATTGATAGAGACAACCGTGATGAGCGGGCAGAAAAGTTGCCTGTAGCCAAGTGCCGGGAGCTATTGCAGGAGCCTGGTAGGCAGCTGAGTGATGAAGCTATTCTGAAGATTAGGGATTTCCTGTATCATCTGGCGGCTATAGGATGGGAGGCCTACCAACAAAGCGCCCAGCAGCCAGCCCGGCTTATTTCTTTGGAACAACCTGATATAACAAATAATGAAAAATATACCACTGACAATGAAGAAAGCCATTATTTACGTGCGGGTTAGTACGGACGAACAAAGCGAAAAAGGATATAGCTTGCAGCACCAGGAAGAACGCCTGCGGCAATACTGCCGGTATCAGAACATTGAGATAGCCGGGTTTTATAAAGAGGATCATTCGGCCAAAACATTTGAGCGACCGGCATTTAAGGAACTGCTTGCCTTCTTAAAAAAGAACAAGGGGGCTGCCAACCTGTTGCTTTTCCTGAAGTGGGACAGATTCAGCCGCAATGCCGGTGATGCCTATATGATGATTAATCGACTTGGAAAATTAGGAGTGGAGCCACAGGCAATTGAGCAACCACTCGATTTGAACATACCGGAAAACAAGATCATGCTAGCCTTTTATCTGGCTGCACCAGAGGTAGAAAATGACCGCCGTTCCCTCAATGTTATTGCCGGTATGCGCCGGGCCATGAAGGAAGGCCGTTATATGACTACTGCTCCCAAAGGTTACAAAAACATCCGCAATGAGTTGAACAAACCCATTATTGCTCCGGGTGAAGATGCCCCCTTGATTAAATGGGTATTTGAGGAAGTGGCCAAAGGAGTGTACACGGTGAAGGAAGTGTGGCGCATGGCCAGAAAGAAAAGACTGGACATAGGCCGCAGCAATATCTGGTACACACTTCGCAATCCTGTTTACTACGGGAAGATTTTTATTCCTGCCTATAAAGATGAACCGGCCATGCTGGTACAGGGTGTGCATGAGCCTATTATCAGTGAGGCTCTTTTTTATGAGGTACAGGATGTGCTGGATGGCAAAAAGAGGAATACAGTGTCCAAATACAGCACCAAGGAAGAATTACCGCTGCGTAGATTTCTGCAGTGTCCTAAGTGTGGCCGCAACCTGACCGGAAGTGCATCAAAGGGGAAGATGGGAGTTCGGTATTTTTACTATCACTGCACTTCGACATGCGGTACGCGGATGAAGGCCGAAGAAGTTAATAAATCATTTAAGAAAAGGTTATCCAGACTCTTTTTTGAGGACGAGTACATTACTCTCTTTGAGCATATAATGAGGGACTATTACAAAAAATCATGCAAGGACAGCAACAATGCAGCCAATGGAATAAAGCAGGATATAGAGAAGAATCAGACACGTATTGCTAATGCACAGCAGTTAATGGTGGATGGCCAGTTGCCTGCTGCTGAATATATGGCCATCAAAAATAGGTACGAGGCGGAAATACAAAATCAGCAACGGGAACTAAACAGCTTATTGCAGGTGGATAACAACATGATAGCCTATGTGACTGAAACGGCAGACCTGTTACGAAACATATCGCAGTATTATGACAAGGTGGGTTTACCCATCAAACAAAAGATTGTGAGTTCGATATGTGTTGGAAAACTGGTTGTTGATGAAAATGAATGTCGAACTCTCCAACTTAATGAAGTAGTGGAACAAATATGCAAGCTGGGAGCGGCTTCCGGGAGATTAAAAAAAGGACAGGCTTGCGATTCTGCAAGCCTGTCCAACTCGGTGATCCCGCTGGGACTCGAACCCAGGACCCATACATTAAAAGTGTATTGCTCTACCAACTGAGCTACGGAATCAATCCCGTTTTTCGTTTTCGGGAGTGCAAAGATAGGAATTAATTTTTTTCTTCCAAATAATATTGAAAAAATTAAAACAAAGTCAGCGGTGCCGACACGCTTCCTCCTATCACATACACCGCCGTTTCCGCCGTCCTGCCCGCTATCACCACTTCTACACCTGCTGCATGCTCCGTAAAAAGTGCCTGCACAAGATCCGGATGATTGTTCTCCGCAGACAAATGCGAGAGCAACAAATGGCTCATAAACGGCGGACGATATGCTTTAAACAGCTCCAATGCCTGCCTGTTGGACAAATGCCCCATACCACCACGGATCCTGTTTTTCAGATACCAGGGGTACCGCCCGTTCTCCAGCAGCTGCTCATCATAGTTTGTTTCCAGGAAAGCGGCATGGCACAGCTGGAAATGCTGGATCACATGCTCGCAGGCTACGCCAATATCCGTGAACACGCCAATATTCACCTGCCCGTTGCCGACAATAAAACTGTGCGGTTCAGAAGCATCATGAAATTTGGGAAAAGCTGTCACACTCAGGCCACCGATGTGTACCGGCTCATAAGCTTTGAAAGGCACTACCTGTTCTGCATGTAGCGGCAAACCGCCGCTGCGTAAGGTAGCATCCGTGATATATACCGGCAGCTTATATTTTTTCGCAATAACCGGGATCCCTTTAATGTGATCCGTATGCTCATGGGAAACAAATATGGCTTTTACACGGAGCATAGACAGCCCCAGGCGTCTCATCCGTTTTTCCGTCTCCCTGCAGGAGATCCCTGCATCAACCAGCACCGCTTCTTTGTCATTCCCGATGTAATAACAATTACCGTTGCTTCCCGAATTTAATGATGTAATAGATAGTGACATGTCAATTGCAAAGAAACCGGTTTTTTTATTTTTTCCGCAGATTATTGATCTGTTCTTTTATCGTGTTCACCAAAATATCTGTCAGGCGGGTAAGGGCAGGAGAGAGGGCCTGCTTCCGCTGCAGCAGGAACAGGTGAAACACCGGCAGGGCAGGCAGGCCGCTGCTGGCGGCTAAGATCCTGCAGCCGGCCGGTACGCCTATTTCCGTGCGCAGGGTAATGCCCAATCCTGCCTGGGCGGCGGCCCAGAGGCCGGAGAGGCTCGGACTGGTCAGTACCACCCGCCAGGGCCGCTGTACCTGTTCCAGGGCTTCCAGGCCAGCCTGACGTACAACACAGGGCGCTTCAAACAGCAGGAGGGGAAGCGGCTGTTGCTGGTGTACCAGCGGTGTATGCCCTCCAATCCAGCGTAAGGGGAGTTTCCCGATGGGAATAGCTTCGGGGGGCAGCTGTGGTCCCATGATGAGGATCACATCCAGCTTGCCGCTTTGCAATTGCTGTTGCAGCACCGCCTGCCGGTCTATCACGATCGTGATCTGTACATCCGGGTACACGGCTGCAAAGCGGGCCAGTATCACCGGCAGCTCGCTCTCCGCAAAATCAGCCGGCAAGCCGAGGCTTACCTGTCCCTCCAGCCGCGTATCATGCAAGGCTTGCACTGCCCGGTCATTGATCTCCAACAATTGCCGTGCGTAGCCCAGCAGGAGTTCCCCCGTAGGGGTCAGCTGCCATCCGCGGCCCTGTTTCAGGAATAAGGGCCGGCCCGTCATTTCTTCCAGCCGCTGCATCTGCAGGCTCACTGCCGACTGTGAGCGCGCTACCCGGTCCGCCGCCCTGGCAAAACTGTCCATATCCACGGCCAGCACAAAGGTGCGCAGCAGATCCAGGTCCATCAGGTCACTTGTCATGGTTTAGTTTTATTAAAGTATCGGATGAGATGTTTCAATATTGCAAATGTATTGATTTGGGATAATTTTGTGCCGACAACTACACAATAACAATAAAAATTAGTATCAATGCCTTTTGTAAAGATCAATCTCGCCCAGCATCTGACCGACAGCACAAAAAAAGACATATCCCTGGCAGTGCACGAAAGCCTGATGGAACACTTCAACGTTCCACTGGATGATTATTTTCAGGTGATCCATGAGATCCGCGCAGCAGACCTGCTGTATCCGGAAAGCTACTTCAACGTACCTCATTCAAGTAGTATCGTGTATATTGAGATCACTGCCAGGTATGGTCGTACAGTTGAAATGAAGAAAGCACTCTATCGCGCTATAGCAGACAGGATAGCGGCGCGTACCCTCATCTCCGTGAACGACGTGTTCATTGTGCTCACAGAAGTAGCTGCAGAGAATTGGTCCATGGGCCAGGGCCTTGCGCAAATGGCATAAGCAAACTTGTTAACCGGCTGTAATACGCGCTGCTCCTGGCATGCGCGTATTAACTTTTTTATGAACCCCTGCGATTCCTTTGATTATTTCAAATAAAATAAGTACATTCAATGACCCTATAGGCATCTGTCAGAAAGGTTTTATCAATCAACGTATAGCAAGCATTCTGTTAATTTCCCAGTTTTCGATCTTCTTTAATCATTAAAAAGAGTCTTTATGAGAAAAAATCCACTATTGCCCCTCTTACCCGTCGTGCTGCTGATCTTCGCAGCCTCTTGTAAGAAAGACCTGAACGTAATCAATGGTTCATTGAAAAAAGACACCAAACAACAAGACCGCGGTTTTATTGTCATCGCAAAAGAAGGCGTTCAGCTGTCAGGCATCGAAGAAGGCCTGAAGGCAATAGGCGCCAGAAAATTTGTGTTAAAGAGCTCCAATCAGCAATTAGGGCTGATCAGCGTGCAAACCCCAGACCCCTCATTCCCCGAAAAAGCCAGGAAGATCGAAGGTGTTCAGTCTGTTGCAGTAGATCTTGTGATGAACTGGCGCCTGCCTGAAAAGATCTACAAATCAGGCGAATACTATAAAGCAGGTGCGGCTGCAAACCCGGCCAAACCAAACACGACCAAAGCTGTTCCGATCCCCGGTAATCCGCTTTCTTTCCTGCAGTGGGACCTGCGCTCCGTGAAAGCCCCCGAAGCCTGGGCAAAAGGTTATAAGGGCAACGGCGCTACGGTAGCGGTATTAGACGGCGGCTTCCTGCTCAATGATCCTGAGATCTCCGCCAATATTATCGGCTCTCATAGCTTTATTGAAGGCGAAGAAGTACAGTATCACGGCCTCGAAGGCTTCAGCCACGGCACCCACGTTGCCGGTACCATTGCTGCGCTGGACGATGCGTTTGGCGTAGTAGGCGTTGCACCCCAAACCAAATTGTTACTGGTGAAAGTATTGTCAGATGCCGGTACCGGTCCCTGGAGCGGTATCATTGACGGGATCTTCTATGCAGTGAGCCACAGGGCCAATGTAATTAACATGAGCCTTGGCGGAGAACTGCCCCGTAAAACTTTCATAGACGATAACGGTACTCCAGATGATCCTTCTGACGATTACACCGTGGAGTATGACCGCGATATAAGAGACCTCGTTATCGCATTGAACAGGGCTACGCTTTGGGCCACCATCAACGGCGTAACTGTTATTGCGGCCGCAGGTAATGATGCATACGACTACGATCACGAAAAACGTTTCATCACTTACCCGGCTGCCTGCCTCGGTGTATTATGTATTGCTTCCAATGGTCCGCTGGGCTGGGGCATTAACCAGGACACTACCTTGTATGTGCCTTCCTACACCTTCAGCAACCATGGTAAGAACTTCGTTTCTTACGGCGCTCCGGGCGGCAACTACAGCATCCCGCTGAACACCACGATCGTTAACGTAGGAGGCATCGTACGCCCCGAATATGTATTTGATTTTGTGTTCAACATTGGAGGCTGGGACGAGTTCTCCGGATCCTTCTTCTATGTATGGTCTGTAGGTACCAGTATGGCTGCCCCGCACGCCAGTGCCGCTGCGGCCCTGATCTATGGGAAATATAAACGCCTGGCCAATCCGCTGCTGGTAGAGCTGATCTTAAGAAGAAGCTCTACAGACCTGGGGGCGCCCGGCAGGGATACCTACTTCGGTAACGGGCAGATCAATGCTGCCAAAGCCCTTAGCTACTAACTGGAAAGCTTGCAATAACGTTGTTTAAAATTGAAGGTTTGAGCGTTTAAAAGTTTGAAGGTCTGCATGCATCACAAGTGCACCTTCAATCCTTTAAATCCTCAAACCTTCAAACTTTTATATTTGCCTGATCACCTGCTGCAAGGCCTCATAAGGGCGATAACCGGTGATCACTACACGGTGGTCTCCCTGCTTTATAGCCAGGGTGGGAAGACGGTTGATATTGCGGTAGCTCACTTCCTGCAGGTCCTGTTTTAAGAGCTGCATAGTGGCTTCGCTGCCAAGGTCCGCCTCAAACCGTTGTATGTCTAAGATGCCCGGATGTTCGCCGCTTAATACGGTTGCCGTTTCCAGCAGCACTGCCTTTTTTGCAATGTTCTTTCCGTCCTTCATGATCGCTGATCTCAATGCATTCAGGTATAAGTGTGCGGCCTGTTCAGATTGCATGCCCGCACATTTAACCGCCAGGCAGGCCGGGTAAGAAGATGCCGGTGGGTCAAGGAACCAGATACGGTCGTTCATAGGCTGCCCGGATACCTGGCTGGCCTGCATCCAAACGGGCCCCATCTGCACAGGCTTGCTGACAGCATTCATCGTATCGTGGTAGGCGCGCCACTCAGCCAGTAATCCTCCCATACAGTATCTCCAAGAAATACGGCCCTGGTAATCCTGCAACAACTGTTGCCAGGCAGGCTCGAAGGCCCAGCTCCAACAGCAAAGCGGGTCTGTGTAGTACACTACTTCCAGTTGCCCGCCTTGCTGTTGTGCGGGTTGCTTTTTACTTACCTTTTGTTTTTCTGCTGCTTCTTGCATGGGTTTTTTTTGTATCATCTGCGTGCTCGGCGGCAGACATGCTCCAGTGCTGCTCGCCAATAGGCACGGCCATATTGATCTCATTGCTTCTTTCTTCACTCAGCTGTTGATCCAGCTCTGCTACACCCTCCAGGGTTCTTTCTGTACCTTGTGGGTCCTGGTGCATCAGTCCGTTTGTTTCCAACACGTGTTTAACAGGATCTTCAATGTATTGCCAGGTTTCACCAAACATGCTGCTTTCTCCTTCATTCCATGGTCCACGGATGGCGGAACCATTAGACATGTTGAAGTAAAGGTTACTGTAACGCGGATCGCTTTGCAGCACACCGGGAGGGAAGTTAGGCTGGATGCTGTCCAGCGCAGCCTGGAACATCTGGAAATGCGCCACTTCGCGCGTCATCAGGAAATTCAGTGTTTCTTTTACATCCGGGTCATCGGTGAATTGCAGCAGGTATTCATAAGTGATCTTAGCCCTGGATTCTGCGGCGATATCAGAGCGCAGGTCTACCGTCAGATCGCCGTTGCAATCGCCATTGATGTAGGCTGCGCTCCAGGGAACACCCTGGCTGTTGGTCAATGCCGGACCTCCTCCGGTAGAGGTCAGGATTTGAGGGGCGATCATAGCCTGGTGAATAAAAGCGTCTTTTGATGCTTTGCCATTCAGCAGCTGCATGATCTCGGAATTTTCTGCTGCATTCTTCAGGTCGCCGTTAATGCCTTGCAACAACATCTGAATAGTGGCGCCAACGATCTCCAGGTGACTGAATTCTTCTGTCGCTATATCCATCAGCAGGTCGTACTTGTCGGGAAATGGATGCCTTGCGCCGAATGCCTGCGTGAAATAACGCATCGCAGCAGCAAGCTCGCCATTTGCGCCGCCGAACTGTTCCAGCAACAACGAAGCAAATGCAGGATCGGGTTTTGAAACCCGCGCATTGAACTGTAACTCTTTCACGTGATAGAACATAAAAAATGGTTTTTGATGGGCAATAAAATAATACAGGTGATGATCAAAAAGCGGTCCATGCCATAAGCCAGAAGCGGCACAGAGCAATGTTTGAGGGGAAAATGTGGCTGTTGTGTAGAGAAGTCTCTACTGCTTACGTGCACGTAGTGTGCATTTTGTATAGCTAACAGCTGATCTGGAAGTAACGGGCTTTGGTTTGCTGCATACAACACCGGCGATGCATGCTGGGTTATCGTCAGCTGGCCTAACTGTTGCCGTGTTGCAATAAGAACAGCTTTTGTACAGATGAGCTCAGGAAGGCCAGGCAGTTCCTCGAACTGTTAGCTGGAATATATGTGCATTTGAGCCCGTCGCACAAAAGAAATCAGCAGAAAGGACACACAGAAAAAACAATCCATTATAGACGATTTAAAATAACAGACATGAAGACATCTTACAGAATTGCTGAAAATCCGGCTTATCAGCCGATGGACATAAGCGGAAAAGCAGTGCTTATTACAGGGGGCACTACAGGCATTGGCCGCGCTACCGCACTTTTATTAGCTGCTTCCGGCGCAAGGGTCCTGATATTCGGACGGCATGAACAGGAGCTGGATGATACCCTGCAATCCTGCAGGGAGGAGAACGCGGAAGGAGAGATCCACGGCCTGATTGCAGACAGCTCCAGCAAGGAAGGTATTGAACAGGTATTTGCAGCAGTCGATCGTCAGCTTGGAGGGCTGGACATACTCGTCAATAATGCAGCGCTGGCATATAACAGTATACTGGAAGGCAGTTATGACGACTGGCAATACATCGTGAACACCAACCTCCTTGGCTATATGGCCTGCGCACATGAGGCCGTACAGCGTATGAAGGAGGCCGGTGGTGGTCATATCGTGAACATCGGCTCCATGAGCGCAGATGTAAGAGAAAAGGACAGCTCCGTGTATGTAGCCACCAAGGCAGGTATCCAGGGCTTCTCAGCAGCATTGCGCAAAGAGGTGAACGAGTTAGGTATCAAAGTTACACTGATAGAGCCCGGAGCCGTAGGCACCGACATGCAGGCCAGTACGCCGCCCGATAAACAACGTGAGAAAGAAGAAAAACAGGAAATGCTCAAAGCGGAAGATATTGCCGCCTGCGTGCTGTATACCATTTCCCAGCCAGCCCGCTGCGATGTGATCAGCGTACAGATACGGCCGCACCTGCAGGTGATATAATGCCGTTAAATTGAATACCTTTGCCGCATCATGAAGGATTATAAAAAACACTTTATTATCCCGGCGCCCCCGGAAGAAGTATATGCGGCATTGACAAATCCCGCTACCATACAGTTATGGTCCGGCGAACCGGCGGAGATGTCAACCACGCCCGGTGAGGAATTTTCTTTGTGGGAAGGCAGCATCGTGGGACAAAACCTCGAATTTGAGGAAGGCAGGAAGATCGTACAGGAATGGTATTTTGGCGAGCAGGAAGCGTCCTCCATTGTAACCATCATTTTGCACCCTGATAAAAAAGGCACCTCCGCAGAGCTCAAACATACCAACATTCCCGATGAAGCCTACCAGGATATCATCCAGGGCTGGCAGGAAGCCTATTTCGGCGCCCTGATCGATTTCTACGTATAATCCATATACGCTTTTATTCCGGATATGCTATCTAAATAAATAGAGTTAACAATTTGTTTATATAACTTTTTTATATTAAAATTACGCTCCATAAGTTAGATACTGACACTGATGAGTGTGCACACATTAAAGAAAAACTGGCAGCTTTCCTGGGAAAATGCCGGTTTTAAGTTGAAGCTGATAGTGGGGATGGCAATACTGGTGTTGATTTTCCTGATGCTACCCAGCTTCTTCCAATACATCGAAAACCGCAACGGCACTGTTTTAAACGATTGGTTGTTAGCCGCTATCCCGGCTAAGGACGTTTCCATCCCCATCATGATCCTGATCTGGGGGATGATCTTCCTTTTCACCGCGAGGGTGATCGCCAAACCACAACTGTTCCTGCGATTCCTGATCGCATACGTGCTGATCACCTCTACCCGCTGCCTTACCATTTACCTGGTGCCGCTGGCGCCCCCGCATAATATGATCGAGCTGACCGATCCGCTCACGGGCGTTTTCTATGGCGGACAAAGCATCAGTAAAGACCTTTTCTACTCCGGTCATACTTCCCTGCTTTTCCTGATCTATCTCTGTATAGAGAAGAAAGTAGATAAGTACCTCGCCGGCTTCAGTGTGCTGGCCGTAGGCATCCTGCTGCTGGTACAGCACGTGCATTATACCACTGATGTTGTTTTCGCGCCATTTTTCTCCACCCTGGCATTCCAGCTGGGAAAGAAATGGGCGGAATGTAAGAAACCGGTGATGGCGAAAGAGAAAGCATAAGATTGTTAACGTCTATAATTAATTAAGACCGCCTTTTAAAAGAAAGAGGCGGTCTTTTACGTATTATACCTCCTGCATTAAGGGGCGAAACCCATTAAAGATTCATTTCGCATGAATATATGTTTCGAAATGTACCCGAAGTTGAAAGGTAGATAAGCTGTTTGTATAAAGAGACAGATGATATACCTGTAAATTACCGATAACATACGGGATATATACCGAAGGTATGGGAGTTTGATATGAAGATGATATGAGTTTTAACCGGGTTTTCCCTCTGAAATACCCGGGTTTAATAGGAAAGAGATGAACGGTGTACCCTCTCTCTTTATATATCGTTTATCATAAACTTTCAGAAAGTTTTGAAAATACAATATAGTTGAATATCTTTGTCATCAGAAAGTGCAGGGATGGCAATCACTTAAATACACCAGCCATGAATACGCTTGCCCACGTGCTATACCTTCTGATTACTTTTTTCATCACCGTGCGTGTTGGCCTTATTTTTTACAGGAATGGCCGCCTGTTCATACTGGATCTCCTGCACCAGGACACGCAGCTTACAGACTTTATCAACAAGGCCTTGCTGGTGGGTTATTACCTGCTGAACCTGGGGTATGCAACCCTCATGTTTAAAACATGGAAACCGGTACAGAGCTGGCAAGACTTGTTACTGGGCCTTAGCACCATGACAGGCAAGATCCTCATCACCCTGGCGCTGATACATTTTTGCAACATGAGCGCCATTTATCTCTTCAGTAAAAGAAACAATCATTCCATTCATGCTTAAAATATAATGATATGAAAACGTCCTACACATTTATTACCTACCTGGTTTATCTCCCCCTTGTGATCCTGCTGACCTGGTATGTAGCGCATACCTTGTTCAAAAACGGCAGAGTATTTATGCTGGATATTTTCAGCGGCAAGGAAGATATCGCCGGGGCCACCAATAAACTGTTTGAAACCGGGTTTTACCTGTTGAACCTGGGCTTTGCTTTCCTGATCATGGAAGTAATGCAGGCCATTAGCAGCGGCCAGGATATGCTGGAAGTGCTAAGCTATAAAATAGGCGGCTACTGCATCTACCTGGGTGTGATGCTGTTCTTCAATCTCTACCTTTTCTTCCGTGGCAGAAGGATCTCAAAAGAAAAAGCAAGACTGGCGGCAGCTGCTACTGCAGCAGGTTTCCTGCCTGCTAAATAATTGTTTCATCCATCTCTAAATATAAAAGAGACTGCTCGAAAGAACAGCCTCTTTTGCATTAAAAAAAGATCATCATCACAGTACACAAAGGTCAGTCTGG